>Ga0070678_100001017_pt1 | contig 14606 bp, 11 predicted proteins | sample KBSM73metaG_FD_65647 | JGI IMG/M metagenome (GOLD analysis project Ga0070678, IMG submission 65647) | Miscanthus rhizosphere microbial communities from Kellogg Biological Station, Michigan, USA - KBS M7-3 metaG | ecosystem: Host-associated > Plants > Roots > Rhizosphere > Soil ...
ATCTCGGGGTCCCCGAAACCCCGGAGACCTAGCTCGTCCGTGACGGCGATGACGTCATGGCCGCGCTCCCGCAATCGTGCCGCGACCTTGCCGCTGATCTGCTCGCCTAGGAAGAGCTTCACCCCAAAGCGGCCTGTTCACGCTTCCAGGCGGCTTCGGCTTCGTCGGCGTCCAAGGTGTTGAGGTCTATTCGCCGGTCGATCTCGTCGGCGAAGGCGCTGTAGTAGCGGACCCCCGACCTGACCTGGGAGTCGGTGAGATTGAGAAGCTCGGCGGTGGCCGCGATCGCCTCCTCCCCACGCGCCTTTCCGCTCTTCAGCGTGAACATGAGCTCCCAGACGTCCGGGCCGCCGGCCAAGGCCGCGCGACGGCCGGTGGGACCACCCCGAAAAACGATGCCGGGGTGTTCGTCCATGCGCGTTCCCTCGTCCACATACCGCTCGGCGAGTCGTGACCTATTGGTTCCCGCCGCTTCGCTCTGTTGCTTCAAGCGATCGAGGACGTCCGTGCCCCATCGCGCCGAGAAGGTTCGCGTGTCCCGAGCAGCCATATGTAATACAGCGTAATACAAGGGCGGTGCGGACGGAAAGAGCCTCGACAGGCCCTATCGTCCGCAGCGTGCAGGTGAGCAAGCAACAGACGGAAGCGATCGAAGCCGGCCCTGGCCTGGTGCCGGAGCCGCTTGTCGCGCCCGAGCCACCGTCAGCCGAGGATCTGGAAAAGGAGCGCAACCAGTCCCGACTGAAGAAGCTCGGTGCGCTCCTGGTCCCGCTCGCCGTCCTGGCCAGCAAGGCCAAGTTCCTCTTCTTGGCGCTGGTCAAGGTCAAAGCTGTGACGACGCTCGGGACGATGCTGATCTCGATCGCCGCCTACGCTCTGGCCTTCGGCTGGCCCTTTGCCGTCGGCTTCGTCCTGCTGCTCTTCGTCCACGAGATGGGGCACGTCATCCAGCTGCGCCGGGAGGGAGTCGAGGCCTCGGCCCCGGTCTTCATCCCCTTCGTCGGCGCGGTGATCGCGGCAAAGTCCATGGGCGAGGACGCCGCGGCGGAGGCCCGAGTCGGGTTGGCTGGCCCGATCCTCGGCACTCTCGGGACCCTGATCCCGCTCGCCATCTGGCTGGTGACTGGAAGCGATCTCTGGCGCGCCCTGGCCTACATCGGCTTCTTCATCAACCTGATCAACCTGCTTCCGGTGCTGCCGCTCGATGGCGGACGGGCGATGGCCGTCCTCGGCCCCTACGTCTGGCTCGTCGGGATCCTCATCGCCATCGCCGCCACCGTCGTCTTCCTCGGCCCCTTCATGCTCGTGTTCGTCCTCGCACTCGGCGGGCCCGAGCTCTACCACCGCTTCAGGAACCGGCACTCGGAGGAGAGCCGCGCCTACCACTCTGTGCCAACGGGGACGAAGGTCGCCGTTGCCGCTGTCTACTTCGTCCTCGCCGCCCTGCTGATCGCCGGTGCCGCCGAGACCTACGTTTCCCGCACTCTCTAGCCGAAGCCCGGCGCAGAGCTTGACCACTGAGTCAACGAGGGTCGCATAGCCATCCGCACAATCGACTCCTGGCGTCGTCGCCAGGAGTTGGCCTGGGCGAACTCGAGGCGCTCTTGTTCCGGGATCCGGCCCAGGGCAAGCGCGGCTCTGATCGCCTCGGTCAGGTCGTCGCGGATGATCACGCGCGGGGAGACGTTGCGGAGCGGGGGCAGGTCGAGCGCTGCCACTGGGGCTCCGCCGGCTAGGTACTCGTAGAGCTTGAGAGGGCTCATTGCCTGGGTTAGGGGGCTGTCTACGTGCGGAATCAGGCAGGCGTCGGCGGCCGCCACCAGGGCGACTACCTCCTGCCTCGGAGCCGGGGGAAAGAAATGGACGTTGGCCTGCTCTTGCAGGGGCTCGAAGTGGGCCTTGTCGAGCATTGGCCCTACCAGGGCAAACGAGGCGTCCGGGAGCGCCTTGGCGGCGGTGGCGATTGCGCCGACGTCGACCCTCGACTCGAGGCTGCCCACATAGAGCAGGCGGGGACCCGGCAGCCCGGTGAACCACTTGGGCGCCTCGCCTGGTGCCTCCCACTCCTCCGGGTCGACCCCGTTGGGTACCACGGCGCTTGGGCCGGTCGGCTGGATCTGCTCGAGGATCGCCGGGGTTACCGCAGCTACCGCCCGGCCGCCCTCGCGAACGCGGCGATAGGCCTCGCGGTACGCGGGCCAGAGGCGCTTCAGCGGTCGCGACTCGGCCAGGTCGTCGTAGGCATAGAAGGTCACCGAGGAGGCCCACTCCGCCGGGGCGAAGCCCGCGACCAGAGGGTGGGTCGTGATCAAGGCCGGGCGCTCGAGGCCGCGCTTCTCCGCCACCCGCCTGACCTGCTTGTCCCAGCGCCGGAAGCCGCGCTCGATGGCCGCGATCCCTGCCGGGTCTCCCCGCCGCAGGCGCGTCGGCCCGTAGAGAGATGCTGTCTCGGTCGGCGGAAAGGGCGGCGGCGGGCGCAGCATGTCGCGGGCCAGTTTCAGCGGCAAGCTCCGCGGGGTCTCGACCACGAGCAGGCGGCGCACGTCCGGGTGCTCGATCAGGGTCTCGACCAAGCGGTCCTCGGAGAAGCACATGCCGCGCGCGACGGCGGTCCCCCAAGTCGCGTAGGCGAAGCTGAAGAGAACGTCCATGGCGGGCTCAGCGGTCCAGAGGCACCAGCTGCGCCTCGCCGCGAATCCTCAACTGCTCGGTCAGCCGCACCGCCGGGTAGTCCGCCGGCCGCACGTCCTTCCAGAGCACCGCGACGAACCCGGCGAAGAAGCAGATCAGGTACGGCAACTGGGGCAAGGCGAGGATGTCGAGCAGCGCGCCTCCGATCACCATCGCGCTCGTCGCCGCGGCGATCGCGATCGCGGGCCCGGCGCGATCGGGGTCGCCCCAGCGGGAGACTCGGTGGGCGAGCAGCAGGATCGCGGCAAAGATCGAGAGATAGGCGAGGATCCCGACGACGCCGGTGCCGATGATCGTGGTCAGGTACTGGTTGTCGAGAATCCGGTACTTCTTCTGGTCATAGGTCTCGTAGCCGCGACCCAGGAGCGGTTGGTTGATCACGTCCGGCTCGACGGCCGCGTAGTCGCTCTGGCGATCGACGGTGCTGCCGAAGCCAAAGAAGTTCTGCGGCAGGAGCTGCGAGGTGACGCCCCCGAGCGCGCCGGGGGTGAAGAGGTGCACGAGGATGACGAAGGCGATCAGCCCTGGCGCGAGCATCCGCAGCATCCGCGGGCGGTAGGCGACCAGCACGGCGACCGCCACCACCGGCGCGACGATGCTGGTTTTCCGCTGGGTGGCGAGCGCGGCGGCGATCATGATCGTGGCCGCCAGCCCCCAGACGACTTTGCGCCGCAGCTCGCGACTTTCGAATAGCGAAATCAGCGCATAGGGCAGCGCGCAGGCCATCATCATCGCCGGCGCCAGCGGGTGGATCGTCGGGCCGATCACCGAGCGCCGGCCGATCGAGTCGAAGCCGTGGAGTTCGGGCGGGACGTTGATCGGAATGACTTCGCCCAGGCCTTCGAAGAAGAAGTTGTATTCCTCCCGGTACTCCCAGATGACCCCGATCGCGGTCAGCACCGCCAGCCCGCACATGAAATTCATCAGCGGCCGCACCTCCGAGGCACGCACGCTCGAGGCGACGACGAGGAACAGGGCGAGATAGGACAGCAGCAGCGCCAGCTTTCGCACTCCGAGTTCGAGCTCGCCCAGCCGCACCGTCGTCTCGGCGTTGTGGATCAAGCTGAGGATCGCGATCAGGACGAAGCCGAAGAAGGCGTAGTGGATCGCCGTCATCCGCAAGCGATTCGTGCCCCCCATCATCACCATGGAGAGGACCCAGAGGGCGACGATCGCGAGCAGGAAGGGACGGTCCAGCTTCGCTTCGAGCGGCAGGCCGATCGGCAGGTCGATGCTGTCGAAAGGGACCAGGAAGAGCATCGCCATGAAGCCGGCGAGGCACCACGGCATCAGCCGGGTGGTGTGCGGCCAGTCGCCGGACAGGCTCCTCAGGGTCCGGCGGTGGGCCGCGGTCAGGTCCCGCAAGCCCCCCAACCTGTCCCGGCGCGCGGGGGTCACGGTCGGGCAGTCGCCGTACCGCTCTTGGGCGTCTCCTCACGGCGCCTCAGTTGCCCGGGATTGGGCTCAGACCGGCTCGCATTGTCCGGCGTCTCCTTCGGCTTGCTCGACCCGTTCTTGGCCCCCGGCCGAGGCGCGGGGTCTTTTTCCTGAAGCCAGTCGCTGGCCTCCGAGCCGACCCGTTCCATGTCCGCGGCCAGCCGCCAGTGACGCATGAAGCCGGAGGCGACGGCGACGACGAGGCAGCCGAGCCCGAATACGGCAAGGAAGGCGAGGATCATCAGGACGTAGTCGGCTTTGCCCCCGATCAAGCCGCCCTCGGGAGCCCCGAGCTCTCGGACGACGATGTTTTCGACCAGCGGCACCGAGGAGGCGGCCTGGGGATTTTTTGGCGGCGGAGCCACGGCTTCGGCGTGGCGGGCGTCGACCTTGAGTTCGTCGATGTAGTTCTTGAGGACGTTGTAGGAGCTTTGCGCCAGAGCCAGCGCCTGGCCGGCGTCGGGCCCGGTCGAGTAGACGGTGATGATCGGGACGTCTTCCTGGGCGGCGAAGACGAGGCGGTACTGCTTGCCCTCGTCGACGAGATCGCGGGCGCGGGACTCGGCCCCCTGCTGGTCGTAGTCCTGGATGCCGGTTCCTTCGCTGAAGGGGCCGGCGGCGGTGATCAAGGCGGGGTCGACGTCGATCTGGCGGGCGATCTTGTTGACCGCGTCGCGGCTGCTCAGGTACTGGGCGTAGACCCGGGCGCGGGTCCCGAGCGCGGCGATCTGATCTGAGCCGGCGCCCTCGACGAGGGTCGATTCGGCCGAATCGACGAGAATCTGACCGGTGGCGGCACCAACCGCCACCGAGCGCCGTTCGACCCCGTGGGGACCGATCCTGAAGGCGGTCAGGCAGGCGGCCAGAACCGCCAAGGCGAGGAGGACGCCGAGGACCGCCTTCCGCTGCAGAAGTGCCCTGACGAATCCAACTACCTCCATGCCCGCTCCGATCCTCTTGGGGGTTTGCTCAGCCGGTCCACATGTCAAGAACGAAGTTCGGCCAGGAAAACTTGCTCGCGCGGCAGGCGCCCGCCCACAAGAGAAGGGCGCCCGGAAGCGTTTGTTCTCCGATGACCCCGACCGATGAGCCGAATCAACAGCAGCTGGACGGGGACCAGTTGCGCGAGGCGGCGGTATCGGGCGTCCGCTGGTTCGCGATCGCCAGGGTCGCGACCGAGGCCCTGCAGCTGGTCAGCGCGGTGGCTTTGGCCCGTCTCGTCAGCCCCGCCGATTTCGGCAACGCCTCGGTGGCCTTGATCCTGATCCCGCTGGCCGTGATCCTCACCTACGAGGGGTTCGGCAGCGCCCTGGTACAGCGCAAACTGATCGAGACCGGCCACTTCGAGGCCGCGACCCTGAGCAGCCTCGCCACCGGCCTCGCCCTCAGTCTCCTCGTCTACTTCCTGGCGCCGGTGATCGCGGCGCCGATCTTCAGCGACGAGATCGCCCACCTGATCCAGGTCGCCGCACCGGCCTTCGTCCTCGCCGGTCTCGGCGCCGTCTCCCGCGCACGGCTCTCCCGCGACCTCGACTTCCGGCCGATCAGCATCATCGAAACCGGCGCCCTCGCGGTCGGCGCCGGGGTCGCCATCGCCCTCGCCGCGCTCGGCCTCGGCGGCGAAGCGGTCGTGATCGGAGCGGTGGCCGGGATCGGCTTCACCTCGCTGGCGATGGTCGCCGTCTCGCCACCGGGGCGCCCACGCTGGCGCCGCAGGGAGCTGGTCGAGGTCAGCCGCTTCGGCGCCCCGGCCTCAGCCGCCGGCCTCCTCTACGTCGCGATCAGCAACGTCGACTACGCCGTCCTCGCCGCCCGCCTCAATCCCGCCCAGGTCGGCATCTACTGGCGCGCTTTCCAGATCGGGGTTCTCTACCAGGACAAGATCAGCGGGATCATGATGCGCCTCGCCTTCCCGATCTACTCCCGGACCAACAACCTGGATGAGATGAAGAAGCTGCACGAGCGCGCGACCCGCATCCACGGCGCCGTGGTCGTGCCGCTGCTGGCGATCCTGATCGTGACCGCGCCGGAGCTGATCCCGATGGTCTTCGGCGACGCCTGGCGGGCCGCGATCGAGCCGACTCAGGTGCTCGCGGTCGCGGGGATGATCGCCGCGATCCTCACCGGCTACTCCCAGGTGATGCTTGCGGCCGGCCGGCCCAGGGCCCTGCTGATCTTCAATTGCGTGGTGCTCGCCGGCTACGGGCTCGCCGTCTTCCTCACCGCCAAGCAGGGCCTCGTCACGGTCTCGCTCGCGGTCGTGGGCGTCCACGTCGCGATGCTCGCCGCCGTCTACCTGATCCTCTTCCGCCGCGTCCTCGGAATGCCGGTACGCCGCCTCTTCACCGACCTGGCGCCGGCGGCGGCCACCGCCGCCCTGGTCCTGGCCGCCGGGCTGCCCGTGGCTGACCTCCTGCGTGGCGCCGGGGCCGCCCCCGTCCTGATCGCCGGCCTCGCGGGCCTTGCCGGCTGCGTCGTGCAGGCGCTCGCCCTCCGCGCCTTCTTCCCGGAGGTCTGGAGCGACGTCTCCCGCCTGCTGCGCCGGCTGCTGCCGGACCGGTTGGCAAAAAGTTCCACCGCCCCGCAACCGTTGACTCCGTGATGACCGAAAAGGCGACCCACAGCAAGCACGCCCGGGCGGGGATGCTGATGGCGGTCGCGACCTTCGCTATGGCCACCACCGCGGCGATCCAGGCGGCCCTGTACCTCCACTCCAACGGGACCGACGCGCTGACCGACGGATTCTTCGTCGCCTTCTCGCTCTACACGGTCTTCGGGGTCTTCAGCCAGAGCATCCGGGTCACCTCGGCCCCGCTGCTGGTCCACCCCACCCGCGGCCTGCCGCTACGCGAGTTCGGGGCGACGCTGGTCTTCATCGCCCTCGTCGTCGCGGTTCTGACGATCCCCTTGGCCCACCCGCTCTCGATCGTGCTCGCCCCGGGGCTGAGCGACGCCGGCCGCGGCGTCACCGAGGAGGCGCTGCCGATCCTGGGCGGGGCGATGATCTTGCAGCTCTGGGCCGCCGGCGGAGCGACGGTGCTCGCGATCCGGGACCGCTTCGACGCGGTCGCGAGCGCCTACATCGCCGGCGCCGGCGCCGGGCTTCTCACCTACCTGGTCAGCTCCGGCGCCGCCGGCGAGCTCTCGCTGGGTTACTCGATGCTGGCGATGGCGATCGTCACCTGCGGGCTGATGCTGTTCGCGGTGCGCCGTAGCCAGCCGACCGAGCCGGCCGCCCCGCCGCGACCCCTGGGCCCGCGCCTGCTGATCGCCGACGCCGGCCTGATCCTCGGTCGCACCAGCATCTACCTGGCCTTCAACGCCCTCTACCTGGTCACCCTGGCGCTGACCACCTCCTACGCGCCCGGCGACGCGACCGTCCTCTCCTACGCCTACCTGTTCGCCAGCTACCTGGTCGCCGGCACCGCCTTCGCGCTGGGGATGTCGCGGATCGCCGACATGAGCCGGGACGTCCGCACCGACGAGCTGAAGGCGGTCGGCGGCACCGTCCCCCAGGGATTCCGCTACTCGATCCTGATCTGCGCTCCCGCCCTCGCCGCCTTCGTCGCCGCCGGGGCGCCGATCATCGGCGTCCTCTTCTCCGCCAGCTTCGACTCGGGCGACGTTCGGATCCTGCAGGAGTTCGGGGTGCTGCTGGCGATCTGGACCGTCGCCGCGCTGCTCGTCAACCTGCTGCTGCCGGCGATGTTCGCGCTCGGGCGGGCGCGGTTCACCAACCTCCTCACCCCGGCGCTGCTCGCCGTCCACGTCGCCGCCTCGCTGCTGGGCGGGGCGCTCTTCGGAGCGGTCGGGGTCGTCGGCGCCGCCTTTGTCGCGCCGTCGCTCTTCGCCGCGACGATGCTGCGGGTCGGAGCGCCCACCATCGCCGGCCACATCGCCCGCGAGACCAGCCGCGACGCGCTTCGTTTCCTGCTTCTCGCCGGCGGCTGCTACGGCCTGGGCGCCGCACTGGGCGCCGCCTTCGACAGCACCATGATCGGCGCGATGATCGCCGGGACGGTGGGCTCCGTGCTCTACCTGGCGCTGCTGCCGCTGGTCGCCCCCAGCCAGGTCGAGGTGGTGCTGCGGGCGCTCCCGCTGGGATTCCTCAAGTCTCGGCGGCGGGCGACGCCAGCCGCTCCAGTCGCCTGAGCCCCGAAGCGCCCCTCAGGGCCCGTAGTGCTGCTCGGACGGCACCCAGTTGACGCCGCGGCCGTTGGCCAGCCGGTAGTCGTCGGCCGCCGGGTTGAGGAAGGCGGGCGCGCAGTCCTTGGTCGTTCCCGCCGGCACCGACCAGCTGTTGTTGTTGCAGTAGGTGTTGTTGGAGCCGGTCAGGGTCGGCACGCTGCCGCCACCGTTGGTGAGGGAGAGCGTGTCGAAGACGTTGTTGGAGAAGTCGATGTTGGTGTAGGTGCCGGTCAGCACCGCGCCGCCGCCCCCGGCGCCCCAGCCGACGGTGTTGTTGCGCATTTCCCCGTTTGAGATCGGGCCGTAGATCTGCCAGGGCGAGAGCTGGTAGCCGCTGCAGAGGCTCGAGGGTTCGCAGGGGAGGTCCTGGTCGACGATCAGGTTGTTGTTGGCGACGAGGCCGTTGATCGCCGGAGACTGGTCCTTGACGAAGAAGCCCTGGCCGCCGAAGTCGTGCAGGTAGTTGCGGTTGAAGACGAGGTGGTCGCCGACCCAGACCGACTGGAAGACGTCGTTGTGGCCGCCGCGCTCGGTGTTGCCCCGGAACTCGTTTCCTTCCACCAGCAGGCCGGCCCCGTCGCCGTCGGCGTCGTGGTAGACGTTGGCGCGGATCTGGTCCTCTTCCATCGCCCCGTCGAAGAGGTTGCCGATGATCTTGGTGTCGTCGCACTGGTCCGGCGGGGTCGCCGTGCAGACGAACACCCCGTAGTGGTTGCCGGCGAGGATCCGGTTGTGGTCGACCACGGTGCGGTCGGTGTTGCGGGCGATGGTCACGCCGCCGTTGATGACGAAGCGCGAGACGGTGTAGCCCGAGCCCGAGACCTGGACGCTGCCGATCGTGGCTTTGCCGGGGTTGGCGGCGCGCAGGGTGACCCCCGGGGCCGCCTTGGAGGAGCTCAGCGAGAGGCCTCCGTAGGTGCCGTCGGCGAGGCAGACGGTCGTGCCGGGGGAGGCTGCGGAGAGGGCCGACTGGGCGGCGGCGACCGAGCTGACCGTCTGGTCGCAGTCACCGGATTCGACCGGAGGTTCTTCCACGGGGGGTTCTTCGACGGGAGGTTCTTCCGTCGGCGGTTCTTCGACAGGCGGTTCTTCCGTCGGTGGTTCCGAGGGGTCCGTCACGGTCCAGACCTTGGAGGCTGGCGTCGTGTCGGTGTTGCCCGCCTCGTCGGTGGCACGCACCGCGAACTGGTGGGAGCCGACGTCCAGCGAGTCGTAGGAGACGGAGGGAGCGCAGGGTGCCCAGGTCCCGTCGTCGAGTCTGCAGTCGAAGGTTGCTTCCGCCTCGGTGGCGGTGAAGGAGAAGCTGGCCGTGGTCGCGGTGGTGATCGCCGGCGGCGCTTGGGTGATGCGGGTGTTGGGCGGCGCGAGGTCGTCCGGCTCGCCCGGTTCCGTCGGTTCGCTTGGATCGACCATCGGTGGCCCGCTTGGCTCAGTCGGGACCGGGATCCCTTGCCCGGGAGGCTGCTCCGCCGGACCCGTCGCGGGCACGGTTGGAGCGTTGCCGGGACGCTGGTGGCGGCGGGGGGAGATTCGCTGGCGCTCGATCAGCGTCGCGCGCCTCAAGATGTCCTTGTCGCTGCACCTCGTGCCGGCTGATTTTCCCGCCGCGGCGGCGGCGCAGATTCCGCTGGCGCCTACCCCTGACCAAGCCAACGCGAGCGCGCTGCCGGCCGCGATCGTCGCCAGCAGCACCACCAAGGCGAAGACGCCTCGGGACATTCCGCGCACCGTTGCCGATCGCATTGCGTCTCCTTCCCCTTCGACTGGTCACTCTCCAACTGGTCCCGCGTCCACCTGAGAAGAATTCAAGACTAAAAGGTGGACGAATGTTCGGTACCCCCCGGCCGGGGTGCCAAACATCGCCTGCTAGCTAGGGACCGAAGTGCCGCTCGCGCGGGGCCCAGGTGACGCCGCGAGCTCCGCCCAACCGGTAGTCGTCCTCGGCCGGCGCCCGGAAGTGGGGAGAGCAGGAGACGATCTCTCCCGGAACGGTACGCGGCCAGCCTCCGCCCGAGGACTGACGCTGGCAGCGCGTGTTGTCCCGGAAGCGGGCGGCGGAGAGATCGGCGGAGGTCCAGAACTTGAAGACGACGTTCGCTTCGATCCTCGCCTTGGTCCCATCCGCTTCCTGGAAGGCGGCGATCGCCCCCGGGCCCCAGATCGTGTTGCGACGCATGGTCAGCCCCGAGTAGGGACCGAACACCTGCAGGTCGCTGGGCGCTCCGCAGCCCTCTGCCCGCGCGGCGCAGGGGGCATCGTTGCGGATGATCAGGTTGTCCTCGATCAGGATCCCCCTGACCGGGAACGCCTGATCCTTGACGAAGAATCCCTGGCAGCGATTGTCGTGCAGGTAGTTGCCGCGATAGACGAGGTGGTCTCCCACCCACACCGTCTGCAGGCAGTCGCTGTGGTTGCCGTTCTCCCTGATGTTGGTGAACTCGTTGTTCGCGATCAGGGCGCCGGCGCCGTCACCGTTAGCGTCGTGGTACCGATTCAGCCTGATCGCGTCCTCGCCGAAGGGGCCGACGAACTTGTTGCCGACGATCGCGACGTCGTTGACCGTAGTGGTGGTAGTCGGCCCGGCGTCGACGCCGAGGTAGCCGCCGCTGATGTGGTTGTGGGCGATGGTCACCCCCGAGGTGCCGGGCTCGATATCGATCCCGTCGCTGATCACGAAGCGCGCCAGCGTCACCTGTGAACGGCTGATGTCAGCGCCAGCCAGAGTGGCTCCGCCCGGGCGGACGGGACGGACGATGACCCGTTCCCGCGTCGTCTGCGAACCGTCCAGGCTGAGGCGGCCGTAGGAGCCGGCGGCGAGGCAGACGACGTCGTCATTGCCAGCGCTCTCGACCGCGCTCTGCAGCGCCCCGAGTGAGTGGACCATGTCGGCGCACTCCCCCGGGCCGGCTGGGCTAGCCGCCGCGGTTCCCTTTTCCCCCGCCCCGGGGCCGGTGGAGCCGACCCAGATCGCGAGCAGGATCACCCCTCCGAGGGCAAACCCGATCATCGCCAGACCTCGCTTCACCGAGCTCATCCCAAACTCCTCAGCGCGACGGGCGAGGTCGCGTCCCGGACCAGCAGCGTCGCTTCGCCGCTGCCGTCGGCTGGCACGGTGTAGACGTTCTCCCCGTCGGAGTAGACGAGCGTGCCGGCGTCGAGCCACTCGGCCTGGTCGTCGATCGAGCGCTTCTCGGCGACGGGATGGTCGGCCAGGGTGGCGACGTCGAGGACGTGCAGCCGCCAGCGATTCGTTCCCTCGATCCTGCTCTTGAAGGCGATCCGTCTGCCGTCCGGCGAGAGCGAGGGGCACTCCACCCCGTCGCGCAGAACCCGCAGCGAGCGAGCGCGGACGTCGCCTTCGACCAGGTAGTGGTGGTCACCGGTCCCGAGGGTCGCGTAGAAGCGGTTGGAATCGGTGGGGTCGAAGGTGATCCCCCAGAAGTTGAAGTCGACCGCGTCGAACGGCGCCCCGTCCTTGCTGACGTCGAACTGCTCCAGTTGCCCGACCGTCTCGCCGCTCTTCATGTCCAGCAGGTAGGTGCGCGTCGAGAAGGCGGTCGGCGAGGAGAGATAGGCGTCGCCGCTGACGAACACGGTCATCGATCCGTAGCGGCCGTCGGCCGAGACGCGGGCACGCGAGGGCAGCCCGGTGAGCCGCATCGAGTGCTGGGGCTCGAGCTTGTCGTCGAAGACCGAGGCGGTGTAGTCGACCCCCGAGGCGGCGACCCCCATGCAGATCCCATGACCGGCGGCGTAATAGACCCGCTCGCAGGAGAGGTTCTTGGAGCGACGCCGCACCTTGCCGTCCTCGACGACGAAGACGCCGCCGTTGAGGGCGGGGCTGGAGGGATCGACCGCGCGGACCATCACCGCCACGTCCGACGCGGAGCCGCTGGCAGTGGGGCTCGCGTTCGTGCTGGTCTCGCCTGGCCCGAGGGCCGCGTAGGCCACGTAGCCACCGCCGAGCAGGACGCAGGCGACGACCAGGGCGACGGTGATCTTGCCGCCGCGGCTATCCATCGAGGGCGGTGTTCTGGGCGCGGAGCAGTAGCGGGGCGGCTAGCGCGATCGCCACCCCTAGCCCGACGGAGAAGATCAGGATCGCGCTGTGCAGGCCGATCGCGAACCAGAGGGCTCCGAAGGCGACCGAGGAGACGAGACGGCCGAGGCTGACCACGGTGATCAGGATCCCGATCCCGCTCGCCTGCAGCCTCTCCGGCAGGACCGCCCCCGCCAGCGCCGTCAGCACCCCTTCGGTGGCGGCGAAGTAGCCGCCGAGGGCGACCAGGCAGACGATCAGCGCCAGGTAGCCGACCGAGGTCATCAGCAGCACCCCGTAGACGAGGAACAGCAGCGCCTGGCCGGCGAGCAGGACCGGCACCTTGCCGACCCGGTCGGCGAGCTGGCCGACTGGAATCGCCAGCGCCATGAAGGAGATCGCGGTCATCACATAGAGGAGCGGGAAGACGGCCGGCTCGAAGTCGATCGTCCGCTGCAGGCCGACGTAGATCATCGCGTCGGAGACGCTGGCGACCGAGAGCCCGGCGGCGGCGAGCAGCAGCGGCGCGAAGCCGCGGTCCTTGAGCAGCGCGGCGGCGGCGCGGAAGCGCGGCGGCGATCCCTCGCGCGGCGCCCGCCGCGGCTTGCCTTCGACGTTGAGGACGAGCACTGCGAGGCCGAGGACCGCGAACAGGGTGCTGACGACGAAGACGGCGTCGAAGCGGGCGGGCGCGAGGAAGAGGATGCCGAAGGCGAACAGCGGCCCCAGCATCGCCCCGACGCTGTCCATCGCCCGGTGCACGCCGAAGGAGGTGGCGAGCTTGTCCTTGGCGCTCGAGAGTGAGATCAGGGCGTCGCGCGGCGCGGTGCGGATCCCCTTCCCGACCCGGTCGACGGCGACGATCGCGCCGATGCCGCCGACCGTGTTGCCGGCGGCGACCAGCGCCACCTTGCCCAGCGCCGAGAGGCCGTAGCCGAGGCCGGCGACCTCCTTGTGGCGGCGCCAGCGGTCGGAGGTGAAGCCGCTGAGGACCTGGACCAGCGCGGCGGCGCCGCGGTAGGTGCCGTCGATCGCGCCGAAGACGAGCGGGCTCGCCCCGAGCGAGAAGATCAGGTACATCGGCAGCACGGTCGCGACCATCTCCGAGGAGACGTCGGTCAGCAGGCTGACGGCGCCGAGCATGATCACGTTGCGCGGCACCCGCAGGCGGGCCGACTGGCGCGCCCAGAGGCGCGGCTTCAGGAGTGCTTTGGAGGCTTCGACTTGGTACATGGCTTCTCAGCGAGAGAGCCACGCCGAGGTGGCGGCCGACCCTCTAGGACTTCAACGCGCCAACTAGTCCTTTTCTCGCACTCTCATCCGGCCGGCCGGAGAGGTCGAGCCGCTCGGAGACCTGCTCCGCCACCTCTTCGGCAAAGCCCATCACCGAGTCGCCGTTGAGCAGGTAGGGATAGATCTGGGCGTTGGAGGCGAGCGCCAGGCCGGGAACCCCGGGCCAGACCGGCGCCACCCGCGGCCCCTCGTCCTCGCGGACCTGGTGCACCGGCTCGACCAGCTTGGCTCGCTGCACCGTCCAGTCAACGACCTCGTCGCGGCTGAAGCCGGGCGAGAGCCGAGCCAGGTAGTCGGTGAAGCGCCGGTAGACGGACTCGTCGTCCTCGCTCTGCTCGGGCGCTTCGGGGTCGCAGTACTTCGGCAGGTAGACCAGGCGCAGGCCGTCGGTGTGATCGGTGCCGAGCACCTGGGTCGTTTCCACGGCGCTGGTCAGCGGCGTCGGCTCGGTGATGTTGATCGCGTAGTAGGGCAGCAGTTTCCGCCGCACCTTGACGATCGGGCAGACGCATCCGAGCCAGCGCTGGGGGTAGCGACCGAGCAGGTGCTGGTGGCGGTCGGGCAGGAGGAAGCGCAGCGCCGGCGGCTGCAGGGTCGGGATCGTCAGGTCGAACTCAAGCGTCTCGTCCTCCAGCTCGACTCCGGTGACCGAGCCGTCCTCGGCCAGGGCGAGGCCGGTGACCGGCGCGTCGGTGCGGGCCTCGACGCCGAGCTCGTGAGCGCGCGCCACCATCGCGTCGATCAGGCGCTGGTGGCCGCCGACGATGTGGCCCATTTCCTCGCCGCCCTTGCCGCCGCCGTTGCGGGCGCCGGACATCCGCCGGGTGCGAGCCCAGAGGTAGGTGGCCGGCAGCCCCGAGGGGTCGCCGTCGAAGCGCGTGTCGAGCAGCGGTTTCCAGATCCGCTCCCAGACCTGGTTGCCGCAGATCCGCCGCAGCCAGGTCTCGAGCGGGATCCG
>Ga0070678_100001021_pt1 | contig 14583 bp, 16 predicted proteins | sample KBSM73metaG_FD_65647 | JGI IMG/M metagenome (GOLD analysis project Ga0070678, IMG submission 65647) | Miscanthus rhizosphere microbial communities from Kellogg Biological Station, Michigan, USA - KBS M7-3 metaG | ecosystem: Host-associated > Plants > Roots > Rhizosphere > Soil ...
CGACTCGAGAGCCCCTGCTTTGCCGATTCCGCGTACACCTTGTCGTCGACGTCCGTGATGTTGTGGACGAGCGTCACCTCGTATCCGTTGCCATGCAACCACCTCCGCAGCCACATCGCGATGACGAAGGGCCGCGAGTTCCCCACATGGACGCGCTGATAGACGGTTGACCCGCAGACGTACATCCGGATCGGGCCAGGCGGTAGAGGGAGCTCGACGACCGAGCGCGACAGCGTGTCGGACAGGCGCATCGCGCGATCGTAGTCAGGCGGCGCCGCGAGCGCGGTCGGCCCGGGCGACGGCCTCCTCGCGCGACAGCGCGGCGAGGACGGCACCGAGCTCGGGGCCCTTGTCGGCCCCTGTCAACGCAAGCCGGAGCGCGTGCAGGTCGCCGCCGACGGCCTTCAACTCACGCACGATCCCGCGCGCATCGTCGTGCGAGAGCCGCTCCGGCGCCGCAGTGCGCAGCTCGGCGAAGCGCTCGAGCGTCTGCACCGCATCGGCGTCCAGCGCGACCGGGTGCGGCGCGAGGACGAGTCGTGCGTACTCGCGTGCCTCGACGAGCGTACGAGCGCCTCGTAGAGCCGGGACGACCTCGACCGGCGCGTCGGCGGCAGCCGCGAGCTCGGCGTCCGGCATCGCCGATATGGCATCCACGGCGAGACGTCGCAGGCGCGAGAGGTCGAGCTGGACGTCGTGCTCGGGCAGGCCGAGCTCGTCGAGGTACGACCGCACTGCCGCCGGAGGGAATCCCGCCTCACGCAGCTCGGCGATCGAGGAGTGCCCGTGCCGCTTCGAAAGCTTCCTTCCGTCCTCGCCCAGGATCAGGCCATGGTGGATCACCACGGGCAGGTGCGTTCCGAGTGCGGATGCGATCCGCGTCTGAACGGGGAGGTTCGGCCGGTGGTCGTTGCCGCGCACGACGTGCGTGATTCGAAGCTCGATGTCGTCCACTACGGACGCGAGTTGGTAGGTCGCGGTGCCGTCAGCCCGAAGCAACGTGGTGCCTCCGGCGGTGAGACGAACCGATCCGTCGTCGTCCTGCTCGGCCTTGCCGGCCTCCATAGCCCGCTGCGCCGCCGCCGAATACGAGGCACCGCGCTCGCTTTGGCGAACGGGGCCTTCGTCGATCGCGACGCCGAGCCAGGCGAGGTCTCCGAGGATCGCCCCCTCCCCGCCCTCGACCGCACGGCTTGCGTCCGTGTCGTCGATCCGCAGCAACAGCACGCCGCCCTGCTCGTCGGCGAAGTCCCGGTTCGCGACCGCCGTGAGCGCGTTTCCGACGTGCAGCGAACCGGTCGGGCTCGGCGCGAAGCGAACGCGGACCGACACGTCTAGTCGTCGATGCGCACGTGGCCGGGCTGCGCGGCGACGCGATCGAGCCATGCGCCGATCGCCGGGTACGGCTCCAGGTCGAAGCCGCCCTCGTGGGCGACGTGCGTGTACGCGTAGAGCGAGATGTCGGCGAGCGAGTACCGCTCGCCGACGACGAACGAGCGACCCTCGAGGTGCCCCTCCATCGCGTCGAGCGCCGCGTAGCCGCCCTGCATCCGCTCGGGGAGACGGTCGGTGAACGCCTCGGGCGTCCCGGAGTACGCGATCCAGAAGCGAGCGACGGCGATGTTGGGCTCGTGGCTGTACTGCTCGAAGAACTGCCACTGCAGCACCTGGGCGCGCTCGTACCGATCTGCAGGCACGTACTGCGTCCCGTCGCCGAAGTACCAGAGGATCGCATTCGACTCTCCCAGCGAGCGCCCGTCCTCGAGCACGAGCGTCGGGACGCGGAGGCCGGGATTCAGCCCGCCGAGCACCTCCTTGCGGTTCGAGCGATCGACCACGCTCAGCTCGACCGTCTCGTACCCGAGCTCGAGGTGGGCCAGGAGGAGGCGCACCTTGTAGCAGTTGCCCGAGACCGCCGAGTTGTAGAGGCGCAGCACGTCGACAGCGTAGTCGGGTGTAACTACGCTCCGACGATGGCCGTGAGGCGCCTCACCGACGAGGAACTCGTCGCGATGCTCGAGCTGGCGCGCAAGGCCGACAGCGTCGAGCTCAAGTTGACGGTGCCGACTGCCGACCACCGGGCCGCAATCTCGTCTCTGGGCCTCGATCCACTCGAGGCCCAGATCCGGCAGGTCTTCTTCTTCGACACGCCGCAGCTGACCCTCAACGCAGCGGGACTCGTCGCGCGCGCACGTCGAATCCAGGGGCGTGCGGGTGACACCGTCGTCAAGCTGCGCCCCGTCGACCCGGAAGGCCTCCCGGCCGAGCTCCGGATGTCGCCGCACCTCGTCGTCGAGGTCGATGCGATGCCGGGCGGATATGTGTGCTCCGCGACGCTCAAGGCGAGGGCGGAAGCGACCGAGGTCCGAGCCGTCGCCCTCGGCGGGCTCCCGATCCGGAAGATCTTCTCGAAGGAGCAGCGCAGCTTCTTCGAGGCCCACGCCCCCGATGGCATCGCCATGAAGGAGCTCTCGATCCTCGGTCCGATCTTCGTCCTGAAGCAGAACTCCCAGCCGAAGGCGCTCGGACGGCGTCTGACCGCAGAGCTCTGGTTCTACCCGGACGGCTCCCGGATCCTCGAGCTGTCGACGAAGTGCACCGCGTCCGACGCATTCCAGGTGGCCGCGGAGGCACGCTCCTTCCTCATGGACAGGGGCGTAAGCCTGAACGGCCGCCAGGAGACCAAGACGAAGGCGGCTCTGACGTTCTTCTCGAAGGAGCTCCGGACCGCCGCCACGAGCTAGCGGTACTCCGGGTTCGCGAAGTCGAAGCGGCACCCCGCGTCCCACTTGGACCGCTGATTGCCGTGCGCCGGCACCCCGCCGGCGTCCTTCAGCAACCGGGCGAGGTGGAGGAGATTCCACGTCATGAACGTCGTGTTCCGGTTGGTGAAATCGTTGTCCGGACCGCCCGAGCCCTCGTCCAGGTAGGACGGACCCGGCCCCGCCTCCCCGATCCAGCCGGCGTCGGCCTGCGGCGGGATCGTGTAGCCGAGGTGTTGCAGCGAGTAGAGGATGTTCATCGAGCAGTGCTTGATCCCGTCCTCGTTGCCGGTGATCAGGCAGCCGCCGACCTTCCCGTAGTACGCGTACTGCCCCTCCTCGTTGAGCACGCTCGAGCACGCGTAGAGCCGCTCGATGACACGCGTGCATACCGACGACTTCTCGCCGAGCCAGATCGGCGAGCCGAGGACGAGGATGTGCGCGGCCTGGACGCGCTCGTACAGCTCGGGCCACTCGTCCGAGGCCGCCCCGTGCTCGCGCATGTCGGGCCACACGCCGGGTGCCAGGTCGTGATCGACGGCGCGGACGACGTCGACCTCGACTCCGTTGCGCTCCATGATCGCGGTCGAGATTCGCATCAGACCCTCGGTGTTGGACGGCTCCGGGGACGGCTTGAGCGTGCAGTTGACGTAGAGCGCCTTGAGGTCGGAGAAATCCCACGTGCTGGTGCTGCAGAGTTCCTCCTGGAACGAATTCAGGGTCACGTGGGCCTCCTGCTCAGGGGTCGTAGGTGGTCAGCTCGATGGTGTTCCCATCGGGGTCCGGGAAGTAGAGCGAGTGCGCGTTTCCGTGATCCTCGAAGCGGAACTCGACGTCATGCTCGCGCAGGCGCGCTTCGGCTCGCGCGAGCTCGCCCGACCCCACCATGAAGGCCACGTGGCGCAGCCCCGTCGACTCCGGCTGTCGCACGGGCGCCTCGACCTGCGCCTGGAAGAGCGCCACGCACGCGCCGAACTCGCCCATGAAGACGGGCCAGTCGTCTTGCCGCGCCTCGCCGCGCTGCTCGAGGCCGAGGACGTCGCGATACCACGTGATCGAGCGTCGACGATCGCTGACGTTGAGCGACACGTGATCGAGTCGTTCCAGTTCCACGACAGAATTCCACCATGTTCGCGTCGGCGACCGAGCGCCTCCTCGACTGGTTCGACGCCAACGGGCGAGACCTCCCGTGGCGGCGCACCCGCGACCCGTACGCGATTCTCGTCAGCGAGGTCATGCTCCAACAGACCCAGGTGGAGCGCGTCGTCCCGCGCTACGTCGCGTGGCTCGAGCGCTGGCCCACCGTCGAGGCGCTCGCAGCGACGTCTCCGGGCGACGTCATCCGCGAGTGGCAGGGGCTCGGTTACAACCGTCGCGGACTGAACCTCCATCGTGCGGCGTGCCGTGTCGCGCGCGACGGATGGCCCGCCGACCTCACGGAACTGCCGGGTGTCGGCCCGTATACGGCGGCGGCCGTCCGCTGCTTCGCGTTCGGCGAGGACGTGCTCCCGGTGGACGTCAACGTCGAGCGCGTTCGACGGCGCACGGGCGCCCACTTCGACTCGGCCGCCGCCCAGGCTCTGATGGACCTCGGCGCCATGGTCTGCCTTGCTCGGGTTCCGCGGTGCGAGACGTGTCCGCTCGCAACCGGCTGCCCGTCCCGTGGCGTCCGCGACGAGCCCGCGCGGAAGCAAGGTCCGTTCGATGGCTCCTTTCGACAACGACGCGCCACGACTCTGCGGCTCGTCGCCGACGAGCCGCGCCAGCTCGACGCGCTCGACGACGAGGCGGTGCGCTCGCTCGAGCGCGACGGACTTGTCGTGATCGCGGACGGCCTGGTAGCGCTGCCGGGCTAGACGCGGTGGTACACCCAGACGTTGGGCTCGGCATGTGTGCCGATCCCCTCCTCGACCACGAGCGTCGCGAGCGCGCCGGGAAAGACGTACTCGCCGTCCGCCGGAAAGAGCATGCCGGTCCACGTCGCCCAGTCGGTCGCCGGCGCCCGGATCACCATCGACCGCGGAGCAGCTTCGAGGATCTCGCCGCCGACGAGCTCGTGGATACGGAGCCAGGGATCGAGGTGGGTGCCGTCGTCGCGCCGCCAGAGCATGTACTCCTCGATCGGGATGAGTGGGTACCGCTCCTTCCACGTCGGGCGTACCGGCGCGATCACACCGGCCGACAACCCGGCCGCGCGCGCATTGTCGGTGAACGTCCCGATCATCCGGCTCGACAGCTGCTTGCCCTTGTGCGCTGGGGCGACGCTGATCGCGATCGCCATCAGCGCCGTGTGTGGCGAATCGCCGGTCATCCCGCGGACGAAGCCCTCGTCCCAGCCGGACGGGAGATCCTCGCGCGAGCCGTCCCACGCCAGCGGGACGGCGTGCGCCTCGGCGAGCAGCTCGTCGCCGTCCACGAGCGCGACCTGGAAGTCGGGGAAGTCCGAGTAGAGCCTGCCCCAGTAGAGATTTCCGGGCTCGTTCTCGTTCATGTACGCCGGGAACGCCGGCAGCACGAGCTCGTCGAAGCGGCGTTCCATGAGGTCGGGGCGATCCGCGTAGCGGACGACCCTCATCGCCCGAGGAGGGCGACGGCCTGTGCGGCGAGCCCTTCGCCACGACCCGTGAACCCCAGCCTGTCCGTCGTCGTCGCGCGCACGGCGACGAGCGCGGGGTCGACACCCAGCGCGCCGGCGAGCCGTTCACCCATCTCGTCGCGCGTCCCGCCGATGCGTGGCTCCTCCCCGATCAGGACGCAATCGGCGTTCACGAGCGCCCAGCCTGCTCCTCGAACCTCCGCGTACGCCTCCCGAAGCAGGTCGAGTGACGACGCTCCTCGGAACCGCTCGTCTCCCGACGGGAAGTGCGAGCCGATGTCGCCCAGGTTCGCAGCTCCGAGGAGCGCGTCGATGAGCGCGTGCGCGATCACGTCGCCATCCGAGTGACCGACGAGCCCGCGTGGATGCTCGAACGGCACGCCTCCCAGCACGAGCGGGACGCCCTCCTCGAGCGCATGCGCGTCGAAGCCGATTCCGACCCTCATCTCCATCAGGCGAGCGAGGCTAGCGCGTCGGCGAGGGACGCGAGGTCGTCGAGGCCGAGCGCCGCTTCGGGCGGCGTCCGCTGCAGGCGCCCCCAAGGCCCGCGTCGGACGTGGACGGCGACCAGTCCCGCGGCAGCGGCAGGAAGGACGTCGTTGTCCACGCGGTCGCCGACGTACGCTAGCTCCGGCGCTGCGTGCCCCATGAGCTCGGCGACCTTCTCGAAGAACGCAGGGTCGGGCTTGCGGACGCCGAGGCTGGCCGACGACGAGATCACGTCCGCCGGAAGCGCCGCTTCGCGCGCCCATGCCTCGAGCGTCTCCGTCTGATTCCCGACGATGCCGACCCGGAAGCCGAGCTCACCGACGCGCTCGAGGCACTCCCATGCATCCGGGTACAGATCGTCGAGCGAGTACGGGATCTCCTGCCACCAGCCCGTCGGGCTCTCGAGCCCGAGATGACCCCAGAGGGCGTCGTGCTCCTCACCCCGGTCGATCGTGACACCGAGCGCTGCCCAGACGACGTGCGGCTGCATCCCGGCGCGCTCGCAGAGGCGGCGCCACCAGCGTTCCTCGTCGACGAGCGTCTCGCCGACGTCGAACACGACTCCTCTCAGAGCCACGACTCGACGAGCGCGAGATCGGCGGACGTCGTGATCTTGAGCAACCGCGGTTCGCCGTCGACGACCGCGATGCGGCCGCCGACCCGCTCGACGAGCGAGGCGCAGTCGGTGGCGCCCGCGAGGTCGCCCATGAACGCCCGCCTGAGCACCGGCGCGAGGAACGCCTGTGGCGTCTGCGCCGCCGCGAGGCCCGTGCGGTCGACGGTCTCCTCGACGACGCCGCCGCGGACTCGCTTCAGGGTGTCCGCCACCGGCAGGACGGGCACGACGCCGTCGAAGCCCTCGCCGAGTGGCGCGAGCAGCCGCTCGACGACGGCGTCGTCGACGAGCGGTCGCGCCGCGTCGTGGACGAGCACCACGAGCGCCTCCTCGGGGACCTCGGCGAGCGCAGCCGCCACCGATTCCGCCCTCGTGTCTCCCCCTGCGACGCAGGCGACGACCTTCGACGCCGCGAGTTCCTCGGCGAGCAGGATCGCGGGCTCCTCCCACCCCCGTGGGGCAGCAACGACGATCGCGTCGATGAGCTCGCAGCGGTCCAACCGGTCGAGGCTCTCGGCGAGCAACGGGCGCCCGCCGAGGCCCGCGAACGCCTTGGGGCGATCGATGCCGAGCCGATCGCCCGACCCGGCGGCGGCGATCAGCGCCCAGGTGGCCCCGACGTCGCCGGAGCCGGCCAATCCCTACGCGCTCGCCGTTGCGGCCTTCGGCTTCGCTCGTGCCTTCGGCTTCGGCTGCCCGGCCTTCGACAGGACGTCGTCGAGCCAGAGGGCTGCCTCTTCCTCGTTCATGTCCTTCGCGTACATGAGCTCGGACGCGAGGATCTTCTTTGCCTTCACGAACATCTGCTTCTCGCCGGTCGAGAGGCCCTTCTCGTTGTTGCGCACGGCGAGGTTCCGCACGACCTCCGCGAGCTCGAAGATGTTCCCGGTCTTCATCTTGTCGCGGTTGTGCTTGAAGCGGCGGTTCCAGTTCTTCGGCATCTCGGTCGAACCACCCGAGAGCGTCCGCACGACCATGGCGACGGTGCGCTGGTCGATGACCGTTCGCAATCCGACCCGCTCCGCGTTCTCACAGGGAACGTTCACGGTCATGTCGTTGTGGAGGATCTGGATGGTCAGGTACTCCCGCGTCTCGCCCAGAACCTCGCGCTTCTCCTTCCGCACGACTGTCCCCGCGCCGTGGTGCGGATAGACGACCTTGTCGCCGATGTCGAACAAGAGGGCCTCCCCGATGTCGGTGTCCGTCGCCTTCACGAAAAAAGACCGGCAGCGTCTTCCTGCCGGCGATCGGTTCACATCATAGCGCGTTCTTCACAGGCGATTAACGGAAGCGCAACAGGGTCGGAACCTACGCGGCGGCCTCCCCGGAACGCGATCCCGCCTCGAGCCCGGCGGTGATCGCCGCCCTGATCGTCTCGGCCTCTGCGAGCCCCGTGGACGAACGAGCCGTGGTGCCCGCCGGGACGACGACGGTGACGATGCCGAGCTTCGCGCACTCCTCGAGTCGGCGTTCGGACTGGGAGGCCTGGCGGAGACGACCTGTGAGACCGATCTCGCCGAAGGCCGCGATGCCCTCGTGGACGGGCACCCCACGTGCCGCCGACGCGATCGCGAGCGCCACGGCGAGATCGGCACCCGGCTCCTCGATGCGCACGCCGCCGGCGACGTTGACGAACACGTCGGAGTTCGCGAGTGCCAGGCCGGCGTGACGGCCGAGGACGGCGACGATCATCGCAAGCCGCTTCGGGTCGACGCCGGTTCCGACGCGCCGCGGCATCGCGAGATCGGTCGGGGCAACGAGAGCCTGGATCTCGAGCAGGATCGGGCGGGTGCCTTCCAGCGCACATGCCACGGCCGCGCCGACCTCGCCCGCGCGAGTCGTGCCGAACAGCTCCGACGGGTCGGGCACGCCGATCAGACCGGACGCCGTCATCTCGAAGACACCGAGCTCGTTCGTCGAGCCGAACCGATTCTTCGTCGCCCGCAGCACGCGGTGCTCGTGGTAGCGGTCGCCTTCGAACTGCAGGACGCAGTCGACGAGGTGCTCGAGGACCCGCGGCCCGGCAACCGCCCCGTCCTTCGTGACGTGGCCGACGAGCACGGTCGCCACGCCCGCCTCCTTCGCAACGCGGAGCAGCCGGCCCGCCGCCTCGCGCACCTGGGCAACCGAACCGGGGGCAGAGGCGAGCGTGGAGGCGTGCAACGTCTGTACGGAGTCGATGACGCAGACGTCCGGTCTCTCGGCCTCGAGCGTGGCACAGACCGTGTCCAGCTCCGTCTCGGCCAGGATCTCGACCGTCTCCGAGCCGCCGAGTCGGGCTGCGCGCAGCGAGACCTGCGCGGCGGACTCCTCGCCGGTGACGAGCAGCGCACGGCGTCCGTCGCGGGCGACCGCCCCGAGAGCCGTCAGGAGCAGGGTCGACTTGCCGACGCCGGGCTCGCCCCCGACCAGGACGAGCGAACCTGGAACGAGCCCGCCGCCGAGCACGCGGTCGAGCTCCGGAACGCCCGTCGAGATGCGCGCGGCCTCTTCGGAGCCGACGTCGCCGAGTGCGATGGGCTTCACCGCAACGGCGGCTCCAGGCTCGGTGGGGGACCCGTGCAGCTCCTCCACGAGGGTGCCGAATGCACCGCAGCCCGGGCACTTCCCGAGCCAGCGGCCCGACGTCGTGCCGCACTCCGCGCACGTGAACTGGACGGTGATCTTCGCCACGAGGAGCTTCAGTCTAGGAACGAGGTCCGACGCCCCTCCTCGCGAAACTGAGCCGATTGGCTTGAAAGTGTGAGACCGGTGGTTAAGAGTGCCCAGGACCGCCGCAGACGTCGACGAAAGGACAGGGTCGGAAATGGACCGATTGAACGCCCTCGGGCGCGGAACGAAGCTCATGTTCATCGCAAGCGTCCTGCTCCTCATCATCAGCTTCTTCAACTGGCAGGAAGTCGACTTCGACCTCGGCCCGCTCGGTTCGGGGAGCGCCGGTGTCAGCGCCTGGGACGACATAGGCGGGATCATCATGGGGATCCTCACGATCGTCCTGATCGCGCGGATCGTGGCGCGAGCAGCCGCCGTCGACGTCCCAATCCCGGTCTCGTTCGCCATGACGAGCGTCCTCCTGGGCGTCCTCATCTTCATCATCGCGCTGCTCAAGAACCTCACCGACAACTACTCGACGTGGGCGAGCTACGTGGGCGTCGGACTCGCTTTCCTCGTCGCCGTCGGCGCGTGGCTGGAGGCGCAGGACGCCGGCGGACTCGAGTCGCTGAAGAGCGAAGCGTCGAGCTTCGGCTCGTCGGGGAGCGGAGCCGCAGCCGCACCGGCAGCGGCCGCCCCGGCCGCAGCGGCACCCCCGCCCGTGGAGACCGCCCCGGCCGCAGCGGCACCTCCGCCCGTCGAGAGCGCCCCTCCCGCGACGAGCGAGCCGCCCGAGTCGACCTCGGACGCGACTGACGATGCAGCGGACGCGGCCGAGGACACGTCGGGCGGCGACGAGCCGTCGAGCCAGCAGAGCTAAGCGCCGAGACCCCGCATCCACCACCGCGGTGCTTCGACCGGGCCGCGGTGGTGACTGCATCGAGAGTTCCTGGAAACCTCGCGTTTTTCCGCTGGGCGAGTACGCTTGGGTGGGTACGGATCGGACTGCGGCCGTCCGACGCCCGACCCACGGCCGAAAGGATTCGGATGGCGACATTCAAGGCCCTCTCGAGAGGCTCGCAGATCGTCCTCGTTGCAGGCCCGCTGCTCTTCGGGAGCCTGTTCTTCACGTGGCAGCACGTCGAGGTCGACTACGGGCGAGCAGGCGTTGCCACGATCTCACTCGACGGGTGGGACGCCTGGGGCCTCCTGCTGGCGCTCCTGGTTCTCGCGACCGTCGTGCTCGTCGCGCTGAGGAGCTTCACGGAGGGTGAGCTCCCCGACGACGTGCCGTGGGCGACGATCACCCTCGGGCTCGGCGCTGCGATCTTCGCCGTCGCCCTGGTGAAGAACCTGACCGACGCGGGCTCGTCCTGGCTGAGCTATGGCTTCGTCGGTCTCGCGGGCGCGGTGCTGGCCGGCACGTACCTCGACTGGGCCCACGGGCGAAAGAGCGACAGTCCGGCCCTGGCGAGCAAGCGCCGTGGGCTCAGGTCAGCCGCTTGACGAGAAGCGCGCGGTCCTCTCCGGGGCCGTCGTAGTCCTCGACGACCCGCTCGACCTCGAACCCCATCGCTTCGTGGAAGGCGAGCGAGCCCTCGTTCGACGGTGAGGTGACGCAGCGGACGAGCGTCCGGCCGTTCGCGCTGGCTTCGTCGAAGAACCGCTCGTAGAGCGTGCGTCCCAGACCCTCGCCGCGATCCTCCGGGGTGACGCCTACGAAGTGGATGTAGGCCTCGTCGGCGGACGTCTGTGAGAGGAAGCCGCAGAGGAACCCGAGCAGATCGCCGTCCGCGTCCTCCGCCACGAAGCTCGTCCCGTCGAAGTGGATGAAGAAGAGCTTCGGGAGCATCGGCGCCATGTCGCGGCCGCCCCACCAGACGTTGATTCGCCCGATGACGCGTCCGTAGTCGGATGACGTCGCAGGGCGGACCGTCACCTTCGCACGACCGTCCGGTCGCGCGGGCCACGAAGCCGGCCGCTCAGCAGCCGGGTGCTCGTCACTCACGAGCGCAGGCTAGTTGTCGGACGGCTCGTCGACGAGCTCTGCGAGGTCCGCGAGCACGTCCTCGCCGTCGCCCGGACCACCCACCGCGGCCGGCACCGGCGTACCCTCGATCACGCGGATCTCGACAGGCGGCTCGCCCTCGGCGGGATGCTCTCGGCGGTCGACGATCAGTGTGGTGCCGGGCGCGAGCTCGCGTCCGAGGATGAAGTCCGCGAGCGGGTCCTCCAGCATGCGCTGGATGGCCCGACGAAGGGGTCGCGCACCCATGGCCGGGTCGTATCCCTGCTCGACGAGGAGCTCGCGCGCCTCGTCCGTCAGCTCGATGACGACGTCGTGCTTGCCCATCTCCTCGCGGACGCGCTTCATCATCAGGTCGACGACCTCGAGGATCTCGGACTTCTCGAGCTTGTGGAAGACGATGACCTCGTCGATGCGGTTCAGCAACTCGGGCCGGAACACTTTCTTGAGCTCCGACATCACGCGCTCCTTCATCTCGTCGTACGAGAGCCCCTGCTCGTCGCCGATCGAGAAGCCGAGCGTCTGGTTCTTGGAGATCTGGGCCGCCCCGAGGTTCGAGGTCATGATCACGATGGTGTTGCGGAAGTCGACCTTGCGGCCCTGCGAGTCGGTGAGTTTCCCGTCCTCGAGGATCTGCAGGAGGATGTTGAAGACGTCGGGATGTGCCTTCTCGATCTCGTCGAGGAGGACGCACGAGTACGGCTTACGCCTGACGGCCTCGGTCAGCTGACCGCCTTCGTCGTAGCCGACGTAGCCTGGTGGCGAGCCGACGAGCCGCGACACGGAGTGCTTCTCCATGTACTCCGACATGTCGACCTGGATGAGCGCGTCCTCGTCGCCGAAGAGGAACTCGGCGAGCGTGCGAGCGAGCTCGGTCTTCCCCACGCCGGAGGGGCCGAGGAAGATGAACGAGCCGGTCGGGCGCTTCGGGTCCTTGATGCCCGCGCGCGCGCGCCGGATCGCCTTCGAGACGGCGACGATCGCCTGGTGCTGGCCGATGACGCGCTTGTGCAGCTCGTCCTCCATCCGGATGAGCTTCTGCGACTCGGCCTCGGTCAGCTTGAAGACCGGGATGCCCGTCCACATGGAGACGATGTCGGCGATCTCGTCCTCACCGATCTCCGGCTGCTCCTCGTCGGCCTGGTTGCGCCACTCCTCCTCGAGCTCCTTCTTCTTCTGCGTGAGCTTGCGCTCCTTGTCGCGGAGCTGCGCGGCCTTCTCGAACTCCTGCGCCTCGATCGCGCCTTCCTTGTCGGCGCGGACCTTGTCGATCTCCTCCTCGAGCTCGCGGTAGCGCGGCGGCGCGGCCATCGTCGCGATGCGGACGCGCGAGCCCGCCTCGTCGATGAGGTCGATCGCCTTGTCAGGCAGGTGGCGGTCCTGGATGTAGCGGTCGGCGAGGACGGAGGCGGCCTGCAGCGCCTCGTCCGAGATCTTGCACCGGTGGTGGGCCTCGTAGCGGTCACGGAGCCCACGCAGGATCTGCACGGTCTCGTCGATCGACGGCTCCTCGACGCGCACCTGCTGGAAGCGTCGCTCGAGCGCCGCGTCGCGCTCGAGGTACTTGCGGTACTCGTCGAGCGTCGTCGCGCCGATCGTCTGGATCTCGCCGCGCGCGAGGGCGGGCTTGAGGATCGACGCTGCATCGATCGCACCCTCGGCAGCGCCGGCACCGACGAGGTTGTGGAGCTCGTCGATGAACAGGATGATGTCGCCGCGCTGGGTGATCTCCTTCATGACCTTCTTCAGGCGCTCCTCGAACTCGCCGCGGTACTTCGACCCGGCCACGAGCGCGGCGAGGTCGAGGGTGTAGATCTGCTTGCCCTTGAGGATCTCTGGGACCTGGCTCGAGGAGATGCGCGAGGCGAGCCCCTCGACGACGGCCGTCTTGCCGACGCCTGGCTCGCCGATCAGCACGGGGTTGTTCTTCTGACGGCGCGACAAGATCTGCATCACGCGCTCGATCTCGGTCTGACGGCCGACCACGGGGTCGAGCTTGCCCTCGACCGCGGCCTTGGTGAGGTTCCGGCCGAACTGGTCGAGCAGCTTCGAGCTCTTGGTCTTCTCACCGGGCGCGACGCTCGCGCCGGACTGGCGGCGGCCGGGGCCGGAGAGCATGCGGATGATCTCGTTGCGGATCTTCTCCGCATCTGCGTCGAAGTCGAGGAGGATTCGGGCGGCGACACCCTCGTTCTCGCGCACGAGGCCGAGGAGGATGTGCTCCGTCCCGATGTAGTTGTGACCCAGCGAGAGGGCCTCGCGCAGCGCCAGCTCGAGCACCTTCTTGGCGCGCGGCGTGAACGGGATCTGGCCGGTGGTGACCTCGTCGCCCTGGCCGACGATACGCGCGACCTGGGCACGCACCTCTTCCACCGTGATGTCGAGCGACTCGAGGACGCGGGCGGCCAGGCCCTCTTCCTCGCGCAGGAGGCCGAGCAAGATGTGCTCAGTGCCGATGTAGTTGTGCTTGAGGGCCCTGGCCTCGTCTTGCGCCAGGACGACGACCTGTCTTGCCCGCTCGGTGAATCGCTCGAACAACTCCCTCGACGCTCCTTTCGGGTCGGTTTCCGGAGACCGCCCTCGCTCCCCGGGTCGAAGGGACTGTCTGATCGTAGCCGACCGGTCTCGTGTCGAGTCTCATACGCCGGGTTCGCCCGGCGCCCTCGGTACCCTTCTCGGCCGTTGAGCAACGTAGCCTTAATCGGCGCGCCGCGATGAAGGTCCTCGTCACCGGCTCGTCGGGCCAGATCGGGACGAATCTCGCGCTGCGGCTCCAACGCGACGGACACGACGTCTTCGGAGTCGACAAGCGCCAGAACACCTGGACGGACGAGTTCCCGTACCTCCTGCAGGACCTCGCGGGCCATTACACGGCCTTCCGCGGAGGGATCAACGGCGTCGAGTACCCCGAAGTGGACCTCGTCGTCCACCTCGCCGCGCACGCCAAGGTGCACCAGCTCGTGCGTCAGCCGCACCGCGCGCTCGAGAACACGGTCATGACGTTCAACGTCCTCGAGTATGCGCGGCTCCGGAACGTCCCGATCGTGTTCTCCTCCAGCCGCGAGGTGTACGGCGACGTCCACCGTTTCGAGGAGTACGGCGAGCAGGTCGCGGACTTCGCGTACGCGGAGAGCACGTACTCGGCGTCGAAGATCTCGGGCGAGGCGTTCATCTACTCGTACGCGCGCTGCTACGGCCTCCCCTACCTCGTCTTCCGCTTCTCGAACGTCTACGGACGGTTCGACAACGACCTCCAGCGGATGGTCCGGGTCATTCCGCTCTTCATCCACTCGATGCTTCGCAACGAGCCGATCACTGTCTACGGCGGCCGCGACAAGACCCTCGACTTCACCTACGTCGACGACTGTATCGACGGGATCGTCGAGGGCATCGAAGCACTCGCGGCGGGCAAGGTCGTCAACCAGACGATCAACCTCGCGTACGGAAAGGGCAACACGCTCGTCCGCTGCGCCGAGCTCATCGCGTCCGAGCTCGACATCGA
>Ga0070678_100001031_pt1 | contig 14538 bp, 10 predicted proteins | sample KBSM73metaG_FD_65647 | JGI IMG/M metagenome (GOLD analysis project Ga0070678, IMG submission 65647) | Miscanthus rhizosphere microbial communities from Kellogg Biological Station, Michigan, USA - KBS M7-3 metaG | ecosystem: Host-associated > Plants > Roots > Rhizosphere > Soil ...
GCTGGGAGAGGTGGCGGGAGGTCGTTATCGCCCCCCGGTCGGTTGCCGCGACGAGCACGAACGGGGCCTCCCAGCCCGGTCCCACCGCGCGGTCGATCGTCTCCGCGTCGGCGCGCGCCTGGTTGGAGCTGGGCAGCTCGTCTATCCCCGGGGCGCCGGTGGAGAAGCCGATCACCGGCAGGGTGAGAAGGACGAGGGGGACCGCGACCAGGCAGGCGGCAAGGGCCGGGTTGCGCAGCGCTCTGCCGGCCGCGGCGGCGACCGTCGAGCGACCGCCGGACCTCGGCGCCGGCCCCACCCGCAGGGCGTTGATCCGCGGCCCCAGCAGCGCCAGCAGCGGCGGCACCGCGAGGGTCGCGATGAGGATGCTGATCGTCGTCACCACCCCGGTCGCGACTGCCAGCGAGAGCAGAAGGGACCCGGGCTGCAGGAGAGCCGAGGAGAGGATCGCGACGATCAGGGTGAGGCCGGCGAAGAGCGTGGTGCGGCCGGCGCTCGCCCGGGTCGCCGCCGCCGCGCGCCACGGGTCCGGGTCGCGCTCGAGCTCCTCGCGGAAGCGGGAGACGATCAGCAGCGAGTAGTCGACCCCGAGGGCGAGGCCCATCATGGTGCAGACGACGAGCGAGAGGGCGTCGATCGTCATCGCGCCGGAGAGCAGCGAGAGCACCCCCCGGCCGGCGAGGACGGTGAGGGCGCCGAAGAGGAGCGGGATCGCCGCCGCGACCAGCGAGCGGAAGACGAGCAGGAGGACGAGGATCAGCAGCGGCGCCGCGACCAGCTCGGCCCGCTGCGTCGCCCCCAGCGATTCGTCCTGCAGGGCCTGCGCGACGGTGGCAAATCCGGATTGGGTGGCCGCGACAGGCGCGTGGACACCATCCTCGACCGTTGCTTCGAGGTCCGGCGCCACCTCCCGCATCGCGGTGCCCAGCGGTACGTGGTAGTCGACTAAAACCAGGGCCTTGCGCGAGCCCGGCCGGAGAGCGCCCAGGCTCCCCCTGTCCCAGGGCGAGAGAACGGTTGCCTCGGGGTCGCGCCGCAGCTCGGCAACCAGCGCCGACCCCTGGCGATCGAGTGCCGACGCCGGACCGCGCAGCAGGATCGCAAATGGTGACGAATCGCCGAAGTGGCTCTGGGCAAGGGTTTCACCGTCTGATGCAGAGGTTCCGGGGATCTTCAGCGAGAACGGCGAGAGGTCGTCCTCGACCCCCAGCCCCACCGCGCCCAGCGCGAGGCAGGAAAGCACGACCGCGACGAAGCCCACCACGGCACGGCGGTGCATCGCCCCTCGAGATCCTCCACCCATTGGACGCCGAGTCTACGAGAGACCCGGCGTCCGGGCGGTACGTCTGTGTTCTGCTACTTACCCTTCTTGGAGGACTTCCCGCAACCCAGTTTGATCAGCGGGTTGGTGACCGAGCGCTTGCCGTTCTGTCCGGTGAGTTCGGCCTTGGCGCGCGGCTTCTCTTTGCAGAGCTCGGTGTTGTTGACGATCAGGCCCTTGTCGCCGCCCTTCATGTTGAGGACGAACTTGGAGACCGGGGCGTCGGGGACGCCGAGGAAGCGGGTCCTGACGCGAGCGGATTCCTTGCCGGTCTTGACCGAGTCGATGAAGCCGACCAGGGTGACATGGATCGGTCCGTTGAGGTCAGCGACCAGGTCGGGGAGTTCACGCGCCCCGCCGTTGGAGCGGAAGTAGACCGGCCCGCTGAGCGGCTGGTCGATCAGCGGCGAGTAGGCCTTGGCGGTGCCGAGGATCGAGCTCTTCGGGCAGGCACCGGCGTCGAACTGCACCCGGGTGCAGGGGTTGGAGATGTGGGCGTTGTCGATGAACTCGGTTTCCGGGAGCAGGACCACGGCCTTGCCGATGTTGGCCCCGCCGGCGGGCATCGTCAGCGTCGCCTTCAGTGCCGGGTGCGCCGAGCGGTGGGTCTTGCCGGCAAACTTGATCGCCAGCTTCGGCTTGAAGCCGAGTTCACCGCAGCCGGCGACCTGGAACGGGGTCGAGGGCGTCGCCGTCTGACCCATCGCCGAGGTCAGGACGCTCGTCACCTGCTTGGGACCGCAATTGGTCGGGTTGACGGTGAAGTCCGGCCGGTCGATTTCGACGCGGACGTCGCGGTAGCCGATCGGGACCCCCTGCAGGATCTGGGGCAGCGGATCGGACTTCGCCGTCACCTGGGTGGTGGTCGGGTCGATCTGCAGCGCGTTGCGAACCGCCACGGTGCCGAGGTCGAAGGGGCCGGCCTGGGCCGGGACCTTGACCACGAGGCTGTAGGGGGCGCCCTTGTACGGGCCGGCCAGGTAGGCGGCCGTGGGGGCCTTGCCGGGTTCGGGGACGTAAACCGGCAGCGGGCCGGGGCCGGCGCCTACCGTCACCTGGCCGACCTGGCTGGTGGCCGGGCACTCGCCGGTGGCCGCTTGGGCGTCGCCGCAGAGGGGGACGCCGGCGAGCTTGGCGAGCAGGCCCTCGGGCAGGGTGGCCTCGATCCGGGAGAGGTTCTGTTCGCCGCCGGCGCGGGTGATCTGCATGTTGAACGGCGCAAAGGCGCCGCCCTGCGTGCTGGTAGTCCCGGCCCGGAAGCCCGGGCTAAAGCCACCGGCGCCGCAACCCTGGTCGAACTTCATCGGGATCGATTCGGTGACCGGGGTGTTGGAGGCCCAGGAGACGAATTCAACCTGCGCGGAGTAGTCGCCGCAGCTCGGTGGGGTGACGAGAGCCGCCCGCGGCCCCCCGCGCAGGTTCAGGTGCAGGTTTTCGAACGGCAGCTGCGGGTTATTGTCGAAGGTGGTCGTCAGCTGGCCCGTCTGCGGATCGAGATCGATCTTGCCCGGAAGCTTCAGGTAGAAGCCCGGCCCCTTGGCGGTGAGGTACAGGGCCATCAGGGAGTTGAACGGGTTGTCGTTCTGCTTGGCGAGGATCACGTCGCCCTCGAGCGGGAAGTCGAGCAGCGGAGTGTCTACCTCGACGGTGCCGAGATGCGAGGACTCGGGGCAGTTCGGTGCATCGTTACTGCCGAGGCCGACATCGGCCAGCGAGCAGGCGCCCAGGCCTTTCGCCGAAGCGGGCGAAACCGACATGCCCTCGGGTAGGGTCATCCCCACCTTGCGGACGTGCGCCTCCGCGAACCCGTACGGATCCTGTGGCTGAGGTACGTGGATGTCGACGTCGAGGCCCGACGGCGCATCAGCTTCACGTGACGTTGGCCGCGCAACGGCCGAGGGATTGAACGGAAGTTTCTCGCAACCTTCGACGGTGAACGGGACGCCGTTCTCGTCTGCGGTCAGCGTCCGTTCGTCGAATACGTCCGGCTCCTCCCATGAAGCACCGCGGGCCGTGAACGCGACCGGCGTATCGCTGCAGGAGGTGGGCATGGAGAGGAACGGCGCCCGGTTTGGCAGCGATTTCCAGTAGAACGGGAGCTGGGGTGAGTTGAAGGGGCCTTGGATGATCTGGGAGTGGTCCTGGCGCAGGGTGTCATGACTGGGATCTCCGGGGACACCCCAGAGGTTCACCCGCACCGACTCGACCGCCTCCCCCTGCGAGATCGTAAGGCTGCCCGAGGAGATTCCGAAATCGCCAGGGCGTACGCGGGCGGTGATCAGACCCACCACCGCCGAGTATTTGAACCCGAATCGGGCCGGAACATCCGGCCCGTGGGCGACGTTGAAGAGCCCGACATTGAGTTGCTGCCGCGATCCGGTGCTGGACCATGCAGTGATTTCGGCGGTTCCGACCTGGGTGTCCATGCCGCAGTTCGCCCCACCGCCGCCGGGATTGGCCAGGTCGGCCGCCAAGCAGGTGGGGATGGCGGCGGGGTTGCCGACGAATCCCCGCGGTAGGTCGAACTCGATGCTCTTCGCAGCCTCCAGCGGCAGGCCGTCACCGCCGGTCGCCTCCTTGAAGAAGACCGAGATGTCAGGGTGCGAGCCGGCCTGGCGGTTGAAGGCGCGGGCGACGAAGGTGCCGTCGGAATTCAGCACCGGGAAATATTCATGTTTTTCTGGGGTAGAGCTTTTGTCTTCGATAAGGGGCGGTTCGTTGAGGTCAACTCCAATTCGGTCGAACTGCAGCGCGGCCCTCGCGCTGTCCGCCAGCATCAGGGTGGCCAGAAGGGCCAGCGCGGACAAGAGCAGAAGCCTGCCGGAAAGACGGGGGCTGATCGTGTTCTGGTTGGTCATCGTCATCTCTCCTAGTTGCCGAGGGTCCGGGAGTGGTGGCGCTGGCTCTTATGACCCTTGCCCTTGTGTTTGTGCTTCTTGTGCTTCCGATGCTTCTTGGTTTTGTGCTTGTGCTTTTTGTGGGCCGTCACGGGATTTGCTGCGGCGGTGTTGACCGGTGGCCCGCCTGCGGGCTGACCACCAGCTTCCACGCATTCGGCCCCTTGACAGGAGCCTGGCGGCGGCGGCGGATTCTGGGAGGCGAAGCCACCCCCGACCCGGGCGACGTAGACATCGGCATCGCCATCGGTGTCCTGGCGGACCAGCCCTTGAGTCGTCTGGAAGAAGACGCTGCTTCCGTCTTCGGAAGCAGCGACGAAGATTGCATCGAACGCTTCGTCTCCGGGGCTGATCAGCTCTAGGTGCCCATCCTTGTAGCCGTATACATCCGAGGTCGAATTGTGATCGGCAGCCAGCAAATTCGCCGACGTGCTGAAGAACATCTCACCACTCTCCGTTATGACTTGAGACGCCCGATTACCAATGGAACGACCGGAGTACACGGTCCTGGCATCGCCGGTGAGCGCACCGCTCGGAGGACAGGAGACGCAAACCGTTTTGTCCGTCTCGGCATCGTAAAGATAGGCCTCCGGGTTCCTTCCAACGTCAGCCCAGCCGAAATAGCGTCCGTTATTAGTGGTGTCTCCACTCACTTCCGCGAGGGGGTCATGACGAGATCGGATCATCCGTACTTCATGGTTACGCCACAGGAAGGTACCGCCAGCATTAATGAAGTACGCGGTCTGTCCGTCACCACTGAACCCCAAGACCGAATACCGAATGTTGGCTCCTTCACCTTCACCTATGTACGTCAGTTGATTCGAAGATGCGTCGTAGCGGTAGATGGATGAATCAGACACCGCAGGTGCATCTTCGGTCAAGCGCTGACTGCTGGCAAAGAAGATGTAGCGTCCGTCTGGAGTCATACCGAACAAAGTCCCAGGCTGTGGTTCCTGCGAATCTCCAGGGATCTTCGATACCGATACCGCCGTGGGTTCGCCGCCATCTACCCGTCGCCAGACCGCTCCGAGCCCGTAGGCCAAAATGCTTCCATCGGTCGAAGTAACCGGGAAGCTTGACTGAAAATAGTCCGGGGCCTGTGCAGGGAAGGGGGGGGCGATCCCACCTGGAAGGACCGACTCGATTTCCAGCCCGCCCGACTCGCTCCAGCGATAGATAGCGCCGGCGGATGCGTCCGGTGAGAAAAGCGGTTCACCCCAAAAAATGATCCAGCTGAAATCTGGTGCCGCGGCCACGAAGATCGTCTCGTTCAAATTGATGCCGGTCAACCTTTGCCAGGCCGGTCCCATGGGGGTCGGTTGGCTGGTACCAGCCACGAAGGTGTACTGGCCAGTGCCCATATCTTTGACATAGAGGTTTCCGCCCCCGGCGACCCCGCCTGGCGCCAGGACCCGATTGCTGACGACCAGAGCGTGTTCGAAATCTTCGGAGATCGCGGCGGTCGCCGACTCGTTGAGGCCCGCCACTACGTCCTGGGGGGGATCGGTCGCCTGCCAATCCAGCCAGTCGCTCGCGCCCCTGCGGCTGAGATAGTTCTGGACGATGAGCGCGCTCTGAGCCTGGTCGGAGTCCGCAACTCTCGTGGTGACCGCGATCGCTGAACCGTCCGGAGCCACCTGGACATGGTTGTCGCTCTGAACGCCGCCGTCACCCTTGTCCTGAGGAGTCACCCGCTCGAATGCACGCGCCGGGAAGAAGTCGCCGGAGCCGAGGGTGGTGAAGGTCTTGTCCTCCCCGGCGGTCGAGCCGGCCGCGTTCTCGGCCACCAGGCGGTAGTGATAGGTAGTGCCCGACTGAAGACCGGTTATTGCCTTCGACACCGAACGCGGCACCCGCAGGTTCCCAGCCGGGGCCTCGGAGGCGAGTGGTACCCGGTTGCCGTAGGCGTCCGTGGTCCCGTACTCGAAGTGGTAGGTGGTCTGAGTGCCGAGCGGGTTGACCGTCCCGTAGAGCGTCGCGCTGGAGCCGGAGAGGTCGCCCACGGCGCCGGTGACCACATCAGGCGCGCTCAGGGAGGTGGTGAAGGAGGCGCTGCTCGAGGTCTTGGTCGTCTGAGCGTTCGACGCTTTCACGCGGACTAGGTATTCCCGATTCGGTTCGAGTTCCGTCAGGTCGGCTTCGATCTCGGTGGGCCCTGGGCTCGTCAATTCCTGGGCAGGAGTTTCTTTCCAGTTGATGCCGCCATCAGGGGAATATTCGAAGCGAGCGGCGCTTTCTGCGGGCGGACCAGCGCCGGGGTCGACTCCGGCGTTGAGATGGGCCGAAGTCGGCTCGACCTCGGAGACGGTCGGAGTTTCGACGCCGGGGATCGCCGCGGGCGCATACACGTAGACAGAAGAAGAATCGGCCTGGTACAGCAGCTCGTTGACCGGGTCGAAGGCAAGACCCCGTCCTTCTGAGGTCCGCCCTCCGGATTGGGACAGAAGCTGTCCGGCCGGCGAGTACGTCTTCAACGCACTCCCCGACGAAACGACCAGCACACCGTCGGTGGGATCCCACGCCATGCTGTCGACGGCGCCGACGTCGGCGATGGTGTTGAGGACCGCGCCGGCGCCACTCAGGTGCGTGATGCTTCCTCCACCGGCTGGCGCGATGAAGAAACTGCCATCGGCTGCCACGGCGACGAACGCCGGATTGATCCCCGGCGTGCTCATGGTGTCCGCCAGGGTCCCATCCGCTTCGTAGCGATGCACAGCTTCGGCCGCTGAATCGGCGACGAGCAGATCGTGGGTGGTCGGATCGACCGCGAAGCCGTCAGCGAGCGGTACGTCGAAATTTGGATCGAGAGTGTAGGTGGGAGTCGGATTGCCGTCGGAGACCCATCGGTGAATCGAGGTACCGCCGAAAGACGGAGGTTCATCGACGTAAGCCGTGTCGTCGCTGCTGTCCACGGCGATATTTCGGCTGGACACTGGTGGATTGAATTCAGTCAGAAGAACACCGCCCGCCGAAGGATCAGGCGCGAAGATCCTGACCACTGAGAACAGTTGTTCCGCGACGAAGATATTTCCCGCGCTGTCGGTTGAAATCCCGTTACGGGCCGGGTCTTGTTCGAAAATGCCGCCGCTGGAGAATGAGGTCTTGAACCCCCATGCCGGTTCTTCGGCTTCCGGCGCGGCGCTGGCCGCGGGCGCACCGATCCCTAGGAAAGCCGCCGCGCAGACGAGCATCGTCGCGAGAACGCCGAACGAGAACTTGCTGCCGTTCCCATGCGTGGACGATCCAGCGGACGCGGTTGCCGCGGGGGCAGACTTCCCGGGGAATCTCACCTATCTATCTCCTTGGTCCCTGGCACTTGCCTCACCCAACCCCTTGGGGCTCCCTGGCCGAGGCACTGGCCGTTTATCTCTCGGCTCCCGACTTGCCGCCTCTCCCTGAGGCGCCTCTCCAAGAGCCCGGCGAATAAGAACAGATGCGGACCATATTGTCAAGGAGATAGGAACGAGAGTGTTCGTTGTGCTTCCCAAGCTAGCAAGCGAATGGCTTCATAAAGGCAAACGCGTCGTCCTACTCCTTTCCAAGATGTACAGCGTGTCTAGTCTGCTTCGTACCACTTGAACTTTTTTAGATGGTTAGGCTGAACCTCGTGTCCAGGCCCGGATATGTTCCGCCGACGATGGTCAAGACTCCGTGGGGGGATGCGGCTTCGCTGCGGGAGCGGAAGCTGCGGCCCGGAAGAGGCACGCCCCGCGAGGAGGCCGAGCGCAACCAGCGCGAGCGGCTGTTCGCGGCGATGGTCGCGACGGTCGCCGAGAAGGGCTACGAGGCGACCACGGTCGCCGACCTGGTCGACCTCTCCGGCGTCTCGCGCAGCGCCTTCTACCGCCACTTCGAGGACAAGCAGGCCTGCTTCCTGGCGGCGGTCGAGCAGATGATCGGGCCGGCGCTGGAGAAACTCGGCGGCGACGAGAGTGCGCCGGCCGGCGTCGAGCGGGCTCGCGGAGCTTTCGAAGGATTGATTGCCCTCATCGTCGACCAGCCTGCGGCGGCGAAGCTCTGCATCGTCGAGGTCTACGCCGCCGGCCCCGAGGGAGCCGACGTGGTCGAGCGCTCGATGGAGCAGGCGACCGACCTGGCGATGCGGATGCTGGCGCAGGTGCCCGGGCGCGAGGGGATTCCGCGGGAGCTGGTGCGGGCGATCGTCGGCGGTATCCAGAAGGTGATCCACAAGCGCCTCTACCGCGGCCAGGAGGCGGAGCTGCCGGAGCTGGCGCCGCAACTGTGGGAGTGGTTCTTCTCCTACCCGGTGCCGCCGGGGCCGCTGAAAGCGACGCGCCGGCGCACCGTCAAGCCGGTGCCGTTCGAGGAGCGCCAGGCGCAGTCGAGCCCGCCCGAGCGGCTGCTGCGGGCGCTGGCGGCCGTCGTCGCCGAGAAGGGTTACCCGGACACCACCGTCGCCGAGATCGTCGAACGCGCCTCGACCTCGCAGCGGACCTTCTACGAACACTTCAAGAACAAGGAGGACGCGATCGTCGCCGCCCTCGACAGCGGCTCGGCCCACATGCTCGCCGCCGCCCTCCCCGCCTTCCGCCGCGCCCCCGACTGGCCGCACGCGGTGCACGACACCCAGGAGGCGATGTTCTGCTTCGGCGCCGAAGAGCCCGAGTACGCGCGGCTCGGCGGGGTCGAGATGTACGCGGCGGGGAAGCGCGCCCTCGACCAGCGGGAGGTGGTCACCGAAGGGATGGAGGGCCTGCTGGCCCCCGGCTACGAGCTGAAACCGGACACCCCGCCGATCGCCGCCGAGGCGATCGGCGGGGCGCTCTACTCGCTCCTCTACGACCACGTCAACAAGAAAGGCCCGGAGACGCTTCCGGACCTGGTACCGACGCTGGTCTATGTCACCCTGGCCCCGTTCCTCGAGGCCGAGGAGGCCTACGAGGTCGCGGTCGGATAGAGGCGCCCGACGGCGCGGTCGCAGTAGCCGCCGGCCCAATCGGCGAGGCGATCGATCCGGAGGCGCAGGGGTGGCGTCCAGAGAAGCAGCGCCGCGGCGGCGCCGAGGGCGGCGCCCGCGATCACGTCGCTCGGATAGTGGACGCCGAGGCCGACGCGGCCGATCGCCAGGATCGTGGCGAAGCCGAGGGCGACCAATCCCCAGCCGCGCTTGCGCAGCAGGATCGCGATCGCGATCGCGAAGGCCGCGGTGGCGTGATCGCTGGGGAAGCCTGGATCGGCGGCGTGGGCGGCGAAGAGGTGGACCTGGTGCGGTTCGGCGACGAACGGCCGCGCCCGGTCGACGAGTTCGGAGATCAGCTTCGCGGCGAGCAGCCCGAGGCCGGCGCTCAGCACCGCGGCCACAGCCGCGCGGCGCCAGGCGACGTTCCGCGCACCTCGGGCGGCGAGGAAGACGATCGCCAGGGTGGCGATGAACAGCGCCTCGGAGGCGTTGACGTAGAAGAGCAGCGGATCCTCGACCGCGTCGTGGCGAAAGAGGAAGTCGTTGACGGCGTGCAACAGCGACGAGTCCATCGCCGGCACGCTGTCACAACTCCTTTACGCCGAGCTAAAGGGGCTCAAGCCATTCAAAAGATCTGCAAACTCGCGAGGGTGACGAACCCCGTGATCATGATTCCCGTCATGGTCATGAACCCCTGAAACATCATCTGCCGCAAGTCGCGGATATCCGCGTCAACTCGCTGAAAGCCCTCGCTGACCCGCTGGTTCAAATCATCGAGTCGCTCGTCGGTCCACTGTTCTCTCGCCATCGCCTCCATGATGGCAAGTGTAACTCATTGTCTGTAACAAAACAGTCGCAAAAGTCAATTCGAGGTTAAGCCGGGGGCGCATCGATCGCGAAGAGGTGCCACTCCCCTGGGGCTCCCTTCAGAGTCCGCGCGCCGCGGTCGGCGAACTCGAGGCCGGAGCCGACGACCAGCTCGCGCACGGTGCTGGAGACCAGGACCTCTCCGGGATCGGCCAGCGCCCCGATGCGGGCGCCGATGTTGACCGCCATGCCGCCGACGTCCTCCCCGATCAGCTCGACCTCCCCGGTGTGGATCCCGGCGCGCACCTCGATGCCGAGGCCGGCGACCTCCTCCTGGACGGCGGTCGCGCAGCGGATCGCCCGCGCCGGCCCGTCGAAGGTGGCGAGGAAGCCGTCGCCCATCGTCTTCACCTCGCGGCCGCGGTGCAGCGACAGCTGGTGGCGGACGGCGGCGTCATGGCGCTCGAGCAGCTGACGCCAGCCGCGGTCGCCGAGCTCGGCCGCCCGCTCGGTCGAGCCGACGATGTCGGTGAAGAGGATCGTCGCCAGCGCCCGTTCGGATTCAGCCGCGCCGCGGCTGCCGACGAGGAACTCCTCGACCTCGTCGAGCAGCGCGTCGAGGTCGCCGGCGAAGGGCAGGTGGTCGATCCCCGGCAGCTCGACCAGGCGGGCGCCGGGGATGCTCTCGGCGAGGTAGCGCCCCTGTGCCGCCGCGATCATCCGGTCGCCCTCGCGATGGAGGACGAGGGTGGGGACGTCGATCGCCGGCAGGACCGCGCGCACGTCCATCTCCCGGTAGAGATCCATCAGCGCGATCGCCCCGGCCGGGCTCGTCCCCTGGCGCAGCAGCCGCGCCCACCAGCGTTCGAACTCGCGGTCGCCGATCCGGCTCGGCGCCCAGACGTCGAGTGCGACCGGCTTGCCCCAGTCGCGGCGCACCACAGATCCCCAGCGATCGAGCGCCTCGTCGCTGATCCCGTGCGGAAAGCCCTCGGTCTCGACCATCCGCGCGAAGGTCCCGAAGAGGATCAGCGCCGAGACCTCGCCCGGGTAGGTGGCCGCGTAGAGCGTCGACATCGGCCCGCCCTCGGAGATGCCCAGCACCGCGGGGCGCTCGAAGCCGGCCGCTTCCACGACCGCCCGCAGGTCGTCCATCGACTCCTCCAGGGTCGGCGGCCGGCCCGGCCGGTCGGAGAGGCCCTGGCCGCGCTTGTCGAAGACCAGCAGGCGCGAGAAGGCGGCGAGGCGGCGGAGGAAGCGGGCGGTCGAGGGGTCCTCCTCGAGCAGCTCGACGTGGGAGACGAAGCCGGGGACGAGGACCAGGTCCAGCGGCCCGTCGCCATGCACCTGGTACGCGATGCTGACGCCGCCCGAGTCGGCGTAGAACGTCTCGGCTTCCATTCAAGCCATAGGCTCCCCGATCCCGTGACCCTCCGCAACTTCCGCTACGTCGCCCTCACCGAGGCGACCACCTTCCTCGCCCTGCTCGTCGCCTCGGTGATCAAAAACACCGGCGGCAGCGAGGTCGGGGTGCAGATCCTCGGCCCGATCCACGGGCTGCTCTTCATCGCGTATGTGGTGATCGCGCTGCAGCTGCGCGGGCCGGAGGGCTGGACCGCCAGGCAGACCGTGGGGATCCTGATCGGCGCGGTGCTTCCCTTCGGCGGCTACGTCGTCGACTGGTGGCTCTTGAGGCGGGAACGCCTTAGCCGCTGACCCACCCGCGGGCCGCCTCCAGCTCGCCGAGACTGAAGACACGAACTTCGCCCGGCGCCATCCAGGCGAACGCGCGCATCGATTTCGCCAGCCACTCGACGTCGGTGACGAAGGCGAACCGCTTCCAGGCCGAGTGCTCGCGGACCCAGGTCCGCAGCCCGGTCTCGACGTCCTCGACCATCGCTCCCGGCTCGAGGCCGTCGAAGTCGAGCATTACGAAGAGCAACCGCATCTCGCCTGATTCGACCCCCTCACGCAGCGCCGGCTCCAGCACCTGCTGGTAGTCCTCCCGACTCAGCTTGCCCGAGGCGCGCAGCCCGATCGTTCCGGCGGGCATGTCCTCGATGCGCTCGATCATCTCGTTGAGGGAAGCTAGGCCGCGTTCGGCAGCTTGCGAGGTCGCCGTCGCAGCTCGATGACCTCCGCCTGCCGTGCGAACACCGGCTCGAACTCGCTGACCGTAAGAACCACATAGCTGTAGCCGCAGGGGCAGGCCTCGCGGTCGACGTCGTCGAGCTCCGCGACCACGACCTCGGCCTCCTCTTCACAACCTGAACACGCGACCAGGATTTGGAACATGGACCGATGGTGGCGAGCCGTCCGGACGGGATCACGCGCCTGCAAGGGGCCTTTCATCCGGCGCCCGATCAGGCGCGGCGAGGAGTGGCCAGGGCCGGATTCGAACCGGCGACACCACGATTTTCAGTCGTGTGCTCTACCAACTGAGCTACCTGGCCTCGGCGCGCGGACGGCGGCGCTGCGGGAAGGCTAGCGGGCGGCAGCGGCACGGGGCTGATTGCATGGCGGCATGAACTGGAGTCGTGGGGTGCTGGCGCTGATCGCGGTGGTGGCGGCCGGAGCGCTGCTGCTCTCCGGCGGCTCGGGGGCCGACCCGAAGACGCCCGACGGGCTGCCGGGGATGCCGCCTCCGTTCCTCGGCGTCGCGGTGCTTGGCGATGGGGGGCTGACCGCTTCGATCGATGCCTACGGGGACGTGGTCGACCTGCGGGCTGGGCCTGCGGGACGGGCGCTGATCGAGAACCGCTCGGGGCGACAGGCGGCGGGGACGGTCCCCGCGGACACCGGGATCCAGGTCTGGGTCCGCGTCGGCGGCGAGGAGCTGCCGATGTGGCGGGCGGACGAGGTGCGGCAGCGCTACCTGCCGGGGACGAACGTGCTGCGGACGGCGGCCCGGTTCGGGCGGGACGAGGTGCGGATCGAACAGGCTGCGCAGGGGGAGGCGCTGGCGATGAGGCTCGCCGGCGGATCGCCGGCGAGCTTGCGTGTCAATGCGGGTCTCGGCTGCGAGCGGCGGCGCCGCGGCGATGTCCTCACCGCGGTCTGCGCGCTGGGCCCCTCGGCACCTGGGACCACGTCGTTCATCAACCTGGGCGGCACCTTGGACCGCCGCTGGCTGCGACGCGCACGCCCGCTAGGCGGCGGCGCTCCCGCTTGGGCGACGGAGATGTACGAGCGCTCGCTGCTCGTCCTCCACGCCCTCACCGATCGCCGGTCCGGCGCCGTCGCCGCCGGGGCGCGCGACGGGTGGGCCTACGTCTGGCCGCGCGACGCCGCGGCGGCGGCGATCGCCTACGCGGCGGCGGGCTACCGGCCGGAGGCGGAGCACTCCACCCAGTTCCTGCTCGGGCTCGGGCTCGGGCACGCGGCCCGCTTCCACGGCGACGGCGGTCCCGTTCCCGCCCGTGCCGCCCAGGGCGACTCGGTCGGCTGGGTCGCCGCCGCCTCCCAGGCCGCCGGCATCATCGGCAGCGCCCACCAGGCGGCCCACATCCTCGCCGGCGGCGAGCCAATCCCCTGGCGCGACCGGGCCGACTACTGGGAGGGCGAGCCCGGCAACTTCCTCGGCAACGCCCTCGCCACGCGCGCCAACGTGTCTGAGTTCACGGGTCATATAGACACCCCGAGCTCAGACACCCCCCTATCGGGGCTGGTTCGGGAGGCGGGCAATCCCGATGCAGGTCTCGATTCCGCCGCCGCCTGGGGAGTGCGGCCGTTTCCGCGCCCTGGGCTGTACCCGGCGATCCGCGCCACGCTGAATCGCCTCGTCTCCCAGGCGACGCCCTACGGGATCACCCCGGGCGAAGAGTGGCCGGGAGGCGACGACCCGTGGTCGGCTCCCACGGCCTGGACCGCGTGGTCGCTCGCCGCGCTCGGCGAGCGCGGCGAGGCGCTGCGGCTGATGCAAGCGCTACGCCGCTCCGCGACCCCGGCCGGCGCCCTGCCTGAGCGTGTCGACGCCGAGAGCGGCATCCCCCGTTCGACCACTCCGCTCGCCTGGTCGCACGCCTTCGCGATCCTCGCCCTGCGCCAGCTCTGGCCCGCCTAGCGCTACAGCTCCGCCCGCATCAGGCCCATCAACTCCAGCGCGCCGGCCTTGTGCAGCGGTTCGTTGAGGTTGCCGCACTTCGGGCTCTGCACGCAGGAGGGACAGCCCGCGTCGCAGGGGCACTCGGCGATCAGCCGCTCGGCGTCGCCGAGCAGGCGCTCGAACTGCTCGTAGCCGCGCTTGGTGATCCCGACCCCGCCGGGGTGCCCGTCGTAGATGAAGATCGTCGAGCGGCCGGTCTGGAAGTGGACGTTGGTCGAGAGGCCGCCGATGTCCCAGCGGTCGCACATCGCGATCAGCGGCAGGACGGCGATCTGGCTGTGCTCGGTCGCGTGCAGGGAGCCGAGCAGCGCGTCCGGCGGCAGCGCCCGGCTGAGCGGGTCCGGCAGCACGTACCAGAGCGCCTGGGTGACGAAGCTCTGCTCGGGCAGCTCGAGGGCGACGATGTCGATCGGTTCCTGGTCGGAGACCGAGACCCGCTGGAAGGCGATCACCTGCTCGGTCACCGAGACCTCGCCGAAGTTGAGCT
>Ga0070678_100001033_pt1 | contig 14535 bp, 18 predicted proteins | sample KBSM73metaG_FD_65647 | JGI IMG/M metagenome (GOLD analysis project Ga0070678, IMG submission 65647) | Miscanthus rhizosphere microbial communities from Kellogg Biological Station, Michigan, USA - KBS M7-3 metaG | ecosystem: Host-associated > Plants > Roots > Rhizosphere > Soil ...
CCGCCGTCGGAGAAGCTGTCGGGCGTGACGTTGAGCACGCCCATCACGCACGGTCGCGGCCAGCGCTCCTCGAACGTGTCCGCGGCCATCGAGCGGAGCGTAGCGCCGTCTGACCACGGGGCCAGAATCGACTTCCATGGACACACCTGGCTCGAACACGGGCCCGCTCGGGCAGCCGAGAGGCATCGGCTTCGCGATCGTGATGGCGATCATCACGCTCGGGATCTACACGCTCTACTGGGTCTTCAAGACCCAGGACGAGGTCAAGAACCACTCCGGCCAGGGCGTCGGCGGAGTCCTCGGCCTCGTCATCTACATCGTCGTCTCTATCGTCACCTGGTTCCTCGTACCCTCCGAGGTCGGGAAGATGTACAAGCAGGACGGCCGAACGGCCCCGTTCTCGGGCTGGACCGGTCTCTGGCTCCTCCTGCCGATCATCGGGGCGTTCGTCTGGTTCATCAAGATCCAAGGCGCGCTCAACCGGTACTGGGAGTCGAAGAACACCGGCTCGTTGCCGATGAACGAGCCCGGCGTCGCCTGACCTGGACAGATCGTGCGCGGTAGGGTCACGGGAGTGGCCCTGTCCGCGCTCGCGGTGCTCGGGCTCGTCGGCGTGGTGGCGGTCGCGTCCACTGGCTCGGTCCCCAGGGGATCGAGCTCCTCGCGACCGCCCTCGGACACCTTCCTCGACACGATCTTCACGCTCTGGATCGTCGCAGTGGTCGCCGGTGGGATCCTGCTCGTGTACGGGCTCATGCAGCGCCAGGCGATCGCCAAGCAGCTGGCGTCGGGCCGGTACCCGCGGTTGTCGGTCCTGGCCTTCCTGGTGCTCATCGGCCTGGCGACCGTCGGATATACGGCGCTCAACCGATGGAATCCGCACGGCCAGAACCCGCCCGACGAGAACATCTTCGGTGGCCCCAGACCCGTGAGCCCGACCACACCCGGGGACGAAACGGTCACGCAGTACGAACCGAGCGTGAGCTGGATTCCGATCGCCGCGGTGATCGCACTCGTGGGAGTCGCAGTCATCGCGTACCTCGCCTCCGGGCGACGCACCCGTCGCGCACGCGATCCCCGCGTGGAGCTCGCGCGAGACCTCGCGGACGCTCTGGACGACGCGCTCGACGACCTCCGGGCAGAGGCCGACCCGCGGCGCGCGATCATTGCCGCGTATGCGCGCCTCGAGAGAATCCTGGCCTCCGCCGGGGTCGCGCGGAGCCCGTCGGAAACGCCGGACGAGTACCTCGGACGCGTTCTCGGCGACCTCGAGCTGACGCCGGGCGCGATCGGCCGCCTGACCGCACTCTTCACACAGGCTAAGTTCTCGCACCACGACGTCGACTCGACGATGAAGGAGGCCGCTATCGGCGCACTGGAACAGGTTCGGGACGAGCTGCGGACGCTCCGTGAGCAGCCCGGTGCTCCCGAGCTCCGCCAACGGGCCGTGACCTCGTGAGAGGGGACGTGCTCGCAGCACTGCGACTCCTCGTCGTGCCGACGATCGCGCTCGTGCTGATTGCCGTCGGCGCCTCCGGCCGCATCGAGCTGGCGGCCCGGGTCTATGCGCTGATCGTGGCCGGCGCGGCTCTCGTCGTGGCGCTGCGCGCGGTCGACCGGGCGGATCCGCCCGAGACCCCGCTGCGCGATCCGGCGAGGCGGGCGGAGCGCAAGCGGCGGCCACCACCAAGCCTCGCACGCCTCGAGCAGCTCGCCGCGTTGGGCGTGGCAAGCTCCTTCGACCTCCAGTATCGACTGCTCCCGCCGCTTCGTGCCATTGCCGCAGGTCTCCTCGCGTCCCGACGACGCATCGACCTCGACGGCGACGAGGCAGTGGCGCGACAGGCACTCGGCGCGGAGACCTGGGAGCTCGTCCGGCCGATGCGGCCGGCCTCTGAGGATCGTGTCGGCCGCGGACTGTCACCCGCTCAGCTGGCTCGTGTCGTCGACTCGCTGGAGCGCGTTTGAGCATGGAGCTCTCCCAGGTTCGGGCGCTCTCCGACCAGGTGCTCGACGAGATCGAGCAGGCAGTCGTCGGGAAGCGCGAGCCGCTCGAGCTTGTCTTTCTGGGCTTCCTCGCCGACGGTCACGTGCTGCTCGAGGACTACCCGGGCCTCGCGAAGACGCTCGCTGCGCGCTCGTTCGCGCAGGTGCTCGGAATGGACTTCGCACGCATCCAGTTCACCCCCGACCTCATGCCCTCCGACGTGACCGGCTCCTCGATCTGGAACCAGCGCGACGCGGACTTCGAGTTCCGGCCGGGGCCGATCTTCACGAACCTGCTCCTCGCCGACGAGATCAACCGCGCCCCTCCGAAGACGCAGGCTGCGCTCCTCGAGGCGATGCAGGAGCGCCAGGCGACGATCGAGAGCCTCACGCACCGCCTGACGCCGCCGTTCCTGGTCGTCGCGACGCAGAATCCGATCGAGTACGAGGGGACCTACCCGCTTCCCGAGGCGCAGCTCGACCGCTTCCTCCTGCGAACGGCATTCGGCTATCCGAGCCGCGAGGACGAGATCGACGTGCTCGCGCGCCGCGTCGAGCGCGCGGCCGACGACGTCGTGCTCCGCACGGTGATCGATCGCGAGACGCTGCTCGAGATGCAGCGGGCCGTCGAGACCGTGTACGTCTCGGACGGCGTGCGCGCGTACTGCGTCGACATCGTGGCGGCGACGCGGACGTCGCAGAGCGCCGCGGTCGGCGCAAGCCCGCGCGGGAGCCTCGCCCTGCTCAAACTCGCCCGCTGCCGTGCCGCCCTGCAGGGGCGCGACTACGTCCTCCCCGACGATGTGAAGGCGATCACCGTCCCGGCGCTCGCTCACCGGCTCGTCCTGCGCCCCGAGCTCTGGGTGCAGCGGATCAGCGCCGAGGACGTCGTGCGAGAGGTGCTCGACAGCGTCCCGACCCCGCAGGCCGAGGACGTTCGCCCAGCCGCACGCTCGTGACCCGAGCCGGGAACCCGCGCCTGGTCGGATACACCACCCTCGCCGCGCTCGGGCTCCTCGGCGCGCTGGCGCTCCGCAGGCCGGAGCTCGCCGTCGTGGCGGCACCCTTCGCGCTCGTCCTCGCAATCGGGTCGCGAGCGCGACACCCACAGCTCGACGTCGCCTTCGAGATGGACGCCGAGCGGACGCTCGAAGATGCCGAGGAGATCGCGACGGTGACCGTGAGCGCCGGCCGAGCCGTCGATCGGCTCGAGCTCATGGTCGATCTGCCCCCCGACGTGGAAGTCGTCGACGGCGGCGCAGCGCGCAGCATGCGCTTGCAGGCAGGCGAGGCGCGCGGGCTGTACATCACACTCCGCTGCCGCCGCTGGGGGCTGTACGACGTCGGAACGGTTCGTGTACGGGCGCGTGATCCGTGGCGTCTCGTGACGTGGGAGGGCCGCATCGAAGCGTCCCACCGTCTGAAGGCGTACCCGCGGCCGCTCACGCTCCGACGACTACTCGCGCCGATCGAGACGCAGGCGCTCGCCGGCAGCCAGGTCGCGCGAACGAAGGGCGACGGGGTCGAATACGCGGACATCCGCGACTTCGTCCCCGGCGACCGCGTCCGCTCGATCAACTGGCGGGCGTCCGCCCGACGGCAAGGGCTGGTGGTGAACGAGCGCCATCCCGAGCGGAACGCCGACGTCGTGCTCTTCGTCGACAGCTTCGCCGACGTGCGCGACGACGATCGCAGCGTCCTCGACGATGCCGTCCGGGCCGCTGCCGGCCTGGCGACGAAGTACCTCGAGCACCGCGATCGGGTCGGGCTCGTCGCGTTCGGCGGCGTCCTGCGCTGGCTGCAACCCGGAATGGGCTCTACCCAGCGCTACCGCCTCGTCGAGACGCTGCTGGAAACGGGCGTCGAGCCGACGTACACGTGGCGCGACGTCAACGTCATTCCGGCGCGGACACTCCCCCCCGCCTCGCTCGTCCTCGCCTTGACGCCACTCGTCGATCCACGGTTCGTCGCCGCGCTCGAGGACCTTCGTGGCCGCCGCTACGACATCGCGGTCGTGGAGGTCGACCCGGTCCCGCTCGTCCGCCCCGGTCAGACCGAGGTCGAGCGCGCTGCGCACCGGCTCTGGATCCTGGAACGCGAGGTGCACCGCTGGCGCCTCGAGACCCGTGGCATCGGGATCGCGACGTGGGGCGACGATGCCCTGGACACCGTGCTCGAGGAGGTGAGGACATTCAGGCGCTACGCGCGAGCGGCTCGCGTCTAGCCACGGGACTCGGCAGCGTCGCGTGCCTCGTCGGGGTCGCAGCCGTGCCGCTGGGTCGCGGCGACGACACGTTCCAGCAGATCGACGTCCGCATCGCGGCGGTCGCCTTCGTCGCGCTCGTCGCAGCGATCGTCCAGGGCTGGTCGTGGCTCGTCCCCGCGGCGATCGCGCTCGTCGGCGGCGGGTACGCGATCGAGCTCGCGCTCGACGATGCGCCGCTCGACGTCGCGGCGCCCGTCGTGGCAGCCGGCCTCCTGCTCGCAGCGGAGCTCGCCTACTGGTCGCTCGACGAGCGAAGCCATACGATCGGAGACCCCGGGGAAGGTCTCCGGCGGGCGGCCCTCGTGGCGACGGGAGCTGCCGGCGCACTCGTCGTCGCGAGCGCGCTGCTCGCTCTGGTCGACGAAGTACGCGGACGCGGGCTCGCCCTCGATCTCGTGGGCGCGGTCGCAGCGGTCGCCGTCGTGGTCACGGTCATCGCGGGCGCACGGAGTCAGCCGAGCAAGGGCGCATAGAGCGGCCGCCCGAACGGCCAGTCCTTCACGAGCCAGGCCGCGACCGTCTGCCTGAGCGGCGCATCGAGCTCGGCCCGGGACGCTCGCACCCAGGACTGCACGTGCGCGTCGTGCTCCTCGTCTCGGGCGGGAAAGACGTAGACGCATCCGACAACCGCGTCCTCATCGAGCACCGAGTACGTGAAACCCGTTCGCGCCACGAAGTCGGCCGCATGCCGCTCGAGGTCTCTCCGGTTGTCGTCGAGACTCATCTCGTGCGGCCACGAACTGTCGAGTCCGTACCCGGCTGACCCGAGGATGTGCTCGATGCTGGACGACCACGCCGCGTAGTCGCCCTCGTTGTGCTGCGGACCGAGCGGCTCGAGGCGGAAGAGTTCGGTGACGAGCCCGAGCGGCGGCTCGAACCCGTCGGGGACGAACAAGCGCTAGGACGTTGCCGGGTCCGGCGGCGGCTGCATCGCCGTGCCCGGAATGGGGCGCGGCTGCGGCTTGAGCTTCGGCTTCGCCTCGGCCTCCGGCTCCTCGATCGCCGGCACAGGCGTCTCCTGCGGGAAGACGGACTCCTCGGCCTCGCCCGCGAGGAGGCGCTCGAACTGATCCTTGTCGATCGTCTCGCGCTCGATGAGGATCGCCGACAGGCGGTGGAGCTCTTCCATGTGATCGCGCAGAACGCTCGTCGCAGACGAGTGGGCCTCCTCGATGACACGGCGAATCTCGTCGTCGATCTCCTTCGCGATCTCGTCTGAGTAGTCGGGCTCGGAGCCCATGTCGCGACCGAGGAAGGGGAGGTCGTGGTTACGGCCGAGCACGCGTGGGCCGAGCTTCTCCGACATCCCGAAGCGCATGATCATCTGCTTCGAGGTCGCCGTGACGCGCTCGAGGTCGTTCGCAGCACCGGTCGTCACCTCGTGGAAGACGAGCTCCTCGGCGGCGCGCCCGCCGAGCGTCATCGCGAGCTCGTCCATCAGCGTGGACTTGGTCGTCAGATACTTGTCCTCGGTCGGGAGTGAGATCGTGAGGCCGAGCGCCTGACCACGGGAGACGATGGTGATCTTGTGGACCGGGTTCGTGTTCTCGAGGTAGTGGCCGACGAGCGCATGGCCCATCTCGTGGTAGGCCGTGATCTTGCGCTCCTTCTCGGAGAGGAGGCGGGCCTTCTTCTCCGGCCCGGCGATGACGCGCATGATCCCTTCCTCGAGCTCGTCCTGCTCGATCATCTTCTTGCCGTTCCGCGCGGCGAGCAGGGCGGCCTCGTTGATGAGGTTCGAGAGGTCGGCGCCCGTGAAGCCGGGGGTACCCGCGGCGAGGGTGTCGAGGTCGATGTCGCGCGAGAGCGGCTTGCCGCGCGCGTGCACCTCCAGAATCTTCCTGCGGCCGAGGCGGTCCGGACGGTCGACGACGATCTGCCGGTCGAAACGGCCCGGCCGGAGCAGAGCCGGATCGAGGATGTCGGGCCGGTTGGTGGCGGCGATGAGGATGATGTTGTCCTTCATCTCGAAGCCGTCCATCTCGACGAGGAGCTGGTTCAACGTCTGCTCGCGCTCGTCGTGGCCTCCGCCGAGACCGGCGCCGCGATGGCGGCCCACCGCGTCGATCTCGTCCATGAAGATGATGCAGGGCGACGCCTGCTTCGCCTGCTCGAAGAGGTCGCGGACGCGCGAAGCGCCGACGCCGACGAACATCTCGACGAAGTCGGAGCCCGAGATCGAGAAGAAGGGAACGCCCGCCTCGCCGGCAACCGCGCGCGCGAGGAGCGTCTTGCCCGTCCCGGGCGGCCCGTACAACAGCACGCCCTTCGGGATGCGCGCGCCGAGCGCCTGGAACTTCTTCGGGTTCTCGAGGAACTCCTTGATCTCGTGCAGCTCTTCGACCGCCTCGTCCGCGCCGGCGACGTCCTTGAAGGTCACCTTCGGGGAGTCCGGCGACATCCGCTTGGCCCGGCTCTTGCCGAAGCTCATCACCTTCGAGCCGCCGCCCTGCACCTGGTTCATGAGGAAGATCCAGAAGGCGATGAGGATGACGAACGGGAGGACGTTGATGAGAAGCGCCCACCACGCCGACGAGCCGGTGCCCTTCGAGTCGAACTTGACGTTCTCCGCCTGGAGCAGGTTCTGGAACTGCGTCGCCGACTGCGCGGTCGGGTAGTTGACCTTGACCTTGCCGCCCTCGACGAGGTTCGCGGTGATCTGCTGCCGGTTCGGGTTGAACTCGGCGTCGTTGACCGCGCCTTCCTTCACCTTCGCGATCAGCTGCGAGTAGGTGATCTTCTGCTCCTGCGAGCGCCCGGGCAGCAGCGTCTGACTCGCCAGATAGACGAGCAGCACGATGATGATGAGCGGGAAAAGTGCGCTGCGGAAGAAGCGGTTCACGGTCGGTCGTCGCAGGTTAGCACCGTCAATCTTCGGCACCCGTGCCCGAATCCTGCGTCCCCCGTTATGCGCCGATTGCGGGGATTACGTGGCGTTCGCCACGAGAGCTAGTGCGCAGGCGGAATCAGGTCCGAGTGGAGGACTGCGACGTACGGCAGATTTCGGTAGCGCTCGGCGAAGTCGAGCCCGTAGCCGATGACGAAGCGGTTCGGGATCTCGAAGCCGACGTAGCGGACGGGCACGTCGATCTCGCGACGCTCGGGCTTCGTCAGCAGCGTCACCACCTCGAGCGACGCAGGCTTGCGGGCGCCGAGGTTCCGCATGAGGTAGGACAGCGTCAGCCCGGAGTCGATGATGTCCTCGACGACGAGGACCTCCCGTCCCGAGACGTTGATGTCGAGGTCCTTGAGGATCCGCACGACGCCGGACGAGTCGGTGGCCGCCCCGTAGCTCGAGATCGCCATGAAGTCGATCTCGCACGGCACGGTCAGCTCGCGCATGAGGTCGGCCATGAAGAAGACGGCACCCTTGAGCACGCCGACGAGGAGCAGGTCTCGGCCGGCGTAGTCCGCGGAGATCTCGGCGCCGAGCTCGCCGATGCGCGACTGGAGAAGGTCCTCCTCGATGAGGATCTCGCCGACGCCCTTCTCGAGTTCGGTCTGCGTCACTCCTCGGGATCTTTCCATGCGCGGACGGTGTCTTCCCAACCTGGTGCGACCGCGACGCCCGGGATCGCCACCACGCCGTCACCCGAGACGACGAGCGGCCACGTGTCGCGGGCGTCGCGGGGCACCTTCGCGTCCACGAACACGTCCTGGATCTTCCGCCTGCGGCCGGCCAGGCGGTCGCCGGGGCGGCGCGTACGCACGGTGAGACCGTGGCGCTCGCTCTCGATCCGCCACGGCCCGAACCGCACCCGACCATCCAGCCGCACCTCGTCGTACTCGCGCACCGCGCGGATGCCGGCGCCGAGATCGGCGCTCTTCGTGCCGTCGACCGACGAGAGCAGCGCCACGAGCGTCTGCTCGAGCTCGCGCGGAAGCCGTGGCCGCTCGTCGGCGAGCGCGAGAAGGTTCCGGTCGGCGCCGGGATGCAACCGCCGCAGGAGCGGGAGGATCTCGTGACGGACGAGGCCACGTGCAGTTCCCGCGTTCGACGCGTCCGTGCGGTACGCCAGACCCTGCTCCTCGCAGTAGCCGACGGTCTCCTCGCGCCAGACGTCGAGCAGCGGCCGCACGACACCGTCCTCGCGCTTCGCCTTGATCCCCTTTGCGTTGCCGGAGGATACGAGGCGGAAGAGGATGGTCTCGACCTGATCGGAGGCCGTGTGGCCGGTCGCGCGGAGGCGGAACGATTCGGTCACCTCGTAGCGGATCGTGCGCAGCGCCGCCTCGGACGCCCCTTCCGACTCCGCGTGGCGCGCGACGATCTCGGCTCCCAGGACGTCCCGACAGAAGGCGGCGTCGGCGTCGGACTCGGCGCCGCGCAGGCCGTGGTCCACGTGGACCGCGGTCACGCCGAACCCGAGCTCACGAAGGACGTGCCACAGACACGTCGAGTCGGCACCGCCCGAGACCAGGCAGGTGACCTCCCCGCCCGGCGTGATCAGGTCGTGATCGCGGACGGACTCCTCGACGCGCTCGACGAGGGTGCTCACGCACCCATTGTGCCGCGCCTATCCGTGCAGGGACGACGCGTCGGTGACCTGCGACGCGGGGGGCACGTCGATCTCGACGGGATCCCCGTAGTCCCAGAGCTCGAAGGCGAGCGACGCGCTGCCGGACCGACCACTCGACTCATCGCCCTCGAAGTCGAGGGACAGCTTGCGTACGTGCCCGTCCCCGTCGATCCAGACGTCGAGTGGAACGTCCGCCATGCCGTCCCGTCCGGTGAGCTGGCCGAGCAGGGACGTCGCATCCGGATTGCCGGCGGTCGCGCGCTTGGCGAGCGCGACCGGATCGAGCACGACCCGATAGTGGGTCGTGTCCACACCACGGAGCTCCTCCGTGCCGAGCGTCTCGATGTCGCCACTCAGGCCGCCGAGCGCCTCGAGCACGTCACGCGGGTCGTTCCGGGTGAACGAGTCGAGCTCTTCGAAGTCGACGCCACCGGCCTTGACGTCGCCGGCGGTGCCACGCACCCAGGTCTTGCCCTCGGGCAGCTGGTCGTCGATCGCCGGGAGCCTGACGTAGCCGACGTCGCCGTCCTGGACGACCTCGATCTTCCAGGCGGCCGGATCGTCGAAGTCGGGGAGATCCTTGGCGCCCGCGGCTCCGAACCCGGCGGCGAAGCCGCCGAGGAGCTTGGCCAGCGAGGAAAGGTCGACGGCGAACGACGATCGCTCGTTGGTCGTGTCGAACGCCCCCTCGCCCGAGAGCGAGAAAGGCTCGTCGGCGCCCGGGAACGACATCGACATGTCGAAGGAGAAGCGGCCCGTCGTCGCCTCCGCGCTCGACGACGCCGACTGTGCGATCTGTTCGAAGCTGACCGGCTCGCCCGTCGCCTCGACTCCGCTCGACGCCGTGCCACCACCGCACCCGGCGACGACCAGCGCACAGGAGGCGAGAAGCGACGCGCCGCAGAGACGGAGAGCCGTCATCAAGGGTGAGGTCGGATGCAGCGAATGCAGGCTCGTCCTTCGTTCGAGGGATCTGACACGTGGCGAGTGTAGAGGCCGCTCACACGCGAAACGCGGGCGCGAGGCTCCACGACTCGAGCAGCTCGGTCGCGCGTTCGACGTCCGCGCGCTCGAGCCGGTGCGGGAGCGCGTGCGCGACTGGCGTCATGCGCGCTGCCGGTGCGTGCCCCTCGGATGCGTCGAGCGTGTAGCGGAGCATCAGCGCATGACCGACGAGCAGGATCGCGTCCTCGTCGCGGGCGAGGAGTACTCGGAGTCCCCTCGCGAACCTCGCGGCCGCCCCGGCACGGCTCTCGCCCCCGCCCGGCGCTCGTTCGTCCGGCGACTTCACCGCAGCCCACGAGCGGTACGTGTCGAGCAACCCTCCGTCGAACGAGCCGAAGTGGATCTCGTTGAGCTCGGGAACGACGATGACGCCCACGTCGCGGCCCTCCAGTGCCAGCGCGAGCGTCTCCTGCGTGCGCGAGAGCTCGGTCGTCGCGCCCAGGGCAACGCGCTCGGCTGCGAGGAGCGCCCGGAGTGCGCGCGCCTGCTCGACCCCTTCCGGAACGAGCCCCTCGCCAGGCACCGCACACGACGCGATCCCGTCGCGGTTCGAGCCGGCGAGCCCGTGCCGGGCAAGGATCAGCGACTCCATGCCGCTAGAACAGGAGCGATCGGTAGTCGAGCACGTGCTCCATCCCGATCGTCTCGTACAGGCGGATCGCCGGCGCGTTCTCGGCGCGGACGAAGAGACACACGGTCGGGACGACTTCGAGGAGTTCACGGCAGAGGTCGGAGAGTCCTCGCGCTGCGTAGCCGAGGCGGCGCACCGCCGGATCCACCCACACCTGCTGGAGTTGCACCGCAGAGGGCGTCCACGCCGACGCCTCGGCCTTGAAGAGGATGACACCGTCCTCCTCCCAGAGCCACGATCGCTCCTCCTCGATCTGGCTGCGCGTACGCCAGCGGAAGCCGTCGGCGTCCCGGCGCAGCGGGTCGAGCCCGAGCTCCTGCTCGTGCGCCGCAGCGCACGCCGGCATCAGGAGCTCCAGGTCGTCGAGGGTCGCGGCTCGGAGCCCTGTGCCGCCCGCCGGGGGCGGTTGGCGGATCACGAAGACGGGCTGACCCGGTCGGTCCTCGCGTGGCCCAGGCAGCCGCTCGCGGACGGCGTCCCACAGGTCGGACACCGCGCCGGACTCTCCGATCAGCATCCGCGGCGATGCTCGTGTGGTCTCGCGTGCGAAGGCTGCACAGCCGTCCCCGGACGGGACGACGTTGACCCCGAGGTGGCACAGCGCATCGAGCTCCCCGGCCTCCCCCGCCAGCGCGACGAAGCGACCGAGCCCGCGCCGCGCGACGTCCTCCAGGAACACGCGCTCCACCGGGTCCTGGGCGCAGAACCGCAGGATGTGCTCACGCGTGGGCTCGACGAGAGTCCGGGCCAAGGCGCGAACTGTAAACGGGTTCCGCGCCGTCACTCCCGCCCGAACCCGTAGGGTTTCGCGCGATGCCGATCCATCTTCGAGCCGAGCCTGGCGACTACGCAGACGCCTGCTTGCTCCCGGGCGATCCGCTCCGCGCGAAGTACATCTCCGAGACGTTCCTCGAGGACGTGCGGCAGGTGAACGGCGAGCGCGGGCTCCTCGGCTATACGGGTACCTGGAACGGCAAACCGGTATCCGTCCAGGGAACCGGCATGGGCTGCCCGAGCGCGACGATCGTCTTCGAGGAGCTCATCCAGCTCGGCGTGAAGCGTCTCCTCCGCGTCGGCACGTGCGGCGGCCTGCAGGCCGACCATGCGCTCGGCGACCTGATCGTGGCCATCTCGGCCGTCCCCGCCGACGCCACGGCAACCCACATGGTCGGCGGGGAGCCGCACTGCCCCACCGCGAGCTGGGAGCTCGTGCACGAAGCGGTTCACGTCGCGAAGCACGCGAAGGAGCCGCTCCGGGTCGGGCCGATCGTCTCGAGCGACCTCTTCTACAACCCTGACGAGGGTCAGTACGAGCGCTGGTCGAAGCGTGGGATCCTCGCCGTCGAGATGGAGGCCGCGGCACTCTTCACGCTCGCCGCGCTGCGTGGCGTGCACGGGGGCTGCCTGCTCACGGTCAGCGACATCGTCGTCGAGGGCGAGTTCGTCAGAATCTCCGACGAGGAGCTCCGCGCCGCGGTCGACCGGATGACGCGGGTCGCGCTCGACACCGCAACGGCGGGCGAAGACGACCACTAGCCCTGGCCGGACCGTCTTCCTCGTCAACCCGGCTTCGGCCGCGGGCTCGACAGGGAAGCGCTGGCCCCAGATCGCGCACCGTGCGGCCGCCCGGGGGTTGGACGGCGACGCGCTCGTCTCGGACGCACCCGGGCGGCTCGGCGAGCTCGCCGCCGGAGCCGTACGAGCCGGCGCGCGGCGCCTCGTCGTCGTCGGCGGTGACGGCTCGGTGAACGAGGTCGTGAACGGGCTGGATCCCACGTCCGATGTCGAGCTCGCGGTCATCCCACAGGGAACCGGATGGGACTTCGTGCGGACGTTCGGCATCCCCAAGGATCTCGACGGCGCGATCGACGTCGCACTCGCCGGGGCGGTGCGCGAGATCGACCTCGGGACGGCGAGCTACCGCACGCGGGCGGGCGGCGAGGCGCGCTCGACGTTCGCGAACGTCGCCAGTGCCGGCATCTCGGGCGCGATCGCGCAGCGTGCGAATGATTCGTCGAAGGCGCTCGGAGGCAAGGTCTCGTACTACTGGGCGACGCTCTCGGTCTTCTTCGGGTGGCAGACCGGCGAGATGCGCGTGACCGTCGACGGCGAGTCGCGGAGCGGGAAGATGATCGACGCGATGATCTGCAACGGGCGCTACCTGGGCGGCGGCATGATGATGTGCCCGGAGGCCGAGCCCGACGACGGCCTCTTCGACGTTCTGCTCATCGGCGACGTCACCAAGCGCGACCTCGCGTTCGTCCTGCCGAAGACGTACAAGGGCAAGCATCTCCCGCATCCGCGGCTCGAGCTACTCCGGGGGAGCGTCGTCAGCGTCGAGTCGGAGGAGCCCTTGCCGATCGAGCTCGACGGCGAGCAGCCGGGAACGACGCCTGCGCGGTTCGAGGTCGTGCCGCGAGCGCTGCGCCTGCGAGTCCCGGCTAGGGGTTAGCCGGCTTTCGAGGCGCCTGGCGCCGCGCGGGGGTCTTGGCCTTCTTGAGCGCCGTGACGTCCTTCTCGAGCCTCGCCACGCGCGCCTCGAGGGCATCGATCCCACGCACCTTCTTGGCCAGCTCGTCGACGCGCGCACGCAGGTCGTTGACCGCGGTGAGCGCCTTCTGTCCGCCCGGGAGGTCCGCGATGCGCTGCAGCGCCTCCTCCCCGGCGTCGGCGAGCCGGGACACGAAGTCCTTCTCGGCCTTGGGGTTCTCGGTCGTCTCTGTCATGCCGCAGTCATACCAGTCCGCTCAGCCGAGCGCATCGACGATCGCTGACAACGTCTCGCCCGCCCCGGCGTCGATCTTCAGGAGTGCGCGCTCGTCGAGCGCCGTCTGCCCGCGGTTCACGACCGCGAACGCCTGTGCCTCGAGCGGGAGCGCGGCGACGGGCCACACCTCGAGCGACGAGCCTACGACGAGCAGCAGCCGGGCTCCGCGGGCGATCTGGATCGCCTGCTCCATCGGCCCCGCGGGGAGCAGCTCTCCGAAGAGGACGACGCCCGGCTTCAGGATCTCGCCGCACTGTGGACACGCCGGAACCGGGCTGACCTCGAGTTGAGCGAGCACCGCGTCACACGGCTCCGTCCACAGGCAGCGAAGACATTCAGCCGAACGGATCGAGCCGTGCACCTCGAGCACGGACTTGCTCCCGGCACGCGAGTGAAGCGTGTCGATGTTCTGGGTGACCACCGCCTCGATGAGCCCCCTCCCTTCGAGCTCGGCAAGTGCGCGGTGCGCCGCGTTCGGCTCCGCGTCACGGAGCACTCCGATTCGTTCGCGGTAGAAGCCCCAGACACGCGCCGGGTCGCGCGTGAATGCCCGGAGAGAGGCGACCTCGAACGGGTCGACCTCGGCCCAGATGCCCGAGTCGGACCGGAAGTCGGGGATGCCGGACTCCGTCGAGACTCCCGCGCCGGTGAGAACGACGCACGGCTGCCGCTCGACGATCAGCGTTGCAAGCGCTGCGGCCGACACGGGCGGATCGTAGTGTTGGCGCCGTGGATGACTTCTCGTTCTCGACCGATGTGCGCGTTCGGTTCGCGGAGACCGATGCCCAGGGCATCGCGCACCACGCGTCGTTCGTCGTGTGGCTCGAGGTCGCCCGAGTCGCGTACCTCGCCCGCCATGCAGGCGGCTACCCGGCTTTCCGCGAACGCGGTCTCGAGGCGCTCACGACCGAGGTATGCCTCCGCTATCACCGGGCCGCGTCGTTCGACGAGACGCTCCGCGTGTGGGCTCGCTGTGGAGAGGTGCGCGGCGCGCGATTCACCTACGAGTACCGCGTGGAGCGCGACGACGAACTCGTGGCCGACGGCTACTCGAAGCACGCCGTCGTCGACCGCGAGACGTACCGCCCGACTCGGGTGCCCGACTGGCTCGTCGAGGCGATCGCTACGGCCGAGGCGTCGCCGGCGTAGTCGTCGTCTCGGTCGTCGGCTCCTCGTTCGGCGCCGTCGTCGGCTCCTTCGGCTTGGCGACGGCCTTCGTCCCCACTCGCACGACCCGCGTCTCGCCTTCGTAGGACGTCGTCCAGGTCTCCGAGTGGATGAGCTCACCGTCGGCGGAGTAGATCTTGCGCGTCGCGCTCGTTCGGGTCGGCGCCGACCCCTCTTCCTCGACCACGATCTT
>Ga0070678_100001052_pt1 | contig 14446 bp, 4 predicted proteins | sample KBSM73metaG_FD_65647 | JGI IMG/M metagenome (GOLD analysis project Ga0070678, IMG submission 65647) | Miscanthus rhizosphere microbial communities from Kellogg Biological Station, Michigan, USA - KBS M7-3 metaG | ecosystem: Host-associated > Plants > Roots > Rhizosphere > Soil ...
CTACGAGTAACTCACGGCTCTTTCGGAACCGCCGGGCGCAGCCGAATCTGGGTGGGATCCGACAGCCACATTTGCGGGAGATTCTTCCGGATGATGATGGCCCCGGTGACCTCGACCGTTTGCCCAAGATAGACGTTTTCCGGGGTGGCCTCGAACCGGGCCGCGGCCATGGGATAGACGAGCGCGCGGAAAGCCGGAGCGGTCGGCTGGCCGTCGAGTTCAAAGATGATCGGGCCGTTCGCGACCCGGCGCACTTCAATCACTTTGCCGTAAATCGTTGCGACCTTGCCCACGAGGGCGGCGGCTTCGGTGGACTTCGCCACCGGTCGGTCGGCGGCGACGAGCGAGGCTGTCGCCAGGCCGAGAATCGTCAGAAAATAGAGGCTTGGTAAACGCATGCGCGGGAATGTTTTCCCGTCGGCAACTTGTGTCCAGAGCGAAGTGGCTGCGCGCGGCCCCGCGAATGTGACGATTTCGCCATCTTTGAAAAAGAGGCTGTTGCGGCCGCCCAATGTGGGTCTCACTCCCTGCCATCGATGAGTTTTCGGGTTCCAGTTCGATTTGTGCCGCCCGTCGCCGGCGCGGCCGTTGGCATTTTGCTGGCGGTCGGGATGATCGCCAGCTTCCCGGGGCTGCTCGGATTGCAGCCGCGCGAGGCCAAAGCTGAGAAGGCGAGCGTGGTGCCGCGTCTCTCGTGGGCGGACCTGGCGGACGCGGATACCGCCGCGTTCGCGCGGAACCTGCGCGCCATTGGGTGCCCGGAGGAGACGATCCAGCGAATCATGACCCGCGGTGCCCGGGCGGCTTACACTCCGCCGCCGGAGATCGCCGCTGCGGCTGCGCCGGTTGCTCCGGTTCTTTCCTCCACGGCGGTCGTGCCGGCCACCGTGCAACCGATCGCAACTCCCGCTCCCTACGTCACCGCCGCGCCCTACGTCGCGCCGGACGCCGTGATCGTCGCGCCCGCGGGTCCGGTGCCGCTGCCCGTGGCCTTCCAGCCGCTGCCGCAGGACGCCCGGATGACGAATGCGCAACGCGCCCAGCTCAACGCCCTCCAGGAGCAATTCATTCAGGACATCGGCGGGACGAACCAGGATCCCAATTCCCCATACTACCTCAACCGGTGGCGCGAGGCGCAGCGGAAATGCGACGCGGCGTTCAAGGCCGTGTTCGGTCAGGGCGACTTCATGCGCCGGCTGATGGCGACGTCGCGCGCCGAGCAAGCCGCGAAGCCCGGATCGTAGGGCCGTAAACGTTCGTGACGAAATCGTCACCTTAAGCGGGTTGTGCCCAACGCCGCCGCGCCTTCTCTTGGCTTCCGATTCGGACGCCCCAGGCTGCCGCAAGAAAACCACACTCCTGAATTCATGAAAAAACGAAATCTCCTGGCCGCCGTTGGGCTGTCGCTGGTCGGCCTCGGGCTGACGGCTGCACCCGCTGGCGCCACTTCCTACGCCAACGATGACCTCCTCCTCGCGTTCTACGCCACCAATGGTGAAGGCGTTGGCAACAGTCTCGTGATCGACATCGGCCAGGCCGCGCTCTACCGCGACGCCGTTGGCGAACTCTTTCTGGGGAGCATCAAGACGGACCTCGATAACGCGTTCCCCGGTTGGGAGACTCGCGGCGATGTCTTCTGGGGCGTCTTCGGCACCAGTTACAACGCGACCGTGGGCACCGACGGCCCGTGGACGCTCTATGGCGTGCGCGCCCAGGCGGTCATCGGCACCCAGGCGCAGGCCTTCAATCTCGGCAGCGTGTACACGCAGTCGAATCCGGGTACGCTCATCCACCAGCTGGGGACCGCCTATGCGCTCACCGGCACGACGACCGGCCTGACGGTTGGCGCCAACCCAGCCGTGTCCATTCAGGATCCTTCCGCGAACCACGACTTTGCGGAATACCAGAGCAATGCCGGCGGCACGAGCTTCGGCTACTTCAACTCCGCGCTCGGCAACTTCGACGGCGGAGTCGTGGGCTCCGCGGTGGATCTCTTCCGCATGCCGACCGGCGCCAGCACGGCAAAAGGCACCTACGAGGGCACCTTCACGATCGGAGTGGACGGCGTCGTCCGCTATTCCCTCGTGACGAATCCCGATCCGACGCCGACCCCGACGCCGACTCCGACCGCAACGCCGTCGCCGACTCCGGGCAAGGACATCGCCGCCATCAAGAAGCACATCGCGGCCATCAAGAAGCAGCTGAAAGCCGCGCAGAAGATCGAAGATGCGGCCGCGCGGGCCAAGAAGATCAAGGCCCTCAAGAAGAAGCTCAAGAAGTTCCAGCAACAGCTCAGCGCCTAACCGCCACTCTCAACTCCAAAAACAACCTTACTCGTAAACATATGAAACTCCTCAAAATCGCAGCGATGGGCCTCGTCGCCCTGGGCTTCGCCGAAATGGCGTCCGCCCAAACGAAAATCTACATCACCGGGTCCTCGGCCTTCCGCGGCTCCGCGCACAAAGCCATCATGCACCTTCTCGGCAGCGCGGACGGCGCCACGCTTCCGGCGGGCTCCGGCTACGCTTACCTGGGTACCACGCTGAGCAGCGCCAACGCAGCGATTTTCCAAGGCACTGCCAACGGTCAAGCGGTGATCATCAAGGTTTCCTGGTCCGGCTCCGCGGCGGGCGTTCAGACCGTCGCCTCGAGCACGGGTGCCTTCACGGTCGGCTTCTTTCAGGACAGCACGACGACCTCGACGACGGGCACGAGCATTACGCCGGTGGCAGCGAACGATCCGCGCAATTCCGCGAATCCTCGTGAAGCGGCGGTTCCCGACATCGCGTTCTGCGACGTCTATCAGGCCTCCACGCCCTTCCGCGGCACTCTGAGCCTGCAGCACTATGATAGCCTTGTGGACAACACCGTCGGCGTCATTCCGTTCCAGTGGGTGAAGAGCAAGGGCGCCGCCGCCGGCATCATGAACATGACCCCGTTGCTTGCCCAGGCCACCTGGATCGGCACCGGCATCTGCCCGCTCGCGCTTTACACCGGTCTGTCGGCCGACCAGGGCACTCTGGTTTACGCTACGGGCCGCGATGGCGACTCCGGCACGCGCATTTCCGCCCTTGCCGAAAGCGGCATCGGTGCCACGACCACGGTGCAGCAGTATGACACGGCGCTCGAAAGTGGCGGCGTGCCGCAGCTCTATGCGCAGCAGACTGTCAACGGCATCACCTTCCCCATCGGCGAAGGCGGCGAATCCTCCGGCGGCACGCTCGCCGGCAACACGAAGATGGGCAAGACCGGCCTCATCAAGTCCTATGTGAGCTACATGGGCGTCGGCGATGCCGCGACGCTCGTCACGAACGGCGGCGCGACCCTCACCTGGAACGGTGTGGCTTACAGCGTCACGGCGATGCAGCAGGGCCAATACACCTTCTGGTCCTACGAGCATCTCTTCTACAAGAGCAGTCTCGCGGGCACGAAGCTCGCCTTCGGCGAGAGCCTCCGCGATCAGCTCCTCAACACGGACGGCAGTCCGCTCCTGAGCACCATGAACGTGGTGCGCGCCACGGACGGCGGCGTCGTCACGGCCGACTACTAAACCACCACTCAATTCATCTCAGCCACACCCGCGGGAGCAATCCCGCGGGTGTTTTGCTTTTCGATCCAGCCCTCCCGCGCCAAATCGCGAATTCGGAAGCGCGCTCCCCACCCGAGAGGTCGGAGCCTGGCCGGCTTGGGAGCGCACGAATTTCTCGTTGACGCCCCCCCCGGAGGCACATATACGGATAAACGATTAATATGATCGCTATTAGATTTCTCAGTTGCGAAAAGCGATCCGACCCCGTTCCATCCGTCAAAAAATCTCTTAACCCGAGCCTGAAAGGTGTCTTCGTACCTTTTTTTTCGCCTATAACACGACCGTTCAAGTCGTCTTATTATTGGAATGAATTCCGGCGCGCAGCCTTTCTTCGCTGAGCTTCGCCATGGTTTGCCTGTCCGCCGGTTTTTCGTTGGCTCGTCGTCGTTTCGCCCGTGGGGCGATGGCGGCTGGATTGACGTTGCTGGCGTTTTCCGCCGAGGCGGGCGATATCCTCCGCGGTGGGACGGCCACTTCTTCATCTGCGCGAAGGAGTGGACCTTCCGCGGCGAATGCCGGCAGCGATGCGGCGGCACGGGCGCAGGGAAACGCGCGCGACCGGCTGGCGCGCACGACCCAATCGCTTGATGCCGTGAAGGCGATGCAGGCCGCCGCGCGCGCCGCCGTCACGGGGCGCGGCGTGACTTCCGGGGCAAAGGGGAAACTGCCCCGGGTGACGGACGGGCTCTCGGCGAATGGCTTGAAGCTGGCGGCCGGCGTGCCGAAAAATTTGCGGCATCCCAAGGCGGGCGAGAATTCGGGGCTGTGGGCCGGCGCCGAATTGCCGCGGGAGACTTCGCGTGGCGGCGAAACGGACGTGACGATTGTGCAGACCGCGCAGCAGGCCGTCCTGAACTGGGAGAAATTCAACGTCGGGAAAAAGACCACGCTGACGTTCGACCAGAGCGCGGGCGGCTCCGACCGCGGGAAGTGGGTGGCCTTCAACAAGGTCAACGACCCGAGCGGGCGGCCGTCGCAGATCCTCGGGTCGATCAAGGCCGACGGTCAGGTTTACGTGATCAACCAGAACGGCATCCTCTTTGGCGCGCAGAGCCAGGTGAACACGCACACGCTGGTCGCATCGGCCCTGCCGATCAACGACACGCTCGTCGGCCGCGGCCTGCTCAACAATCCGGACACGCAATTCCTTTTCTCGGCCATCGCGTCGGACTCGCTGGACATGGATGTGACGCCGCAGGCGCTCAGCGAGATCGTGGACGCGCGCGAGCGCGTGCAGCTCGCCTACACGAACCGGAATGGCGATGCCGCGAAGCTGACCGCGGGCGTGGATTACACGCTGAGCGTGGATGCGAGCCGCCGCGCGACGGTGACGCTGACCGACGCGGGCGTGGCGCGGTTGAAATCGACCGATCCCGCGCTCGGCGCGAAGCCGAACACGACGCTGGTCGCGAATTACGTGGGCTTGAACGGCGACGTGACGGTGCAGGCCGGGGCGCGGCTCACGAGCCCGACTTCCGCGTCGAAGGTGGGCGGTCGGGTGATGCTCGCCGGCGCGAACGTGACGAACGCCGGGGAGATTTCCACGCCGGATGGCCAGACGATCCTCGCGGCGGGACTGCAACTCGGCGTTGTGGCGCATCCCGGCGACGATCCCAGCCTGCGAGGGCTCGACGTTTTCGTGGGCGATGTCGCGAATCCCTTTTCCAAAAACGGGGCGATTCACGCCGGCACGGCGATCAACGATGGCCTCATCGAGGTGCCGCGGGGCAATGCCACGATCACCGGCCGCAGCGTGCAGCAGAACGGCTTCATCGACAGCACGACGTCGGTGTCGCTGAACGGCCGCATCGACCTCGCGGCGAACTATGGCGCGGTGAACAACCCCGCCTACGATCCCGCGCTCGGCAATAAGGAGCAGTTCGTCTATCGCTCCACCGGAGTCGTCACGCTCGGGCCGGACAGCGTCACCCGCATCCTGCCGGAGTGGTCGAGCAGCGAAACCGCGGCGGCGACGGAGCTGCCGCTGAACTCGCAGGTGAACATCACGGGCCTTGCCGCGCATCTTGAGGTGAATGCGCTGGTCTGGGCACCCGGCGCCGACGTGAGCGTCAAGGCGGGCGCCTGGAATTTCGTGCCCAGCACGGATGCGTCGGTGCCGCCGACATCGACCTTCGTCTTTGCGACCGGGCAAATTTACGCCGAGGGCGGTGCCGCCATCGACGTGGCCGGCACCACGGCGGTGGCCGTGCCGCTCGACCAGAACATCCTCCAGGTCGAACTGCGCGGGGCGGAGCTGGCGAATTCGCCGCTCCAACGCGACGGCGCGTTGCGCGGCACGACGATCACGATCGACGCGCGGCAGACGGGAACTTTCGCCGGCCGGTCGTGGGTGGGCACGCCGCTCGGAGACGCGAGCGGGTTCCTCGGTCTGCTCCAACGGGACGTGGGACAGCTCACCGCGGCCGGTGGCACCGTGGACCTGCACGCCGGCGCCAGCGTGGTGCTGCAGCGGGACGCGTCGATCGATGTCTCGGGCGGATGGCTGGACAATGCCGGCGGCCTCGTGAAGACGACGAAACTGGTGCAAGGTAGCCGCCTCATCGACATCGCGGACGCGACGCCGGACCAGCTCTACGACGGCGTTTACGATCCGCGCTCCACCGAGGTGCATTCCAAATGGGGCATCACGCGCACGTTCCGGCATCCGTTCGATCTGAACGGCGCGCACTACGAGGCGGGCTACGTGCAGGGCGCGAATGGCGGCACCGTCACCATCACCGCGCCGTCCATGGCCCTCGACGGCCGGCTCACCGGCACCACGATCAAGGGCCCGCGGCAGGTCCGCGAGACGGCGACGACGAGCACCGCGCCCGCGGCCTCCACGCTGGCGCTCACGTTCAAGTCGCAGGATCCCGCGCCGCGATTCGGCGATGAGTTCTCCGACACGTCGCTCACGCCGCCGAAGATCGTCTTTCGCTCCGATGTCGCGCAGCGCGCGGTCGCGGCCTTCGCGCTGGACGCGGAGGGCATCCCGCTCGCGCTGCCCGGGATCGATGCGGAGGGCCTCGCCGATCCGCTCGCGCTTCCGGCCGGACGCGCGGCGAAAGTGGTGCTCTCACCGACGTTGCTCACCGACGACGGGTTCGGCGGGCTTACGGTCGAAAACGGCGCGGGTGACATCACGGTGCCAATGGGAGTCGATCTCGTGGCGCCGGCGAAGGGCTCGATCACGCTCGACGGCCGCAACGTCACGATCCTCGGCGACGTCCGCGCGCCGGGGGGCATGCTCAGCTTCACGGCGAACAATATCTCGCCCTACCTCGCGGCGCAGTTGAAGGCCGAGGCCGGCAAGGACAACCGCGATCCCAATTTCGCCGTGCCGCCGGCGCTGGCGCGGAACGGCAATTTCGTGCTCGGGGCCGGGGCTTCGCTGGACGTGGCCGGCCTGGTGCTCGACGAGCGATCGGGAGCGGCCGATGCGACCCTGCAGCCGATCGTGCTCGCCGGCGGCAGCGTGGACATCACCGGCTATCGCGTGAGCCTCGCGCCCGAAAGCAGCGTGGATGCATCGGGCGGCGTGCAGGTTACCGCGCAAAGCGAAATTCGCTACGGCGACGCGGGCGCGATCGCGATCAAGGGCGGGGCGGACCCGAATCTCGCTTCCGCGCTGCCGCGGTGGAAGCGCCACGGCGAGCGGACGGAATTTCTGCTCGGCGGCTGGCTGCATCTTGGCGGACGGTTGACGGCGGCCTCCGGCGCGACGGGAGGGTCGCTGGCGTTGCAGGCGCCGTTCATCCAGGTGGGCGGATTCTCGACCGAGCTGCACGCGCTCACGCTGGCGCCGAATTTCTTCGACGAGGGCGGATTCACGCGGTTTGCGCTCACGGGGCTCGGCGGCGCGCTTGGGATCGGCGCCGACGCAAAGTTTTTACCGGGCATTGTGATCGCGGCGGACACGGTGCTTTCGCCGCGCGTGCAAAATCTCCAGGCGGTGCCGCTGACGCCGGGCGAAGGACTGACGCTGCGAAGCGTCGTCGCGCCGCGCGGGGAACGCGATGCCGTGAGCCTGAGTTTCGACAGCCCCGGCGTGGACGACATTTTTTCGGCGATGCTGATTCGCGGCGATCTTGTGATGGACGCCGGGGCATCGATCGAAACCGATCCCCTCGCGGCGGTGGCGCTTTCAGGAGATACGGTGGCGGTGCTGGGATCGATCTCCGCGCCGGCTGGCTCGATCACGATCAAAGGCGGGACGAATTCGGCGAAGCTCTTCCGCTACGCCGCGCCGCAGGATGAGCGGCCGACGCCCACGGTTTACATCGGATCGCAAAGCCGGCTCTCGACCGCGGGGACCACGGTGCTCACGCCGGACCCGCATGGACGCCGCGTCGGCAGCGTGTTGGCCGGCGGCAGCATCGCGGTGGCTGGCAACATCGTGGCGGCCCGCGGCGCGGTGCTCGATGTCTCCGGCGCGGCGGGTCAGCTCGACCTCGATCCCGCCGAACTGGATGCGACGGCGTCGTTGGCGATCTCGCCGATGAGCGGCCTTACGCAGCCGCTCGCGTCGTTGGCTTTCGTCTCCGCGCGGGTCGAGAGCGACGCGGGGGATATCACCCTCGCTGGAGGCCAGGAGTTGTTCACCGACGCGACGCTGCTTGGCCGGGCGGGCGGGCCGAGCGCCCGTGGCGGCACGTTGACCGTGTCGTCAGGGCGGTTCGTTCGCAGCGACTCCACCGTGCCGGTCACGCCGATGACGACGACGCTGCTCGTGACGCAGAGCGGCGACACGATTGCCACGCCGTCGGGGGCGCTGTTTTTCGGGGCGGGCGGGGTGCCGGCCATCGGGCAGCCGGTGCTGAATTCGTTTGGTGGGGTGGCCGTCGGGCTCGGGCACTTTGTCGCGGATGATTTTCTCGACGGGGGCTTCGACTCGCTCGCGCTCGAGGGCACGGTGCGGTTCCGCGGGCCCGTTGCGATCGAGGCGCCCGGCAGTATCAAGGTCGGCACGGGCGGCGTGATCTACGCCGACGACACGGTGGATATCGCCGCGCCCTACGTCGCGCTCGGCACGCCCTTTAAGGCGCCAATCCTGGCGAGCCAGGATCCGACGCCCTTTGGCACCGCGCAGGTGCCGATCAATTTCGCGCCGGTCCACGGCCCCGGCCGACTTACGGTGCGCGCCAGCTTGATCGACATCGGCAATCTTTCGCTGCGCGGCATTGGGCGCGCCGACTTCCTGGCGGACGGCGGCGATATTCGGGGCGCGGGCACGTTGAACATCGCCGGGCACTTGTTGTTCCGCGCCGGGCAAATCTACACGCCCACGGCCCAGAAGTTCACCGTCGTCGCCTATGATTATCCGATGGCGAAGGCGGGCGCCGCGCCGGGCGTGGGATCCGTGCGCATCCAAGCCTCGGGCGTGCGACCGCTGCCGCTCTCCGCGGGTGGTGAGCTGAGCTTTTACGCGAGCCACATCCGGCAGGACGGCACGCTGCGCGCGCCGATGGGCACGATCAACCTCGGCTGGGACGGCACGGGCGACCGTCCGAACGACCTCATCGCCGGCCCGAACGCGAATTTTCCGATCACCCGCCGGTTGGTCCTTGGCCGGCATGGCGTCACGTCCGTTTCGGCGGTGGATCCGCTTACCGACGAGGGCACGCTCATTCCCTACGGCGTAAGCATCGACGGAAATTCGTGGATCGCGCCGACCGGGGAGGACGTGACGTCCACGGGATTGCCGACGAAGAATGTCTCGCTCTCGGCGGCAAAAATCACGACCGCACGAAAGTCACAGATCGATCTGCGGGGCGGTGGCGACCTCACCGCGTATCGCTGGGTGCCCGGCAACGGCGGAACTGAGGACATTCTCGCCGCCGAGGGGAGTTTCGCGGTCATTCCCGGATACTCTGCCAACTACGCGCCCTACGCGCCGTTCAATGACAGCCCGCTCGCCACGAACCTTCTCGCCGACGCCACGGATCCCGCGTCGCAGGCCGCCGGTTACGTGAACGCAGGCCTTCGCGTCGGCGATCAGGTCTATCTCGGGGCCAGCACCGGGCTCGCCGCTGGCGCCTACACGCTGTTGCCCGCGCGTTACGCCCTGCTGCCCGGCGCGGTGCTCGTGGCGCCGAAGAGCGGCGCGGCGATGGGCACGCTCGCGTTGGCTGATGGCTCCAGCCTCGTGGCCGGCTACCGATTCAACGGACTTGCGAATCCCACCGCGCCCGCGCAATTCACGCGCTTCGAGGTCGCGCCAGCGGACGTCTTCCGAGCCCGGGCGAATTACGTCGATCTTTCCGCGAACGAGTTTCTGCGCGCTGCCGCGGTCGAACAAAATGCGACCATTCCCGTGCCGCCCCGCGACGCGGGCCATCTCGTCTTCCAGGCCACCGAGGCCCTTCAACTTCGCGGCGCGGTGCGCGGACAATCGATTGCCGACGGGCGCGGGGCGTTCATCGACATCAGCAGCGAGACGGACATCCTGATCGCCGGGGCGAAGGCGCTGCGCACCGCGCCGAAGGATGCGCTTGTGCTCGAGGCTGGCGTGCTGAGCGGCTGGGACGCGGAAAGCCTGCTCATCGGCGGCATTCGTCGGACCACCGAGGACGGCACGACGGTCGAGGTCAACACGGGCCGCATCACGGTGGACAACGCCGGCACGCCGCTCACCGCGCCGGAAATCATTCTCGCGGCGAGCGATGCGCTCACGCTCGCGCCGCGGTCCGAGATCGCGCAGAGCGGCCGGCTCACGCGCATCGCCGATCCTTTGCTGGTCGATGGAAACGGCGCGTTGCTGCGGGTGAGCAGCGACGAGAGCGCGGCGATTACGCGCACGAACGTCACCGTCGCCGGCACCGCGCAGTTCACCGTCGGCGCCGGCGCGCGGCTGTCCGGTGCAAGCCTCACGCTCGACTCCAGCAACGCGATGTCGCTTGATCCGCGCGCCCGCCTACTCGGCGACGCCGTGTCGCTCGACGCCGGTCGCATCGCGGTGCGTCTCGACTCGAAGGCCGACATCGATCCCTCTTCGGCCCTGGTGCTTGGCGGCCGGGCCCTGCGCGACCTCGCGGGGAGCGATTCGCTGTCACTCCTGAGCTACTCCTCGCTCGACTTTTACGGCGCTGGAAAATTTCGCCTCGATGGCGCGCTGGCGCTGCACGCCGGCGAGATTCGCGGCTTCCAGACTGGCGAAGGCGCCGCCGACATTTCCGCCGATTCGCTCCTGCTCGACAACGCCGGTCTCGCCACGCAGCCGGGCGCGACGCAGGCCGCGAGTGGGTCGCTGCGGTTCCGCGCGCAAACGCTCACGCTCGGCCGCGGCCGCATCGACATCGACCAATATGCCTCCGTCGAACTCGACGCCTCGCGCGGCATCCGACTCGAGAAGAACGGCCACCTGATCGTGCAGAATGACCTCACGACGCGCACGCCGCGCATTTCGGCCGAGGCGCTGGCCACGCACGGCATCCGCGCGGGTGGCGACCTGCGCGTGCTTTCCGCCGGTCGCGCCAGCGAACTCGTGGATGCCGGACTCGGGGCGAGCCTCGCGCTGCAGGGCGGAACGGGCGTCGCGGTGGCCTCCGATATTTATCTTCCGAGTGGCGCGCTGACGTTGCGGGCGATCACGGGCGACGTGACGATTGCGGGCCGGCTGGACGTCGGCGGCACGGCGCAGACGTTCAACGATCTGGTCAAGACCACCGACGCCGGTGACATCACGCTCACGGCGGACGCCGGTCGCATCGTGCTGAAAAAGAGCGGCACTCTCGCGGTGGCGGCGGATGCTCGCGGCGGCAACGCAGGCCGGCTGGTGATCGATTCGCTGGGCGGCGCCGCGGTGCTCGACGGCTCCCTCAAGGGCGACGCAGGCAAGGACGGAACGGGCGGTTCGTTTGCCCTCGACACGCTCAGCCTGGCGTCGCCCGTGGCAATCAATGCCGAGCTGAACGACGGTGGCTTCACGGAGTCGCGTGACTTCCGCGTCCGCACCGGCGACGTCGTGCTCGGCGGCAACGCGGTCGCGCGGAATTTTGCACTGTCGGCGGATGCCGGTTCCATTCGCGTGACGGGCACGGTGGATGCGTCCGGAGCGACGGGCGGGACGATCGCGCTGAGCGCCGCGGGCGATCTGGTGCTGGCGCCCGGCGCGGAGCTGACGGCGGCCGGTCGGGATTTCAGTCATGCCGGCAAAGGCGGCGCCATCACGTTGGAAGCGGGCGCGGAGATCAACGGCGCCTTCGACGCGGCGGCTACGCTCGATCTGCAGGCCGGTTCGAAGATCGATCTGTCGGTGGCTTCCGCGAACGACCAGAGCGCGGTGCTCGGTCGCTTCACCGGCACGCTGCACCTCCGCGCCCCGCAGAACGCCGCCGGCGACGATCTGCAAGTCGCGGCCATCGGAGCCACGATTCGCGACGCGTCGAGTATCGTCGTCGAGGGCTATCGAATTTACGATCTCTCGGACTCGGGAGGAACGATCGACGCGACCGTGCGAAACCAGGTGAAGGCCGACGGCATCACCTTCGCGGGAGATGCCGGTCAGCCCGCCACCGCGAGCTACACGGCCATGTTGGACCGCGTCCTCGGGGGCAACGCCGGCCTTGCGACCGTGCTGACGATTCGTCCCGGGGCGGAGCTGATCAATTCCTCTGGCGACCTCACGCTCGGCACGGGCGAGACGTCGCGGGTGAGCAACGATTGGAATCTGGACGCCTTCCGCTTCGGGCCGCGCAGCGTGCCAGGGGTTCTCACGCTGCGCGCCGCCGGCGACCTGATCTTCTACAACGCGCTGCAGGACGGATTCGCCATCACAATCCCGAACGAGGCCTACCGCGCGGATTTGCTGCCCTTCAATCCGCTGCTGCCCGGGAATGCCCAGTCGTGGTCGTATCGGCTCGTGGCGGGTGCGGATTTCGCGGCGGCGGATTTCCATCGCGTGCAGCCGCTGTCCAGCCTCGGGCCCGATTCCGGTTCTCTGCGTCTCGGCAAGGACAACGGCGCAAATGCCGTCAGCGGCGGAAAAAATGCGACGACCTTCCGTGCGATCACCGGCGGTGGCAGCGGAAGCAACAACACGAAGAACCGCTATCAAGTGATCCGCACGGGCTCCGGCGACATCGACATCGCGGTCGGGCGCGACGTGCGGTTGCTCAACCAGTTCGCCGCGATCTACACCGCGGGCACGGCGGTCGCGGATGCCACGCTCGGCGGGACGTTCGACGTGCCGAATCTCGATCTCAGCGGCGGCAACGGTAGCAACGCTCTGGGCGTGAGCCAGCAGGACCCCGCCTCCCACGCGCAATACACTTTCGGTGGCGGAAACGTGCGCATCGCGGCCCGGAACGACATCGGCCACTACACGATTCGCGATGGCGAACTCGTCGCCGATTCCGAGTTGCAGATGCCGAACAACTGGCTGTATCGCCGAGGGCAGATCGATCCGCTCACCGGCGAGTTCGGAACCGGTGCGCGGAAAATCGACCCGCTGGCGCCACTCGACACGCAGTCCACGACGTGGTGGGTGGATTTCTCGAACTTCTTCGAGGGAGTCGGCGCGCTCGGCGGCGGCGACGTGCGCTTCGTGGCCGGACACGACGTGGCGAACGTCGATGCCGTCGCGCCCACGAACGCCCGCATGCCGAAAGGCCGGCCCGATGCCGCCGCGCTCGTCGAACTCGGCGGTGGCGACGTGACCGTGCAGGCCGGCCGAAACATCGACGGAGGCGTTTATTACGTCGAGCGCGGCCAGGGCACGTTGCGGGCCGGAGCGCAAATCCTCACAAACGCCACGCGCGCCTTTCCCTCGGATGGCACCACGTTGAGCACGCGACCGGATCTGGCTTGGCTGCCGACGACGTTGTTCCTGGGCAAGGGAGGCTTCGACGTGTCGGCCCGCGGCAACGTCCTGCTCGGCCCGGTGGCCAATCCTTTCCTGCTGCCCGCGAGCATCAACAACGGCGCGCTCTACAAGACGTATTTCTCGACCTACGCGTCCACCAGCGGCGTGGACGTGCTCTCGCTGGGCGGCGATGTCACCTTGCGGCAGGCCTCCACGCGGGCGGGCGACAATAGCGGCGGCAACGTTACGCCGCTGCTCCAGGCCTGGCTCCAGGAGCAGTTCGTGCTCTCGAGCGCGACTTCGTCGGTGAAGGGCGCCTCCTACGCGCAGCCGTGGTTGCGCATCGGCGAGACCAGCGTGAACGCCTTCGGCACGGTCTCCGCCCTGCTGCCGCCGACCGTTCGCGCCACGGCATTCGCAGGGGACATCGATGTGGTGGGAGGACTCGTGTTGTCGCCGGCCGCCCGGGGCACGCTTGACCTTGCGGCCGGAGGGTCGATCAACGGCTTGCAGCCGAACGGCGTGGGCTCGCTCGACGGGGTCGAGACGACGTTCTGGGGCGCGAGCGTCATCAATGTCTCCGACGCGTCGCCCGCCGTCATTCCGGGCATCACCTCGCCATTCGCGTATCAAAACATCGTCGGCACCGCGTCGTTCGCTGCGAAGACTTCATTGAACGATTTCCTGTCCGCCACGGATGCGGCCTTTCGCGAAACGGGCGCCACCGACAGCGTGCTGGAGGTGCGGCAGGCCCTCCATGCGCCGGGTCCGCTCCACGCCGGCGACAAATCGCCGGTGCGGCTCTACGCGCGGACGGGGGACATCTCCGGGCTCACGCTCTTTGCCCCGAAGGCGGCGCGCGTGATCGCCGGGCAGGACGTGAGCGACGTCGGCCTCTACGTGCAAAACGTCGCCGCGGAGGACATCAGCATCGTGGCCGCCGGCCGGAATCTCCTGGCCTACAACGCGAGCACGCCATCGCGAGTCGCGGCTGCGGCCCCCGGAAACCTCGTGAACTTTACGGACCAGGCGCCGCTCTCGGGCGACATCCAGGT
>Ga0070678_100001054_pt1 | contig 14438 bp, 10 predicted proteins | sample KBSM73metaG_FD_65647 | JGI IMG/M metagenome (GOLD analysis project Ga0070678, IMG submission 65647) | Miscanthus rhizosphere microbial communities from Kellogg Biological Station, Michigan, USA - KBS M7-3 metaG | ecosystem: Host-associated > Plants > Roots > Rhizosphere > Soil ...
CTCGACGACACCGAGAACGCCGCCTACAACCCGGACCACACGCAGGCATGCGAGCTCATGGAAGAGCACGGCGGCCTGATGGATCAGTACGTGATGGGTAACTCGTGCTCGCACGCGGAGAACTTCGCGTACGCCGATGGCAGCGTCGTCGGCACGTACTGGCAGTACGCCGCGCAGGGCGCGATCGCCGATCACTACTTCCAGCCGATCGTGGGGCAGTCGTCGTCGAACGACATGTACCTGTTCCGCGCGAACTACGTGTTCACCGACAACTCGTTCACGGCGCCGGCGATCGGCCAGAAGTGCAGCATCGAGCAGAACCCGATGAGCTTCATGGGCCCGACGATCGGCGACACGCTCGACGCGGCCGGCGTGTCGTGGACCTGGTACGCCGAGGGCTACCAGGCGATGGTCGATGCGCAGAAGAAGGGCCTGTGTCCCAAGGCGCCGGTCGACTGCGACTTCGGCGTGAGCCTGTATCCGTGCGTGTTCGACGTCGGCGACTACCCGGTCGACTACTACGCGAACTTCGCGGACAAGCCCGACTACTTGCGCGACTACGCGAAGTTCAAGTCGGACCTCGACAACAGCACGCTGCCGCAGGTCGTGTGGGTTCGCGGCCTCGGCTATCACTCCGAGCACCCCGGCGTCGGCGTGCGGATCTCCGACGGCGTGAAGTTCGTCAAGGACACGATCGATCTCGTCGAGCACTCGCCCTACAAGCAGGACACGCTCGTGCTGGTCACGTGGGACGAGGGCGGCGGCTACTTCGATCACATCGCGCCGCCCGGCATGGGCACCGACAACCAGCCGTACGGCACGCGCATCCCGCTGCTCGCGATCGGCCCGATGGCGAAGGCGAACGCGATCTCGCACGCGCAGCTCGAGCACAGCTCGATCGTCAAGTTCATCGAGTGGAACTGGACCGGGCAGACCGGCCAGCTCGCGGGGCGCGACGTCTCGGTCGGAAACCTCGGGAGCCTGCTCGATCCGGCCGCAACCGGAACACAAGTGCCGGAATAGCTGTATGTTCCGCGCGTGAAGCGAACAAGCCTGTTTTTGGTGCTGGCCCTCGCCGCCAGCTGTCAGCGCAACCCGAGCAAGCTCGACGACATGAAGTCGGGCTCGGCACTGGCGACCGCCCCGAAGACGACGACCGGCTCGGGTGCCGGCGCCGCCATGGCCCCGGCGCAGGACATCGACTCGCACGATATCCTGAACCGCAAGGACACCGCCGACGAGGTCACCGTGAAGCACGTGCTGCTGAGCTGGAAGGAGCTCGCACCGGTCTATCGCGGCCAGATCGATCCGCGTGCGAAGGACCGCACGAACGCCGACGCCGCGAAGCTCGCGCAGGATCTCCTCGCGCAGCTCAAGGCCGATCCCGCGAAGATCGACGACCTCGTGAAGCAGTACTCCGAGGACCCGGGTGGCAAGACGGGCGATCCGTACACGGTGAACAAGGAGACCCAGTTCGTCCCCGAGTTCAAGCAGCTCGCGCTGCGCCTCAAGGAGAAGGAGGCGGGCATCGTCAAGACGCAGTTCGGCTACCACGTGATCGAGCGCGTGGCGCCGCCGCCGCCCGATCCGATCGAGTCGGCCGACATCCTCGCGCGCCCCGCCGAGAAGGGCCCGGTCTCGGTCGCCCACGTGCTGATCGGCTACAAGGACGCGCCGGGCGCACACGATCCGAAGGCGAAGGCGCGCAGCAAGGAAGACGCCGCGAAGCTCGTCACCGAGGTCCTGACCAAGGCCAAGAGCGGAACCGACTTCAAGCAGCTGATGAAGGACTACTCCGAGGATCCGGGCTCGAAGGACTCGGGGCGGCCGTATGACGTCACCGCGGATGCGCCGATGGTCGAGGGGTTCAAGAAGCTGTCGCTGCGGCTCAAGGAGAACGAGATCGGCGTGGTCAAGACGCAGTTCGGCTACCACGTGATCAAGCGCCTGCCGCCGCCGCCGCCGGACCCGCTCGACTCGACCGACATCCTGAAGCGCGAGCCGGTCACCCAGAAGGCGAAGGTCAAGCACGTGCTCCTTGGCTGGACCGAGTTCCACACCGACGATCCGCGCGGCACGAAGCGCTCGCGCGCCGACCTCGAGAAGCTCGTCAAGGAGACGGTCGCCAAGCTCCAGAAGGGCGCCAAGATCGAGCCGATCATGGCCGAGCTCTCCGAGGATCCGGGCTCCGCGAAGTCGGGCCAGAGCTACGACGTGACGCCGGATGCCGGCCTCGTCGAGCCGTTCAAGAATCTGTCGTTGCGCCTCAAGGTGGGTGAGGTCGGCGTCGTCAAGACGCAGTTCGGCATCCACATCATCCAGCGCACCGAGTAGCCGTCGGTGTTACGCTGGCGGTGATGGCGCGCGGGATCGTCGTCGTCCGGACCGCGATCGTCGTCGCGCTCGCCGCGGCAGGGTGCCGTCAGCGCGAGAAACCCACGCCCGCGCCCGTGAAGCCGCCGGCGCACGTCGAGCCACTCGATACCGTGCAATTTCAGCTGCGCCCGCTGGACTGGGCGAGGCCGGTGCACGCGCCGTCGCGCGACCTGTCGGGCTACGCCGGCTCGCTCGCGTGCAAGCCGTGTCACGAGCAGATCTACGCGACGTACGCGAAGCACTCGATGGCGCGCACCGGCATGCGGGCGATCGGAACCGTCGACCAGGCGTGGATCGGCAAGCTGTTCGACGCGGGCACCGAGGTCAAGCACGCGCGCAGCGGCTTTACGTACCGCGCGCTCCGGCGCGGCAAGAGCTACTTCGTGACCGAGACGCTGCTCGGCAGCGATGGCAGCGCGCTCGCGACCTGGGAAGAGCCGGTGACGCACGTGTTCTCTGCCGGCAGCTACGGGCTCGCGCTGTTCTCGCGGCGCGGCGACCGCCTCATGCACCTGCCGATCGACTACTACGCGCAGGCGGGCCACTGGGACCTCGATCCGATGGCGTTCAACGGCAACCCGCGCACGAACGTCGCACTCGACACGTACTGCATCTCCTGCCACAGCGACGATGTCGAGAAGCGCTTCGCCGATCCGCTGCCCGGTGGCGTCGGCTGCGAGCGCTGCCACGGGCCGAGCAAGAAGCACATCGACTCGCTGAAGAAGGAGGACACCGTCAATCCGAAGCGGCTCGCCGCACGCCGGCAGCTCGAGGTCTGCGCGGAGTGTCACCAGTCGACGTTCCCGGTGCTCCGCGAAGGTCGCGATCACTTCGGTTTCCGCCCCGGTGAGGTGCTCGACGGGTTCCGCGTCAGCTTCCTCGGCGAGCCCGCCGAGCCCGATCGCGTGAAGCTGCTCGCCCACGCCGAGCGTCTCGTACGCAGTGCATGCTGGCGCGGCGCGCCCGACAAGATGACGTGCACGACCTGCCACGATCCGCACGTCAGCTCGATCGACGAACCCGAGGCGTGGTGGGACAAGCCGTGCCTGCAGTGTCACCAGCGCGCGAGCTGCACCGATACGGCGGAGCATCGTGCCGCCGCGGGTGATCACTGCGTGCGCTGTCACATGCGCCGCGGTGCGACCGCGAACCTGCCGCTCGTCGCGATCACCGATCACTGGATCCAGAAGCAGCCGCCGCCGATCAACCCGGCGCTCGTCGAGAAGCCGCACGCGATCGTGCCGTGGTCGCAGCAGATCGGCGAGCCGGTCACCGACGGCATGACGGGCCTCGCAGCGGTCGCGAACGCCGATGCCGGTCTCACCGACGAGGCCGAGCGGCTCGCGATCGCGGCCGTGCGAGACACACCCACGCCGCAGGTGTGGAACGTGCTCGCGAATGCGTTCCTCGCGCACCATCGGGAGCCCGACGCGGGGCGCGCGTATCAGCAGGCGCTGCAGCTCGATCTCGACGACGAGACCGCGCTGCTCGGCTACGCGCGTGTGATGCTCGATGCCGGCAGGATCGCCGACGCACGCAGCGCGTTCGATCGCCTGCTCGCGATCGATCCAGCCGATGTTGCCGCGCTCGAGACGCTCGGGATCCAGCTCGAGCGCAGCGGTGATCGTGCCGGTGCCGTGGAGCTGTTTCGGCGCGCGGCCGCGACCGGACGCGCGACCGGGATCACGTATGTGGGGCTTTCGGCCGCGACGGACGGCGCCGAAAAGCAAGCGTGGCTCGAAAAAGCATGGCGCGCCGAGCCGCGGGATCGGTGGGTCGTCGAGTCACTCCGGAGGTTAGACAGGTCTGGCAAATTCGAGCAGATGGCTTCGAAAATTGGCCCACTTTCTACGACACTCGCCTCCAGTTGGCTCCAAAAACCTACAAGGTAAATGCGACGTTACGTAACATCACGCAGTAAATTCGTAGTTGCGGTCACACGATAAACTCCGGCAGTCTCGTAGGTGGGAGGTCGAACAGAACTCGGTTCGACCAAAAACCAGGGGGCTCCCATGAAGCGACTGCTCATCGTCCCGTTCCTCGCCGCGGCCGTCGGATGCACTTCAAGCGCAACCGACACTCGTCCTCCGATCAGCGAGCTCAAGCCAGGGCTCAACATGATCGACATCGGAGACCCGTCGTGGGGCGTCGCTGCGGCGTACGTCAAGGATGGTCACGTCGTCTATCTCGAGCAGCGCCTCGGCGCGCTCAAGCCGAAGGCGTATCGCGACGAGTCGCCGGAGCAGCCGGCGAACGAGATCGACATGCGCTTCGTGGACGAGACGGGCAAGACGTTCTTCGTCCAGCGCGGTGGCGACACGTTCGTCGACCAGTCGTGGAACGACGACATCACCATGTCGCTCAAGAACCCCGCGCCCGACGATCAGCGCGAGCGTGACTTCGTGCTGGCGCGCGAGGCGGCCGGCCTGTTCGCGCACGCGGCCCCGCCGGAGCTCAAGCCGTACGCGTTCCACGCCGAGCAGTACGCAGAGCGCCCGGCTCCGTCCGAGGATCCGGAGATGATCAAGAAGCGCGATTCGATCGAGGCGAGCCGTCCGACCGACACGGAGTACGGCAACTACGGCTTCGGCGGCGCGTGGTGGTTCGAAGGCGACCTCTACAGCAAGAACACCGGCTGCGCGTTCTGGGTCTGCCTCGCGAAGCACTCCGGTGTCGCGCTGTGGGCGTACCAGACGTCGTGGCAGCTCGCCGTGCTCGCGTGCAACCACGGCAACTGCCCGGGCGGCAGCGGCATGAGCTACAACTGTTACTCGACCTCGGGCGTCTGGCGTAACGACGTCACGATCTCGGTCGAGACCAACGGCAACACGTCGATCGGCGGCGGCTGCCTCACCGGCTACAGCTGGAACAGCGGTGGCTACAACCACCTCTGCAACGACGACTCGGCGTACGAGCTCTGGCAGGTCAAGAACGGCGGCCCGGGCAACGGTGGCTCGTACGACACGAACGGTGACGGCTACAGCTTCATCTACACGGGCGCCGGCACCGGCGGCGATGGTGGCTGGGTCAACTACGCCTGCACGTGCGCCTACAACAATGGCTGCAACAACGACTGGTCGCGTCCGATCTGCCCGTAAGCTGGAGACATGAATCGTAAGCTCATCGCCGGCGGTGCCCTCGTGGCCGCCGGCGTCGTCGTTTTCGGGGTCGTGATGATGCGCAGACACCGGGGCCCCCACCATGCCCACCACGACGTCTCGCCGCATGGCAACGGCATCGACCAGAGCGATCCGAGCGTGTCGTTCGAGGCGATGCTGAACGCACCGGAAGCGGCCACGCCGTGCGAGACCGCCTTCGGCGCGATCGAGGCCGAGCAGAACACGGCGAAGCTGCGCGGCACGAAGTCGATCTTCCAATGGGTCGCTCCGAAGTCCGACTTCCTCGCGGCGTGCCAGGCGCTGAGTGCCGACCAGCAGCGCTGCATGGCGCCGCGGTACCGCAAGGATCACGCCGACGAGTGCATGCGCGTGCGTCCGGCCGAGGACCAGCTCAAGAAGATGGTCGTCGGAGTACCCGTGCCCGAACCCAGCGTTCCGCAGTAGCGACCTGGTCGTCGCCGAGGGCGAGCAGCGGGGCGCTCGCGAAGATGAAGTAGAACAGCGGTGGAACCTCGAGCATCGCGATGATGCCGAGGAAGAACAGCTCGTACACGACGAGCGCGGCCACCCGGGTGCGGCGGACGAGCAGGAGCACGGGCGCACCGAGCTCGACGGCGAGCGTGCTCCACGTGAACAGGTGCGATGCCACCGGCCCGTGGAGGACCGGCAGCGCGGCGACCCAGTCGCGCACGAGGAAGCCGTGCGGGTAGCCCAGGACCGTGGCCATCTCGTTCGACCACGGCCAGCCGGCGAGGAGCTTCTCGATCCCGGAGAACTCCACGCCGAGCAGGACCTGGAACAGGATGAGGCCGGCGAGCAGGCGCGAGCGCGGATTGCCGCCGCAGATCGCGAACAACCAGAGGATCGCCCACGCCGGGATCAGCGCGAGCGTCTGGAGGTGGATGCAGTTGAAGCTCGCGAACGCGTAGCAGCCGCCGAAGGCGACGATCGCGGCGATCCGGGTGACGAGCGGGCGGATCCCGGCGATGCCGGCGACGAGCGCGGCCAGCGTGACGAGGGCCATCGCGCGGAGCACGCCCGGAGGGACCTTCCACAGGTGCGCGAACAGCCAGTGGTTCCACGCGTCGACGCGCACGGCGCCGCGCCCGTAGCCGATGTCGAGCCAGATCAGCGACGGTGCGAAGTGGACCAGCAGGCCCAGGAAGAACGCGACGCGTACGATCGCGAGCGGCCGCGGATCGCGCGTCCCCTCGAACGGCGCGAACAGGTTATCGAGCCGGCCGGGCATCGCAGGTGACCTTGTTCGTGATGGCGGGGTGATCGCGGCTGACGTCGAGGTCGTAGCCGTCGACGAAGATCGTGATCGCGTCGTCCTTGTCGACGAGGTTGCGGTTGCAGAGGTCGCGCAGGTAGACCGGCGTGAACAGCGCGTCGATCGCGACGCGCGCGCGGGCGTAGCCGAAGGCGGGCCGTGGATCGAGCTCGGCGGCCTCGTGGCGCTCGCCGTCGGCGCGGGCGTACGTGATGACCGGCACGCGGCGCGAGTTGTCGTTGAACATCACGTAGCCGTACATGAGGTGCGGCAGGCGAAGATCGAACGTACGGCCGAGCAGCTTGTCGGCGATCGTGTGGTCGAGCGCGCCGGCGAGCCCCAGCGCGATCCACGTGACGATGAACGCGCGCCGCATCGAGCCCAGTGTATCCCGTATACTGGCCCGACGAAGCGGACGCAGGCAGCTGGGGTGGTCGCCGTCGTGGCGGTGTTCGTCGTCGCGCAGGTGGTGCGCGCCGGTGAGCCACTCGGCCTCGATCAGGGGCTGTTCGCCTGCTTCGGGCGCTGGCTGCGCGACGGCTGGCTGCCGTACCGCGACATCTTCGACAGCAAGCCGCCGCTGTTGCTCTACACGTGGGTCGGTGCGTGGGCCGGCGGCACGGCGGCGTGGGCGTGGCTGTTCGAAGCGTTCTGGCTCGCCGCGACGATGGCGCTCGCGTTCGTCGTCGGGCGGCGCTTGCACAGCGTGTGGGCAGGGATCGCGGCGGCGGCGTGCGTGTTCGTCGGACTGTGGGCGCCCCGGCTCGGCGGCTACTGGTCTCGCCTGCAGGCCGAGGAGCTGCTCGCGCTGCCCGAGCTCGCGGCAGCGTATCTCGCGTTCGTGGCGGTGACGCGGCCGCGTGCGGCGCTCGGTGCCGGCGCGTTGATGGGCATCGCTTCGCTCTACAAGGTGCCAGCGATCGCGATCTGCGTGGCGTGGCTGGTGCTCTGGCTGGTCGCGCTGCCGCGCCGCGACGCCGCCGTGCGTGCGGGATGGTTCGCCGCCGGCGTGCTCGCGCCGTGGCTGGTTGCCGCGCTGTGGTTCGCCGCGCACGGCGCGCTCGCGGTGTTCGTCGATGCGGTGTTCTTCTACCAGCGCCACTGGATCGCGATGATCGATCCGCCGTGGGGCGACGTCACGGACCGGTTCGTATGGACCGCCGCGGTCGCGCTCGCGCCACTGTGGGTCGGCGCGGCTGCCGGCGTCGCGATCGCGTGGCGTCGCGATCGCGCGCGCGCGGCCTGCTTGCTCGCGTGGATCGTCAGCGCGGCGCTCGCGGTCATCCTGCAGCGCCAGCTCGCCGGCTATCACTTCCTGCTGCTCGTTCCGGCGCTCGCGGTCGCCTCGGCGCTCGGCATCGTCGAGCTCGCGGCGCTGCCGAAGCTGCGCGGCGGGCTGCTTGTCGTCGTCGCGCTCGTCGGCCTCACCGCACGCGACTGGGCTCGCGCATACGGCGGCCACGACTTCACGCGCGAGCAGTTCGTGCCGGCGGCGCAGCAGGAGGTCGCGCGCTACATCGCGGCGCACTCGCGTCCGACCGACGGTATCCTCGTGTGGGCGCTCGCTCCGGGGATCTATGCGCTCGCCGACCGGCACCCGGTGACGCGGTTCCCGTTCCACCGCCTGCTGCTCACCGATGCGCCGCTCGCGCTCGCGGTACCCGGCCGCGATCAGCGGCGCGCCGATCAGCTGGCGCGGCTGCGTGCGGATCCGCCGGCGTTCGTCGTGCTCGGCCTCCGCGACGCGAACCCGTTCGAGCCGCAGGACTCGGTCACGAGCCTGGTCGCGTTTCGCGAGCTCGGCCAGCTCGTGCAGCGCGACTATCGCGAGGTCATGCGCAACGACCACTTCGTCGTGCTCGTGCGAGCAGCAGTAGCGCCATGACCCACACTGGAACATCGCCTCCGCCGGCGCAGCCGCAGCCGCCCGGGGTGGCGAAGCAGTAGCCCTCGGCCTTGCCACCACAGGTGTAGCCGGCCGGGCAGGCGGCGGATCCGGCGCAGCTGCGCGTGCACACGCTGTCGAGGCACACGTCGCTGGTGCAGTCGGGGTTGCCCGCGCACGTCGAGCCGAGCGCGCCTGGGGACGGCTCGGGATAGCGGCACTGGTGGTCGGTGCACATCATCCCGTGCGGGCAGTCGACGTCGTGCGTGCATGCTTGCGAGCAGAACGCGAGCTCGGGATCGTCGCCGGTGACCAGGCAAGGGCCCTCGACGCACTGGCCGTCGTAGAGGCACGCATCCCCGACGTGCACGGTCCCCGGCGCGGTCGAGGCGACGTACGGATCGACGAAGCTCGCGCGTGCGATGTCGATACGCGCGTAGATCGCGTGATCGGCGCAGGCGGTGTCGCCGCGGCTGACCACCGCCGCGATCGTGCCGCTCGCGAGGATCGCGGGCCCGCCGGAATCACCGCGACAGGGCTGCGAGGGCATCGGCACCGCGGTGAGCTCGGTCGCCGAGACGTCGGAGATCTCCGCACTGCCGGCGTGGCGAGTGCCGCCGTCGTCGGAGCTCGGGCCGGTCGTGCCGTAACCGACCGCGCGGATCAACGTTCCGACGAGCGAGCTGTCGAGCGGACCGGGCTCGAGCGTGCGCGGCGCGGCCGGCGCCGGATCGCGCAGCGTGACCAGCGCGAGATCGTGGGCGAGCGTTGCGCTGTCGAACATCGGATCGGTCCGGGCATCGGACACCGCATCGAACGTGCCGCCGCCGGCGACCGAGTCACCGAAGAATGCGCGCAGCATCCGGGCGTCGAACCCGTAGACGCAGTGTGCCGCGGTGATCGCGGTGTGCGGGCCGATCACCGTGGCGGTGCAGCCGGCGCGCCCCGTCGGATCGACGAGCGCGATCACGGCGTCGTCGACAGGATCGGCGGAGCCGTTCGTGATCGGCTGGCTCGTCGTGCCGGCGGCCGGCGCGGCGCATCCGGCGATCACGAGCCAACCGAGCTGCCGCATCCCTCGATCGTATCGCGAGCCCCGGGCGAAAGGCATGGGGTGAGCGCTCAGTGCGGCTCGAGGTCGCTGGCGTGCGCTTCGGCGGCCGTCGCGAGACCCGGAATTCCCGCCGTGCGCGCGACGTCCGCGAGCGCATGGAAGAACGCGGGCGACTTCACGTCGCCGGAGCCAAGCAGCGGGCCGGCGATCCGCGGTAGCGCCCCACGCAGATACTCGGGATCGACGGCCGCCGCACGCAGGTGCACGACCGCGCGCTCGATCTGGCCGCGGTGTGCGAGCGTGACGGCGAGGTTCAGGTGATCGGGCGCGTAGTGCGCCGGCTCGCGCGCACCGGTCCCGATCAGCGTCTCGAGCGCGCGGATCGCTCCGTCGATGTCGCCCATGCGCGATCGCGCGACCGCCTCGCGTCGGCGCGGCCGGCTGTCCCATGGATCGAGCTCGGCCGCGCGGCTCCACGCCTCCGCAGCCTCTGGAAGGCGTCCGATCGCGTCGTACGCATTACCCAGCTCGTACCAGCAGCGCGTGTCATCGGGAGCCAGGTCGGTCGCGCGCTGCATCGCGGCTGCCGCGCCGGCCTTGTCGCCGCGCAGCGTGAGCGCCTTGCCGCGGAACATCTCGTGCTCGCCCGCGAGCGAGAACCGCGTCTCCCAGGTCGGGATGTTGACGGCGACGACGAGTGCGACGAACGCGACGGCGGCGGCCATGCGGCGGGTGGGCGCGAGCGCGCGGAGGCGGCGCACGAGCTCGGGTGCACCACCGACGGCGAGGAGCACGAACACCGGGATCGCCGGCACGCGATGGCGCGCCGACACGAAGAACACCGGGATCAGGATCACGTGCACGGCGAGGAAGCCGAGCGGCACGGCGAGCTCGCGGCGGCGCGGCCACAGCACGACGAACCCGGCGAGCGCGAGCGGGATGAGGAGGCCATCGGGGAAGTCGAGCGGCTCCGGCCAGACCAGCACGCGCAGCAGCGTCGAGCTCGAACGCATCGCGTAGACGTCGCTGTCGCGCGCGATCTCCGCACCATGGAAGAACAAGTAGAGCTTGCGCACGAGCAGCCCGGCGGCCGCGGCCGGCTCGTCGCGGTAGAACGCGAGCCCCTTGTGCATGAAGAAGCTCGAGGCCGCCGCGCTCGCGTTGACGACGCCCGCCTGGCGCGGCTCGTCGACGAGCTCCTCCCACCGCCGCCCCGGCCGCAGCGAGAACGTCTCGCGGTAGTCGTGGTTGTTGCCGATGTAGAAGTTGAGGCCGCCGTTCGACGAGATCAGAACGGGATCGCCGCCACGGATCCAGTTGCGCACGGTGACCGGTGCGATCGGCACCACGGACCCGATCACCAGCGCGAGCACCGCCGCGCGGCGACGCCGCACCGCGATCGCACCGAGCAGCGCGAACGGCAGCAGCGTCGCGACGAACAGGCCTGCGACGCCGATCGCTCCGCCGGCGCCAGCTGCGAACGCCGGCGACTTGCGCTCCGCCGCGATCATCACGAGCAGCACGGCAGCGAGGCCGAAGAACATCGCGAACGTCGCGGGAAGCAGCTCGTACGCCTGCATGATCAGCATACCGTGCACGGCGAGCACGCCCGCCGCGACGATGCCGGTGCGGACACCGAACAGCCGGCGCGCGATCGCGAACAGCAGCAGGCAGCTCGCCGCCGACACGAGCGCGGACAGCAGGCGCGGCGCCAGGAGGCCCGTGCCGGCGATCCGGAACGTTGCGTACAGGACGTAGATGATGCCGGGCGGCTGCCAGTAGGGCAGGTGGTCCTGATCGCCCGCGGTGCCCGCGACCAGCCGGCGCGCCTCGTCAACATAATGCGCTTCGTCGAGCTGCGGCGTATCGAAGAACACCTCGGACCGCTGGCCGATGACGAACGCGATGCGCAGCGCGAGCGCGAGGGCGAGCACGCTCCACAGCGCGATCTGTTCGCGACGGGTCATGGCACGATCGGTCATGGGCGCCGCCGGAACACCATGAAGTTGTCGATCTGGGTCGCGGGCTCGTAGCCACCCTTGACGCGGCCCACGAGCTCGGGCCAGTGCACGAGCGATTCGAGCGAGGTCTCGGGCTCGAAGCCGTTGCGATCGTTGCGGCCGACGACGATCACGGCCGGGCGATCGCGATCGATTCGCGCGAGGAGCTCGGCACGCCGCTGCTCGAGGCCAGGGATCATCCGGGACAGCGGCGCCTCGGTCATGAGGATCTTGTGGAACGGATAGCGCGTCGCCGGCGCACGATCTGCGAGCGCGTAGATCTCCGGCGCGGTGGCCCACACGAGGATGTGCTCGCCCGCGGGCACGTGCTCGCGGATCCACGCGGCGATCGCCTCCGGCGGCGCCGGCGATCCGTACTCGAACGACGTCAGGTACTCCGCGCGTGACAGCTGCCCGCGCGCATACGCGAAACCGGGCCCGTAGGCATGCCCCCAAGCGAGGGCGCCGTGCACCGCGAGCGCGAGCGCGACCGCTGCGGTTGCCGCCGCGGACCACTGCCGGTCGCGCGCGATGCGGGCCGCGAGCGCCGCCACGCCGCAGCCCGCTGCGACGGCGAGCCCTGGAACGACGAGCAGGAACTGATAGCCGGCGAGCTGGCGCTGCAGAAGAACGGCGACCGCGGTCGCGGCGATCCACACGCCGACGAACCGGCGCTCGCGTGCGGGCAGGAAGACCAGGCCGGCGGCAGCGAGCACGAGCAGCTCGGGCACGCCCGTCGCGATCGTCCACGCCCACGTCGCGATCGTCGGCAGCCATGGCGGCGCGATGAACTGCGCGTTGTAGCGGTGGTACCCGAACACGCCGTCGATGAAGTCGCCGAACGCTCCATGCGCCGCGAACCACGCGGCGACCGCGGCCCACGGGAGCACGAGGCCGAGGACGAGCCAGCCCGCGGCCTTCGCGGCGTACCGTCGCTCCCACAGCATCGGCCATGCGGCGGCCACGGCCATCGTCGGGATCTTGAACAGCCCGACGACGCCGGTCAGGGCGCCGAGCAGGATCAGCCGGCGGGCGCTCGGCGTGGCACCTGCGGGCACGAGCGCGGCCCCCGCCGCGAGCATCATCGGCAGCACCGCGAGCTCCTCGGCCTGCGCGCGCGACCAGTAGCCGCCCCACGCGGGGCACCACAGACCAAGTACCAGCAACGCGGCCGCCGCGACGCCCGCGACGTCGCCCGCCATGCGGCGCACGAACACGAACGTCGCCGCCATCGAGCCGAGCAGCCAGAGCGTCTCGAGCCGCCACATCGAGAGCGGCACGTCGCCGGGCGAAAGCGCGGCGAGCGACCACGAGTACAGAAACAGCGGCGGCTTGCTGTCGAACAGATCGCGATAGGGCAGGCTGTCCGGCCAGCGCGTGAAGCACGCGAACAGCCCCTGATCGAGTGCGAGCGGCTCCCCGGCGCGCAGCCAGTGGAGCAACAGCACCACCGCCGCGAGCAGCACGAGCACCCCACCCAGGATCACGGTTCGACGCGCGATACGACGATTGTCTCATGACATGATGGCCGCCGTGCGCGGGGTGACCGAGCCGTGAACGAGCGGATGATCGACCGGTACGAGCCGTGGCTGTTCGCCGCCGCCTGCGCGATCACCGCAGCCGTCTGCCTGGTGTTTCGCTACCTGCCGATGGTCGATCTGCCGCAGCACTACGCGATGGTTTCGGTGTTCGTGCACTTTCGCGACCCCGCGTACGGGTTCGCCGAGCGCTTCGCGTTCGACCTCGCGCACCGGCCGTACGCGTCGGTCTATCTCGTCGCTGCGGGGCTCGCCAAGGTATTTCCGCTCGCCGCCGCGATGCGCGTCGTCGTCGCGATCTGCACGCTGCTGCCGGTCGTCGGCGCGCGGGCGCTGCTCGCCGCGACCGGGCGGCCTCGTCACCTCGCGCTACTCGCCGTTCCGTTCGCCTTCGGCAGCCTGTGGTTCTGGGGCTTTCTGAACTTCATCGCGGGCACGGGCCTGTTGCTGGTCGCGCTGGCGCTGGTGGTCCGGATCTCGCGCGAGCCGACGCGGCGCCGCTCGATCGCCCTGGGCCTGCTCTCGCTCCTGATCCTCGTCACGCACGTCCACGGGATGTTCATGCTGATCCCGCTCGCGCCGGTGCTCGCCTGGGGCTTTCGCCGCGAGCGACGCGGCGAGACGCGGTGGCGACCGGTCGCTCGCGCGGTCGCGCCGATCATCCCGGCGGCCATCGGAGCACTCGCGTTCGTGATCATCACGTGGCGGCAGGCGACGGGCACGTGGGAGCGGCTCGACATGTCGCTGCTCGCGCGCATCCGCGCGTTTCCCGACTTTCTCGCGGCCGGCCTGCCGGCGCCGTGGCCGCTGATCGCGTGCGCGGTGCTCGTGGCGGCGATCGCGCTCTCCGTCGTGGTTCGCGACCGCAAGGCCGCCGCACCCCAGCGTGAACGGATCGCGCTGGCCCTCGCGTTCGCCGGCCAGGTGCTCCTCTACTTCGTGCTGCCGGTCAACACGCCGACCGCGACCTACGTGTCGGCGCGCCACGCGCTGTTGATCGTGCTGTTCGGCTTGCCGCTGCTACCGGCGGTCCGCCACGCCTGGTCCCAGATCGCGTTCGGTGCGCTGTTTGCCGCTGCCGCGCTCACGCTCGCGTTCGTCGAGATCGGCCGGTTCGACGACGAGGCGCGCTCGTTCGACCCGATCCTCGCCGTGATGAAGCCGAACAAGCGCGTCGCGCCGCTGATCTTCGA
>Ga0070678_100001060_pt1 | contig 14355 bp, 16 predicted proteins | sample KBSM73metaG_FD_65647 | JGI IMG/M metagenome (GOLD analysis project Ga0070678, IMG submission 65647) | Miscanthus rhizosphere microbial communities from Kellogg Biological Station, Michigan, USA - KBS M7-3 metaG | ecosystem: Host-associated > Plants > Roots > Rhizosphere > Soil ...
CCAGCCAGGTCAGGCGCGGGAACCGGCGCGAGGTGCCGAGTGCTGCGCCTGCGATCACTGCGAGCGCAACTTCGCGCCCCCCATGGATCCATGCCATGGGGAGCGCAAAGAGGACCCCGATCAGGCCCGCCAGGACGTCTGCGCGCCGCGGGCTCAGCTCATGCCCCCGCGAGCATCGGGAGCGATGCGATGGCCTGAGCGCGGCCGCCGCTCGTGCTCGACCGGAGTGTTCCGCGATGCAGCTGCACGCGCTCCTGCGCGCGCTTGATCGCGGCAGCGTTGGGGCGGCGAGCGGGACCCGAGACGCTCAGCTCGAGCGCGTCGTCGCCGAAGCGCACCGTGACGTCCACGGGGACATCCTCGAGTGCGTCGAGAAGGTGTTCGACGATCCGATAGGCCGACAGCTCGACACCGGCTGGAAGGACGCGGGGGCTGCCTTCCACTGTGAGACGGGCATCGCTGCCGCGTGCCCGCAGGAGCAATGCGTCGAGGTGCACGAGCGTGGGCTGGGGCGAGCGCTCGTCGAGGCCGGCATCGTCGCGCAGGATTCCGACGACCGTGCGCATCTGGTCGAGCGTGAGGCGGCTCTCGACCTCGATCTCTTGCAGCGCCGCGGTTGCGGCAGCCGGGTCCGCCGACTGCCCGGCCTCGGCGAGGGCCGCGAGCTCGCCGAGACGGCGCTGGAGCAGTTCGTCGAGCTCGCCGGAGACGCGTGCTCGATCAGCGGTCACCTCGAGGCGTGCGCGGCGATCCCGCGCCTCGCGCAGCTCGACCGTGCGAGTGGCGAGCTTGTCCGCGACGATCCCGCGGGAGCGGAGCAGGCAGCCCGCGCCCCAGACCGCCGCAGTGATGGGCGCGACGAACACCATCGCGGACAGTGGAGCGCCCTCCGGGCTGTCGAAGAGACAGACGGTGAGCTCGATCGCCCAGGCGAGCGAGAGCCCGACGAGATTCAGGCGCCAGGGCAGCTGAGCGCCGGCCGAGAAGGCGAGCACCAGCGCCAGCGGCAGCACGATCCCGCAGCGCACGAACTCGCCGAACGCGAGGATGCTGGCGACCAGGATGGCGAGAGTCGCCCCGGCGGCTGCGAGCGGCGCCACGCGCCGCCAGGCGACCGGGACGAAGATCAGCGGGAAGAGGATCGCAGCCGCCACGCTGGGCTTGTAGGCGTCCTCGCTGCGGTCGCCGATGATGTAGGCGACGCTGCCCACGCAGAAGAGGACGGCGAGCGCGATGTCGCGTACGCCGAGCCGGCGAGTGGCGAGCTTGAGGGAATCGAGCATGGAGCGCTTCCTTTCGCGAGAGACTAGCCCGACCCGATCGGGCGTGACCAGTGCCCAGCATCGATCGGGAGCCGCGGTTCGCCCTCATCCCGCCGCATGAACCGGAGCGATCGTCTTCACCCTCGGGTATGACGGCGCGGGCCAGGGCAGCACGCGATGATGTGCACGTGCAGGAGGCGTTCGTCACGATCCTGGTCGTCGAGGGCGCCGCTACCGCCGATCCGGTGCGGCGCGAGTGCCTCGACGCGCTGCGCGAGGCACTCGTGGCCCACGGTGGCCGCGAGCTGCGCTCGAGCGGCACGGGACTGACGGCTGCGTTCGCGAGCGCGGCCTCCGCGGTGGCGGCCGCTGTCGGGATGCAGCTCGCGGGCGGCGATCTCGGCCTGCGCATCGGCCTCGATGCCGGTGAGCTGCCGCCTGGTGGCGACGATGTCTACGGGGCGCCCGTGATCGTGGCGACCGGCCTCTGCGCGGCGGCCGCCGGTGGCGAGATCCTCGTCTCGGAGGCACTGCGGCACATCGCCGGCCCGCGCAGCGGGAACGCGATGCAGCCCGCGGGCGCCCTCCGCGTGCCCGGGATCAAGGAGTCGATCGGCGCCGCGCGCGTCCTGTGGCAAGGCGAAGAGCAGGCCGGTCGATCGGCCACGGGCGCGGCCGCGATCTCCGTGCTCATCGCCGACGACCAGCAGCTGGTCCGCACGGGCTTCCGCGTGATCCTCGAGGCGGAGCCCGACATCAGGGTGGTCGGCGAGGCGCCGGACGGGCGAGCTGCCGTCGCCATGGCCCGCAGCCGGCGTCCAGATGTCGTGCTCATGGACATCCGCATGCCCGAGCTCGACGGGCTGCGCGCGGCGGAAGAGATCATCTCGGACCCCGATCTCGAGAGCGCCGTCGTCATGCTGACGACGTTCGATACGGGCCCGTACGTGTACGAGGCCCTCCGCATCGGAGCGAGCGGCTTCCTGCTCAAGGACGCTCCCGCCGCCCGCCTGCTGGATGCCGTGCGCGTCGCGGCCGAGGGCGATGCGCTGATCACGCCCTCGGTGACGCGCCGGTTGATCGAGCAGTTCGCGCGCGCCGCGCAGCCACGGCCGGGCACGACCCCGGCCGCTCTGGGAGAGCTCACCGAACGCGAGCTGCAGGTGCTGCGGCTCGTCGCGCGCGGCCTCTCGAACGCCGAGATCGCGCGCGACCTGGTGCTCGGCGAGAACACCGTCAAGACGCATGTCGCGCACCTGCTGGCCAAGCTCGACCTGCGAGACCGCGTGCAGGCAGTCGTGCTCGCCTACGAGACAGGCCTCGTTGCGCCAGAGCTGACGCCCGCGCGCAGCGACCCGACGGCTACGGACCAGGTTGGCTGACGATGCTGCCGACCGTGACGGCAGTGACGCGGACCTGGGAGATCGAGCCGATGCCGAACGTGTTGCAGGTCAGCGTCGCGGTTCCGGGTGTCGTGAACGTGTGCACCAGGCTGTTCGTGACGATCTGGCTCTGGTGTCCCGCGCCGCCCTGGACGAAGCTGCTGTCCTTGTCGGTGCCCGCTACGAGGTCGCAGTCGATGATGTCGGCGTTCGAGAACGTGTCGACCTGCTCTTTCGCGCCGAGGGCGTAGTTGCCGGCCGGGAGCTGCAGGGACGCGATCGTCGCGGGCTGAACCGTCAGCTGCTTGGCCGCCTCGGAGTGCGTCGAGTAGGCGACTCCCGCCGAGTCCGCGGTCGCGGCGTGCCGGGCCTCCTCGGAGCTCAGCGCGTTCGTCGCGAGGTCGGCAGTGGCGGAACGCACGGAGCGCGGCACCATTCCGAGCGAGGAGCTCTCGACATCCGCACCGGTCAGCGAATGGTTCTTGACCTTGCCGCCGGTGACGGCGTCCGCCTTGAGTTGCGCCGTGCCGACACTCCGGGCGGGCAGCGCCGTCGCCGCCCATGTGGTACCGCCCAGTGCGACGAACAGGCCCAGGAGCGCCACGCACATGGCGGGCGACGGCTTGCGGAAGTGCGGCATGTTCTCCCCATTCGGCGGCCGGCGGTGAGACCGGCGAGGTCAAGGAGGCAAACGTACGTGAGAGTCGTGTGCGGAGCGTGGGGAAATTGCAAGAAAAGACCCGCTCAGGATGGCCTTTTCCTTACCGACGCCGGCATGGCGTAGGCTGCCCCGCAGAGGAGGTCGGCATGTCGTTCGTGTCCCGCGGGTTCCATCGTCGCCATACCGAGCCGGGCCAGGAGGGCAGAGTCCCGCCCGGCCAGTACGTCACGACCGATTTCCCGGTGCTCTCGGCCGGCCCGACGCCGCACCGGCCGCTCGAGAACTGGACGTTCTCGATCACCGGCGAGATCGACGAGCCGCTGCGCTGGACCTGGGACGAGTTTCGCGCGCTGCCGAGCGAGAACATCACGAAGGACATCCACTGCGTGACCAAGTGGTCGAAGCTCGACACTCGCTGGGAGGGTGTCTCGATCGACACGCTGCTCGACGGCGTCGAGACCTCCGCCGAGTTCGTCGTTGCGTTCAGCGACGGCGGCTACACCACGAATCTGCCGCTCGCGGACCTCAAGGGCGGCAAGGCGTGGGTCGCATTCGGCTTCGAGGACGAACCGCTCGAGCCAGAGCACGGCGGCCCGGCGCGCCTGCTGGTACCGCATCTCTACTTCTGGAAGAGCGCGAAATGGGTGCGCGGCCTGCAATTGCGCGAGGACGACGAGCCGGGCTTCTGGGAGGGCTACGGCTACCACAACTACGGCGACCCATGGCTCGAGCAGCGGTACGCGGGCGACTGACCTGGCAGCTCACCGAGGTCGTCGAGTCCATCGAGGAGACGCCGCGGGTCAAGAGCCTCGTGCTGCGCGCCCCGGAGTGGAGCGGACACCGGGCCGGTCAGCATGTGGACATCCGCCTGACCGCCGAGGACGGCTACCAGGTGCAGCGCAGCTACTCGATCGCGTCGGCTCCCGAGGAGCAATCGCTCGTGCTCACGGTCGAGCGGCTGGACGACGGAGAGGTCTCGCCCTATCTCGTCGACGAGCTCCGGCCCGGCGACCAGCTCGAGCTGCGAGGCCCGATCGGGGGCTACTTCGCCTGGGACACGTCGGCAGGCGGTCCGTTGCTGCTCGTCGGAGGCGGCTCGGGGATCGTCCCGCTGATGTCGATCCTGCGCCATCGCGTGGCTGCCGGCAACAATGCCGACGTGCGGCTGCTGGCCTCGTGGCGCACGGCGGGCGACATCATCTACGGAGCCGAGCTCGAGCGACTCGGCCGGCTCGACGGCGTCGAGATCATCCATACGCTGACGCGCGACGCGCCGGCGGGGTGGACCGGGCGCCGCGGGCGCATCGACGAAGCGATGCTTGGCGACGTGGGCTGGGCGGCGAAGGCCGCACCGCTGAGCTTCGTGTGCGGCCCGACAGGGCTGGTCGAGGCGGTCGCGACGGGGCTCGTGGCGCTCGGCCACGCGCCAGAGCGGATCAGGACCGAGCGCTTCGGACCGACAGGAGGCTGAGATGGATGCAGAGCTCGTGCTCGACGGGAACGCGCTGGCGGGGGTGTTCAGCGAGTTGTTCCTGCAAGAGCTCACGGTCGCGCAGGGCACGTGCGGTGCCTGCGGCCTGACCGGCCCGCTGGCCGAGACGCGGGTCTACGCGTACGCGCCGGGGGCCGTCGTGCGCTGTCCCGGGTGTGGCGACGTGCTGCTCACGATCGTCAAGGAGGAGGGCCGCTACTGGCTCGGGTTCGACCGCCTGCGCTGCCTCGAGATTCGCGGTGACGCTCGCTGACGTGGGCGTTGCTGTTAGATAGCTGGTCCCGTCAACGAGAAGGGACTGCGCATGCCGCTCTTCGTCACCCTCATGAACTGGACCGATCAGGGAGTCAAGTCCTTCAAGGACTCCGTCGACCGCGCCGAGGCCGCCAAGTCGGCGCTGCGCGCACAGGGCGTCGACCTCCAGCAGATCTACTGGACGGTCGGCCCCTACGACATCGTCTCGATCGTCGAGGCGCCCGATGTCGAGACGGCCACGGCGGCGCTGCTCTCGCTGGCAGCGCAGGGCAACCTCCGCTCCACGACGCTGCGCGCGCTCACTGCGGACGAGATGCGCGGGGTGATCGCGAAGACCGCCTAGTCAGCGGCCGGCCAGCGTGGCGCTCGCCTCGTCGGCCGGCCGGCGAGGCGCGTCCGGTGAGAGCGAGAGCGCAGCGCGCGCGACGGCGATGCGCTCCATCTCCACCCGCTCGCGCTGACTCCGCGCGCGCTCGTGCAGGTCGTCGAGGTCGAGGTTCGCGATCGCTGCCGATTCGGGTGCGACGCGTAGGGCTTCCCAGAGCGCCTGCTTGCCGGCAATCCCCAGCGAGAGCGTCTCCAGCTCGTGCATGCGCAGGAGCGAGGTGTCGCCGTGCATGCGGCCGTTGGGCTTCAGGCGCGAGACGCGCTCCATGATCCAGGCCGTCGCGTTCTTGAGCCACGAGGCTCGGATGTCGAGCTCCGACATGAACGCGGCGAGCGCGTCGCGGTCGACCTCGATCTCGTGCGCGACCTGCTCGAGCCGCCGCCCGGCCGGGGTGCCGTCGTTGTGCTTGGCAGCGCGCCGCGCCAGCGCCACTCCGGCAGTGGCGCCGGCAAGGTGATCGGTCAGATACGTGGACAGCGCGTTGCGGGACATACGAGGCGCTACCCCCGCGCAGATGTTTCAAACGTGATCAGCCGGGAGGCACGGGCGGCTCGTAGCAGTCGTGCTGCTCGATCTGCGCGATACGGCCGTCGCGCAGCGTGAAGTGCGCGACGCACCATGCGGTGAGGCGCGTTCCCTTCTCCCAGGGGCCGGCGTCGATCGCCAGTTCACCCTTCCAGAGCAGCCGCGTCGCCACCGTGTCGCCCGACACCACGTGGCCGAGCGGCTCGTAGCTCTGCCACGCGAACACTTCCCGTCCCGCCGCGATGCCGGCTTCCATGCCCGCGCGGTCGCGCTCGCGCACCTCCGGGCTCACCAGGTTGGGCCGCTCGACGAAGCGCGCGTCGGGAGTGAGCATCTCCTCCAGGTCCGCAACTTCGGGCCAGCGATGGTGGAACGCGGCAAACCAGCGCTCGACGATGGCGACGGCGGGAGTCTCGGCGGTCATGCCGGAGTTTCTACCTCATATACAGTCGCTGGCGTAGTCGTGTCGAGGAGGACAGCATGACCTGGCGCACCGAGCCGCCGTTCCGCGCAGATCACGTCGGCAGCCTGCTGCGCCCGCCCGAGCTCCTGAAGGCCCGCGCCGACCACGCCGCGGGGACGATCGACGCGCACGAGTTGCGCGCGGTCGAGGACGACGCCATCCGTGACGCAGTGCGCATGCAGGAGGCGGTCGGCCTGCAGTCGGCGACGGACGGGGAGCTCCGCCGCGGCTCCTGGCACATGGACTTCATCTACCAGTTGGGCGGCGTCAAGAAGCTCGAGTCCGACCTGGTCGTCGAGTTCAAGAATCGCAGCGGGAACATCAGCTTCACTCCCGCATCGATGCGCGTGGACGAGCCGGTGCGGCTCGACCACACGATCTTCGCCGACGACTTCACGTTCGTGCGGGACGCGGTCTCGACGGCGGTGCCGAAGCTGACGATCCCTTCGCCGAGCATGGTGCACTACCGCGGCGGCCGCGCGGCCATCGACGAGACCGTCTATCCCGACCTCGACGACTTCTGGTCCGACCTCACCGCGGCCTATCGGGAGGAGATCACGCGGCTCGGCGATCTCGGCTGCACCTATCTGCAGCTCGACGACACGAGCCTCGCCTATCTCAACGATCCCACCCAGCGCGAGCACATCGGCAAGCTGGGCGGCGATCCCGAGCACCAGCACGAGGCCTACATCCGCTACCTCAACGACGCCATCGCGAGCCGGCCCGACGGCATGCGGATCACGACGCACATGTGCCGCGGCAACTTCCGCTCGTCGTGGTACGCCTCGGGCGACTACAGCTACGTGGCCGAGGTGCTGCTCAACGAGCTCGCAGTCGACGGCTTCTTCATGGAGTGGGACGACGAGCGATCGGGCGGCTTCGAGCCGCTGCGCTTCCTGCCACCCGGCAAGATCGTCGTGCTCGGCCTGGTGACGACCAAGAGCGGGGAGCTGGAGCAGAAGGACGAGCTCAAGCGCCGGATCGAGGAGGCGAGCAAGTTCGCCGACATCGACCAGCTCTGCCTCTCGGGGCAGTGCGGGTTCTCCTCCACCGTCGACGGCAACGATCTCACGGCCGATCAGCAGGAGGCGAAGCTGAACCTGATCGTTGAGACCGCGCGCGAGGTCTGGGGCTAGCGGCGCATTCGTGCCGGCGCCAGTTGCGTCGGTTCGCTGAACCTGGCTATACTGAACTCAATGGTTCAGTATCCAACGACCGTCGACCGCGCCTTCGCAGCTCTCGCCGACCCGACCCGCCGCGCAGTCCTCGAGCGGCTCGGTTCCGGCAGTGCGACGATCAGCGAGCTTGCCGAGCCCTTCGGCATGTCGCTGACCGGGATGAAGAAGCACGTCCGGCTGCTCGAGGATGCCCAGCTCATGACGACGGAGAAGGTCGGCCGGGTGCGCACGTGCACGCTCGCGCCGCACGCCTTCGAGGGCATCAGCACGTGGCTGCAGCGGCTCGACCGCTTCGCGCAGGTCGTCGAACGCACGAAGGGAGAACGATGAACACCACCACCGTCACCACCCCGAACGAGCTCGAGATCCGCGTCGAGCGGACCTTCGACGCCCCGCGCGCGCACGTCTTCTCCGTCTGGACCGACCCGGAGCTCATCCCGGAATGGTGGGGCGACGGCACGGTCGTCGAGGAGATGGACGTCCGCCCCGGCGGCACGTACCGCTTCCGCACCGCTTACGGCGTCGTCGAGGGCGAGTTCCGCGAGGTCGAAGCACCCGCCCGGATCGTGCAGACGTTCATGAATCATCTGCAGACGCTCGAGTTCGAGGAACTGGGCGAGCGGACGAAGCTGACGCAGACGATGCGCTTCGCAACGACCGAGGAGCGCGACACGTCGATGCAGTACGGCGTCGAGGAAGGTGCGAAGAGCGGCTTCGCCCGCGTCGATGCGGTGCTGCAGCGTCTCCTCGAGACGCGATGAGCACGGCCGCGGGGAGGCCTGAGCTGCAGGCTGCCGACAGTCACGATCTGATCCGCGTGCAGGGCGCGCGCGTGAACAATCTCAAGAACGTGAGCGTCGAGCTCTCGAAGCGCCGGCTGACCGTGTTCACCGGCGTCTCGGGCTCGGGCAAGAGCTCGCTCGTCTTCGGGACGATCGCCGCAGAGTCGCAGCGCCTCATCAACGAGACCTACAGCGCCTTCGTCCAGGGCTTCATGCCGACGCAGTCGCGCCCGGAGGTCGACCTGCTGGAGGGTCTGACGACGGCGATCATCGTCGACCAGGAGCGCATGGGCTCCAATCCCCGCTCGACGGTCGGCACCGTCACGGATGCGAACGCGATGCTGAGGATCGTCTTCAGCCGGCTCGGGCAGCCGCACATCGGATCGCCCAAGGCGTACTCCTTCAACGTCCCCTCACTCAAGGCCGCCGGCGCGATCACCGTTCAGCGAGGTTCCAAGAAGACGGTCAAGAAGACCTTCAGCGTCACGGGCGGCATGTGCCCGCGTTGCGAGGGTATGGGCAGCGTGAGCGACCTCGACCTGACTCAGCTGTTCGACGAGAGCAAGTCGCTGAACGAGGGCGCGCTGACGATCCCCGGGTACAGCATGGAGGGCTGGTATGGCCGTATCTTCACCGGCTGCGGCTTCTTCGACCCGGACAAGCCGATCCGGAAGTACACGAAGAAGGAGCTCCACGACCTCCTCTACCGCGAGCCGACCAAGATCAAGGTCGATGGCATCAACCTGACCTACGAAGGGCTGATCCCGAAGATCCAGAAGTCGATGCTCGCCAAGGACAAGGAGGCGATGCAGCCGCACATCCGGGCCTTCGTGGACCGGGCCGTCACCTTCAGCACCTGCCCCGAGTGCGGCGGGACCAGGCTCAGCGAAGGCGCCCGCTCCTCGAAGATCGATGGCATCAACATCGCCGACGCCTGCGCCATGCAGATCAGCGACCTGGCCGAGTGGGTGAGAGGCCTCGACGAGCCGTCGGTTGCACCGTTGCTCGAAGCACTGCAGGAGAGTCTCGAGTCGTTCGTGGAGATCGGCCTGGGCTACATCTCGCTCGACCGTCCGACGGCCACGCTGTCCGGCGGCGAGGCACAGCGCACCAAGCTCATCCGTCACCTCGGCTCGTCGCTCACGGACGTGACCTACGTGTTCGACGAGCCGACGATCGGGCTGCACCCACACGACATCCAGCGGATGAACGACCTGCTGCTGCAGTTGCGCGACAAGGGCAACACCGTGCTGGTCGTCGAGCACAAGCCGGAGGCGATCGACATCGCGGACCGGGTCGTCGATCTCGGCCCCGGCGCCGGCACAGCGGGTGGCGAGGTGGTGTTCGAGGGCACCGTCGAGGGGCTGCGTGCGAGCGGCACGCTGACCGGGCGGCACCTGGACGACCGGGCCTCCCTGAAGCTGTCGGTGCGTGCACCGTCCGGTGTCTTGGAGGTGCGCGGCGCCGATGCGCACAACCTGAAGGACGTCGATGTCGACATCCCGCTCGGCGTGCTGGTGGTTGTGACGGGCGTCGCCGGAGCCGGCAAGAGCTCATTGATCCACGGCTCGGTGTCGGGGCGGGATGGCGTGGTCGCGGTCGATCAGACCCCGATTCGCGGCTCGCGCCGGAGCAATCCGGCGACGTACACCGGATTACTCGACCCGATCCGCACGGCCTTCGCGAAGGCCAACGGCGTCAAGCCGGCGCTCTTCAGCGCCAACTCCGAGGGCGCGTGCCCCAACTGCAACGGCGCCGGAGTCATCTACACCGATCTGGCGATGATGGCGGGCGTCGCCGCCACCTGCGAGGACTGCGAGGGCAAGCGGTATCAGGCGTCGGTGCTGGAATACCACCTCGGCGGTCGCGATATCAGCGAGGTGCTCGCGATGTCGGTGAGCGAAGCCGAGGAGTTCTTCGGCGCCGGCGAGGCGCCCACGCCGGCCGCGCACGGGATCCTCGGCCGGCTGGCCGACGTCGGGCTCGGCTACCTCAGCCTCGGGCAGCCGCTGACGACGCTGTCCGGCGGCGAGCGACAGCGGCTCAAGCTGGCCACGCGCATGGCCGAGAAGGGCGGTGTCTACGTCCTCGACGAGCCGACCACCGGCCTCCACCTCGCCGATGTCGAGCAGTTGCTCGGCCTGATCGACAGGCTCGTCGACTCCGGCAAGTCGGTCATCGTCATCGCCCACCATCAGGCTGTCATGGCGCACGCCGACTGGATCATCGATCTCGGCCCGGGCGCCGGCAACGACGGCGGTCGCATCGTCTTCGAGGGCACGCCCGCCGAGCTCGTCGCCGCCCGCTCCACGCTCACCGGCGAGCATCTCGCGGCCTATGTCGCCTAGGTCAAACGCAGCGCGACGAGCGCCACGGCCAGCAGGACGTGCGCGGCCGCGAGCGCGCGCAGCGCCGATTCCGCGGGAGTCGTGAGCGTGGCGAGATCGAGCGCCTGGCGCTGCTCACCCGCGTGCTCGATGAAGCCCTCGACGCGCAGGCCGCCGCGACGCAGCCGTCGCGCCCAGTTCGAGAGGGAGCGCTGGGCGAGGCTCGTCGCGGCAGCGAACGCCGCTCCCAGCACGACGGGCAGCTCGATCGCTCCGGTCTGGGCGAATCCACCGACGAGCACCGGGAAGGCACCCCAGCCGAGCGCGAAGATCGCGTCGGAGTGCAGCGCCCCGCCGAACAGCTCGAGGTTGTAGGCCACCACCAAGGCGACGCCGATGACAACGAACGGCAGCAGGGCGACGCCGATCGAGCCCATTCCCCAGAGCCCGATTGCGGCGGCGCCGGCGAGCGACACGACACCGGCCGAGACGAGCGCTGGAGCGGGGAGGCGGGTGCCGAGCGGCCGGCCGTTGAGCTCGTCGAAGCAGTGCGCGGCGATGCCGACTGCCAGGAAGAAGGCCAGCAGTGTCCAGGCGAGGCGGGCGCCGTCGACCTCTGCCGCAAGCCCTGCGCCGAGCGCGACGTACGAGAGATGCCAGGCGGTGTAGGGCGGGTGCAGCAGCGTGACGACGTCCCGCACGCCGCCGGGCCGCAGGGCGTAGAACGCGACGCGCTCGGCGTCACCGGACAGCGCGGACACCCCACGCGACGAGGCCGCCGCCGAGACTCATCAGCCGCGTGTTCACGTTCGCCGCACCGGCCTCGATCAGCAACTCGCGCAGGTCCGTGGGCGGGTGGGCCTCGTCGAACGCGGTGATGCTCGGGCCCAGGTAGCGGCCAACCTCGGCCCAGCCGGGCGAGACCAAGCGCCCCAGCACCGGCAGTCCGACGCCGGTGTAGAGGTGCCAGGCCGCGCGCGCGGCGACGTTGGGCGGCACCGAGAAGTCCAGCAGCGCGAAGGGCCCGCCCGGCCGCACGAGCCGCAGCAGGTCGTGCATGGTCTGCAGCGGATCCTCGACGTAGCGCAGCAGATAGCCGGCGGTGAGGGCGTCGAAGGAGCCTTCCTCGAGGTCGAGCTCCTCGGCGCTGCCGAGGCGCAGCTCGATCCGATCCGCGAGCCCTGCGCGCTCGATGCGCTCACGCGCGCCCTCGAGCATCTGCGGCGATTGATCGACGCCGACGACGCGGCAGCCGTAGCGGCGCACGAGCCCGCGCGCGATGGCGCCCGTGCCGGTGGCGACGTCCAGCACCGTCGCATCCGGGCCGACGGGGACGTGCTCGACCAGGAAGCGCCGCCAGCGCGGATCCTGCGCGAACGAGAGGATCGCCGCCCAGCGGTCGTAGTCACCGCCGAGGGGAGCGAAGAGGGCACGCGCCGTATCGTTGATCGCACCGTGCCCGTCCACTCCGGCTCCTTCGCAGCTCGTGCAGATGCTATCCGCGCTCGCGTCGTCGGCGAGGGCCGTCGTTCTTGCCTGACTCGTCAGTCAGGATTCGGCTAGACTCGGCGCGTGCTCGATGCGATCGTCATCGGCGGAGGCTTCGCAGGCGTCACGGCCGCACGCGAGCTGACCCTGGCCGGGCTCGATTGCACGCTGATCGAGGCGCGCGACCGCCTCGGCGGGCGCACATGGACGACGGAGTGGGGCGGCGAGGAGATCGAGCTCGGCGGCGGCTGGGTGCACTGGCATCAGCCCTACGCATGGTCGGAGCTGCTGCGAGCGGGTCAGGGCATCGGCGAGAGCGCCGCACCCGAGCTGCTCTCGTGGAGCGTGGACGGCCAGCGCCGCACGGGCACCGCCGAGCAGCGCCACGCGATCATGCAGCGCGCGTACAGCCGCTTCGTCGCGCCGGCGGCCACGGCGCTGCCGCGCCCGCACGATCCGCTCTTCGCGATCGACGCGCTCGCGCCGTTCGACCTGCAGACGATCAAGCAGCGGATGGACGAGCTCGGCTACGACCCGGAGGAGCGCGACGTGCTTGCGGCCGAGCTCGAGGGTGTCGCCCACGGGTTCCTGGACGACGCCGGGGCAGTCAGCATCCTGCGCCTCCACGCCCTCGCGGGGAGAAGCCTCGAGCTTGCCGAGGACGCGGGAGGTCGTTACACGTTCGGGTCGAAGACGCGCGGCCTCATCGACGCGATCGCCACGCAGGCGCCGTTCGCGCAGTGGCTCTCCACGCCGGTCGATTCGCTCGGGCCGGTCAGCGACGGCGTCGAGGTGCGCACGCGCAACGGCGACGTCCTGCGGGCGAGGACGTGCGTACTCACGGTGCCGCTCAACGTCTTGCCGCGCGTGCGCTTCGACGAGCTGTCGGCGGCCAAGCGCGATGCCATCGCGCTCGGCCAGGCGTCGCGAGGCATCAAGCTCTGGTTGAGAGTCAAGGGCGAGAGCCGCGGCATCAACTCGATCTCCCCCGGCCACCCGTTCGGCTATCTGATGGTCGACAGGCTGCTGGCGGACGGAACGCAGCTGCTGGTCGGGTTCGGCATCGACGCCACCGCCCTCGACTTCGATGACCGCGCTGCGGTGCAGCGGTCGCTGGACGAGTTGCATCCCGGGCTCGAGATCGTCGACACGACCGCGCACGACTGGCTGGCCGACGAGTTCTCGCTCGGCACCTGGGCCATTCACCGCCCGGGCTGGTACACGCGCCATCACGCCGCGATGCGGGAGCCCGAGCGCGGGCTCGTGTTCGCCGGATCCGATTTCGCGGACGGCTGGAGCGGCTATGTCGACGGGGCCATCGAGTCCGGCCTCCGCGCGTCGCGCCAGGTGCAGGCGCTGCTGAAGCCTGCAAGCTGACAGACTTCGACACGATGAGCGCCCCGGGTCACACAGCGCTCGGCGCATGGAGCGGCGGTCGCTACATGCACTTCGGCGAGCCGCTCGACGACGACCGTTTCGTCCGCCTGCTGCGGCCGGACGCCGCGATCCACACGGTCGTGACGGCGGATGTGTACGGCGCGGGGGAGGCCGACCTCGCGGTCGGGCGCGCCCTCGCGGGGCTGCCACGCGAGTCGTTCTCGCTGGTCGGGGCGATCGGCCACGACTTCTACGGCACGCAGCGCGACGGCGCGAAGGGCTTCCCGCGGTTCACCGCCCTGAGAGCCCCCGGCGAATACGCCGGTTACCTGCGCCAGGCCGCCGAGCGGAGCCTCGAGCGCTGCGGCGTCGGCCACTTCGACGTGCTGCTCCTGCACAACCCCGACCGGGTCGGGTACACCTCGCCCGTCGTGTGGGAGGCGATGGCCGGTCTACGCGAGGCCGGTCTCTGCAACGCCATCGGCGTTGCTCCCGGCCCCGCCAACGGCTTCACGCTCGACATCATCGGCTGCCTGGAACGCTTCGGCGATCTGATCGACTGGGCGATGCTGATCCTCAACCCGCTGGAGCCGTGGCCCGGCCGGCTCGCACTGCCGGCCTGCGAGCGCCACGGCGTGCAGGTGCTCGCGCGTGTCGTCGACTACGGCGGGCTGTTCCACGACGACGTGCCCGACGAGGGAATGCTCACCGAGGGCGATCATCGGCGCTACCGGCCCGCCGGCTGGGTCGAGGCGGGACGCGCGCGGCTGGACGA
>Ga0070678_100001064_pt1 | contig 14338 bp, 13 predicted proteins | sample KBSM73metaG_FD_65647 | JGI IMG/M metagenome (GOLD analysis project Ga0070678, IMG submission 65647) | Miscanthus rhizosphere microbial communities from Kellogg Biological Station, Michigan, USA - KBS M7-3 metaG | ecosystem: Host-associated > Plants > Roots > Rhizosphere > Soil ...
TGATATAGAGGTCATGCGAATTTCGGAATCGGGACACTAGCCGCAAATGCCGCAAAGCCGTCCCATGGTTTTTGATTTTTCCGCCAGCATGCGCGCCCGCCAGCGCGCCGCGCGGCTTGCCGGCGACCGTTTCCTGGAGCAGGCGGCGGCGGAAGGCTTGGCGGACCGGCTCGCGGCGGTGACGCGGCGCTTTGAGAACGGGCTTTGGATCGGCGGCGACAAGCCTTCGCTGCTGGCGCCTTTTGCGCGCCATTGGCATTTGGCGGATTTCGACGCCCAGGAAATTCTGGCGACGGACGGGAAATTCGATCTCGCCATCAGCCTGTTCTCCCTGCAATGGATCAATGATCTGCCGGGCGCTCTGGTTCAGATACGGCGTTTGCTGAAACCCGACGGCTTGTTCCTGGGAGCGCTGTTGGGCGGTGGCACACTGACCGAATTGCGCGACGCCTTCGCCCATGCCGAAGACAAGACCCGCGGCGGCGTCAGTCCCCGTGTGTCGCCTTTTGCCGATGTGCGGGATCTGGGCGGGCTGTTGCAGCGGGCGGGCTTTGCCCTGCCCGTCAGCGACATCGAAAGGCTGACTGTCCGCTATGGCGATTTCTTTTCTCTGGTGCGCGATCTGCGCGCGCACGGCTTGACCAATGTGATGATGGAGCGCAGCAGGCGCCCATTACGCCGTGACACCCTGGCGGCGCTGCTGGAGCATTATGCCGGTCATCATGCCGAGAATGGGAAACTATTGGCGCGGTTCGAGACCTTGTACCTGACCGGTTGGGCGGCGCATGAAAGCCAGCAGCAACCGCTCAAGCCCGGTAGCGCCAAAACACGCCTGGCCGAGGCGCTTGGGACTGCCGAGCATACAATCAAAGGGCGGTAGAAAGTCTCGAGCGACGCATTCCGCGGAGCGACCAGCAGCATCCGACAGCTTCCTTCCCCCTCACGGCGAAGCCGTCAGAAGGGGAAGGTGTCACAGCGAGGGGTCGGCGGAGCCGACCCGAGCTGTGACGGATGGGGGATAACCAATTAAGGAGTGGTGGCGATCGCGGCGTAAAGCGTGGAGGAAAGGGTCGAGCCAACCGTACCGACGGCGGTAATGATCACCAGCGCGATCAGGCCGGCGATCATTCCATATTCGATAGCGGTGGCACCGCAAGTGTCGATGGCGAAACTTTTTATCATAAGAGATCTCGCAGCATGGGGATGAGCGGCAAGTCGGCCGCGGGCATGGGATAATCTTTCATGTCTTTCGGACGCACCCATTTCAGCGCCGCATGGTGTCGGGGTTCCGGCGTGCCTTCCCACCGGCGGCAAACATAGAGCGGCATCAAAAGGTGAAACGCGCCATAGGTATGCGAAGCAAAGGTGAACGGCGCGAGACAGGCTTCCTTCACCGCGATGCCCAGCTCCTCCCGGAGTTCGCGAATTAACGCGTCCTCGGGCTGTTCGCCGCTCTCGATCTTGCCGCCAGGAAATTCCCATAACCCTGCCATGCTTTTGCCTTCGGGACGCTGTGCGATAAGCACACGGCCGTCAGGATCGACCAACGCGACCGCAACGACAAGTACTAAGGGTTGCGGCGTGTTCATATTCGCGTCACGGAGCTAAGGTGGAGTTAAGGTGTCTGCATAACATGCGCTAAAATTGTCTGGAATTGCCCCTTTTTGAAACAGGAGAAAGACATGACGACATACGGCACGGCAAAATGGCAGGGCGGGCTTAAGGACGGCAAGGGGGCAATCACCACCAAAAGCGGCGCGTTGAGCGATTATCCCTATGGTTTTGCCAGCCGCTTCGAGGGCAAGCCCGGAACCAATCCGGAAGAACTGATCGGCGGCGCCCATGCCGGCTGCTTCACCATGGCGCTGTCCTTGATTTTGGAGCAGGCAGGCTTCAAGGCCGAAGAAATGAATACCAAGGCCGAAATCACTTTGACAAAACAGGGCGACGGTTTTGCCATCACCAAATCGCAGTTGACCTTGCGCGCGAAGATTCCCGGAATCGACAACGCCAAATTCCAGGAACTGGCCGGCATGGCCGAAAAAGGGTGTCCGGTATCCAAGGTTCTAAACTGCGAGATCGCGCTCGACGCGGCGCTCGTCTAAGCAAAAGCCTTCGCCAGTATCCCGCCTATCGCGGCGAGAGTTTTTTCATTGCTCTTCTGCGTATAAGCGACCATCAGGATGGGTTTGCGGCCAGGTGGCACGGCAATGCCAATGTCGTTGACCAGACCATACTGCTCGGCGCTGGTGCCGGTCTTGTCGCCCCATTGCCAGTTGGCGGGCAAGCCCGCATGCAAGCGGTTGGCGCCGGTGGTGGAGGTGCGCATCCATTTGAGCAGGCGATCGCGTGACGCCACCGACAGGGCATCGTCCAGCAGCCATTTTTTGAGATTGCCCAGCATGGCGGCAGGGGTGGTGGTATTGCGCTCGCCATCCGGGATATTGAGTTTCAGTTCGTAGTCATCCAACCGCGTAACGGAATCGCCAATGGAGCGCCAATAGGCGGTCAGTCCTGCCGGACCGCCCAAGGCCTTGAGCAAGGTATTGGCCGCGCCATTGTCGCTGAAGACGACAGCCGCCTCGGATAATTCCGCGACGGTCATGTCCTGTCCGACGTGTTTGCTGGTGACGGACGATACGCCGATCGGCGCGTCACGCCCAATCCGTATCGGGCGGCCCAATGTTTCCTTGCCTTGATCTGCTTTCGCCAATGTCGCCGCCGCCAGCGACAGTTTGAAGGTCGAGCACATCACAAACCGCTCGTCGGCGCGCCACAAGACGCGTTTGTCGCTGCCGGTATCCAACGCCGCAACACCGATGCGTGTGCCGGACGCCTCCAATGGTGAAAAAGCACCGTTTTCGGCACGGGCAGGCCCACAAAATAACAGAGAGCCGCTGGCAAGCGCGGCGCGCCGCGTCATCATGAAATCAGAAGACATGGGTAGCATCCCTTCGACAGCCAGCCAGCGTCGCCATGATTAAAGACAAAATTGAGGCGACGCCCGGCATGGCGGAAATAGGCTATACGCCCACGCGCGGCGCGAGGAATTTTGCGGACTGAGCAGGAGCGCCGAGCGATGTGTACAAATAGTACATGAGCGAAGGCGCGACGAACTCAGGACGCAAAATAACCGCGCCCTATCTATCAAGAGCGATATGACCCGTTGATGTCGATATAGCCGTGGGTTAGATCGCAGGTCCAAACCCGCGCCGCACCCTTGCCCAAGCCGAGATCGACGGCGATCACGACTTCACGCCCCGACACAGCCTTGGTGGCGGTGGCTTCATTGTATTTGACCGCGCGCATGCCTTTTTCGGCCACGACATGACCGCCAAAGGAAATTTTGAGCTTGTCGCGATCAGCCGCCTCGCCGCTTTTGCCCACCGCCATCACGATACGCCCCCAATTGGCGTCATTGCCGGCGATTGCGGTCTTGACCAAAGGCGAGTTGGCGATGGACAGCGCGATGCGCTTTGCCGCCTTGTCGCTTTCGGCCCCCGCGACATCAATGCGGATGAGTTTCTGAGCGCCCTCGCCGTCCCTGACGACCTGCAAAGCCAAATCCAACAACACGGCATCCAGCGAGCGGCGGAAGTCGGTGAGCTTCTTGTCGGACGCTTTGGCGATGGGTGTGTGCTTGCCGCCTTTGCCGGTGGCGAACAAAATCAGCGTGTCGCTGGTGGAGGTATCGGAATCCACGGTGATGGAATTGAAACTGGGGCCGACGCCCGCGCTCAGACATTCCTGCAGCACGCCAGCCGGCAGATTGGCATCGGTGAAGACAAAACTCAGCATGGTGGCCATGTCCGGAGCAATCATGCCCGAGCCCTTGGCGATGCCGTTGATGGTGACCTTGACGCCATCGATCATGGCGGTGGCGGTTGCCGCCTTAGGATAGGTGTCGGTGGTCATGATGGCGTCGGCGGCGGCGCGCCAATTGCCCGCGGCTCCCTGCGCCACCAGATCAGCCAGAACTTTGGTGATTTTTTTGGTTGGCAGCGGCTCTCCAATCACCCCTGTGGACGCCATGAAGACCTCATGCGGCCGGCAGCCTGTAACGGCCGCTGCTTCGTTGGCGATCTCCAGCACGCCGTCCTGGCCGGCCCGGCCGGTAAAGGCATTGGCATTGCCGCTATTGACCACCAGCATCCGTGCTTCGCCGCCTTTCAGCTTGTCACGGCACCACAGGACGGGCGCGGAAGCGGTTTTGGAGGTGGTGAAGACGCCAGCGACCTGGGTGCCGGGGGCCAGCAGGGCCAGTAGAACGTCGGTCCGCTGTTGGTAGCGCACACCGGCTGCGACCGTAGCCAGGCGCACTCCGGCCAAGGGGGGCAGTTTGGGGAAGCTTTTGGGGGCTAAAGGCGAGACGGCGTGGCCTTTTGTCTTGCCGGCGGGTGCTCCCGAACTCGATTTCGCGGCTTTGGCCATGTTTCCCCCCAATTTCAGGGGGATATCCTCAAAAACCCCCGGTTTGACAAGAGACTAGCGCGTTCTTATGTCTCCCGCGCGGCCGCCATGCGGATTTGGCGGTCTCTTTTTTAGCCTACGGCGGTTTGTTTTTTGGCCTTCGGCCGTTTCTGGGCCCCGTACCGGCCGGATGTAGAGGATTTCATGCTGGGTTCGCTCGCCAAATCGCTTTTCGGTTCGGCCAACGACCGCAAGGTCAAGCCCCTATGGGGCGCAGTGTCCAAGATCAACGCCCTGGAGCCCCGCTTCCAGGCCATGTCGGACGCCGAGCTGGCGGCGATGACCCCTGCCTTCCGGGAGCGGCTGGAAAAGGGCGAGAGCCTGGACGACTTGTTGCCGGAAGCCTTTGCCGTGGTGCGCGAAGCCGCCAAGCGGACCCTGGGCCAGCGCCATTTCGACGTGCAGCTGGTGGGCGGCGTGGTGCTGCACAAGGGCAGCATCTCCGAAATGAAGACCGGTGAAGGCAAGACCCTGGTCGCCACCCTGCCCGTCTATCTCAATGCCCTGGCCGGCGAAGGCGTGCATGTGGTGACGGTCAACGACTATCTGGCCCGGCGCGACAGCGAATGGATGGGCCAAATCTATCGCTTCCTGGGCATGAGCGTAGGCGTGATCGTCCACGGCTTGGATGATGCCGAACGCAAAGCCGCTTATGGCGCCGACATCACCTACGGCACCAACAACGAATACGGCTTCGATTATCTGCGCGACAATATGAAATATTCGTTGGACAGCATGGTCCAGCGCGGCCACGCCTTCGCCATTGTGGACGAAGTCGACTCCATCCTGATCGACGAGGCGCGCACGCCGCTGATCATTTCCGGCCCCACCGACGACCAGAGCGAAACCTATCGCCAGGTGGATGCGGTGATGGGTGCGTTGGTCCATCCCCACAAGGTTAAGACCGGGAAAAAGATCAAGGACAAGGACGGCAACCTTGTCGATGAGGAGATCCTGGACAAAGGCGATTACGACCTGGACGAAAAATCCCGCCAAGTCTCGCTGACAGAAGCAGGCAACGAGCATATGGCCGAGGTACTCAAGGCGGCCGGCCTGCTGGAGCAGGGCGATCTCTACGACACGGAGAACATCACCATCGTCCATCATGTGAACCAGGCGCTGAAAGCCCACCTGCTGTTCCACAAGGACAAGGACTATATCGTCAAGAACGGCCAGGTGGTGATCATCGACGAATTCACCGGCCGCATGATGGAAGGCCGGCGTTATTCCGAAGGCCTGCATCAGGCGCTGGAAGCCAAGGAACATGTCGACGTCCAGCCGGAAAACGTCACCCTGGCCTCCATCACCTTCCAGAATTATTTCCGCCTCTATGAAAAACTGGCGGGCATGACCGGCACCGCCTTGACCGAAGCGGCCGAGTTCATGGACATCTACAAGCTGGATGTGCTGGAAATCCCCACCAATGTGGCGGTGGCGCGCAAGGACGCTGATGACGAGGTCTACCGCACCGAGGCCGAGAAGCACGAAGCCATCATCAAGTTGATCAGTGAATGCCGCGACCGCGGCCAGCCGGTGCTGGTGGGCACCACCTCCATCGAAAAGTCGGAAGCCCTCTCCGAAATTCTCAAGCAGCGCAAGATCCAGCACAATGTGCTGAACGCCCGCTATCACGAACAGGAAGCCTATATCGTGGCCCAGGCCGGCGTGCCGGGCGGCGTCACCATCGCCACCAATATGGCGGGCCGCGGCACCGACATTCAGTTGGGCGGCAATGCCGATATGCGCATCAAGGCGGAACTGGCCGCCATTACCGATGAAGGCGAACGCGCACGGATGGCGGATGACATCCGCGCCGAAGTCGCCGTCAACAAGCAAAAGGTGCTGACGGCAGGCGGCCTCTACATGATCGGTACCGAGCGCCATGAAAGCCGGCGCATCGACAACCAGCTGCGCGGCCGGTCGGGCCGCCAGGGCGATCCCGGCGCCTCCAAATTCTTCCTGTCCTTGCAGGATGATTTGATGCGCATCTTTGGTTCCGAGCGCATGGATTCGATTCTGACCAAGCTGGGACTGGAGCCCGGCGAGGCCATCACCCATCCCTGGGTGAACAAGGCCCTGGAAAAAGCGCAGCAAAAAGTTGAAGCGCGCAACTTCGAAATGCGCAAGAACATCCTGAAATACGACAACGTCCTCAACGACCAGCGCCGGGTGATTTTCGAGCAGCGGCGCGAGATCATGTCGTCGGAGGATGTTTCGGACCAGATCGCCGATTTCCGCGAGGAAGTGGTGGAGATGCTGGTTTCCCGCCACATCCCGGAAAAGGCCTATGCGGAACAGTGGGATGCGCAGGGCCTGCACAACGAAGTGCAAAACATCTTCGGCGTCGATCTGCCGGTGGTGGACTGGACCAAGGAAGAAGGCATTGCCGACGAGGAAGTGCGCGAGCGCATTCTGAAGGCCGTGGAAGAGCGCGCTGCCGCTCGCGTCGCGGAATACAGCCCTGAAGTGATGCGCTATGTGGAAAAGGCGATCCTGCTGCAGACCCTGGATCACGACTGGCGCGAGCATATCGTCGACCTGGATCACCTGCGCCAATATGTCGGCCTGCGCGGTTACGGCCAGCGCGATCCGTTGAACGAATATAAGGGCGACGCCTTCGAGCTGTTCCAGAACCTGCTGGCCAAACTGCGCAGCGAAGTGGTGCGCCAGCTGATGCATGTGCAGATTCAAACCGGGCCGCAGCCGCCTCTGGAACAGACACCCCTGCCCGCCATGCAGGCCACCCATATCAATCCCCTGACGGGAGAGAATGAAGTGGAGCAGCCCAGCGCATGGGATGTGCCGGCGGTGGACCCCAACAATCCCAAAACTTGGGACAAGGTCCAGCGCAATGCGCCCTGTCCGTGCGGCTCGGGCCGCAAATTTAAACATTGTCACGGGGCTCTGACGTAACAGGCTTGCGCCCGGGGCCGCTTTCGCGCGTTATTGCCGCGCGAAAGAGGGGCATTGGTCCGTGCTGATAGAACATAAGTCCGGCGGCAAACTGGTCTGGGTAGACCTTTTCAACCCGACCAATGAGGAGATCGGCCGGGCCTGCACCGAATACCAGTTGGACATCCCGCCTCGCGCTCAGCTTGAGGAAATCGAATTCTCCAGCCGCCTGCAATACGAGGATGAGGTCTTTACCATTTCCGTGCCCGTCACGCCCCATAACAAAAATGGCGGCGAAGATGTCACCTCGCCGCTGGGGTTTGTCCTGACCAAGGACTTGCTGGTGACGTTGCGCTTTTCCCAGCTTCACACTTTCGATGCCATCAAGGCGCGGGTGGAACGGCGGCCCCGCAGCGCCTCCGACGTCTTCATGGTGATTTTGGAGGCGATGATCGACTATAACGCCGACCGGCTGGAGGAGCTGCGCGCCGAAGCGTTGAAGATTTCCCAGCGTATCTTCCACAAGGAGATGCAGGACTGGCAGCGCAACAAGGTGGCCAAGGTCAACCGCATGCTGCGCGAAACCTTGGTGGAGATCGGCGACATTGGCGAGCGGCTGTCACATATCCGTGACACGCTGCTGGTTCTGCAGCGCGCCATCCCCTTTGTCGCTGAACATGGCAGCGGCTGGTTGGAAGATCTGGTCAAGGCCCGGCTTCGCACCGCCAGCGCGGACGTCCAGTCCTTGAACGACTATGAGATCCACCTCACCGACAAGATTCAGTTCCTGCTGGACGCGGATTTGGGTTTCATCGCTACCGAGCAGAACGACCTGTTCAAGGTCTTAACCATCGCCTCGGTGGTCGGCATTCCGCCGGTCCTGGTGGCGGGGATCTATGGCATGAACTTTCATTACATGCCGGAACTCGCCTGGCCGGACGGCTATCCCTTTGGACTCGCAATGATCGTGCTCAGCGGCGTGCTCCCATTACTGTGGTTTAAGTGGAAGGGGTGGTGGGAGTAGTCCTGCCGCGCGGCTGGGCGCCGCTTGGCGTCCGCACTGCGTGCGGACGGTTCAAGTGGAAGGGGTGGTGGGAGTGAGCCGCGACCGGCCCTGCCGTGCAGCCCGCTGAAATGTTGCAGATTCCGTAAGTTGGGATAAATTACCGGCGATGCGGGCGTCGGCCCGCGCGAGGGCTTTCCGGCCGGGCAAAACTTCGTCACGCACGGCGGATCACGAACGGGGGTTATTTCATGCGCTTGGCCACATCGCTTGCCATGACGGCAGCACTTTCTTTGGCATTCACGCCGGTGGCGATGACGCCGGTTTCCGCGGCTTCGATCAGCGAGAAGACCGCCGAGGCGCAAGCCCAGATTCCCACCTGCAGCAAAAAGATCGGCGCGCTGGCGGTTCGTGAGCCCGATACCCGTTGGTGGGAAGGCCTGGGGCTGGAATCACCCGAAGCGCTGCTGAAGCTTTTCGTGCGCCAATCCGGCTGCTTCACCCTGGTGGACCGGGGCAAGGGTTTTGAGATGGCGCAGCAGGAACGCGCGCTGGCGGCCGGCGGAACTTTGCAAGGCGGCTCCAATATCGGCGCCGGCCAGGTCCGCGCCGCCGACTACATCCTGGTTCCCGATATCGTTTCCAAGAACCGCAATGCCGGCGGCACCAATGTCGGCGGCTTGCTGGGTGGCTTCATGGGCGGCTTTGCCGGCGCTGTGGTGGCGAATATCAACATCTCGTCCAAGACCGCGGATACGGTTTTGACCATCACCAACGTGCGCACCAGCGAACAGGAAGTCATTGCCGAAGGTCATGGTTCCAAGACCGATGTCGGCTTTGGCGGCGGCTTTGGCGGCTTTGGCGTGGGCGCGTTCGGCGCGGCCGGGGCTTCCACCTATGCCAATACCGCGATCGGCCAAGTGGTGACCCTGGCCTATATCGATGCCTACACCAAGCTGGTGAACCAGATGGGCGGCCTATCCGCCAATGCCAAGGGCGATGCGCCGGCCCAGGCCGTCACCCTGGCGCGTGCCGGCGTGATGCGCGCCACGCCTGCGGAAAAAGGCAAGGTGCTCAAGCCGCTGGACGCCGGCACCATCCTTTATCCCACCGGCAACAAGGAAGGCGTGTGGGTGGAAGTGGCCGACGAAGTCGGCAACAAGGGCTGGGTGTCTCAGCTTTCCATCGCCAACTACAGGCAGTAGCGCTTCACAAATCGCAAAAAAAGCCCGGCTCTCAAAGCCGGGCTTTTTCTTTTGACGCGGTCGGCGCAACACTATCGCGCACAGCGCTGCCAAGAGTTTTCATAACACCAGCCTCTTTCAGCAAGCACTTGGACCAACCTGTCTCTCTCGGCGCAGGCGCGCCCCATCTCGTCCAAGTCGCCGGAAGTGTCGGCGCATTTGCTGGCCGCCATACCTTCGCTTCGCATCAGTCTGCTGAGCTCTGAAGGCTGCGCGGAACGAACAGGCGGAGGCGGAGATTCCGCGGCCGGTGGGGCGGCGGCCGGCGCTACGGCGGCCGGCGCTACGGTGGGTGGCGGAGCAGCGGGAACGGCATTCTTTGCATCGATTGACGCCCCCGCCGCTGGGGCTTGCCCGCCGGATTTCGGCGCGACGGGGCCGGCCGGGTGGTACAGCGAATAGGCCCAATATCCCCCCGCCAATACCGGAAGCGACAGAGCCGCGAGGATGATAAGCAAAGGTCCAGAACTGCTGGACGCCTTTTTCAAAGGCCGCATTTGCCCGGCATCGTTGGTCCCCGAAAGGGTAAAAGTCCGGACCGGTTGCGGGATGTTTTTGAAATGGCGCTCGCCAAGCGATTCAAAACCCATCGAAAGCTTGTTGCGAATCTGATCGTAGACGCTGCCTGAGATGCATATACCGCCGGGGGCGGCCGCGCCCTGCAACCGCGCGGCGACATTCACGCCGTCGCCCAGCAAATCGGAATTATGCTCCATCACATCGCCAAGATTGATGCCGATGCGGAATTTGACCTGCCGGCCCGGCGGAAGCTGGTCGTTGCGGGTGCGCAGCGCCGCTTGAATGTCGGTCGCGCAGCGAACCGCTTCGACCGGACTGGTGAACTCCGCGAGGATGGCGTCGCCGGCGGTGTTGAAAATCCGCCCATGATGCTCTTCGACCAAGGCTTGAAATGTCTGGCTATAGTCCCGGAATATACGGAGCGTTTGCTCCTCGTCCTCTGCCATCAGACGGCTGTACTCGGCAACGTCGGCGGACAGTATGGTCACCAGCTTGCGTTTGAGCATTGCCGTCGCCAGCTGATCGGGGTTGTTACCAGCGGGCGATTCGGGTGTGTTGGGGTCCACTGCGTGGCCCTCCCAAGCCGTGTTGCAAGGCTAAGGTGCCTCCAAGCGGCTTACAGGTCAAACGGGACTAGAGACCGCGCCCCATGCTTAGAAACTTTGTCCGGCGCTGGCGCAGCAATTCGTCGCCGGAAATGCCTTCCATCTCTTTCAAGCCCGCCGCGATCTGGTCAGCGACGGCATCAATGGTCTCCAGGGGGGCGCGATGCGCGCCGCCCACCGGCTCACGCACAATACCGTCGATCACCTTGAGTTGAAGCAAGTCCTGGGCAGTGATCTTGAGCGCGTTGGCGGCTTCCTGCGCCTTATCGGCGCTGCGCCACAGGATGGAGGCGCAGCCTTCCGGCGAGATCACCGAATAGATCGAATGCTCCAGCATGTACACGCGAGACGCCGCCGCGATGGCGATGGCGCCGCCCGACATGCCTTCGCCAATGATGGTGGCGATAAAAGGCGCCCGAACCGACAGGCCTGCCTGGATGGAACGGGCAATCGCTTCCGCCTGGCCACGCTCCTCGGCGGAAACACCGGGATAGGCGCCGGCGGTATCGCAGAAAGAAAGCACCGGCAGGCCGAACTGATCGGCCATCTCAAAAATGCGCACCGCCTTGCGATAGCCTTCGGGCATGGCGGAGCCGAAATTGTGCCGGATGCGGCTTTGGGTGTCATTGCCCTTTTCCTGGCCGATAAAGGCGACAGGACGGCCGCGGAAGCGGGCCAGACCGGCAACCACCGCCTGATCCTCGCCAAAGCTGCGGTCACCCGCCAGCGGGGTGAAGTCCTCCAGGATGCGGCGGGCATAATCCAGGAAATGCGGCCGCTCGGGATGGCGCGCCACCTGGACCTTTTGCCAGGCGCCAAGCCGGGCATAGGTATCCGCAACCATGGTGCCGGCGCGGCTGGAGAGCCGCTCGACTTCGGCATCGATGTCCATGTTGGGGTCTTCCTCGGCGAGCCGCTTCAGCTCGACGATTTTTCCCTCCAACTCGGCAATCGGACGCTCAAATTCCAGGTAATGCATGACTCAGGCTCACCAAGGGACGGGGAAAATGGCATAGCTGTCCGGGAAAGGAAACCTCAAAAGAACTTTGTACTTTCAAAGTGTTATTCAGGATTCTTGGCCGGTTTTGATTTGGCCGGAGATTTGGCCAGCGGATGGGCGGAGCGCATCACCCGGCTCAAATGATCCCGCGCCACATGGGTATAGATCTGGGTGGTGGCGATGTCGGCGTGGCCCAGCAGCGTCTGCACGCTGCGCAAATCCGCGCCGCCTTCCACCAAATGGGTGGCAAAGGCATGGCGCAGCACATGGGGCGAAACCTTGGCCGGATCGATTCCGCACTTGAGCGCCAGCGCCTTCAAAAGCTGATGAAAGCGCCGCCGGGTAAGAAATCCTTCTTTGCCGCGCGAGGCGAAGAGATAGCGATTGTTCTTGTCATGGACAGGCACGAATTCCTCGCGCACCACGAGATAGGCATCCAGCGCGGCGCGGGCCGCGGGACTGAGCGGGGACAGTCTTTCCTTATTGCCCTTGCCGGTAACGCGGATGAAACTCTCTTTGGTTTGCACTGCCGCCAGGCGCAGGCCAGCCAGTTCGGATACCCGCAAGCCTCCGCCATACAGCATTTCCACAATCAGACTGAGCCTGAGGCCTTCCGGCGAAGAATCCTGCGCCGCGGTGTGCAGCATTTTTTCCAGATCCTGCCCCGAAAGGATTTTGGGCAAGGGCCGCCTGGCTTTGGGCGCATCAATGGTCTGGGTGGGATCGTCCGTACGCAGCCCTTCGGCATAGAGGAAGCCGAAGAATTGGCGCAGCGCCGAAAGCTTGCGGGCCTGCGTGGACGGCGCCATGCCGGAGGAGGACAGTCCGGTGAGAAAGACTCGCACATCGTCACGGCTGGCCCGCGCGGGATCGGTGCCTTTACCCGCCAATTGGCCCGCAAAATCCACCAGATCACGGCGATAGGCCGCCAAAGTGTTGCCGCCTGAGCCGCGTTCGGCGCTCATCATATCCAGAAATGCCTCGATCAGATGGGCGCAAGCCGCCTTTTTACCGGTTTGGGGGCGAGTCATGGATGCAGATGTAGCATGACCGCGCCCTACTCAAGAAAACACCTTTGGTGTATCGGAAGGCATGGCACTGACCAAAACAGTGGCATTGGTGGGCATGATGGGCGCGGGCAAGACCTCCATCGGCAAAAGACTGGCCGCGCGCCTGGACGTGTCCTTCGCCGATGCCGATCATGAAATCGAAACCGCCGCCGGCATGACGGTGGCGGAAATCTTCGCCAAATATGGCGAACCGGAATTCCGCCGCTTGGAGCGGAGCGTGATCTCGCGCCTGCTGCACGACAAGCCCGGCATATTGGCCACCGGCGGCGGCGCTTATATGGATGACGCCACCCGTGCCGGCATGAAAGACGCGGCCTTTACCATTTGGCTGAAGGCGCCGATCGACATTCTGTTGGGCCGGGTGAGAAAGCGCCAGGAGCATGACCAGTCCCGGCCGTTGCTCAACACCAGCGATATGCGAGGCACCTTGGAAAAGCTTTCGGCGATACGCGAGCCGGTCTATGCCCTGGCGGATATGGTCCTGGAATCCGGTGATGAGCCGCATGGGGTGCTGCTGGACAAGATCGTTGCCGCCCTTGCCTCTCATGGGATATGCGAAGCGGCATGAGCGAAACAATCACCGTGGGTCTGGGAGAGCGGGCCTATGACATCCATGTCGGCGGCGGCCTGCTGAAGCGTGCGGGCGAGCTGCTGAAGCCGCTGGCGAAGGGCGTGGTGCCGGTCGTCACCGACAGCCATGTCGCCGATATTCATCTGCCCCCGCTGCTGGAAACGCTGCGGCAGGCGGGTCTGGACGCGCGCGCCATTGTCATGCCGCCCGGCGAAGTGAGCAAAAGCTTCGCCGGATTGGAGCGGCTGAGCGGCGCCCTTCTGGATATGGAAATCGACCGCAAGGGATTGGTGGTGGCGCTGGGCGGGGGGGTGATCGGCGATCTTACCGGTTTCGCTGCCGGGGTTTTGAAACGCGGCGTGGCCTTCGCGCAAATCCCCACCACCCTGCTGGCCCAAGTGGATTCCTCGGTGGGCGGAAAGACCGCAATCAATGCAACCCAGGGCAAAAATCTCATCGGCCTGTTTCATCAGCCGCGCATCGTCATTGCCGACACGTCTTTGCTCGGTACCCTGCCCCGGCGCGAACTTTTGGCCGGCTATGCCGAGGTGGTGAAATACGGCGCGCTCGGCGATGTCCAATTTTTTGAATGGCTGGAATTGAAAGCCGCCAAGGCGCTGGCCGGCGACGAACATGCCATGGTGAAAGCGGTGGCGCATTCCTGCCGGATGAAGGCCGAGATCGTGGCGCGTGACGAACGCGAGACCGGTGATCGCGCCTTGCTCAATCTCGGTCATACCTTTGGCCATGCCCTGGAAGCGGCGACCGGATTTTCCGACCGGCTGGTGCATGGTGAAGGTGTCGCCATCGGCATGGCGCTGGCGTTCCGGCTGTCGGTGAAGCTTGGCCTGTGCCCAGGGCAAGATGCCGAACGCTTTGTCCGGCACTTGCAGACGGTCGGCCTGCCCTCTGCCATTAGCGACATCGCGGGCGCGCGTCCGGGGGCCGGCGAACTCATCCGCCA
>Ga0070678_100001076_pt1 | contig 14299 bp, 14 predicted proteins | sample KBSM73metaG_FD_65647 | JGI IMG/M metagenome (GOLD analysis project Ga0070678, IMG submission 65647) | Miscanthus rhizosphere microbial communities from Kellogg Biological Station, Michigan, USA - KBS M7-3 metaG | ecosystem: Host-associated > Plants > Roots > Rhizosphere > Soil ...
ATCTCGTTCGGCGACATGACGATGTACGTGCTCGTGTTCAAGCAGGCACAGTCGGCGCTGTCGAGCGCGCTCGGCGACATCGGCGGCATGTACGAGGACAACCTCTACATGTCGAACCTCTACGAGTTCCTCGACACGCCCACGATCACCGCGAGCGGCAGCGCGACGACCGGCACGGTCCCCGGCGATGGCGTGCGCTTCGATCACGTCACGTTCGAGTACCCCGGCTCGAACGAGCGCGCGGTCGACGACATCACGCTGCACATCAAGCCCGGCAGCAAGCTCGCGATCGTCGGCGAGAACGGCTCGGGCAAGACCACGCTGATCAAGCTGCTCACGCGGCTCTACGAGCCGACCGCCGGCACGATCACGCTCGACGGCCGCGACCTCCGCGAGTGGGACCGCTCGACGCTGCATCGCCGGATCGGCGTCATCTTCCAGGACTTCGTGCGCTACCAGCTCACGGTCGGCGAGAACATCGGCGCCGGCGACGACCGCGCCTACGACGACCGCGGGCGCTGGGACGATGCGGCGGTTCGCGGGCTCGCGAAGCCGTTCATCGAGACGATGCCCGACACGTACGACACGCAGCTCGGCAAGTGGTTCCGCTCGGGCCGCGAGCTGTCGCTCGGCCAGTGGCAGAAGGTCGCGCTCGCGCGGTCGTTCATGCGCAGCGAGGCCGACATCCTCGTGCTCGACGAGCCGACCGCGTCGATGGACGCCGAGGCGGAAGTGAAGATCTTCGAGCGCTTTCGCGAGCTAACCGACGACAAGATCGCGATCGTGATCTCCCACCGGTTCTCGACCGTCCGGATGGCGGACGAGATCATCGTGCTCGACCACGGCACCATCATCGAGCGCGGCTCGCACGCCGAGCTCGTGAAGGCCGGGGGCCGTTACGCGACGCTATTCAATCTGCAGGCCGCCGGTTATCGCTAGGGCGGCTGACTGGCTCGTGGGAAGATGAGGCGTGAAGGCTGCGCTGCTCGTCATGCTTGGAGGGTGCAGCCTCACGTTCAACTTCGCGAACACGCACTACCAGTGCGGCCCCAACGGCGAGTGCCCGAACGGCCAGTCGTGTGTGCAGGACGTGTGCGTTGCGGGCTCGTCGATGGGCGATGCCGGCGACGACGACGCGATGCCCGATGGCAGCGGTCCAGCCCTGCGGTGCGGCACGCTGTACACGATCCACGACTCGTTCGATGCGGCCTCTCCGCTCTGGTACGACTGGACCGATGGCGGGCCGAGCGCGACGCTCGCGAGCGGTGACCTCGTCGTCTCGGTGCCCTCGGGCTCGGCGGATCTGTGGGCGGGCTACGGATCGCAGTTTCTCTACGACTTCACGAGCTCGTCGCTCGAGGTCCAGCTCGATCAGGCCGCCGCGACGACGACGGTCGTCGAGGTTCGCGGCGCGAACAACGAGAAGGACCAGATCATGGTCGACAGCGGCATGCTGGTCGCGACCGTCCTCAACACGGGAAACGCGGGCACCAAGGCGCAGACGCCGTATGACCCGGCCGTTCACAAGTGGCTGCGGCTGCGCGAGGACGCCGGCCAGACGTACTTCGAATGGTCGACCGATGGCACGACCTGGACGGAGCTGACGCACATCCCGAATGCCTTCTCGCCGCTCGACGTTCGCATCGAGCTCGCGGCAGGTGGCGAGCAGGCACAGGCAAGCACGGCGAAGTTCGGCGCGGTCAACACGAACGCGCCGGTGGCCGCGGCCTGCCCGACCGATACGTTCGTCGAGGACTTTGCGGCGCCCGCGCCGGCGTTCCAGACGTGGACCGATAACGGCACCACCGCCACGCTCACCGGCGGCCAGGTGGTGATCACGACCGACGGCGTGGCCGATCACTATGCCGGCGTCGAGGCGACCCACATCTTCGACCTCGAGGGTCACTCGGTCTACCTCGACATGCCGCCGGCGGTGCAGGCCTCGCCATTCATCACGTTCGCGCAGATCGCGATGCCCAACGACACCTCGAGCGAGGCGGTATTCCAGGTCGAGGGCAACACGCTCTTCATGCTCGAGCGCGTGAACAACCAGACCGTTTCGACGAACATGCTCTCGTACGACGCGAGCGCACAGCGCTACTGGCGGTACCGGGCCTCGGGCGGGCAGATCTTCTTCGACACCTCGCCCGACGCGACGACGTGGACGCAGCAAGGCGCGGCGCCCGCGATGTTCGACACGACCCGCGTCTCGATCCTCGCCGGTGCAGGCGAGTACGGCACGACGCCCACGCACAGCGCGGCGTTCGCCGGCTTCAACACGCCATAGCTGACTATCGGCTGCACCCGTAGCATCCGGCGCTACACCGTCCGCGGCGATGCCTGCGATCTTCGCTAGATAGGCCGGGCACATCGCTTGCGATAGGTGCGGCCCATGAAGCCATTCCTTCGCTACGCGTGCCTGTTCCTCACGTGCCTCGCGGCCTGCACCGCGGATGTCGACGGCTACTTCGACGACGTGCCCACCGAGCCGGCGCTGTCGACGGCCGAGGTCTCGGCGCTCCCCGACGGCACCGAGATCGAGCACAACGCCGACATCCAGGCCATGGCCGAGCAGGCGGTCGATGACCCCGCGCCCTACGACACCGACGAGGTCGATTCGATGATCGACGTCGACGTGGTCGACACCGGCGCGATGATCGACACCGATCACGACTCCGACCTCGGCCAACCGACCGTCGTGTATGCGGCGCTGCTCAAGTGGGGTCTCCATCCCCGCGCTTCCGATGCGCTGCGCGCCGCGGGCGTGTCGTCGTCGCGCATCATGCAGACGATCGGCAACGCGGCCGCATCGGCTGGCACGCACGCGCGCGACGGCTACGTCAACGGCCAGCCCTACAGCGCGGCGACCGACATCAGCGTCTACGGCCTGTCGCAGACGCAGATCCGCAACCTGCTCGAGCGCCTCGGCAAGGTCGGCTTCGCGGCGTGGTATCGCCATAGCGGTTACGACGGCTGGTACGGCGTCAACCACATCCACGCGGTCTACGCGAACTGCCTGATGAAGACGTCGCTGCGCTCGCAGGTGCGGTCGTGGCTCGCCGGGCGCAACGGCCTCGTCAGCAACACGATCTATCGCTTCCACACGTTCAGCGCGACGGCGCGTGCGACGGTCAAGGCGAAGTTCTCGATGAGCCACGAGGGCACGACGAACGGCGCTGGCGGCGTCGCGGGTCGCGTGAACACCTCGGGGATCGCGCTCCACGTGCGGTCGGGGGCGTCGCTGAGCGCCAGCATCGTCGGCAGCGTCGCCGATGGCTCGTACGTCGCGATCAGCTGCCAGAAGCGCGGCGGCTCGGTGTCGGGCACGTACGGCACGTCGACCCTGTGGGACAAGATCAACGGCGGCTACGTCAGCGACTCGTACATCTACACGGGGCACGACGGCCAGGTCGCGCGGACCTGCCCCTGATACGATCGGTCGATGAGGCTCGTCGCCGCGATCACGTGTGCCGCGCTGGCGGCGTGCGGCGGCGATGAGGACCCGTGCGCGGCGAGCAAGGGCTCGTGCGTCACGCTGCACGTATCGTCGCCGACGATCGCGCGCATCGACGCGCTCGAGCTCGACGTCCTCTACGGCACGTATCATTCGACGGTGACCGACAGGGGCGCCGGGACCATGTCTCTGCCGGTGGTGGCCGGCGTCGAGCTCGCGGTGCCCGGCGACGTCACGCCTAGCATCGTCGCGGCCGGCACGCTCGGCGGCATGCTGCTCGGGACCGGCTGGGGCAAGGTCGCGGTCGCCGCCGGCGCGCACGCCAGCCTCGACATCGAGCTCGTGCCGCAGGTCGCGTGCGTTGCAGGCTCGCGCTACTGCGGCGGCGACAAGGTTGCGGGCGATCCCGGCACGGTCTACGAGTGCGTCGCCGGTGGCGTGCCGAGCGCGCACGGCGCGTGTCCCGGCGCGTGCGTCCTGCGAACCGGCTCCGACGACGAGTGCGCCGCGGTCGGCGGGCCTTGCACGGCGGGCGGCACGTACTGCGGAGGCGACGAGCTCGCCGGCGATCCATCGTCGCTGTACCAGTGCATGAACGGCGCCGGCACGTTTGTCATGAAGTGCACGAACGGGTGCGTGGTCAACCCGCCGCCGAACAAGGACGCGTGCCGGTGATCGTTCAGCGCAGGCCGGCGCGCGAGAGCAAGCGATGCAGATGGACGCGATCGATGCCGGCCGCACGCGCCGCCGCACTCACGTTGTTGTCGTGCATCGCGAGCAGCTGCTCGAGGTAGCGGCGCTCGACGTGACGCACCCAGCGCTCGCGCACCACGGCGAGCGGCACGCTGATATCGATCGCGGGCTCGGTGCTCGAGGTGGCCGGCCCGGCGGCGTCCTGGCGGACCAGGCAGCCCTCGACGTAGTTGCGGAGCTCGCGCACGTTGCCAGGCCAGCCGTGGCGAAGCAGCTCGGGCAGCAGCTCGCCGCCGCGCAGCGCCGAGGCCATCGGTGAGTCGCCTGCCTCGAGGTCGTCGAGGATCGCGTCGACGAGCAGCGGCAGATCGGCCGCGCGGTCGCGCAGCGGAGGTAGCGTGATCACGAGCACCGCGAGCCGGTAGTAGAGGTCGGAGCGGAAGCGCCGCGCGTTGACCTCCTGCTTGAGGTCGCGATTCGTCGACGCGATGATCCGGACGTCGGCCGGGATGCGCTGCGTGCCGCCGATCCGCTGGATCTCGCGGCGCTCGAGAGCGCGCAGCAGCTTCGGCTGGAGGTCGAGTGCGAGCTCGCCGATCTCGTCGAGCACGAGCGTGCCGCCCGATGCCGCCTCGAACGCGCCGATCCGCCGCTCGGTCGCGCCGGTGAACGCGCCAGCCTCGTAGCCGAACAGCTCGGCCTCGAGCAGGCTCGCCGGGATCGCGCCACAGTCGAGCACGAAGATCCCCTTGTCGCGGCGCACGCCGGCGAGATGGATCGCCTCGGCGGCCAGCTCCTTGCCGGTCCCGCTCTCGCCCTGCAACAGCACGGTGCTCTGGCTCGCGGCGGCCGCCTCGAGCTGCGCGAACGCGGCGCGCATCGCGACCGACCGGCCGCGCAGCCGGCCGAACTGCTCGCGCGGTGACAGCAGGATCTCGACGTCGCGCGAGCCGATGTCGAACCGCAGCTGCGTACGGCCGAGGCCGAGCACCGCGCCGTGGCGCAGCGGCGCCTCGATCACCGGCACGCGATCGACCGTGGTGCCGTTCTTGCTGCCGAGGTCACGCACGACCGCCGCGCCATCGGCGATCCGGATCTCGCAGTGGAACTTCGACATCGCGCCGTCGGCGATCACCAGGTCGGCGCGGTCGTCGGCGCCGATGACCATGCGCTCGACGGCGAACGGGAACTCGCGCCCCGCGGCATCGCCCTCGAGGATCGTCAGCCGGCACTCGCGGACGACCGCGCGCAGCTGCGCGGAGCCGGAGAGCAGCTCGGTGGTACGCGGATCGTCGGTCAATCGAGTGTCTCCCCTGCGCGACGAGGCGAGTAGACGTGAGGCTGGATCGGAATCAGGTGGACGTCGACGAGGCCCGCGCGCTCGGCGCGCACCTTCGCCGAGCGGTAGCCCGGGTGGCTGACGATGAGGGTCGCCGGTAGCGCGACCGCGATCGTCGTCGGGGTGACCCCGACCCGCTTGCCGGCGATGCTGATCGCGGCGGCGGCCGGCGAGCTGCGCACGTCGAGCGTGACCGCCGCAGGTTGGTCCAGGGGCGGGGGCGGCGCGGGTGCTGGTGCGGGCGCTGGTGCGGGCGCGAGCGTGGGTGGGGGCGTCGGGGCCGGCGGTCGAGCTTCCGCGATCGGTGCCGGACCCGGTGACGACGAGCCGCCTGCTCGCCATGCGATCACCCCGCCCGCCGCGAGCACGCATGCGGCACCGATGACGATCGGCGCGCGGCGTCGTGACGGACGAGACGCCACAGGCAGCACTGGCACGGGCGCCTCCGGAACTCGCACCAGCGGACCGACATCCTCCGTGATGCGCTCACCTTCGACCTCGCGCAGCAGCCGCGCGACCTCGCACACGCTCGGCGGCCGCTTCGCCGGCTCGCGCTCCAGGCACGCCGCGACCACCGCGGCATAGCCCGCCGACACATCGCGCAGGCGCGGCGCGACCTCGAACAGCTGCGGGCACACGCCGTCGACCGCCTCGAACGGAACCGTGCCCGTCACCAGCTCGTACAGCACGGCGCCGAGCGCCCACACGTCGACGCACGGCGCGATCACGCCGCCCGTCAGCTGCTCGGGCGCCATGTACGCCGGCGTGCCGATCCGCGAGGTCGTGGTGGCGGGCGCATCGCCGGCGAAGTAGCGCGCGATGCCGAAGTCGACGATGCACGGCTCGTCGCCCGGCTTCACGAGCACCACGTTCCCCGGCTTGAGGTCGCGATGAACGATGCCGCGTTCGTGCGCGGCGGCGAGCCCGTCGGCGATCGCGGCACCGAGCCGGCGTGCAGTGGGCTCGGGGAGCGGGCCGCGCGAGAGCCGTGCGGCGAGCGTCTCGCCGTCGAGCCGGTCCATCACGAGGTAGAAGCCGTCGCGATCGCAGTCGAAGTCGACCACGCGCACGACGTTCGGATGCGAGATCGCCCGCGTGCGCTCGGCCTCCGCGCGGAACGCGGCGATCGCCGCCGGATCGTTCGCGACGTGCGAGCGCAGCAGCTTGATCGCCACCGCGGGGCCTCCGCCGCGCGGCTCGGCGCCATAGACCTCGCCGGTCCCGCCACGCCCGATCAGCGGACCCAGGACATAGTTTCCGATCGTGCGAACCGGCGTGGACATCGAGAAAGGCGCGGTCGTATCGTCGCACGAGATGCGTGCGTTCGTGACGGCGATCGTGGTGACCGGCCTTTACGCAACCAGTGCGCATGCCGACGCCGATACCGAGGCGCTCGGCCACCTCGATCGCGGGGTCGCGGCCTATCGCGCAGGCGACTACACGCTCGCCGAGCACGAGCTGCAGGCGGCGCAGCAGCTGGTCCCCGACCGCGCCAACCCGTATCGCTGGCTCGCGCTCACCGAGGCCGCGCTCGGCGAGTGCCCCACCGCGCTGGTCAACGTCGAGAGCTTCCTCTCGCGCATCGCCGCCGACGATCCGCGCGTCGCCGAGATGGTCCAGGTCCGCCAGCGCTGCGTGCTCGAGCTCCACGCGAAGCGCGCACCCGAGCCCGCGCCTGCCGCCGCGCCCGCCGCGCCGGCACCGGCGGAAGAGACGCCCATCACGCATCGCTGGTGGCTGTGGGCGGCGGCCGGCGCCGTGGCGATCACCGCGGCCGGAGTGACCTACGCGGCCGTCCACGACTCCGGGCCGCCGCAGCTCCACACGGTGACGTGTAGCCCAACCGGCTGCACGATGTAGGCGGAACCGCCGGCGCGCGTGCGCTATCGGGAGAGCTGGTTGCCGCGCGACGCCGAGGAAGCCGGCATCGGCCACAAACCGCTCGCCGGCGGCTGCTAGCCCTTGCCCATTCGGCGCTTGAGCTCGGCGAGCTCGTCCTCGATCCGATTCGCGACGGTGGCGCGGGCCTCGTCACGGCGGCGCTGCTCGGCCGCGAGCTCCTCGAGCTTGTCGCGCGACGACACGACCGGCTCCGGCAATGCGGCCGGCTCGGGCTGATCGCGCAGGTCGAAGACATCCTCGCACTCGTCGCAGCGGAACTTGCGCTCCTTGTCGCCGACGACGTCGACGAACCACACGCCGAAGCTCTCCGCGACCTCGACCTCGCGAAATCGCGTCTCGCGCTCGCACGTCGGGCATTCCTCGACGAACGTCTTGCCGCCGCGCACCACGCTCGTGCCCGCCCTGCGGTGAAACAGCATCCACATGGCCGCGCGATAACATGGACGCACGCGGCGGTGGGTAGATTTTCAGTCGCGCGCTTCGGCCTGCGCGAGTGCTTGCAGCAGCACGTCGACCGGCTGCGCGCCGGGCACACCGACCTTGCTCCCGAGCACGAAGAACGGCACCCCGGTGATGCCGAGCTCCTGGGCCTGCGCCTCGTCGGCGCGAACCTCCGCGGTGTAGCGATCGCTCGCAAGCATCTCGCGGACCTCGGTCGCGTCGAGTCCGGCCTCGGCGCCGACCCGTGCGAGGACCTCGCGATCGGCGATCGGCTCGCCATCGCTGAAGTAGGCCTTCATCAGCCGTTCCTTGACCGCGGTCTGCACGCCGCGCTCGAGGCCGAGCTGGATCAGCCGATGCCCGTCGAACGTGTTGCCGCCGCGCACGCGATCGAAATGGAAGTCGATGCCGTCCTCGACGCCAAGGCCGCGCATGCGCGCGTGCATCGTCTCGACCTCGGCGGGCGACCGTCCGAGCTTCTTCGCGAGCCGCTCGGTGTGCGAGAGGCCGTCCTCGTAGATCTTCGGCGCGCCGGGGTTGAGCTCGAAGGCGTGGAACACCAGCTCGTGCTCGCCACCAACCTGCGCGAGCGCGCGCTCGATGCGGCGCTTTCCGAGGTAGCACCAAGGACAGGCGATATCCGACCAGACATCGATCCTCATCCTCGCTAGTTAGCAGATCGATGTTGCGCGCGCTCGGCGATTCCCGTAGTAGATGTCCGCGCTGCGAGCTCGTCCCCGAGTTTGCGGCCGGGGCCTGGAGTGACCAGGTTGTGTGAACTCATGGACTACGAGCTCATCGAGACCGCAGGCGTGCCTATCAAGGCGTGGACGCGTGGCGTCGGCGTCGAGGATTCCGCGCGCAAGCAGCTCCAGAACGTCGCGCAGCTGCCGATCGTGTTCTCGCACGTCGCGGTGATGCCCGACGTGCACTTCGGCATCGGTGCGACCGTCGGCAGCGTCGTGCCGACGCGCGGCGCGATCATTCCCGCGGCCGTCGGCGTCGACATTGGCTGCGGCATGGTCGCGGTCGAGACGGATCTGCCCGCGAGCCGGCTGCCGGACTCGCTGAAGAGCCTGCGCTCGGCGATCGAGAAGGCCGTTCCGCACGGACGCACGTCGAACGGCGGACGCGGAGACCGCGGCGCATGGCACAAGCTGCCGAAGGGCACGGAGCACGCGTGGAAGACGCTCGGCCCCGAGCTCGCGCGCATCGCCGACAAGCACTCGCGCATCGGCGGCGGCAACGACGTCAACCACCTCGGCACGCTCGGCACGGGCAACCACTTCATCGAGGTGTGCCTCGACGAGCGCGATCGCGTGTGGTTCATGCTGCACTCGGGCTCGCGCGGCGTCGGCAACCGCATCGGCACGTACTTCATCGAGCTGGCGAAGCGCGACATGGAGCGGTTCGCGAAGAACCTGCCCGATCGCGACCTCGCGTACCTGCAGGAGGGCTCGCCGCACTTCGCCGACTACGTCGAGGCCGTCGAGTGGGCGCAGCGCTATGCGATGACGAACCGCACGCTGATGATGGATGCCGTGATCGCGGCGGCGAAGAAGGAGCTCCCGGCGTTCGAGCTCGGCGAGTCGGCGGTGAACTGTCACCACAACTACGTCGCGCGCGAGCACCACTTCGGCGAGGATATCTTCGTGACGCGCAAGGGCGCCGTGCGTGCAGGAGCCGGCGAGCTCGGCATCATCCCGGGCTCGATGGGCGCGCGCAGCTACATCGTGCGCGGCAAGGGCAACGAGGATTCGTTCTGCTCGTGCAGCCACGGTGCGGGGCGTGCGATGTCGCGCGGCGAGGCGAAGCGCCGGTTCACCGTCGAGGATCACGTCAAGGCGACCGAGGGCATCGAGTGTCGCAAGGACGAGAACGTCATCGACGAGACGCCGATGGCGTACAAGCCGATCGACAAGGTGATGGCGGCGCAGGCCGAGCTCGTCGATGTGGTCCACGAGCTGCGCCAGGTCGTGTGCGTCAAGGGATGAGGCTGCCCGTCGACATCGATGGCTCGCGCGGCGAAGGCGGCGGCCAGATCCTGCGCACCGCGCTGTCGCTCGCGATCCTCACCGGTCGCAAGCTGCGGATGAAGCGGATCCGCGCCGGGCGCAAGCGGCCCGGTCTGCAGCGCCAGCACCTCGCCTGCGTGCGCGCGGCGGCCGAGCTGTGCGGCGCCACGGTCTCGCCCGTCGACGTCGGCGCGCAGGACCTCGTGTTTCAACCGGGCACCGAGTGGCCGAACGAGCTGCGCATCGACATCGGCACCGCCGGTTCGACGACGCTCGTGATCCAGACGATCCTGGTGCCCGCGCTCGCGGCGAAGCATCCCGTGCGCGCCGTGATCACGGGCGGCACGCACAACCCGCTGTGCCCGCCGTTCGACTTCCTCGACCGAGTGTTCCTGCCGCACCTGCGGGCGATGGGCGCCGACGTGTCGCTCACGCTCGAGAAGATCGGTGTGATGCCCGACGGCGGCGGGCGCGTGGTGATGGAGACCCGCCCCTCGACACTACGGCCGATCGAGATCCTCGAGGCGGGTCGCGTGGTCGCGCGGCGGGCCACCGCGATCGTCGCGAGCTTGCCGCGTCACATCGCCGAGCGCGAGCTCGCAGTCGCCCAGGAGCGACTCGAGAGCCCCGCTTGCAATGTCATCGAGCTGCCGAAAGCGGGGCCGCACAACGCGTTCATGGCCGAGGTCGAGCTCGAGAGCGGCGTGCGCGAGCTGTGCACCTCGCATGGCCGCAAGGGCTATCCCGCCGAGGATGTCGCCGACGACGCACTCGACGATCTGGAGGACTTTCTCGAGGCCGGCGTGCCGGTCGGCGCGCACCTCGCAGATCAGCTGCTGCTGCCGATGGCGATCGCCGGTGGTGGGCGCTACCGCACGGTGCCACTGTCGCTGCACGCCACGACGAACATCGAGACGATCCAGGCGTTCCTCGATCTGTCGATCCGGTACGAGGGCGGAACGCTCGCCGTCGGGCCGGCCGGATCGCCGCGCGCGTGATACACGCTGGGCATGAAGCTCGCCGCGCTCGCGCTCGCCGGTCTCGCCGCCTGCGGCTCCGCCGCTCCACCGCCGCCCCTTGCCCCGCCCACGGCGAAGCCGGCCGCGTTCACGCCGACCGCGTTCAGCGTGAAGGTCAGCGGAGAGGGCCGGCCTGTGATCTTCATCCCGGGTCTCGCATCGCCGGGTGAGGTGTGGGACGGCACGGTCGCGCATCTCGGCGGCAAGGTGCAGGCGCACGTGCTCACGCTCGCCGGGTTCGCGGGCCAGCCGGCGATCGCCGCGCCGTTCATGCAGCAGGTCCACGATCAGATCGTGCAGTACGTCGACGCGAACCACCTCGACCATCCGATCGTCGTCGGGCACAGCCTCGGCGGCGTGATGTCGCTGTGGCTCGCCGAGACCGATCCGGCGATCGGCGGCGTCGTCGATCTCGACGGCCTGCCGTTCCTCGCCGCGGTGATGGATCCGACCGCGACCTCCGACAAGGCGATGCAGATGGGCGCCGGCATGCGCCAGCAGATGCTCGCCGCGCCGCACGACCAGTTCGTCGGCTTCATGCGCCAGTTCCTCGGTGCGATGGTGACGGATCCTGCGAACGCCAAGATGCTCGACGATGCCGCCGAGAAGTCGGACCAGACCACGGTCGCCAACGCGTTCGCCGAGATGATGGCCCTCGATCTGCGCCCCGACCTCGGCAAGATCACGATGCCCGTGCTGATCGTCGCCGCCGGCGACAGCCAGCTGCCGCGCGACAAGCTCGAGGCGAGCTGGAAGACGCAGGTCGATGCGATCCCGCATCACGAGCTCGTGCTCGTCGACGGCGCGAAGCACTTCGTGATGCTCGACAAGCCCGACGCGTTCTACGCGCAGGTCGACAAGGCGCTCAGCGCGAAGTGAGCGCGGAGTACGCGAGCCAGCCCCAGCCGACGAGGAACGCGACGCCGCCGAACGGCGTGACCGCTCCCAGGCCCTTCACGCCGCTGAGCGCGAGCGCGTAGAGCGACCCCGAGAACAGCACGATCCCGACCTGCATCACCCAGCCGGGTCGGGTCATCGCGAGCAGCCCGCACAGCACGATCGCGAGCGCGTGGTACATCTGGTAGCGCGCGCCGGTCTCGAACACCTCGAGCGCGCGGGCATCGAGCCGGCTCTTCAAGGCGTGCGCGGCGAATGCGCCAGCAGCCACGGCGATCGCGCCGTTGATCGCGCCGGCGGCGACGAGCGCGCGGTTCACGTCGGCACCTGGATCGCGACCGAATACTTGAGGTTGGCTTGCTCCATGGCGACCTTGATCTTCTCCATCGCGTGCGTCGCCACCGCGGCGTAGTCGTCGCACTTCGTCCAACCGCGGAGGTAGAGCTTCACGCTGGCGTCGGTGATCTCCGCGACCTCGACCGTGGGCTTCGGCGTGTCCTCGATCCGATCGTCGGTGGCGACGGCGGTGTCGAGCAGCAGCCGGACCTGGCCGAGGTCGGCCGGGTGCGCCACGGTGACGACGAGATCGACGCGGCGGCGGCCCAGCACGGTCATGTTCTCGATCGGCGCGGCAATGATCTGGCCGTTCGGGATCGTGATCTCGCGGTTGTCGGCGGTGATGAGGATCGTCTGGAACACGCGGATCGCGTCGACGCGGCCGAGATACTTGCCGATCGTCACCTGATCGCCGACGCGGTACGGGCGCAGCAGGATCAGCATCACGCCGGCGGCGAAGTTCGACAGCGAGCCCTGCAGCGCGAGGCCGATCGCGAGGCCGGCGGCACCGAGCACCGCGATCACGGCGGTGGTGCGCACGCCCGCGGTGTCGAGCGCGGCGATCGTCACGACGACGAGCAGCACCGCATACGCGACATCGCCGAGGAACTTGCGCAGCGAGATGTCGACCTTGCCGCGCTCCATCAGCTTGAGGAAGAACCGCAGCAGCGCGCGCGAAACCGTGCGCCCGACGATGAAGATCACGAGCGCGAGCAAGATCCGCATGCCGAGCGGCAAGAGGTAGAGGTCCGCGAACGTGCGGAGGTCGTGCAGCGTGATCGTCATGCCCGCGTCCACGGCGGCGGGTTGAGCGCGCGCGACAGGTGATCGAGGAACAGCGACAGCCGCGGCGGCAGGTTCTCGCGCGCCGGATAGACCGCGTGGACCTCGGTCGGGCGGGTCGACCACGCGGGGAGCACGCGGACGAGCCGGCCCGAGGCGATCTCGTCGCCGACCATGAAGTCCGAGACCAGCGCGATGCCCGTGCTCGACAGCGCCGCGCACATGACCGCGCCGAAGTTGTTGCTCGCGAACCGCGCCGGACGGCCGAACTCGTAGGTCGCGTCGCCGTGGACGAGCGTCCAGGTCTGGTTGCGCGAGCCGGGCGTGAACAGCACGTGATCGTGCTCGTCGAGCTCCTCGATCACCGTCGGGGTGCCGCGCTTCGCGAGGTAGGCAGGGGTGGCGCACGCGATCAGGTGCACCGCGCACATCCGGCGCGCGATCAGCGTGGACTCGGGCATCGGGCCGAAGCGAAGCGCGAGGTCGAAGCCATCCTCGATCATGTCGACGATCCGGTCGGTCGCTTCGAGCTCGACGTTGATCTCGGGGTGAGCCTCGAGGAAGTCGGCGATGATCTTGCCGAAGTAGCGGCTCGCGAAGTCGACCGACGACGTGACGCGCAGCCGGCCGCGCGGCGTCGACTGCATGTCGGTGACCAGCTGCTCGGCGCTGACGACGTCGGCGACGATCCGCGCGCACCGCTCGTAGTAGGCCTCCCCGATCTCGGTCAGCGCGAGCTTGCGGGTCGTGCGCTGGACCAGCCGCACGCCGAGGCGCTCCTCGAGCTGGGCGAGCTTGCGGCTGACGGTCGATTTCGGAAGCCCGAGCGCATCGGCCGCCCCGGTGAAGCTCCTGGTCTCGACGACCTTGGTGAAGACGACGATGTCGTTGAGGTCCATGGCCTGGGCTTGCTGCCGGTTCTACACTTGCGGCGCATGTCCCGCTACCCGGAGGTGGCCGCGAAGGTCGACGCGTTCTTCCAGCGCGTCGAACAGCGTCACGGGAGTGACCTGCAATGCCACACCGGCTGCTCGGACTGCTGCCATACGCGTCTCACGGTCACGCGGATCGAGGCCCAGGCGATCGCCGACGAGATCGCGCAGTGGCCCGCCGAGCGGCGCGCGGCCCTGGTGGCGAACGTGCGCGGGTCCAGTGATACGTGCTCGGCGCTCGATGGCGACGGTCGCTGTCTCATCTACAGCGTGCGGCCGATCGTATGCCGGTCGCACGGGGCGCCGATCCGCCTGCGCGAAGGCTCGCTGCCGGTCGTGCGCGCGTGCTTCCGGAATTTCCCGGCGGGCCCCGACAAGGCCGACGCCGACTGCATCCTCGACCAGGAGACGCTCTCGGCGATCGTGCTCGCCGTCAACGGCGGCGATGACAGCCGCATCGATCTGGCCGAGCTGCTAGAGTCCGCCGC
>Ga0070678_100001080_pt1 | contig 14277 bp, 13 predicted proteins | sample KBSM73metaG_FD_65647 | JGI IMG/M metagenome (GOLD analysis project Ga0070678, IMG submission 65647) | Miscanthus rhizosphere microbial communities from Kellogg Biological Station, Michigan, USA - KBS M7-3 metaG | ecosystem: Host-associated > Plants > Roots > Rhizosphere > Soil ...
GAACACCAGCAGCAGCGCCAGGTCCAGCGCCTGCACGTTGACCGCGAGCGCGCCGAGCGTGGCGAAGAACAGGATGCCCGCGTACAGGTAGGGCCGTGGGGTGCGCAACAGCTTGGCCCATAGCGGCGCCAGCGGCAGGTTGAGCACCAGCAACAGGAAGTTGCCGATGAACAGGCTGGCGATCAGCGTCCAGATCAGCAGCGGCTCCTTGTCGAACAGGGTGGGGCCGGGCTGAATCCCGTAGGACACGAACGCCGCCAGGATCACCGCCGCGGTGGCGTTGGTCGGCAACCCCAGCGACAGCATCGGCACCAGCGTGCCCGCCGCCGAGGCGTTGTTGGCCGCCTCCGGCCCGGCCACACCCTCGATCGCGCCATGGCCGAACTCCTCGGGGTGTTTGGAGAGCTTCTTCTCGGTGACATAGGACAAAAACGTCGGCAGTTCGGCGCCGCCGGCCGGCAGCGCGCCGAACGGGAACCCGTACGCGGTGCCGCGCAGCCACGGCTTCCACGAGCGACCGAAGTCCGCCCGGCTCATCCACGGCCGGCCGACCGGAATGATCTCGGCGGGCCGACGCCGCAGATGCGCCGCCACCCACAGCGCCTCGCCGACGGCGAAGATCGCCACCGCGATCACCACGATGTCGATGCCGTCAGACAGCAGCGGCAGCCCGAACGTGGCGCGCGGCTGTCCGGTGAGTGAGTCGATGCCGACGATGCCGATCGCCAGCCCGAGCAGCAGCGCGATGGCGCCACGCAGCCTGGATGAGCCCAGCACCGCGGTCACCATCACCAGCGCCAACAGCATGATGGCCAGGTAGGACGGGGCGCCCAGCGATACCGCGAACCGCGAGATCGACGGCGCGAACGCCGCCAACAGAGTGGTGCCGATGGCGCCCGCGACGAACGATCCGATCGCCGCGGTCGCCAACGCCTGCGCCGCGCGGCCCGCCTTGGCCATCTTGTTGCCCTCGATGGCCGTGACGACCGACGACGACTCACCCGGCGTATTCAACAGGATCGAGGTGGTCGACCCGCCGTACATGCCGCCGTAGAAGATGCCGGCGAACATGATGAACGCCGCACTCGGGGGGACGTTGTAGGTGATCGGCAACAGCAGCGCCACCGTCATCGCCGGACCGATACCGGGCAGCACACCGACGGCAGTACCCAGCAGCACACCGATCACGGCGTACATCAGGTTCATCGGCGTGGCCGCCTCGGCGAAGCCCTGCAGCAGCCAGTTGAAATTGTCCATGTCAGAGAATCCCGTCCAGAATGCCTGCGGGCAGCGGGATTCCGAGCCCGGAATAGAACGCGTAGAAACTGCCGACCGCGAGCACCACGCCGATAAGGACATTGAGCACGTATCGCTTGCTGCCGAGAATCGTTGCGGCCCCGGCGAACAACAGGGTCCCGGTGATCGCCCAACCCAGCGGCACCACCAGCACGATCACCGCCACGAACAACCCGACGAGCATTCCCACAGTGCGCCAGTCAGCGGGCGTGCTCGTGTCGATGTCCTCGCCCCCTTCCTCCTCACCGGTCGAGCCGCGCGGAATCGCGATGGCCAAGATGATCGCCAACACGATCAAACCGATGCCGACGACGATCGGGAACATGCGCGGGCCCACCGGATCCACCTTCGCGAAACCCGCCTCCAGGGACAACGCGTCGAAGATCAGGAATGCGCCGGTCGCGACAAGCACCGCGCAGACCAGGTATTGCGCCTTGTCTACCGTCTTCTCGACCGCATGTTCCTGCGGCTCGTCAATGGTGGTCATAGCAGCCCCAAATCGGTCAGGGTCGACGAGACCCGGTTGTCCTGGTCCTTGAGGAACTGCTCGAACTCCGCACCGGTCTCAAACGCGTCGGTCCAGCCGTTCTTCACCAGCGCCTCCTTCCACTGCTGCGTGCCGTGCAACTCCTCGAGTACTTTCACCAATGCCTGTTTGGCTTCATCGGAAATGCCCGGCGGAGCCAGGATTCCGCGCCAGTTGGCAAAGGTGAGGTCGATGCCGGCCTCCTTCAGAGTCGGGGCGTCGATGCCCTCGATTCGTTCATCGCTGGACACCGCGAGCACCCGCAACTCCCCGGCCTCAATCTGGTCGATGAGCTCGCCGGGACTCGACGTGCCGACCGTGATCTTCTTGCCGAGGAGCGCGGTCAGAAGATCACCGCCGCCGTCGTAGGAGACGAAGTTGACGGACTTCGGCTCGACACCGACGGCTTTGGCCAGCTCCATCGGAAATAGGTGGTCGGGTCCGCCGGGTGACGAACCGCCGCCGATGGTGACTTTCGACGGATCGGCCTTCCACGCCGCGACGAAATCCTGCACCGTCTTGAACGGCGAATCGGCCGGGACAAAAACGGCACCCGGATCCTCGATCAACTTCGCCAGCGCAGTCGCGTCCGATGCGCGCGCCTTGGACCCGTTGGTGTAGGTGGCGCCGACAACACCGAGCCCCATCGTCATCATGAGGTCGCCGTTGCCCTTTTCGTTCATCAAGCGGGCCATCGCGACGGTCCCGCCGGCGCCGATGACGTTGAAGACTTCGACGCGACCGGTGATGTCGTCGTCCTCCATGATCTTGACGGCGGTACGCGCCGTGAGGTCGTAGCCGCCGCCAGGGCTGTTCGGCACCATCATGCGGAGCCGGTGCAGTCCGTGGCCTTCGTCGTCCCTCGTGACGCCGCAGGCCGTAAGCAGCAGCGCCGCGATCACGGCGATCACCAAGCCGGTGATCGCTTGTCTTCGCAACATGGTTGTCCCCAATCACTGATTTGTGATGCTCAGCAATACTGGACCCCGGCAGTGACCCACGTCACTGATATGTACGCAAAGGAAGTATTGGTCGTTTAGAACAGTGAAGTCACCCGTTCGTAGCTTCCGCAGCCTGGCCGGCCAATTCTTGGTGTTCCAGTTGCTGGTCGTCGGTGTCGTGCTCGTCGCCGTTGCGGCGGTATCGGTGGCGCAGTCGACGCGCGAGTTCCGTGAGGTGCGTGGGCAGCGGATGATCGCAGTCGCCGAGAACATTGCGTCGACGCCCATCGTGCGCGACCGGTTCGCCGACCCGTTCGCCGGGAAGGTGCTTGCGCCGGAGGTGGACCGCGCCGTCGCGCTGTCGGGCGCCGGCCTGGCCGAGATTCTCGACCCGGACGGAACCGTGAGAGTGTCCTCGGACCCCGCACGCATCGGGCAGCGGATGGACCTTGGCCCGAGTCGGGCGGACGAAGGCCGGGCGTGGTTCGGCGATGACAACATCGACGGCCTTCACAGTCTGGTCGGTCAGGTACCCATCCTGTCCATCGACGGTGACGCGCTGGCCGTCGTATCGGTCAGCGAGCCGTACCCGTCGGTGTGGGAACTGCTCAGCGGCGCAGGCGAGCGACTACTCATTTATCTCGGCCTTGGCGCGGCATTGGGCCTGTTGGCGTCGTGGCTGTTGTCCCGGCGGATCAAAAGGCACACCCGTGGGTTGGAGATCGCCGAGATCGCCGGCCTGGCCGACCATCGGGAAGCGTTGCTGCACAGCATCCGTGAGGGGGTGGTCGCGGTCAACAACGAGGGCGATATCACTCTGCTCAACGACAGCGCTCTGGAGCTGCTCGGGGTGCCCGCTGAATCGGTGGGTCGCCGTGTCGACGGTGTCGGCCTCGAACCTGCCGTCGTCGAATTTCTGTTGTCCGGCGAAGACGGCCGCGATGTCGTGATCGCCACCCGGACACGCGTTTTGGCGTTGAACCGCCGCGCCGCGACAAGCCAGGGCCAGCGGATCGGGACCGTGACGACCATGCGCGACAGCACCGAACTGGCTGCGCTACAGGGCCAGCTGTCGTCGCACAAGAGCGTGACCGACACGCTGCGCGCACAGACGCACGAATTCGCCAATCAGCTCCACACCATCTCGGGCCTGGTGCAGTTGGGAGAATACGACTCTGTGCGTGACCTGGTCGGAACACTGACGCGGCGGCGTGCAGCGATAAGCGATGCAGTGACGCAACGGATCTCCGATCCGGCCGTCGCGGCGCTGTTGATCGCGAAGACGTCGCTGGCCGCGGAGAGTGGGGTGGCGCTGGAGATCGCGCCTGATTCACACCTCGGGGTGTTGGACCCGGCGCTTGCTACCGATGTGATCACCTTACTCGGCAACCTGATCGACAACGCGGTGGACGTTTCGGTCGGCGCCGTCCCGGCGAAGGTGACGGTCGCCATCAAGGATCATGAAGACCTCGTGATTTCGGTGGCTGACTCCGGACCCGGTGTGCCAGAACATCTTCGGGAATCGATCTTCGCCCGCGGCGTCACCTCGAAACCCGATGTCCCCGGCGGCCGGGGTATCGGGCTGGCGTTGGTGCGGTTGGTCAGCGCTCAGCACGGCGGGGCGGTGGAGGTCAGCGACGGGCCTTCGGGTGGCGCGTTGTTCGTGGTGCGGCTGCCGGTCGGGCCTGCCGCGGTTCCGGTGGAGAGGGCTGCCCATGCGTGACGTGCTGGTGGTCGACGACGATTTCATGGTCGCCGAGATCCACCGCCGATTCGTCGAGCAGGTCGACGGCTTTCGAGCCGTCGGCGTCGCCCGCACCGGCACCGAGGCGCTGTCGGCGGCCCGCGAACTGCGCCCGCAGCTCATCCTGCTCGACGTGTATCTCCCGGACATGACAGGTCTGGAAGTGTTGCAGCGACTGCGATCCGAGGGTGATCGGGTGGGCGTCATCATGATCACCGCGGCCCGCGAACTGGACACGGTCAAGGGCGCACTTGACGGTGGAGCAGCCGACTACCTGATCAAGCCGTTCGAGTTTCCGCAACTGAAGGCCAAATTGGAGGCCTTCGCCGCTCGCGCCGATGCGCTGGAGTCCACGGGCGGAGTCGATCAGTCGTTGATCGACTCGTTGTTCGGCGGGCACGGTACCACCTCGGCACAGGAGGTGCTACCGAAGGGGTTGGGCGCCGAGACCGGCCGGATGGTGTTGGATGCGGTGCGGGATGCCGGCGAGGTGTCCGCGGCGGAATGCGCTGACCTGGTCGGTATTTCGCGGGTCAGCGCACGCCGCTATCTCGAGCACTATCTCAGCACCGGCGCATTGGAACTGCGGCTGCAGTACGGCGTCGGTCGCCCAGAGCGGCGATACCGGCCGGCCCGCTGACCATCTCAGCTATGTCGCGTGGAGGTCTACGAGAGCGACACCTATCCTCACTTCGACTTCGCTGACCGCGATCAGCGGTGCCCCCGGCAGCGGTGGCGCTATCGAGCGATAACGAACACCGGTGGGGGTGACGAATTCCGCTGTGTGCACACCGTTCTCGTCGATCGCATTAACCTGCCAGCCCGGAGCTTCCTTGGCATTGTTGCACCGCTCACACTCACCCAACCCATTGACGGCGCTGGTTGGCCCGCCGCGGTTACGTCGATGGCACCCACCCGCCGGCGCGATGCCCGAACGGGCGTAGCCTCGGCCCGAATCAAGTCCTCGTCGGGCATGTCGCCTGCCTAGGACACGGCGGTGGCGGACACACGAGCTGGCACTGCCGGACGTGTGATGCTGTGATGTATGGGCCGCCGCTCAACACACGCTGCACCGCGCTGGAAGGGCCTGCGGCGGCGCGGATCTCGACCCATCGGCACTAGACGGCTCGTCTACCGGTCATGGGCGATTCCAGCGCGCGCGACACGGCCCAATACGTCAGGCCGAACGCGGCCGCTGTGAGTGCGATTGGCCAGAAGTACGCGTCGACGAACCCAATCAACAGCAGGATGCCGACGAACTGGGCTACCTGCCTCATTGAGCCAGCCTACGACCTTCGGCGTGTCTGTCTGTTCAGCAAAGCTCGGGCTAATAGGATCCAGTCTCATGCGGGTGGCTTTCCGACGTCTGCTTGCGGTCTTCCTGGTGGCCGCCGGCCTGTTGGGAGGTACGGGAATTACAGCACCGACTGCCGGAGCCTTGGGGTGGGGAGCGATCGCGATCTCACCGACGACTGGGAGGGTGGGCTACTCGCAGGGCCTCAATTCGGCTATCGAGGCCGAACAGGCGGCCGTCGGCCTGTGCAAAGCCCGCGACTGCCGGGCAGTCGTGAACTTCACCAAGGCGTGCGGCGCGGTCGCCCAAAGCACTCAAAACACGTCCTGGGGATGGGGCTGGGACCTCAGCAGCACCGGCGCGCAGAACAAGGCGCTAATCTCATGCAGTCAATACGGTGCCGGCTGCCGGGTCGCCGGCTGGATATGTAGCTGATCGCATACGGCGCCTCCACGTTTTTTTGGGGAGCCTTGATCTTCGTCGGGCTAGTCGCGGCCCTGTTAGTCGCCGGAATGCGATTATTAGGCTACGCAACCGGAGATCCGGCGGCAGAGCGGTGGACGAAGAACACAGGGAGGATCCCCGGTTTCTCCATACGTTGGCAGAATTATGGCACCAGACCGACGAGGTTCCACTGACCGACCAGACCCGTGGACAGCGCAAGGCGATCAAGGAACGCCGGAAGGCGCGTGAGAAAGCGCAAAAGCACCAGAACAGGAAGTCCGACGCTGTCGCGGTCGAGGCACATTCGCAGTACGCCCCGCTTTCAAACTTTTTGCATACGGAGCCCGTTGCTGAGGAGCTATGCCATCTCGGGCATGTGGGGGCCGTCGGCGGGTATCGGTAGGAGATCTAACTATCTGAGCGGTCCCGTCAGCACCTTGGACGCGGGCCGGGTGCGCTGACCGCATCGGGGGATCACGTCGGCGCACGCCGACCCGCTATCACCGCGACGCCGCCCTACAGCTCCCGCGGTGACTGCCTCTACTACATCCACGAGGGCCGGCCGCGTTTGGTTCGTCCAAAGCCAAGTTCTGTTATTTCCTTCGGCGACGCCGGAGATGGCGCGGTGGTACTTGTCGAGGATCGTCTCGGGTCTTGGCCGGGACGGCGGGTGGGACGAGACCCCCCGCCGAGGCCGAAAGACAGGTAACCAAGTACTCGTTCCCTCGTCGCTGCTGAGCCTCAGTCTTGTCAACAGCGACCTTAGGGGGACCACCATGACCATTGACGTGCTCCGCACCTGCGGCCCGAGCGTCTTCGAGGCCGAATTACCGACCATCGCCTACCAGCATGCTCAGAGTGCCGGCGAGGCCCACGAGCTGATTCGACAGGCACGAAGGCACGGCCCGATCGCCATGGGACCGTTCGGGCCGGAGGTGCTGGCCTACGACCTTGTCAGAACGGTGTTGCGTGACGACCGGTTCGCCACGCCAAAGGGGGGCACCCTTGCGGCGCAGGGCGTCACGTCCGGCGAGTTGTGGGACATCGTCGTCAAGGGGCCGCTGAGTCTCGACGGTGCCGCACACCACCGGCAGCGGCGCCTGGTGTCGAAGGCGTTCACTCCTAAGGCCGCAGGTCGGCTACGTACGACGTGCGCCGACGTCATCGCCGAGCTCGTGTACCAACATGTCGGTGCCGGCCGGTGCGACGTCGTTGCCGACATTGCCAGGCAATACCCGATTCCCATTATCTGCGCCCTGCTCGGCACCCCTCGCGAGGACTGGCATTTGTTCTCGACCTGGGCCGACGACATCTTCAAGGTCTTCGACTGGAACGTCGTCAACGACGCGCCGGACATCGTGGGGGCTTGGAAGGAACTCGAGGCCTACCTCGATGAGATGGTCACCGGGAGGCGTGACGCGCTGACGGACGACCTGCTCTCCGACATGATGCGCGCAGAGGTCGACGGCGACCGGCTGGGCCATGATGAACTGCTCACCCTTGCCGGCACTCTGCTGATGGCGGGCACCGACACGACGCGCAATCAACTGGCCGCCGCCGTGCAGGTCTTCTGCGATCACCCCGATCAATGGCGGCTGCTGGCGGAGTATCCCGAACTGGCGCCCCAAGCGGTGGAAGAGACGATGCGGTTTTCACCGATCGTCTTCATGACGGTGCGCATCGCCGTTGAGGACGTCGAACTCGGCGGTGTCACCATCCCGGCGGGCACGCTCGTCATCGTCAATACCGCGGCGGCGAACCACGACCCGGCAGTCTACGACAAGCCGGAGCGGTTCGACATCACCCGCGAAGGGCCCTCGGCAATGCTCACCTTCGGCGGCGGCATCCATTACTGCCTCGGGGCGCATCTGGCCAGAATCGAACTCGCAGAGGCCCTCACGACCATGGCTCGCCGGATGCCCAACATACGTTGCACTGGCGCAGCACCGTGGAAGCCGTTCATAGGCATCACTGGTCCGATAAGCCTGCCGGTGGAATTCGACTGCGGATACTGAACATTCACGCCCTCCCTCTGAGCCGGTCACGATACGACCGACCGTCCGGGTCATAGATCATCCGGTACGCGGGCTCGGCCCACATTCGGGTGAGCAATCCAAGCTTCTCCGGTTTGTGCAGCCGCAGCCTGCCCGGTGGTCGCGGCCCGCTGCGGCCGGACGCATACCAGGCGTCCAGAGCCTCTGCCGCGGCGACCATCTCCCGCACCGCGGTAGTGGGATCGACCAGCCGGTCGTCAACCGTCCTGTCCAAATGTTCACGCATCAGCCGCAGCCGCAGATCACGCGCGAACTCGCCTGTGTCATCCAGTACGGCACAGGATAATTCGCTGTCGTGCGTCCACGACCGGCGATTGAAGTTGTCGCTGCCGACACAAGCCCAGACGTCGTCGACCACACAGACCTTGGCATGGACGTACACGGGTGTGCCCACGTGGTTCTCGACGTCGAATATATGAACCCGCTGCGGGCTTGCCTCTTTGCACGCATCGATCGCCTGACGGCGGCCAATCATGTTGGGCGGCAACGCCAGACGCCCGTCGACGTCAGGGTACCGCGGCACCACCGCGACCAGATGCAGGTCCGGGTTCTCCTGTAGCGCACGGGCAAACAGCTGCGCAACCCGCTTCGACCACAGGTATTGGTCTTCCAAATAGAGCAGCCGCCGAGCCCGTCGCACCGCCTTGCTGTAACCCCGCGCGACACTGCGTTCGCCGCGTGGTGCGAAGTCGTACTCGAAATGCGCGTCGGGATAAGTGCGCAGCACCTGCACCGCGTGCGGACCGCACTCGGGCGGATCCGGCGGCTGCTGCGGAAGCTTGTCGGGCTTGAGGTCGGCACCACGCAGCTTGTCCTCGATCCACGCGATCGGCGACAACGTGTCCAGCGGCGCGGGATCGTTCCAGCGCTCCCGAAAAGTCAAGTCCAGCGCACCGACGACCGGGCCTTTCAGCTGCAGTTGCACGTCGTGCCAGGGCGGATGGTCGCCGTAGCGTTTCGACATCTGCACCGCCTGAGCGTCACCTCGATGCGACAAGTCGTCGCGCCGCGAGTGGCACAGGTCGATGCCGCCCGCGAACGCCACATCCTGCGACGGCGCACCGGGATGACGGAGCACCACGAGCTTCTGATGATGCGATCCACCGAACCGCACCCGCTGGTCCAGCAGCACCTCCCCGCCGGCCGCTTCGATCGCCTCGCCGAGGTGCTGGTTCTCCTCCTCGCTGTACTGGAAGCGATCGAGGTGCGAACGCCACACCAAGCCCTTGACCACGACGCCGCGCTCGGCGGCTGCGCTGAACAGTCCGGCGACGGTCGGTCCGCCGTCGCGCATGTTCTGGTCCGGATCGCCCCGCCAGTCGGTGAAGAACAAGTGGTCGCCCGCGCTCAGCGCCTCGACTTCAGTCGCCAGCCGGTCGAAGTACGTCGCACCATGGACCAACGGCTCCACCCGGTTTCCATCGCACCATGCAGGCATCCGGGTGGCCGGATTACCACGTTCCGCCGCTTTGAGGAACCAGTCGGCTCTGTCCACCACGCCTTATGGGATGCCCGATTCACGGCCAAAGTACGCAATCCCGCGCGGCCGCTCTGCCAAGATCCGGGCATGCCCGCCACACGGCGCCTCCTTGCGATCGCAAGCGCCCTTGTCATGCTCACCGGCTGTGCGCCCGGCGCGCTACCGACCGAGTCCCCGACCACCACGACCTCCGCCGACGCCGCCAAAGCCGATGCGGTAATGCGCATCGTCCGCGACACCATGGCACAGGCGCATCTGAAGGCAGTCATCGTGCGGGTGACGGTCGACGGCAAGGAGGTCGTCACCGAGGCCGTCGGCGAATCGATGACCGGAGTTCCCGCGAACACCGCCATGCACTTCCGCAACGGCGCCGTCGCGATCTCCTATGTGGCCACACTGCTACTCAAACTCGTCGACGAGAAGAAGGTCAGCCTCGATGACAAACTGTCGAAGTGGCTGCCCGAGATTCCGCACGCCGACCGTGTCACCCTGGGCCAGCTGGCCCAGATGACATCCGGCTACGTCGATTACGTCATCGGCAACACCGCGATGAACGATGAACTGTACGCGAACCCGTTCCGGCGCTGGACCGTCCACGACATCCTGAGCTACGCCACTTCCCAGCCGCTGCTCTACGAGCCCGGGACCAATTGGAACTACGCCCACACCAACTATGTGCTACTCGGCCTTGCGCTGGAGAAGGCAACCGGCCATGAGATGTCGAAGCTTTTGTCGGACAAGGTACTTCGTCCCCTCGGACTGACGAACACCGCCAACTCGCTGACCCCCGAGATCCCGTCACCCGTCCTACACGCGTTCACCTCCGAGCGACGAGACTTCCTCAAGATCCCAGCGGGCACACCGTTCTACGAGGAATCCACGTTCTGGGACCCGTCCTGGACGATCACCCACGGCGCGATACAGACCACCAACATCTACGATATGGAGGAAACCGCGGTCGGCATCGGATCCGGGCGCCTGCTCACCGCCGACTCCTACAAGAAGATGGTGTCCACCGATCTTCGCGGCAAGACCCACAAACAGCCGGGCTGCACCACCTGCGACGCGATGAACGACATCTACACCTACGGGCTCGGGATCATCATCTCGGGCAACTGGCTCCTGCAGAATCCCCTGATGTCCGGTTACGCCGCCCTGGAGGCCTACTTACCATCGCAGAAGATCGCAATCGCCGTCGCCGCCACCTACGCCCCCGAAGCCTTCGACGACCAGGGCAACTACCGTAACGAAGCCGACACGCTGTTTCGCAGGATCGGCGACGAACTGGCACCCGATGATGCGCCGCCCTTGCCACCACCGAAATAATGTCGGCGTGGCGCCCAAGGTTCTGTTCGTCTACAACGAACATCTCGCGACCGAAGCCCTGGTGGGCGAGGCGTTCACGGAGTGCGGCTTCGACGCCGAAACCTTTGAGGTGGTGCCTGCCGAACGCATCGACAGCCCGGCAGGAGACGTGACGTTCCCCGATCCCGCCGGCTACGACGTCATCGTCCCACTCGGCGCTCGCTGGCCCGTCTACGATGACGCGCTACGCCGCACCTGGGTGGGCGCCGAATCCCGACTCGTACGCGACGCCGCCGACGCCGGGGTCGCGCTGCTCGGTATCTGCTTCGGCGGCCAACTCCTGGCCCAGGCGTTCGGCGGGTCCGTGACACGATCAACCGTCCCCGAGATCGGTTGGTACGAAGTCGAAACGGACAAGCCGGATGTGGTGCCCGGCGGGCCGTGGTTTCAGTGGCATTTCGATCGGTGGACGCTGCCGCCCGGCGCCACCGAGATCGCAAGGACCGCTAACTCGTCGCAGGCCTTCGTGCTCGGTCGCGCGCTCGCGCTGCAGTTTCACCCGGAGATCGACAACGCACTGCTCGACTTGTGGCTGGCCGAGGACCGCGACGGCGAAGTCGTCGACGCCGGGCTCAGCCACGACGAATTACGGAACCGCACAACCGAACTCGCCGACGACGCCGGAAACAGAATCCGCGGCCTGGTGCGCGGCTTTCTGACCCATGTAGCGCGTCAGCCATGTCCGAGTTCGTGAGCCAACGCGTCTGTGAGGTGTGACCGCCGGAAGCGGTGGCCCAGCGCATGCAGCTTTGTCGGCACCACCCGCTGATTCGCCTCGGCCAGCTCACGTGCACCCTGCTCGCCCAGCAGCAATCGCGGCCCCACCGACGGAACCGGCAGCAGTGCTGGGCGATTCAGAACCCCCGCGAGCGCCTTGGTGTAGTCGACGTTACGCACCGGTTCCGGTGCGACGGCGTTGACGGGCCCGGACACGCGATCGTCGTACAACGCCCGGTGGTACACGTCGAGAAGGTCGTCGAGGCCGATCCACGCCAACCACTGCGCGCCACTGCCGAGCCGGCCACCCAACCCCGCCGCGAAAAGCGGTCGCATCAGCCTGAGCGTTCCGCCGCGGTCCGACTGCACGATTCCCGTGCGCACAGTGACTACCCGCAGCCCTGCCTCCGCCGCCGGTGCCGTCGCCGCCTCCCAGTCCGCCACCACATCGGCCAGAAAACCGTCGCCGCGCACACTCTCTTCACACAGCAGCGCGTCGCCGCGATCGAACCCGTAGTAGCCGATGGCCGACGCATTGACGAAGATCGCGGGCCCGTCGTCGGCCAGTGCCGCGGCGTCGGCGAGCCTGCGCGTCGGCTCGATGCGGCTGTCGCGGATCGCGGCCTTGTGGCGATCGGTGAAACGCCCGGCGATCGACGCGCCCGCCAGGTGCACGACCACGTCGACACCGGACAACAGATCAGGTGCCGGCCGGTCCGGATTCCATTGCCGCTCAAGCTCGTCGCGCGCCGGCCGGCGCACGAGCCGAATGACGCGATGCCCACCCGTGCTCAGGAACGCAGACAACGCGGAGCCGACAAGACCGGATGCACCGGTGACGGCGACGACCATCGGTTGCATACCCGCGTTGGCGGCCGCGCGGTGTGCGGCCAGATCGTCGGACAGCTGCCTGTGCCGATACACGAACGTGGAGCGCAACGCCACAGCGGGCACAGAGGTGTCGACATGGTCATACACCCTTGTGCCGGCAGGGGCCTCGCTGAACTCATGGGTGTGCCGCCACCAGCCGACGATCCGCGCCGGCCACGACGTGAGGCCGTCCGACGACAGTTCGTCGACGAATCGGTGCGGCGGATCGAAAGCCGATGGATCGTGCTGCGCCACCCATTGCAGCCCACCCGGCAGCCCCAGCACCGCCCGCCCGTCCGCCAGCGATTGCGCCTCCGCAACCACACTCATCGGCTGCCACGGCGGCACCAGCCGGGTCATCGCGCCGGGGCGAGTGTGCCACGCGAACACCTCGGCGAGCGGATGGTCGACGACGCTTTCGTATTCGATGCCCATGGTCCTCCGTTGGTCCCCTCCGTCATTGGTATTCGTAGCCGCCGCCGCACCGGATTGCCCCGACGTTGTTTGGGTACCCATCCGATACCGATGTCAGAACAGGCCTGTCGACGTACGCTGAGGATGTATCCGATATCGAAAATGATCGCGATGAGCGGATGGAGCGGGCTCGCCCGACGAAATGCAGGGCGCACCTTCCGGGACCGCCGAGAAGCCGGCCAAGTCCTGGCTGAGGAGTTGGTGTCCTACCGCGGCAAGGACAACCTATTGGTGCTCGGCCTTGCGCGCGGCGGCGTGCCCGTCGGGTGGGAGGTCGCCTCGTTCCTGCACGCGCCGCTCGACGTGTTCTTGGTGCGCAAGCTCGGTGTGCCGCAATGGCAGGAACTCGCGATGGGTGCCCTCGCGACCGGAGGCGGCGTTGTCGTCAACGACAACCTGGTGCGCAATCTCGGCATCAGCGACGAACAACTGCGGATTGCGATAGACCGCGAAACCGCGGAACTTCATCGCCGCGAGACCGCCTATCGCGGCGGACAGGGACCCGTCGACATCCCGGGTCACACGGTGATCCTCGTCGATGACGGGATCGCCACCGGCGCCAGCATGCTCGCAGCGGTTCGCGCGGTGCGGGCGGCCAATCCGGCCCAGGTCGTTGTAGCGGTGCCGGTCGGACCCGAGTCGGCGTGCCGTCAACTCGCCGAGGAGGCGGACGACGTCGTATGCGCGACCATGCCACCCGGATTCGAGGCCGTCGGTCAGGTGTTCGAGGACTTTCATCAGGTCACCGACGACGAGGTGCGCGAATTGCTCGCCATGCCAACGGTGCAGGCGGGCTGACGCTCAATTAGGTTGCAGCGCAAGGGGTTTAGCGGCTGTTGCTGTCTTCGTCCGCGGCCTCGTCGTGCTGCTCGACCGTGGTGGTTTCAACGTCGCTGGCGTCGTCCTGCGCGACGGGGGCTTCTTCGGGATAGTCCTCGTCGAACTCCGGCTCGCTCTCGTCCGGTTCGGCAGAGGGCTCTGACGCCTCGCCCTTGGACCGTTCCCGCAGCGCGTCGACGATCAGCAGCACCACGCCGATCACGCTGGCACCGATGCAGACCCAGGCGATCAG
>Ga0070678_100001090_pt1 | contig 14221 bp, 10 predicted proteins | sample KBSM73metaG_FD_65647 | JGI IMG/M metagenome (GOLD analysis project Ga0070678, IMG submission 65647) | Miscanthus rhizosphere microbial communities from Kellogg Biological Station, Michigan, USA - KBS M7-3 metaG | ecosystem: Host-associated > Plants > Roots > Rhizosphere > Soil ...
CAACGAGAAGATGAAGGCGATCCAGAAGGAACTGGGCCGCAAGGACGAGAAGGGCAACGAGGTCGACGAACTGAAGAAGAAGATCGAAACGGCCAAGATGCCGAAGGACGTCGAGGAGAAAGCGGTCCAGGAGCTGAAGCGCCTGGAAGCGATGCCTCCGATGTCTGCCGAGGCCACCGTCTCGCGCAACTATCTCGACTGGCTCATCGCGGTGCCGTGGCACAAGAAGACGCGCGAGAGCCGCGATCTGAAGCGCGCCGAAGAGATCCTCAACGAAGATCATTACGGGCTGGAGAAGATCAAGGAGCGCATCCTCGAGTTCCTCGCGGTCCGCGCCCTGGTGAAGAAGCCGAAGGCCACGATCCTCACCTTCTCCGGACCTCCCGGAGTCGGCAAGACGTCGCTGGCGAAGTCGATTGCCCGCGCCATGAACCGCAAGTTCGTCAGGCTGTCACTGGGCGGCGTGCGCGACGAAGCGGAAATCCGCGGCCATCGGCGCACCTACATCGGCGCGTTCCCCGGCCAGATCATCCAGATGATGAAGAAGGCCGGGACGATGAACCCGGTGTTCCTGCTGGACGAAGTCGACAAGATGTCGATGGACTTCCGGGGCGATCCGTCCGCGGCGCTCCTCGAGGTCCTCGACCCGGAACAGAACGGCACGTTCCTGGATCACTACCTCGACGTCGAGTTCGACCTGTCGCACGTGATGTTCATCTGCACGGCGAACGTCCTGCACACCATTCCGCAGGCGCTCCGTGACCGCATGGAAGTGCTGCAGCTCGCCGGTTATACCGAGCTCGAGAAGGTCGAGATCGCCAGGAAGTTCCTGGCGCCGAAGGCGATCGAGGGCGTTGGGCTCACGAAAGCCAACATCACCTTCACCGACGAGGCGCTGCACACGGTGATCAACCGTTACACGCGCGAAGCGGGCGTCCGCAACCTCGAACGCGAGATCGCCTCGATCTGCCGCAAGGTGGCGCGCAAGGTCGTCGCCGAGGGCGCCTCGTTCAGCGAGGAGATCACCTCGGACAAGGTGACGCAGTACCTCGGGGTGCCCCGCTACCGGAGCACGATGGCCGAGGAGACGAACGAAATCGGCATCTCGACCGGTCTGGCCTGGACTGAGGTGGGCGGCGAAATCCTGGTGACCGAAGCGACGCTCATGCCGGGACGCGGCAAGCTGACGCTCACCGGCAAGCTGGGCGACGTGATGCAGGAGTCGGCGCAGGCGGCCATGAGCTTCGTGCGGACCAAGGCCACGGAGTACGGTCTGCCGCCGGACTTCAGCCGCAAGAGCGACATCCACGTGCACGTGCCGGAAGGTGCCATCCCCAAGGACGGGCCGTCGGCGGGCATCACGCTCGCAACAGCGATGGTCTCGGCCCTCTCTCGCGTTCCGGTCCGCAAGGACGTCGCGATGACCGGCGAGATCACGCTGCGCGGAAAAGTGCTGCCGATTGGCGGAGTGAAGGAGAAGCTGCTGGCCGCCCATCGGGCCGGCATCAAGACCATCATCCTGCCGAAGGACAACGAAAAGGACCTGGCGGACATCCCGAAGAATGTGCTCGACCAGCTCGAAGTCCACATGGTCCAGACAATGGACGAGGTTTTGAAGATCGCCCTTGCCGAACCGCTCGCCGGTCGGCTGCCCGTTGAGGCGCAGGCCGAGCCGGTCGACACCGCGATCATCGACGACACCATCACTCACTGACACAGGAATTGCAGGTTGCTGATTGCAGAATGCCGGGCGGGCGTATAGCCCCTCGGCAGCCTGCAGTCTGAAGTTCCAGACTCTGCATTCGCCGATATTTGAAGATTTCCGCCGAATTCATCGTATCTGCCGCGGGCGCGAGCGACTTTCCGCGCGGCGGCCTGCCCGAAGTGGCGATGGTCGGCCGGTCGAACGTCGGCAAGTCGAGCCTGATCAACGCGCTGACCAGGCAGCGGGTGGCGCGCACGAGCGCGGCGCCCGGCAAGACGAGACTGGCGAACATCTACCTGGTGGCGCGCGGATCGGCCGCGCCGTTCCACCTGGTGGATCTTCCGGGTTACGGATACGCGCGGCGGTCAAAGGACGTGGAGAGTACCAGCTTCGAAGCGCTCACCGAAGCCTTCTTCGCGCGCGAGCGGGCGAGCGCGGTGCTGCTGATAGATGCGCGGCATCCGGGGCTCGAGAGCGACCGGGCGGCCTGGCAATGGCTGCACCGGGCGGCGCCGGCGGCGATCGTAGGAACGAAGATCGACAAACTGACGCGCAGCGAGCGGACGCGCGCACTCAGGCAACTCGAATCCGTGTTTGAAGACACCGTGCTGCCGGTTTCGGCGGTCACTGGTGAAGGACTGGACGAACTGTGGAAACTGATCGACAGGCTGGCGAACAGCCGACAGCCGTAACCACCGCGCAGCAGCCCCAGCAGGGGCAGAAGACCAACGGCGCTGCGCCGGCAGAGAAAACCGAGAAGATCGAGCGAATCGATCTCGCCACGCTCAAGGACATGAGCGTGGGGGCGCTCACCAAGATCGCGAAGCAGCTCGATGTCCCGGGAGCCACCGGGATGCGCAAGCAGGAGCTGATCTTCGAGATCCTGAAGGCCCGCGCTGAAAAGAGCGGCCTCATCTTCTCCGAAGGCGTCCTCGAGACCCTGCCAGACGGCTTCGGCTTCCTCCGCGCTCCCGATTACAACTACCTGCCTGGTCCCGACGACATCTACGTCTCACCGTCGCAGATCAGGAAATTCGATCTGCACACCGGCGACACGGTCTCCGGCCAGATCCGGTCGCCCAAGGACGGCGAGCGCTACTTCGCCCTCATCAAGGTGGAGGCGGTCAACTTCGAGCCGCCGGAGCGGGCGCGGGAGAAGGTCTTCTTCGAGAACCTCACGCCGCTCTATCCGCAGGACCGCATCCAGCTCGAAACCGACGGCGACAACCTCTCGGCGCGCGTGCTCGACCTGATGGTACCCATCGGCAAGGGGCAGCGCGGCCTGATCGTCGCGCCGCCGCGGACCGGCAAGACGATGCTGCTGCAGAACATCGCAAACAGCATCACGACGAACCACCCCGAGGTGTACCTGATCGTCCTGCTGATCGACGAACGTCCCGAGGAAGTGACCGACATGCAGCGCTCGGTGCGCGGTGAAGTCATCTCCTCCACCTTCGACGAGCCGGCGCAGCGTCACGTCCAGGTAGCCGAGATGGTCATCGAAAAGGCCAAACGCCTGGTTGAGCACAAGAAAGATGTCGTCATCCTGCTCGATTCGATTACGCGTCTCGCCCGCGCCTACAACACCATCGTGCCGCCATCAGGCAAAGTCCTTTCGGGCGGCGTCGACAGCAACGCGCTCCAGCGGCCGAAGCGCTTCTTCGGCGCGGCGCGCAACGTCGAGGAAGGCGGATCGCTCACGATCATCTCGACCGCGCTCGTCGACACCGGTTCGCGCATGGACGAAGTGATCTTCGAGGAGTTCAAGGGAACCGGCAACCTCGAGATCCACCTCGATCGCAAGCTGACCGACCGCCGCGTCTTCCCGTCGATCGACATCCAGAAGAGCGGCACGCGCAAGGAAGAACTCCTGATTCCGAAGGAAGATCTGAACCGCGTCTGGGTCCTGCGCAAGGTGCTCACACCGCTGTCGCCTGTCGAGGCGATGGAACTGCTGCTCTCGAAGATGGGCAAGACCAAGACGAACCAGGACTTCCTGTCCTCGATGTCCAGCGGCAAGAGCTAGAAGGATCCGGTGGTCGGCGATGAGCCGACTTCCGGAGGTGACACCTGAGGCGACGATGAGAGGGCAGCTGGCATTCGCGCTCGCCGCCCTCTCGGCCCTCTCCGTCATCGTCGCTGTCCTGTCATTCGGCCTCCGGCCGGACGCGTTCTTCGTCGGCGACCCCGGCGTGAAGCTCGCGTCGACCCGTAACGCCCTCCGTTTTCCCACTCACCCGCTGAACATCCCGCTGCCGGCCATCGGCACAGAGGGGACGCCGCACGTGGAGAGCTTCTTTGCCGTTCACGGCGATCACGCTCACGCGGTCACCTCGGAGTTCTTCCCATTGCTTTCGGCGCCCATGCTGGCGGCGTTCGGCCTGCGTGGACTGTACGTGCTCCCGGCCCTTGGGTTCATCGCCACGTTGGCTGCATGCGCATGGCTGGCCGTCGTGCTGGACCCGCGCAGGAACGCGGCGCTGGTTGTCCTTGCGGCGGCCGTCGGCACCCCGTTTCTCTTCTATGGGCTCGAGTACTGGGAACACACGCTGGCGCTGGCCTCGGGCGTGGCCGGAACGGCGCTCCTGCTCGACGCGGCGCGCCGCAGAACGGGCCGGCACGCCGATGCCGGCGCCGCGTTTGCGGCCGGTCTCCTGATGGGCGCCGCGATCGTCCTTCGACCCGAGGCGGCCTGTTTTACAGCTGCGGTGGTGCTGGGGTCTCGGACGCTGGTCCACCGGCCAACCTGGCGATCGCTGGCCGTTGCCGCGGCCGGCATCAGCGCCGCGTTGCTCCCGCTGGAGGTCTACACGATCGTCCATTTCGGGTCGTTCGTGCCAGGGCACATCAGCGCCAACGCGGGGCTGGTTGACGGGCTCTGGCCCGGGGAGCGTTTGCACCTGGCGTCAGACTGGCTGCTCCCTTCAGGCTGGAATACAGCGGGCCCATTGCGCATGAGCAGTTTCTGGAGCGTAGCTCCAGCCGCGATCTTCGGGGTGGCCGCTTTTGCGATACGTACGGAGCGGAAGGAGCGCCCCTTCCTGGCGAGCGTCGCGATTGTGACGACGCTGCTCGTCGTGCTGACGGCGCCCAACGACGGGGGCGGGCAATGGGGACCGCGCTACCTGCTGTTTGCGTACGTCCCGCTCGTGCTGTCGGCAGCTGACGCCGTGCAGCGCTTCCGTCGGGGAATCGCGTCGGCCATGCTGATCGTCGTGTTGCTCGCGGCGTGTGTCTGGGTGCAGCGAGCCGCTTATCGGCAGTTGCGCGGCGCGAAAGCCACGTACGGCCGCGTGGTCGACTTCGTCGCGCGCAACACCCGACCCTCCGGTCCGGTTGTGACCGACGTGTGGTGGCTCGACCAGATTGCCTCGTCGGCAGTGGACCGCGGGACCTTCCTGTTTGCAGGCGAGGCCACGACGGGCCACGACATCGTGCGGCGGATGAGCGACGCACGTGTCGCGGAGGTGACCGTCTTCCGCAGCCGCGAGGTGTCCGCCGACCTCGACGGCTGGACGCCGGCAAGCTGCTACGAGGAGCAGGCTCGAGAGGAACTGGATGTGCGGGGGTTGGTCGCAATCAGGCTAGGGTTGCACTGCTGATCTGATTGCATTCGGGCTCCCGACAGCGGGCCGGCGCGCCCCCTTTTGGGCGGGCCGCACCGGCCACGCGCGCTCAACGCTTGTGGATCCTCTGGTGAACGCCGGTCACCATCACGCCCGCGGGCGCCAACACCATCGTGCGGATCTCGCGGCCGTCGTCGATGATGACCATCCGTTCTTCGAGGAGGATGCCGGGACCGGGCTGAAATCGTGCGATCCCTGTGCAGTCGGGGCTCACTTCGTATGTCCCGAAGCCTTGCCGGTCGGGAACGATTCCGGTGATCGAGCCTTTCACGTTGTCGATCTGGCTGATGTTCCCCTGACCGTCGTAGTTGCGAAGGACGACGCCGATGACCGATTCGGTCAGGCCTCCTGGCGCCGGCCTCGTGCCCTGAATCTGAATTCCATAGTCTCCGCGGATTGTGGCCTCGCTGCACGGTCGACCGTCACGATGATCGTCATTGCCCTGACCATTTGCGCCCGCCAACTGCGCGCCGCCCATCGCCACCGCCGCCGCGCACGCCGTCGCGGTTACCCAACCAATTCGTTGCATGTATCCCCCTTGAGAGGCGCCCCGAGGAAACGGCTGGGAGCGCTTGCCGTTACAGGCGCAATCTGGCGGCTGGAAGTGCAATCGGTCGTGCGACGATTCCTCTGTGGAAGAGTCAGCGGGAGACGCGTCGGCCGGCCGTTGCATGTATCGGACAGCATTTCCGCCTGTATCCAGGGTCGAGACGTCGCAGGCCCGATTAGAGGTGCCTGTCGTTGAGAGAGAACATCTGCCATCTGACCAGGCGATGTGCTCCGTGGCGCGGCCACTCCTGCGGGCGGGACGTGCCTCAATCGAGACGTCGGACCCGCGGAGTACCGGATAGACTCCGCACAGTGACTCGAGGCGCCGATGTGACCGAGTTGTTGCAGGCATGGAGCGGCGGTGATGCGGAGGCCCTGGAACAGTTGGCGCCGCTGGTGCACCGCGAGCTTCGGGGAATTGCCCGGCGTCTGCTCGCGGGTGAGCGCCTCGCTGTCGGCTGGCAACCCACGGACCTCGTGCAGGAGTCTTACGTCCGCCTCCTCGACTGGCACGCGGTGCACTGGCAGAACCGCGCCCACTTCTTCTCGACGACCGCCCGGATGATGCGGCGCGTCCTGGTCGACGCCGCGCGTGCACGACAGGCGGCCAAGCGCGGTAAAGGTATGGGCAGCATATCCCTCGAAGTCGCACAGCTTGCGACGCCGACAGTCGGCGTCGATGTCGTGGCGTTGAACGACGCCCTGGCTGAACTGGCGACGCTCGACCCGCGACCGAGTCAGGTTATCGAACTCCGATTCTTCGGGGGCTATTCCGTCGAGGAGACCGCGGAAACGCTTGGCGTGTCGGTGCGGACCGTCATCAACGACTGGAACACGGCGCGCGCCTGGCTGCGTCACGCGCTCGCGACACGGGATCGGCAATGAACCCGGCGATGGTCAGCGAGCGGTGGCGCGTCCTCTCCGATTGGCACAACACATGGCTGGCGGCGCCCGCCGAAGAGCGCGCCCAACTGCGAGCCTTCTTCGCCACGGAGCATCCGGACCTGCTTCAGATGGCCGACGATCTCGCCGCTTCGAGCGACGCGGTCGACGGGTTTCTCGAAACTCCCGCCCTGGCACTCGCCGCTTGCGATCTGGCGCAGGACGAGCCCTCGCTCCCTGAAGGCACGCTCATCGGACCGTACCGGATCGTGTCGATCCTCGCTCGGGGCGGCATGGGAGACGTTTACCGCGCCACCGACCCGCGCCTCGGTCGAGACGTTGCGCTCAAGACGCTACCCAGGGCCGAGCCCGACGACGGGCAGGCGGTCGGGCGTTTCCTTCAGGAAGCGCGGATCACCGCGTCGCTCGACCACCCCAATATTGTCAGGGTGTTCGACGTGGGAATGTCGAACGGTCGCCCCTACCTGGTCTCGGAGCTGCTCGAGGGCGAGACGTTGCGAGGGCCGATCGGCAGGGGGCCGGTCGCCACAGCAGACGCCCGCGCAATCGCCGCAGCACTCGCGAGCGGCCTGGTGGCTGCGCACGCGCGAGGATTAGTGCACCGCGATCTCAAGCCGGAGAATATCTTCGTGACCCGGGCCGGTACCGCCAAGATCCTGGACTTTGGCATCGCGAAGCTCGCGCAGGATCCAGCGCTGCCACGCGGCCTCGCCACCCTGACGGGAGTGATTCTGGGCACGGCCGGCTATCTGGCACCCGAGCAGATCAAGGGCGACCCGGTCGACGCACGGACGGATCTGTTCGCACTGGGGTCGATTCTCTTCGAGCTGATGACGGGCCAGCGTGCCTTCGCGCGCGAGCACACGATCGATACCCTCCATGCGATCGTCCACGACGAGCCACCCGACCTGCTTCCCCGCGATATTGCACTGACCGCCATCGTGAGACGCTTGCTCGCCAAGGCGCCAGAGGGCAGATTCCAGTCGGCCGCCGACCTGCTGTGGACCCTGGAGCAGATCGATTTGATCGAGGTGCGGGCGGCGCCGCAACACGTGAGGCCGAGCCGGCGCTACCTCACTACGACGCGAAGAGGCTGGGCCATGGCCGGCGCAGCTGGATTGGCGCTAGTCCTTGTAGCGCTCTTTGGCGGCTGGCTCCGTGGTGGGACACCGGGCGAATCCGTTCCGCCCACGCTGACGCGTTTCTCATGGTCGCTTCCGGCTGGAACAAGGCTCGACTCCGCACCCATCGTCTCTCCAGACGGGCGACGAATCGCCTTTACGGCAGTCAGCGACGAATCGAGTCCACGCCTGTTCGTTCGATCGCTCGATGCGCTCGAGGCCACGGCCATCGTCGGCACCGAAGGGGCGAAGCAGCCGTTCTGGTCGCCCGACAGTCGCTCCCTCGGGTTCTTCGCCTCAGCCAAGCTGATGAAAGTGGCCGTGGCGGGCGGCGTCCCACTCGTCCTGTGCGATGCGCCGGACGCGCGGGGCGGCACGTGGAGTCCCTCCGGCACCATCGTGTTCAGCCCCACCCTGATCTTTGAAGGGCTCGCCAAGGTGTCGGCGGATGGCGGTGCGGTGGAGCCCGTGACGCTGCTCGACTTGAACCGCGGAGAGAATTCCCATCGATGGCCGGTGTTCCTGCCGGATGGCGTTCATGTGCTCTTTCACGTCAGGGCCAGCACCGATGAGCGGCGCGGCGTGTACGTCGCGCGGATCGACCGGCCCGCGTCGATACCCGGCTCGCCAATCTTCCGCTCGGAGTCTGAAGCGGTGTTCGTCCCGACATCGGGTCGAGAACGGGGCGTGCTGCTCTCCGCAGCCGATGGCCATTTGCAGGCACGGCCTTTCGACGCGGCGGCGATCAGGCTCGTCGGGGATCCGCGCACGTTGCCAGTCACGGTCGGTGCGAACACGCCGTACAACTCGATGATGTTGAGCGCGTCGCCGGAATTGCTCGCCTCGGTGACGACGCCGATGCCGTACGGCGTCGCGTTGGGCACAGTCGCCCGCAACGGAACGGGCGTGCAACTGTCCCCGTCTCGGCAACAGGGCTGGCCGCGGCTCTCCCCCGACGGGAAGCGGTTGGCGCGACAGATGATCGACCCTGCCCAGGGCAATCCCGACATCTGGGTCGAGGACCTTCAGGACGGCAGTCTCATCCGAGTGACCAACGCGACCGGTAACGACCTGCTCCCTGTGTGGTCCCCGGATGGACTACGTGTGGCATACGGCTCCGGCACCCTGACAGAGCGGCGGCTAAGCATTGCGGCGGCCGATGGTACCGGTGTCATGCAGGAACTACCGTGCCCGGACCATCACTGCGAACCGACCGACTGGTCGCCAGACGGGCGGCACCTCATCGTCAACACACGGGCTGCAGTGTTTGGTGTCCGCCCCGGAGACGTGTGGAGGGTGCCGGTCGACGACGCTGCTTCGGCCGAGGCGATTCTTGCCGGGCCGTTCCCCGAGTATGACGCGCGGGTATCACCCGACGGAGAGTGGCTGGCGTACGTCTCGGAGGAGGCTGGCCATCCAGAGGTGTCTGTTCGTGCGTTGTCCGGGCCACCAAGGCGTCTCGTGGTCTCCAACGACGGCGGCAGTCAACCCGTCTGGCGCCGCGACGGGCAGGAGCTGCTCTACGTCGATCGTGAAGGCCATCTTCGCGCGCGATCGGTGGAACACCGACCGAGACGAGATCTGACGCTCGGTCCAGCTGTTACGCTGAACGTGCCTCTCATCGGAGCGGGGCACTGGGGGACGCAGTACGACGTGTCTCCGGACGGGCAACGCGTCTATTTCATCGACCACACGGCTGTCCCTGGGCCGAGCGAGATCAACGTCGTGATCGGCTGGAGCGCCCTCCTCAAGTAGTTCGAAATCTCCGAGCTGTGAGAAGGACTCTAACGGTCTCCCCCGATCAGATCGCCGAGTGCGCCAAAGGCACCTCCGAGATCGCGTTTCACGTCCTCACGATCGCCGCGCCTGGCGGCCATGATGCGATCCGCGAGGCGCGAGAACGGCAGCGTCTGGATCCACACACGGCCAGGCCCGGTGATTGACGCGAAGAACAGCCCTTCCCCACCGAAGATCGCCGTCTTGATGCCGCCGACGAACTGGATGTCGTAATCGACCGTCGGGTCGAACGCGACCAGGCACCCCGTGTCGACGCGCAGCTTCTCGCCAGCTTTGAGCTCCTTGAGGATGATCGTTCCGCCGCTGTGAATGAAGGCCTCGCCGGTGCCCTCGAGCCGCTCCAGGATGAACCCTTCACCGCCGAAAAAGCCGGCGCCCAGGCGCTTGGTGAACTCCACGTTGATCTCGATGTTTCCCGCTGCGCAGAGGAACGAATCGCGCTGGCAGAGCAGCGCGCTGTTCTTCAGGGGCATCCTGAGGATCTTGCCCGGATACGGTCCGGCAAACGCGACCGACGCGGAGGGGACCTGGCAGCGGAAGAACGTGAGGAAAAAACTCTCGCCGGCGAGAATGGTCCGCTTGAGCCCGCCGAGGATGCCGCCCTGCATCCGGGCATCCATCTCGATCCCCTCGGTCATGTAGGTCATCGCGCCAGCTTCCGCGCGCACTTCATCGCCGGCGCCCATCGTAATCACGACGGCCTGCATGTCGTCGCCGACGATCTCGTGGCTGATCATGTCTCCCTCCTGCACCGAATTGTAGAATCGAACGATGCAGTACCGCACGTTCGGCCGGACGGGATGGCCGGTCTCCGAGATCGGCCACGGGTTGTGGGGGATGGGAGGCTGGACCGGTTCGGACGATGACGAGTCGCTCGCGGCGCTGGGGCGCAGCATCGTTCTGGGCTGCACGTTCTTCGACACCGCGTGGGTCTACGGCGAGGGCAGGAGCGAGCGTCTGCTCGGCGAAGCGCGCCGAAGATATCCACACGCTCCGATCCGCATCGCGACGAAGATTCCGCCGAAGAACATGCGCTGGCCCGCGCGCGACGACGACCCGGTGCAGGACACCTATCCTGCTGACCACATCCGCGATTTCACCGAGCGCAGCCTTCGAAACCTCGACGCGGAGACGATCGACCTTCAGCAGTTCCACGTCTGGAGCGACACGTGGGCCCACGATGAGGAGTGGCAGCGCGGTGTCCGCGCGCTGAAGGACGAGAAGCTCATTCAGGCGTTCGGCATCAGCGTGAATCGCTGGCAGCCCACCAACGTGATGCGGGCGCTGAAGACCGGCCTTGTCGACAGCGTGCAGGTCGTCTACAACATCTTCGACCAGGCACCCGAAGACGAACTCTTCCCTTACTGCGAGGCGAACGGTATCGCCGTCATCGCCAGGGTGCCCCTCGACGAAGGCAGCCTTACCGGCACGCTCCGGCCGGACTCAACCTGGCCGGAAGGCGACTGGCGTAACACCTACTTCTCACCGGAAAGACGTACAGAGACCCTCGCACGGGTCGACCGCCTCGAACCGCTGATCCCGGAGGGAATGGACCTGCCCGAGCTTGCGCTTCGGTTCATTCTCGAGAACCCGGCCGTGGCGACCACCATCCCCGGGATGAGGCGACCGGCGCATGTCGAGCGAAACCTGGCGGCCAGCGACGGTGTCCGGCTCCCGCCACGGCTGCGCGACGCGCTCCGGGCCCACAGGTGGAACCGGCCCTGACCAGTCCGGCGTCTGAAAACATGGAGCCAGGCAGAACCCCGGTCCTGCCGGACCGTGGTGTATACTTGGTGTTTCCCAGTACGCCGAAGGAGTTCGCTGTGAAGGAAGGCATCCACCCGAAGTATTACGACGTCGAGGCCCGTTGCGCCTGCGGCGCGACCTGGCAGACCCGGTCGACCAAGCAGGAGCTGCACCTCGAAATCTGCTCGAACTGCCACCCGTTCTTCACCGGACGGCAGAAGCTGATCGACACGGAAGGCCGTGTGGAGCGCTTCACGAAGAAGTTCGGTGCCCAGACGTCGGAGAGCCGCAAGAAGGCTGCGAAGGCGAAGAAGGAAACAGCGACCGCTCGCTGACCATCATTTTCCGCTCGATGCGTGCGAGGCGGTGCCGAACGGCATCGCCCCACGCCGTCTCCGATCCCGCCTCCAGGCTCTTCAACGCAAACAACCTGGCTGCCGCCAGATCGCGCTCGCGATGCTCGTGGTGAATCGCCAGCGCCTCTGTTGCCTCGCGTTTGATCTGCTGCGGGCAACCCGGCAGGTCGACCAGTTGCCCCCAACGCTCGGCCGCCCCGGCAAAACGGCGCGCCCGGCGCAGCATCAATGCAAGCGCTCGTAGTGCTTCGATTCGAACGCCCTGCGGCGTAGACGTCCACTCCGCCGCACGACGCCGCCGTCCGCCACTCGAAAGGACTGGCGTGGCCAACGCCAGCGCGCGTTCATAAGCAGCCTCTGCCCGACTATCGGCGGCGCGTTCGTATATCCGGCCGAGCGCCAGTGCCTCCCGCTCGTCGTCGGTCGATCCGGGACCGTCGGCAACAAGCGTCAGCAGGCGTGCGGTCAGCCCTGCGAGCGACAGCAGGTCGAGCCGGTTGTGCTCGAACACGTCAGCGAGGGGCTGCGCATTGCCGGTACGGATGAATTGGAAATACCGCCCCGGAATCTCCATCCCCGGCACATCTCCAACCCGCTGCGCGCCGAGTAACTGCCGTTCCAGTGCAATGAGCGAGCAGCCGAGCATCGGGTCGCCTCCCCAGAACCTCCGCGCCGGGTGCAGCACGTCGACGTGGGGAACCTGCGAGCACGGAGAGGAGAGCCGATGAAAGAGATAGCGGGTTTCGATCACCGGTGCGTCGAACGACTTCCCATTGAAGGTGACGAGCGCCCCGGCCCGAGCCAGATCCTCGGCGACGAAGGTGAGCATTCCGAGTTCGCCAGCGTAGTCGGTCATCAGGTGCTGCTCGATCACGAACGCACCATCGGCATCGAACCACGCGCACCCGACGAGAAACGCGTGCGTACCCGCACCGCCGCTCAACCCCGTGGTCTCGAGGTCGAAGAACATGAACGGCACCCGTGGGGCTCCGCTCGCCAGCAGTGACGCACCACGCTGCGCTTCCGAGAGGCGGGCGCCGAACTCACCGACGCTGGAGCGTCCGTACACCGCATCCGGCTCGAGCCGCCGTCTCACGACGAACGACCGTGCCTGGTCGCGCTTCCGCCACTCGCCTCCAAGCACATCCTCGATCGTCGCGCCGGTTCGCAGAGCGGCCGAACGGCGCGAGTCGAGGCCCTCGGCGGTAGCAGGCAGCGGCCCCGAAGGTGCCGGCGTGGGGGCGACATGATCCGTTCCGTTCGGGCGGACGATGCCGCGCAGCCTGTCTCGAAGTGTTCCCGGATCCATTGTCACGCTGCGAGCCTGTTCGACAGGAGAAGGTCGAGTATGCGGAGCGCCGCCGTCTTCGCAAGAGGGCCGGTGTTTCCGATCGGCCCGACACAGCCCGGACAGCCGTTCTCGCACGGGCATTCGGCAATCAACCTCCGGGTGGCGTCGAGCAACTCGTCATGCATGCGGTACAGCGGCATGCTGAAGCCGATGCCGCCGGGGTAATTGTCGTAGATGAAAATGCGCGGGCTCTGCTCTTCCGTGTCGATCGATATTCCCACGTCGTGGCCGTCGCACATCAGCAGCAGCTGCGCCACCTGTTTCATCGCGAAGGCCAGGCCGACGATTCCGTCGCGTCGATCGTCGGTCGCAAACGGCAGCACTCCCATCACGTCCGCCGGAATGCTGAGCCAATAAGAGGTGGTGTGCATCTGCTGCTCGGGAAGATCGAGCTCACCCGAGCCGACGTTCTCGTTCGTGTAGAACTTGATCTTCTTGAAGCCAACCACGCGCGACACGACGTGCACCTCGCCGTTGCTCGGCACGGCCGGTTCAGAGAACGTATCCATGATGGTGACGCGGCTATTGGTGATCGCGTCCGTGTAGTAGTCGCAGTCGATCTCCCGCACGAAGGCCTTGCGCCCGTCGAAGTCCAGCTTCTCCACCTGGTACAGCATTCCCTCGACGATGTAGATGGCCTTCTCGTGCAGTGTGGACGGTCCGCTGGTGAAATCGGTTTCCCCAATCACGCGCGGCTCGCGCGTCGTGTCGACGATCACGAAGTTGTCTGAAGACACCGAGCGCAGGCTGACGGCGTCCGCGGGGTAGGATTCGCTCGTCCAGTTCCACTGTCCTTCGGCTTCTGGCTGGTCGAGCTCATCGCTACCTCCGGTGCGGTGCACGAGGCCCTGCTCGGCCAGGATGCCAAGGACCTCCTGCACGTCGTGGCGCCCGAACTGCTCCGTGCGCGTGAACGGCAGTTCGAATGCGCCGCACTTCACGTGGTCGACCAGGATGTGCAGGTTGTCGGGGTCGATCAGCGCACGCTCCGGAGAGCCTTCGAAGAAGTACGACGGGTTGCGGACGATGAACTGATCGAGCGGCGCGCTGCTGGCGACCATCACGGC
>Ga0070678_100001093_pt1 | contig 14190 bp, 11 predicted proteins | sample KBSM73metaG_FD_65647 | JGI IMG/M metagenome (GOLD analysis project Ga0070678, IMG submission 65647) | Miscanthus rhizosphere microbial communities from Kellogg Biological Station, Michigan, USA - KBS M7-3 metaG | ecosystem: Host-associated > Plants > Roots > Rhizosphere > Soil ...
AAAAGCCCCACCGACAACGCGTCGTCGCTGACGCCCGCACCGTCGGGCACTTCGACGGCCACCACTCCTAACGCCCCGACATCGCCGTCGGCGATGACCCCGCCGCCTGCGTCTTCGAACGCCGGAGCGACCTCGTCGGCGCCGCCATCCACGTCGTCCGCCGCGCCGTCTGCCTCGTCATCGTCGACGCCGATGCCGTCGTCCGGGTCCGCCACGACGAGCTCGACAACAGGGTCCTCCACGGGCGCGCAGGACACGACCACCACCCCTTCGCCGACCGCGACACTCAACAATCAGCCGTCGAAGGACAAAGGACAGTAAGGTCGGATCGATCGAGGGCGGTGCGCGGGGCCCACTGACAAAGTAGCGTAGTCAGGGGCCTCCGGCACTGCACGACCACACGGGCGCCGATCGACGCGGTATCGCGGTTACCCTGCCTGCCACAGCTCCGGCTGGCGCTGTGCATTCGCGAACGTAGCCTCGTAGGTCACCCACCACTCGCGGAATTCGCGTTCGGTCAGCGCCGGCGTGATCAGGTTGCCCTGCGCTTCCTCGCAACCGAGCGAGAGCAGCACGTTGAACTGCGCATCGGTTTCGACGCCTTCGGCAGTGCACCGCAACCCGAGTGAATGCGACAGCGCGATGATGGCGTGGGCAATGGCCTCGTCGTTCTTGTTGTGCTCGAGCCCGTGCACGAAGCGCTGGTCCACCTTGAGACCATGGATCGGTAGCCGTGCGAGATACGAGAGGCTGGAATAGCCCGTGCCGAAATCGTCGACCGTGATGGAGATGCCCAGCTGCTTAAGCTCGGTCAGCGTTGCAACCGCCTTGTCCGCATGGGTGATGATCACGCTCTCGGTGATCTCGAGGTCGAGGAAATGCGGCGACAGGCCACTTTCCATCAGTGCGTCCTGAACGGTCGCGAGCCAGTTGTCCTTTTGCAGCTGCTGCACCGAAAGGTTGACCGACAAGCGAAGCAGCATGTTCTGGCGGTGCCACTGCACCACCTGCCGGCATGCGTCGTGCAGCACGCGCTCGCCGAGCGGATGAATCATCCCGGACTCCTCGGCGATCGGAATGAACTCCGAGGGCGAGACCATGCCGCGCTGCGGATCGCGCCAGCGTAGCAACGCCTCGACGCCGCGGGGCCGGCCGGTCCGCATGTCGATCTGCGGCTGATATACCAGGTAGAACTCGTCGGTCATGAGCGCGCGACGCATGTCGGTCTCGAGCTGCAAGCGCTTCTGCACGCGTGCATTCATGTCGGACGTGTAGAAGCGGTACGCATTGCGGCCCGATTCCTTGGCCGCGTACATCGCCGTGTCGGCATGCTTGATCAGCGTGACGGCGTCCGGCGCATCGATCGGATAGATCGCAGCGCCGATCGAGCACGTGAGCGTCGGAATCTGGTCCGACAGGCGGAACGGCTCCATGAACGATTCGCGCACGCGCGAGATCACCGCCATCACCTCGAACGTCGCGTCGGCGACGCCGAGGCTCGGCAGCACGAGGATGAACTCGTCGCCACCGAGCCGCGCGACGGTGTCGCTTTCGCGCACGGCCTTGGTCAATCGCTGCGAGATCGCCTGCAGCAGCTGGTCGCCTGCATCGTGGCCCAGCGTATCGTTGATGCGCTTGAAGTGATCGAAATCGAGAAACAGGCATGCCACCTGCGAGCCGTCGCGAAGCGCCTGCGCGAGAATCTGCTTCAGGCGCTGGTTGAGCAGCGACCGGTTGGGAAGCCCGGTGAGGATGTCGTGCTGCGCGAGCTTGTAGGCCTGCGCGGTCGCAACCTCGAGCTCCTTGGTCCGTTGCGCGACCTTCTCCTCGAGCGTCTTCTGATAGTTGCCGACTTCAGCCTGCGATTCGGCGAGGCGCTGCGTCATGTGATTGAACGTGTGCGTGAGGAGGCCAAGCTCGTCCGAGGATTTCGACGGGACGTAGACGTCGAGCCGCCCGGATCCGACTGCACGTGCCGCGCGCATCAGCCGCCGCATCGGAGCGACCAATCCTCGCGTCAACAGCAGCGTTGCCACCACCGCGAAGACGACGAGAAGGCCGATCACGGTCAGCGCTCCCAGCACCTGGGCGCGAAAGTTCTCCTGCTGCCGCTCGAACGACATGCCGAGTCGTACGAAGCCGACCGGTGTGGAGCCCTTGGCCGCGACCACCGGGCTTTGCAACTCCAGGTAGCGCACGCCGCCGATGCGGCGCTCGACGTCCACTTCCGTTTTCCCGCCCAGGCCATCAGCGGTCGAGGATGGCGGCACGTCTTCCTTCAGCCTCGCGGAAAACCTGCGCTGGGCAAAGGGCGCATGCGCACCATCCTCGATGATCACGTAAGCGATGTCGGATTCGTTCGGTATGCCTGCGAGAATCTGGTCGATCTGCGCGTTGTTCCGGCCGGCGAGTCCCGGCGCCGACAGCTCCGTCAGCATCGCAAGCACCGTGCGGCCCTGAACGCGGATCTGGTGCTGGTCGTCGCGGAGCGCCTGCCAGAAGTAATACGACGTGATTGCGAGCGCGGTGAGCCCGATCAGTCCAACGGTCAGCAGGTTGAGCTTGGTCAGAAGGCCCAGCTTGACCGGCGGCAGGTTGAGCGTGGTGACCGTGTCCGCCGCGAGGGGCGAAAGATGCTTGCGCAGGCGTTGGCGGACGGTGGTCATCGGCACGATGAAGCACGAATGGTCGATCGCGACCGCGAAACAGGGCAGTGGACTACAAGGGGCTCGTTACCGGGGGATGCTGCGGCCAAGCGGCCGACAGAATACACCTCCCTTCGATCAAGGGGACGGTCGGCCCGCGCGAGACGACGAAAGCCCTTGGCGGGAGCGGTCAGAGTGCGGCGACGGGAATCTTGCCGATTTTCTGCTGCCATTCGCGTGGCCCGGTGTGATGCACCGAGGTGCCGGTCGAATCGACGGCAACTGTCACCGGCATGTCCTTGACGTCGAACTCGTAGATAGCCTCCATCCCCAGATCGGCAAACCCGACGACACGGGCGGCGCGAATCGCCTTGGAGACGAGGTAGGCGGCGCCGCCGACGGCCATCAGGTAGGCCGCCTTGTGTTTTCGGATGGCTTCGATGGCCACCGGGCCGCGCTCCGCCTTGCCGATCATTGCGATCAGCCCGGTGCGCGCGAGCATCGTCTCGGTGAACTTGTCCATCCGCGTAGCCGTCGTCGGTCCCGCCGGGCCCATGACTTCGTCGCGCACCGGATCCACCGGTCCGACGTAATAGATCACGCGGTTGGTGAAATCCACCGGGAGCGGCTCGCCCTTCGCCAGCATTTCCGTGATCCGCTTGTGCGCGGCGTCGCGTCCGGTCAGCATCTTTCCGTTGAGCAGCAGCCGGTCGCCGGGCCGCCACGCCGCCACTTGCTCGCGCGTCAGCGCATCGAGATCGACGCGCTTCGACTCCACTGCCGGTGTCCAATGCACGTCGGGCCATTGCGAGAGGTCCGGCGGCTCCAGCCTGGCGACGCCGCTGCCGTCGAGCGTGAAATGCGCGTGGCGCGTCGCGGCGCAATTCGGGATCATGGCCACCGGCAGGCTCGCCGCGTGGGTCGGGAAGTCGAGGATCTTGACGTCGAGCACGGTCGACAAGCCGCCGAGTCCCTGCGCGCCGATGCCGAGGGCATTCACCTTGTCGTAGATCTCGAGGCGCAGCTCTTCCAGACGATTCGAGGGTCCCCGCTGGCGAAGCTCGTGGAGGTCGATCGGATCCATCAGCGACTCCTTCGCGAGCACCATCGCCTTTTCGGCGGTGCCGCCGATGCCGATGCCGAGCATGCCCGGCGGGCACCACCCGGCGCCCATCGTGGGCACCGTCTTCACCACCCAGTCGACGATCGAGTCCGACGGATTCAGCATCGTGAACTTGGATTTGTTCTCCGAACCCCCGCCCTTTGCGGCGATCTTCACCTCGACGGTGCCGCCGGGCACGATGTCGAAATGAACCACCGCCGGCGTGTTGTCTTTGGAATTGCGACGCTTGCCGGCGGGATCGTGCAGGATCGACGCGCGGAGCGTGTTGTCGGGATGCAGGTACGCGCGCCGGACGCCTTCGTCGACCATTTCGGCAATCGACATCGTGACGCCTTCCCACCGGACGTCCATGCCCACCTTGACGAAGGCGACGATGATGCCCGTGTCCTGACAGATCGGTCGATGACCTTCGGCGCACATCCTCGAATTGGTGAGAATCTGCGCGATCGCATCCTTGGCCGCGGGCGATTGCTCCGCCGCGTAGGCCTCTCCCAGCGCGGTGATGTAGTCGACCGGGTGGTAATAGGAGATGTATTGCAGCGAATCCTCGATGCTCTGGATCAAGTCCTGCTGACGTATGGTGGCCATGGCGATTCCTGGCAAATGGTTCGATGTGAAGCGGGGCGGTGCACGGCGCGAATCACCGCGCGGGGCGCTGCTCCGCGCTTCGGTCAGTGCGTCTTGCCGTTCGGCGGCCCCGGCAACGGCATCACACGATCGACTGCGGCGACCGCAAGCGCCGACAGGAGGAACGTGACATGGATGACGGTTTGCGCGATCAGCACCTTGGGCTCGTACGACGCTGCGTTGATGAACGTCTTCAGGAGGTGGATCGACGATATCCCGATGATCGCGGTCGCGAGCTTCACCTTGAGCACGCTTGCGTTCACGTGCGACAGCCATTCCGGCTGGTCGGGGTGGCTTTCGAGGTCCATCCGCGACACGAACGTCTCGTAGCCGCCCACGATCACCATGATCAGGAGGTTGGAGATCATCACAACGTCGATCAGGCCAAGCACGACCAGCATGACCAGCGTCTCCGGCGGCGCCTGGATGGTCTGCGCGCCGACCGGCGTCGCGTTGCGGAGGATCAGGTCCAGCGCGGTCTGCGAGCCGAATGCCGCCTCGACCAGGTGGGTCAGCTCGATCATGAAGTAATAGACGTAGACCGCCTGCGCGACGATCAGCCCCAGATAGAGGGGCAATTGCAGCCACCGGCTCATGAAGAGCAGGCGGGGAAGCGGCTTCAGCTGGGGATCGGAACGAGGCAGGAGTGCGGCCATTGGAACGGAAGCGACGAGCCCAATGCCACCGCGCGTGAATGCGCGTGGCGGACAAGCCGCGAGTTTAACATTGCGATCCGAGGAAACGCGGTTCTGGCTCAGGTAAGCTGACGGTGGGACGCCCTTGAACGAGGGAGCCGACGTTGCGCAGCAGTTGGCAGCGTGGTTAGACTAGGGCCCGCTCAAGCGACCTCGCTTCGCATCGAACAACAGCCGCGCGGCGTCGCAGCGGGCGCGGCACCTGGAGGAGAAGGTCAGCATGTCCAATATCGAATCGGTTCTGCAGGAATCGCGCTTGTTTCCGCCACCGGCGGAATTCGCGGCGCAAGCCAACGTCAAGCCCGCCGATTTCGACCGGATGAATGCCGCGGCCGCCGCCGATTACAGCGGCTTCTGGGCCGGACTCGCGCGTGAAAACCTCCTTTGGCAAACACCGTTCACCCGGTCGCTCGACGAGTCCAACGCGCCGTTCTACAAGTGGTTCGAGGATGGAACGCTCAACGTCTCGTACAACTGCCTCGAGCGCAACCTCCAGAACGGCAACGCCAACAAGGTCGCGATCGTCTTCGAGGCGGACGATGGCAAGGTGACGCGGATCACCTACCAGGAGCTCTATCACCGCGTCTGCCGGTTCGCCAATGGGCTCAGGTCGCTCGGCATCAGGAAAGGCGATCGCGTGGTCATCTACATGCCGATGTCGATCGAAGGCGCGGTTGCCATGCAGGCCTGTGCGCGCATCGGTGCCACGCATTCCGTCGTCTTCGGGGGGTTTTCGGCGAAGTCCCTGCAGGAGCGGATCGTCGACGTCGGCGCAGTCGCGGTGATCACCGCCGACGAGCAGGTGCGCGGTGGCAAGCACCTGCCGCTCAAGGCCATCGTCGACGAGGCGCTCGGCATGGGCGGCTGCGAGGCGATCCGGCATGCGGTCGTCTACCGGCGCACGGCGGGCAACGTCGGGTGGTCGGCGCCGCGCGACGTGTGGATGCACGAACTCGTCGAAAAGCAGCCCGATACCTGCGAGCCCGAATGGGTCGGCGCGGAGCACCCGTTGTTCGTGCTTTACACCTCGGGCTCGACGGGCAAGCCGAAGGGCGTGCAGCACGGTTCCGCCGGCTTTCTGCTGTGGGCGATGCTGACCATGCGATGGACGTTCGACATCAAGCCGTCCGATCTCTTCTGGTGCACGGCCGACATCGGCTGGGTCACGGGCCACACGTACATCGCTTACGGCCCGCTCGCGGTAGGGGCGACGGAAATCGTGTTCGAAGGCATTCCCACGTTTCCGGATGCAGGGCGTTTCTGGAAGATGATCCAGGATCACAAGGTCAACATTTTCTATACCGCGCCCACGGCGATCCGCTCGCTCATCAAGGCGTCCGAAGCGAATCCCGCGGCGGCGCCGCGAAACTACGATCTGTCGTCCCTGCGGCTCTTGGGCTCCGTGGGCGAGCCCATCAATCCCGAGGCCTGGATGTGGTACTACAACGAAGTGGGCGGCGCCCGTTGCCCCATCGTGGATACCTTCTGGCAGACGGAAACCGGCGGGCACGTGATCACGCCGCTGCCCGGTGTCACGGCCCTCGTGCCGGGGTCGTGCACGCTGCCATTGCCCGGCATCATGGCGGCGATCGTCGACGAAGCGGGACACGACGTGCCGAACGGGCAGGGCGGCATCCTCGTCATCAAGCGGCCGTGGCCCGCGATGATCCGCACGATCTGGGGCGATCCCGAACGCTTCAAGGCATCTTATTACCCGGCCGAGCTCGGCGGCACGCTCTACCTCGCCGGAGATGGTTCGGTGCGGGACAAGAAGACCGGGTATTTCACGATCATGGGGCGGATCGACGATGTCCTGAATGTGTCGGGCCATCGCATGGGCACCATGGAGATCGAATCCGCGCTCGTCTCCAATCCGCTGGTCGCCGAGGCGGCGGTCGTCGGTCGGCCGGACGACATGACGGGCGAAGCCGTTTGCGCGTTCGTGGTTCTGAAGCAGGCGCGGCCGTCCGGCGGCGACGCCGAAAAGCTAGCGAAAACGTTGCGCGATTGGGTCGGCAAGGAGATCGGTCCGATCGCCAAGCCGAAGGACATCCGCTTCGGCGACAACCTGCCCAAGACGCGGTCCGGCAAGATCATGCGGAGGCTTCTCCGCTCGATCGCAAAAGGCGAGGAGATCAAGCAGGACGTCTCTACCCTCGAGAATCCGGCGATTCTGGAGCAGTTGAAGCAGGCTCTGTAGCGGATCAAAGTTTCGCGCGTCGCTTCGCTCGCGCGCGATACTTTGATCCGGGGAAGTTAGATCGGCCGCCTTCGGGGCGGCCGTGCGGCGGCCTTCATAGAACGACGGATTGCGCGCGGCAGCCTCTCGCCCCGTTCGCTTTGCTCACTATTGCTCGAATGACTGGAGCGCGCGGATGCAGGCTGACAGCCTATTGCATACGTTATTGTCGTCCCCGCGCACGCGGGGGGATCCCTTTGTTCTGGGGACCATTGAGCAGGGCAACATGGTTCCCGCTTTCGCGGGAACGACGTATGGATGTCGAAAGGCGGGAAGAGGCATTCACTCCGCACACGGCGCGCCCCAGCCATTCCAGCTCGGCGAGCGCAGTGAGCGGAGCGAAAGGCTGCCGCGGGCAATCCGCAGTGCTATGAGCGGTCGGCGCCGGCCCGTCCCAAGCCGACCCGATCAAGCATCCCCGAGTGAAAGCATCGTGCGAGGCGCGCGAAAGCGCGCACCTCGCGAAACTCTCATCCCTACGCCGGCACCGACTCCGAAAACGATTTGCGTCGAGAAAGCTTGAGCTCGAGCCGCGCGAGATTCGGATAGGGCTCGCGCCAGTTGAGCTCCGGATAACGAAGGTCGAGATATCCGAGCGCGCATCCGGTTGCGATGTCGGCCAACGTATACGCTTCGCCGTTGCACCAGGCTTTTTCACCGAGCTCCCGGGCGAGTTCCGCGATGCCTTCGACGATCTTGCGTTGCTGGCGCTCGATCCATTCCGGGCTTTGACTTTTCGCGGGGCGCCGCTTTTCCAGGACCGTCGCGATTGCGGCATCGCAGACGCCGTCAGCCAATGCTTCCCATCGGCGCACCACGATCCGCTGCCGCGCCGGATCGGGAATCAGGTGAGACACCGGGCTCACTTCGTCCAGGTACTCGACGATCACGCGCGAGTCGAAGAGCGCGGTGCCATCGTCGAGGATCAGCACGGGCACCTTGCCGAGGGGATTGTGCGCGTGGACGGGATTTTCCGGCGTCCACGGCGATTCGTCGATCCGCTGATACTCGATCTTCTTTTCCACGAGCACGATGCGAACCTTGCGCGCGTAGGGGCTCGTGGGCGAGTAGATGAGCTTCAGCACGGGATGGACGATCGGAAGCGCGTTGAAAAAATTATAACATTCGGCCCGGCGTGCACGACCCGGCGACGCCTCGAGCGCAGCATTCATCGTGCTAGAATTTTGGCCGGATCCGCAATGACGAACGCCGCGAATGCCACGCTGACAGCGCTGTCGCCTCTCGACGGGCGTTACGCGGGCAAGGTTGCTCTCCTGCGCGAGCACTTCAGCGAGTTTGGCTTGATCCGCAACCGGATTCGTATCGAGCTTGCCTGGCTCGACGCTCTCGCCGCCGACCCCGCCATCGTGGAGGTCCCTCCGTTTTCCGACGCCACCCGAGCCTTGATCGCCGACGTTGCGCGCCAGTTTTCGTTCGCCGACGCCGCGCGTGTCAAGGCCATCGAGCAGACCACCAACCATGACGTCAAGGCGGTCGAGTACTGGCTGAAGGAGCGCTTTGCCGACGTGCCCGAGATCGCGCGTGTCGGCGAATTCGTCCACTTCGCGTGCACGTCCGAGGACATCAACAACCTGGCGCACGGATTGGCGCTCTTCGAAGCGCGTCGGGACGTTCTGTTGCCGCTGCTTGCCACGCTGAATGCCGATTTGCGCGCGCTTGCGCATGCACAGGCCGACCAGCCGATGCTGGCACGCACGCATGGCCAGGCGGCGACGCCGACGACACTGGGGAAGGAGATTGCAAACTACGTCGCCCGGCTCGATCGCCAGACTGCGGCATTCTCCAAGGTCGTCGTCAAAGGCAAGATGAACGGCGCCGTGGGCAACTACAACGCGCATGCCGTCGCCTATCCCGACATCGATTGGGAGCGCTTTGCCGCGCGTGTCGTGATGACGCTGGGACTCGAATTCAATCCGTACACCACGCAGATCGAGCCGCACGACTGCATCGCCGAATATTGCGATGCGCTTGCGCGCGTCAACACGATCCTGATCGACTTCGATCGTGATATCTGGGGCTATATTTCCCTCGGCTATCTGCGCCAGCGAACAGCCGAAGGCGAGGTCGGCTCGTCCACGATGCCGCACAAGGTGAACCCGATCGACTTCGAAAATTCCGAAGGCAATCTCGGACTCGCCAACGCGCTTCTGCGTCACCTTGCCGAGAAGCTTCCGGTGTCGCGATGGCAGCGCGACCTGACCGATTCCACGGTGTTGCGCAACGTGGGCGTCGCGCTCGGCCATACTCTCCTGGGCTGGACGTCCTTGCGGCAGGGTCTTGCCAAGCTCGACGCTGATCCCAGGGCGCTCGCGGACGATCTCGATGCGAACTGGGAAGTGCTCGCGGAAGCGATCCAGACGGTGATGCGCCGCTACGGACTGCCGACTCCGTACGAGCGATTGAAGGCGCTGACTCGCGGACGCTCCGGCATGACGCGCGAATCGCTGCACGCGTTCATATCGGAACTCGAGCTTCCGCAAGACGCCAAGGCGCGCCTTCTGGCGCTCACGCCCGCTACCTATACCGGCAAGGCGGCCGCGCTCGCGCGCCGCGTCTGAAGGGCCCGGCGTCGACTTGCTCCCCGCGCTTCGCGCGTGTCCACTCGCGATTGAGGGTCTGCGACTGGCGCGCGATGGCATCGATCGTCGCTACCAGGTCAGGCTGATCCGCATCCCACGGGCGCTCGAATGGCATCCCGCTCCCCTCCAGACAGCGACGGTGATCCGCTTCCGACGGCCGTGATTGCTCCCAGGCTCAGTCTGCGGATGCCGATCTGCGCGCGCGCCGTTCCTTGAGGAAGGTGGTGGCGGCCGGCAGCAGCGACAGAACGACGATGCCGATCACGATGTAGGAAAGGTTTTCCTTCACCCACGGGATGTTGCCGAAGACATAGCCCGCGTAGACCAGCGAGGCGATCCACGCGATCGCGCCGATGACGTTGTACGGGAGGAAGCGCCGATAGGGCATGCCCGCCACCCCCGCAAGGAAAGGCGCGAACGTCCGCACGATAGGCACGAACCGGCCGATGATGATCGTGACGCCGCCATACTTGTCGTAGAACGCCTGCGTCTGGAGCAGGTACTTGCGCTTCAGCCAGCGCGACTCCGGCTCGTGGAAGGCCCGCGGCCCGATGTAGCGCCCCACCGCGTAGTTGACCGAGTCGCCCAGGATCGCCGCGCAAATCAGCACGACCACGAGCACATGGATGTTGAGGCTCGCTACGGCGACGACGGTGCCTGCGATGAAGAGGATGGAATCGCCCGGCAGGAACGGAAAGACCACGAGACCGGTTTCGGCGAAGATGACGAGAAACAGCAATGCATACAGCCAGGGGCCATATTGCGCGGCGAATTGCGCGACCGTCTGGTCGAGCGCCAGCAGCGAATAGATGAGGGTGGTGACCATCGCCGGGTCACGCCATCCAGCGCAGCGCTTGCTGGCGCACGACGTCGGGAAGCGTCTTCGCCTCGGCATAGGCCCGGCGGAGCCACGCGGCATCGTTGCCTTCGCCCATCGTGACCGCCAGAAGCGCCTCCAGCGCCGCGGTGGATCCGAGGCTTGCTGCGTGACCCGACAACTCGCGCAGCGTCGACCGGATGTCGTCGGCGATGAGCACGCTCTTCCGCGTCTTCGGATCGACCAGCGTGCCGTCCAGACCGTGACGGCTTCCCTGGAAACGGTTGTAGCTGTGCACCAGGTAGAGGTCTGGCGTGATCCAGTCGACACGGTCGGTCAAAAGCTTCGAGGCGAGCGCCTGCGCATACGCGGCGATCTGCGCGGCGCGCTCGACCGTGAGCGGCGTGTCGCATACGCGGATCTCGACGGTGCCGTATTCGGGCTTGGGCCGGATGTCCCAGTAGAAATCCTTCATGCTCTTCACGATGCCAAGGTCGTACATCGTGTCGAAATAGCGGTTGAACTCGGCCCAGTCGCGCACGAAGGGCATCGTGCCGGATAGCGGAAACGCATTCACCACCGACAGCCGCGACGAGTCGAACGCCGTGTCGACGCCCTGGTAGAACGGCGACGACGCGGCCAGCGCAACGAAGTGCGGGACGTATCGGATGAGCGCGTGATTCAGGTAGATGGCGTCGTCCGCGTTCGCGCATCCGATGTGCACGTGCTGGCCGAAGACCGTGAACTGCTTCGCCAGGAAGCCGTACTTTTCGGACACCGACTGGAACCGCTCGGTCGGATAGATCTTGCGCTCGCTCCATTTCTGGAATGGGTGCGTGCCACCGCCTGCGATCGCGACGTTCATCTGGCGCGCGTGTGTCGCCAGCGAATCGCGCATCGCGCGAAGCTCGGCCAGGAGCGGCTCGTAGCGCTCGTTCACCGACGAATTGATCTCGACCATGCTCTGGGTGATCTCGGGCTTCAACTCCCCCTTGTGATCGTCGTCGGCGGCGCGCCGAAGCAGGTCGTCGGCGTCGGGCGCGAGGTTGTAATCGCGCGTGTTCACGAGCATCAGCTCGAGCTCGACGCCGAACGTCAGCGGCGCGGACCGACCGAAATCGAGAACCGGCATGCGGTCAGTCGCGGACGTCGGGCTCGCCTTCGCCCGACACGATCAGCGCGTAGCGGGTCGCGATCGGACCCAGGACGCTCAAGATCGCGATGCCCGAGGCGACGATCGAGGCGATGTGCGCGCCGAACTCCGGCGCCACCTCGTAGATCGGCTGCGTGAATCCGATGGCGAGACCCGCGAGCGGGGTCAAGGCGAGCGATAGCGTCGCTGCCTGCCGCGAGGAGATCCGCGCCGGCACGGCGAAGAGATAAAGTGCGATCGCCTTGCCGAGAAGGCGCACCAGCACGAGCGCAAGGCCCAGCCACGCGACCGTGCCGAACTGTTCGGGCCGAAGCGTTGCTCCCGTCAGCACGAACAGGACCACGAAGAAGAGGCGCGCCGCGTGGCCGAAGCGGATGTCGATCAGGCGCCGGTCGGAATCGAGATTCCGCGCGCAGACGCCGAACACCAGGAGTGCAAGCAGCACGGACATCTTTCCGACCTGGGCCGCGCCGACCGTCAGCACGATCATCGCGACCATGAGGATGAACTGCGCCGCGTCGCCCTTGCCGAGGAACCGCGCGATCAGCTGCGACACGAAGAATGCAAGATAACCCAGCAGGAACGATCCCGCCACGATCCACAGCGCACGAGCGATGGGATGCCACGCGCCCCCGCCGCCGCGCGCTTCGATGAAAGGCAGGAGCACGGCAACGCCCAGCATCGCGATGATGTTGTTGAGGGCGACGTGCCAGAGCGCGCGCCGGGTCACGGGTCCCTCGGCCTTGAGCTCGGAGGCGACGAGCAGCACCACCGCGGGCGACGTCGCAATCGCCACGGTGGCGGCAACAGCCGCTTCGAGGGCCGGGATCTCGAAGAACGTGAGGAGCGCGAACATGGCGGCGAACGAAAGCAGGCTCTCGGCCAGTCCGGTGGGCAGCAACCAGCGGTCGTGGCGCGCCCACTCGAGGTCGAGGCGGCGTCCGAGCTCGAACACCACCAGGCCGAGCGAGATGTCGGCGAAGATCCGCGCATCGGCGAGCGCGTCTTCCGTGAGCCAGCCCAGCACGCCGGGCCCGAGCACGAAGCCCGTGGCGATATAGCCGGTTATCGCCGGCAGAACGCGGGTGGTCGACGCGATGCGCCCGCCGATGAGGCCGGCCAGGAGCAAAAGGCCGAAGAGCGCAAAGCTGTTCGACCCCGGCGGCCATGGGGGCAGGAAGTCGGCGCTCATCGGCCCTTGTGGGTCGGGCTGGATCGGAACGAGCGCATGCCGGGGACCTTTCCGAAGGTCCGCGTCAGGGCAGGATCTTTTCGCCTTCCGGACCGCTGCGCTTCTTTTCCGGTTTGACCAGGTCCTCGCGCGACACGCCCAGCCACATCACGAGCGCTGCCATGACTAGCGCGGAGGAATAGATGCCGAAGCAGATGCCGATGGCGAGCGCAAGCGCGAAGTGGTGGAGCGTTTCGCCGCCGAAGAAGAAGATCGAAAGCACCATCAACAACGTACAGCCGTGGGTGATGATGGTGCGGGACATCGTGCTCGTGATCGCATTGTCGATCACGTGCATGACCGACGCCTTGCGCATCTTGCGAAAGTTTTCGCGGATCCGGTCGGCGATGACGACCGATTCGTTCACCGAGTATCCCAGCACGGCGAGAACGGCCGCCAGCACGGGCAGCGAGAATTCCCACTGGAAGAACGCGAAGAATCCCAGGATGATGATCACATCGTGCAGGTTCGCGATGATCGCCGCGACGGCGAACCGCCATTCGAAGCGCAGCGCCAGGTAGGCCACGATGCCGAGCGACACCAGGAGCAGCGCCAGCGCGCCGTTTTCGTAGAGCTCCTTGCCCACCTGCGGACCGACGAATTCGACTCGCTTTTGCGTGGCGGACGGATCGTCGGACTTGAGCGCCGCCATCACGCGATCCGAGAGTTGCGCCGTCGACAGCCCTTCCTTGAGCGGCAGCCGGATGAGCGCCGTGTCCGATGCCCCGAAGCTCTGCGCGGAATACTCGCCCAGCTGGAGCTTGTCGATCGCCGCCCGCACGCGGTTGAAGTCGACCGCGTGCGCGTAGGTCACCTCGATCACCGTGCCGCCGCGGAAGTCGACGCCGAGATTGAGTCCGCGCGTGGTGAGGAAGAGCACGGCCGCGAGAAACGTGATCGCGGAGATCACGTTGAACAGCAGCGCGTGCCGCATGAACGGGATGTCGCGCTTGAAACGGAAAAATTCCATCTGAGATGCTCTTCCTGCTAGGGTTTCAACGCGCTCTGCCGCACGTCGTGGCGGTCGCGAATCGCGGGCACCAGCGTGCGTGCGTCATGT
>Ga0070678_100001099_pt1 | contig 14168 bp, 16 predicted proteins | sample KBSM73metaG_FD_65647 | JGI IMG/M metagenome (GOLD analysis project Ga0070678, IMG submission 65647) | Miscanthus rhizosphere microbial communities from Kellogg Biological Station, Michigan, USA - KBS M7-3 metaG | ecosystem: Host-associated > Plants > Roots > Rhizosphere > Soil ...
GCTTGTACGGGCGGCAGGGCTGCGATGCTTGGAGCGGGCGTTTAGGAGGGCGTGATTTGTCTGCAGATTGTCTGGAGATTTGGAAAACGTGGTATTCTGCGGGCGCAGTCGCCATCATTGAGCCGGCTTCGCCCGTGGTCTTGCGGGCGGAGGCGGCTTAGTCACTGTGGCTTGATGTTCGGGCACGAGGGAACGTCTTGAACTTCCGATTCGGCCAGTACGACATTGATCTGGCGCAGCAGGAATTGCGCTGCGCGGGCGAAGCCGTGCCGGTGGAGCCGCAGGTGTTCGACGTGCTCGTCTATCTGGTGCAGCACCGCGACCGGATCATCAGCAAGGATGAGCTGTTCGAGACGGTGTGGCAGGGCCGCGTGGTGTCGGATGCGGCGCTGAATTCGCGCATCAGCGCGGCGCGCCGCGCGGTCGGCGACGACGGCAGCGCGCAGAAGGTCATCCGCACCATCCACAAGCGGGGATTCCGCTTCGTCGCCGAAGTCGAGCCGGACGCCGCGCCGGCCGTCGTGCCGTCGTCCGAGGAGGCGCGCGCCGACGATGCGCCCACGCTCGCGCCCGCCGCCGAGCCGGCCGAGCCGCTGCCGCTGCCGAGCAAGCCGTCGATCGCGGTGTTGCCGTTCCAGAACATGAGCGGCGATCCGGAGCAGGACTACTTCGCCGACGGCCTCACCGAGGACATCATCACCGGGCTGTCGCAGCAGCAATGGTTCTTCGTGATCGCACGCAACTCCTCCTTCACCTACAAGGGCGGCGCCGTGGATGTTCGCCAGGTCGCGAGCCAGCTCGGCGTGCGCTACATCCTCGAGGGGAGCGTGCGCAAATCGGCGAGCCGGGTGCGCGTCACCGGACAGCTGATCGACGCGATGCACGGCAACCATCTGTGGGCCGACCGCTACGATCGCGAGCTCGCCGACATCTTCGCGCTGCAGGACGAGATCACCACCCGCGTGATCGGCTCGGTCAGTCCGCAGATCCTGCTCGCCGAGGCGGCGCGCGTGCGGCGCAAGCCGCCGCAGAGCATCGACGCCTGGGACCTGGTGATGCAGGCGATGCCGCACATGTGGCGCATGACGACGGACGATCATCGCAGCGCGCAGGACCTGCTGCTGGAGGCGCTCAGCCTCGATCCGGAATACGCGCATGCCTACGCGCTGCTCGGCTGGATCTACGTGAGCATGTTCAATCTCGATACCGGCAAGCCGATCCACGAGTTCACCGAGCGCGCGCTCGACGCCGGCACCCGCGCGGTCGAGCTCGACGACCAGGATCCGTGGGGCCATCTGGTGCTCGGGCTCGGCTTCGCGCGGCGGCGAAAGCCTGACCTGGCCCTGATGCATCTCACCAAGGCGATCGAGCTCAATCCGAGCTTCGCGCTCGGCCATGCGGGGCTCGGCTATGGGCTTGCGGTCGGCGGGCAGCCGGAGCGCGGACTTGAGGTTTTGGAGCAGGCGCACCGGTTGAGCCCACGCGATCCGTTTTTGGCGATCTACGCGCCGACGGTGCGCTACATGGCGCTGTTCGCGCTTGGCCGCTACGAGGAAACCATCGCGGTGTGCCGCGAGACCGCCAGTTTGCATCCAAACCATGCCGGCGCCTGGCGGCTGATGACCGTGTCCCTCGCGCTACTCGGCCGCGAGGACGAGGCGAGAGCCGCGCTGGCACGCACGCTCGCGCTGCAGCCGGATCTCTCGATCGATCACGTCGAGACCAACACGGTGTATGCGAACGCCGCCGACCGCGCGCGCTTCCGCGACGGATTGCGCAAGGCGGGGCTGGAGAATTAGCGGCGGCGCGCTCTGCTTCCCCTCGTCCGCTTGCGGGAGAGGGGAAGAAAGAAAGATCAATGCCCCTCGAAGGCGACCAGCGTGCGCACCGGCACGTCGAGCTTGCGCAGCTTGTCGGCGCCGCCAAGCTCCGGAAGGTCGATGATGAAGCAGGCGGCGAGCACCTCGGCGCCGACCTGGCGCAACAGCTTCACGGCACCCTCGGCGGTGCCGCCGGTCGCGATCAGGTCGTCGACCAGCACGACGCGGTCGCCTCTGGTCACCGCGTCGACATGCATCTCCATCTCGTCGGTGCCGTATTCGAGCGCATAGGCCATGCGCACGGTCTGGTGCGGCAGCTTGCCCTTCTTGCGGATCGGCACGAAGCCGGCCGAGACCTGATGCGCCACCGCGCCGCCGATGATGAAGCCGCGCGCCTCGATGCCCGCCACCTTGTCGATCTTCGAGCCGGCCCATGGCTGCACCAGCTCGTCGACCGCGCGGCGGAACGCGCGCGGATTGCCGAGCAGCGTGGTGATGTCGCGGAAGATGATGCCGGGCTTGGGATAGTCGGGGATCGAGCGGATCGCGCCGCGCAGGTCGTTCTCAATGGCGGGGAAGGTCATCAGGGTCTCGCTGGAAAGAATCTCATTCCGTCATGGCCGGGCCAAAGGTGCAACGCACCGTCTTCGCACATCAAGTCCCGGCCATCCACGTCTTCGCGCCCATTAACAAGACGTGGATGCCGGGCACAAGGCCGGGCATGACGGAGCTACTCTGGCAGCCAGCGCCGCGGGGTCTCGCGCTTGTCGTCGTAAGCAGCTTCGAACACCGGCGCGGCCAATGTGGACTGGATATGCAGGATGCCGGTGCCGCAATTGGAAAAGCCGTGCTTCACGCCGGCCGGCACCATCATCAGCTGGCCGGGTTTGAGCGTCTCGTGCGTCTCGCCGACCCAGACGTCGGCCTCGCCTTCGAGCACGTGCAGCACCTCTTCGACCGCGTGCAGGTGCGTCGGCGCGCCGTGACCCGGGTCGCACCATTGCTCGAACAGACAAAGCTGCGCGGCGCCGTTCGCAGCCGAGACGCGCATGCGGGTGAGCACGCCCTTGCGCCATTCCTCGCGCGGAACCTGAGCCAGATCGACGATGCGCATGGCACCTCTTTTCGAAAACCAGTTGCGAAGCCGCCCAGTCTGGCCAACCATGCGGGCAGACACAACTGGGGAGACCGACATGTCCATGCAGCCGCCGGCCGCGCCGCATCGCGTCGCCATCGCCGACATCCAGATTCCGTTCTGGCGGATGGTCGCGATCCTGGTGAAATGGAGCTTCGCGGCCATCCCGGCGGCGATCATCATCGGGATCATCTACGCGATCGTGTTCGGCGCAATCGGGTATGTGCTCTATGCGCTCGGCATGCGCGAGATGCTGATGCAGATGCTCAACCGCAGCCTCGGGACCTAGCTCAGCCCTTCAGCACCCGGCCCGCGACCGCGTCGAGCTTCTTCAACAGCTCCGGGTCGCGCGCCTCCGGCGCGGTGATCAGGGCACTGTCGAGGGCGCGGTCCGAGCCGATCGGGCACGGCTCGTGCTCGCGCGGGAAATCCTTCGCCAGCCGCGCGACCAGCGTCTTCGCCTTCTCGGCATTGGTGGTCAGCACCTTGATGATGTCCTGCACCGTGACGGCGTCGTGGTCGGGGTGCCAGCAGTCGAAGTCGGTCACCATCGCGACGGTCGCGTAGCAAATCTCCGCCTCGCGCGCGAGCTTCGCCTCCGGCATGTTGGTCATGCCGATCACCGAATAGCCGAGCTGCTTGTAGGTCATGCTCTCGGCATAGGTGGAGAACTGCGGGCCTTCCATGCACACGTAAGTGCCGTCGCGCTTGACCTCGATGCCCTCGGCCAGCGCCGCGTTGGCGATGTGGATGCGCAGGCGCGGCGAAACCGGATGCGCCATCGAGACATGCGCGACCAGGCCTTTGCCGAAAAAGGACGACTCGCGCTTGTGCGTGCGGTCGACGAACTGGTCGATCAGCACGAACGAGCCGGGCGGCAGCTCTTCCTTGAACGAGCCGCAGGCCGAGAGCGACACGAGCGAGGTGACGCCGGCGCGTTTGAGCACGTCGATGTTGGCGCGGTAGTTGATGTCGGAGGGCGAGAGGCGATGCCCCTTGTCGTGGCGCGGCAGGAAGACCACCGGCAGCCCGGACATCGCGCCGATGCGCAAGGGTCCGGACGGCTCGCCCCACGGGCTCTTGATGTGCTCCTCGCGCACGTTTTCCAGGCCCGGCAGATCGTAGACGCCCGATCCTCCGATGATGCCGAGAACGGATTTGGTCATGGGAGCCCCTGCTCGACTGTCATCCCGGACGGGCTGAAAGCGCGATCCGGGATCCACGTATCACGAGAGAACCGATGGGACGGGTGGGTCCCGGCTCTCGCGCGGAGTTCATCATCGGGCCGCGCTTCGCGCCGACCCGGTGGCGCTCGGCCGGGATGACATCCGGTGTTCTGGAGGCCTATGCGTGCTTGTGCACGTCGGCCCACACCTTCTTCTTGGTGAAGTACATCAGCCCCGAAAAGATGATCAGGAAGATCATCACCTGGAAGCCGACGCGCTTGCGCGCCTCGAGATGCGGCTCGGCCGCCCACATCATGAACGCCGCGACGTCCTTGGAATACTGGTCGACCGTCGCCGGGCTGCCGTCGGAGTAGTCGACGCGGCCGTCGGTCAGCGGCGGCGGCATCGCGATCGAATGGCTGGGGAAGTATTCGTTGTAGTTTCCCCCGGCCGGCAGCGCGAAGCCCTCCGGCGGCTTCTCCTTGTAGCCCTTGAGCAGCGCGACGACGTAGTCGACGCCGTGCTCCTGGTAAGCGAAGTACGGCAGCGCATCGACCAGGAACAGCGGGAAGCCGCGCTCGTAGCTGCGCGCCTTGGCGAGCACCGACATGTCGGGCGGCACCGTGCCGTTATAGAGCGCGCGCGCCTGCGCTTCGTTCTTCCAGGTCGTGGGCGGCGGGAAACGGTCGCCGACGCGTCCGTCGCGCTCGAACATCTCGCCCTGGTCGTTCGGCCCGTCCTGCACCTTGTACTCGGCCGCGATGGTGCGCGCCTGGCCCGCCGTGAAGCCCGGGCCGCCCGGATCGGCGAGATTGCGGAACGACACCAGGCTCAGACCATGACAGGTCTGGCAGACTTCCTTGTAGACCTTGAAGCCGCGCTGCAGCTGCGCCTGATCGAACTTGCCGAACACGCCGGCGAACGACCACTTGTTGCGCGGCGGATGCGGTGTGCCTTCGGCAGCCGAGACCGACGAGCCGCTGGCGAGCAACGTCATCGCGCCGAGGCCAAGCACGAGCACAAGACCGGCGGCGACCTTCGCCTTCTTCAGCACGGCCTCCGAGATCGAGTTCGGCAGCGGTTTCGGCGTCTCGATCAGGCCGAGCAGCGGGAGGATGATCAGGAAGTGGATGAAGTAGTAGGCGGTGAGGATACGCGCCGCGATCGTGTAGCCGCCTTCGGCCGGCTTGGAGCCGAGCCAGCCGAGCCCGAGGCAGGCCAGCACGAACACCCAGAAGAACTGCCTGTAGAGCGGGCGGTAGGTCGCCGACTTCACCTTCGAGGTGTCGAGCCACGGCAGGAAGGCGAGCAACAGGATCGAGCCGAACATCGCGACCACGCCGGCGAGCTTGTTCGGGATCGCGCGCAGGATCGCGTAGAATGGCAGGTAGTACCATTCCGGCACGATGTGCGCCGGCGTCACGCCCGGATTGGCCGGGGTGGAGTTGTCGGCGTGGCCGAGATAATTCGGCACGTAGAACACGAACCAGGCGAAGAACAGGCAGAACAGCATCACCATGAAGCCGTCCTTGATCGTCGCATGCGGCGTGAACGGCACGGTGTCCTGACCCGACTTCGGATCGATGCCGGTCGGATTGTTCTGACCCGCGACGTGCAGCGCCCAGATGTGCAGCACGACGACTCCCGCGATCACAAAGGGGAGCAGATAATGCAGGGAGAAGAAGCGCTGCAGCGTCGGATTGCCGACCGCGTAGCCGCCCCACAGCCACGTGGTGATCGCGTCGCCAACGAGCGGAATCGCCGAGAAGAAGTTGGTGATGACAGTCGCGCCCCAGAAGCTCATCTGGCCCCAGGGCAGCGTATAGCCGAGGAAGCCGGTCGCCATCATCAGCAGGTAGATGATCACGCCGAGGATCCACAGCACCTCGCGCGGCTCCTTGTAGGAGCCGTAATAGAGTCCGCGGAACATGTGGATGTAGACCGCGACGAAGAACATCGAGGCGCCGTTCGAATGCAGGTAGCGCAACAGCCAGCCGTAGTTCACGTCGCGCATGATGTGCTCGACGGAATTGAACGCCATGTCGACATGCGGCGTGTAGTGCATCGCCAGCACGATGCCGGTGACGATCTGCACGCCGAGCATGAACGAGAGGATCGCGCCGAAGGTCCACCAGTAGTTCAGGTTCTTCGGCGTCGGATAGACCACGAAGGAGGAATGGATCAGCCCGCCGATCGGCAGGCGCGCCTCGAACCATTTCAGGAATGCGTTTTGCGGCTGATAGGTCGAGGGTCCGCTCATTCTCTTCAGTCCTGGACGATGATTGCGCTAAGGCTCAGCCGATGCGGATCTTGGTATCGGAGACGAATTCGTAAGGCGGCACCGTGAGGTTCGCCGGCGCCGGGCCGCCGCGGATGCGGCCGGAGGTGTCGTAGACCGATCCGTGGCACGGACAGAAGAAGCCGTCGTACTGGCCCTGATGCGCGAGCGGGATGCAGCCGAGATGCGTGCAGATGCCGATCAGCACCAGCCACTGGTCGTGACCCTCCTTGACGCGCGCCGAGTCCGGCTGCGGATCGGGCAAGGTCTTGACGTCGACCTTCCGCGCCTCCTCGATCTCCTTCTTCGACCGATGCGAGATGAAGATCGGCTTGGAGCGCCAGAACACCTTGATGACCTGGCCTTCGGCGACGGGCGCGAGATCGACCTCGACCGGTGCGCCGGCCGCGATGGTCGACGCGTCCGGGTTCATCTGGCTGACCAGCGGCCAGGCGACCGCGGCGGCACCGACCGCGCCGACCGTGCCCGTAGCAATGTAAAGGAAATCACGGCGTGTCGGCTCGGCCGCAGTCGTCGTCGTCACAGCTAAGGCCCTTTCCCCTTGCCGGCGAGCCCATCGCGCACCGACAAGGACCAAATTTCCCGCAAAGCGGCCCTGAGGCGCAGCAAACGGGCGCGCGCGCATCACCTTGGGAGGGCTTAGCGGCGCAGTCCGGAATGGTTCTATTGGCACCCTTGGAAGTGATAGGCAAGCCCGCACGCGCGGCATCGCACAAGACCGGCGTAAATTGCTCACCTGTCAGTGGTTTCCCGCTCCCGGGACGCCTCAGGAAGGTCAACGTCGCGACCATGCAGATCGCCCTTTACCAGCCCGACATTGCGCAGAACACCGGCACGATTCTGCGCCTGGCGGCCTGCTTTGGAATCGAAGTGCATATCATCGAGCCGGCGGGCTTCCCGGTCTCGGATCGCGCCTTCCGCCGCGCCGGGATGGACTACCTCGATCAGGTGACGATCACGCGCCACGTTTCCTTCGCGGCGTTCGAGGATTGGCGACAGGTTGCGGGCATGAAGCTGGTGCTGCTCACCACCCGCGCCACCACCTCATATCTGGATCACCGGTTCACCGGCCGCGACGTGCTGATGTTCGGGCGCGAATCCGCCGGCGTGCCGGACGCGGCGCACGCCGCCGCCGACGCGCGGCTCATCGTTCCGATGCGCGCGGGGTTGCGCTCGCTCAACGTCGCGATGGCTTGCGCGATGGTGGTCGGGGAAGGGTTGAGGCAGGAGCGTGTTCAAGCATCGTAGCGATCGCCCGCTCGAACGTCGGACGGGCGCGCGCCGTAGCAACGCTTGAACGTGCGATTGAAATACGACAGGTCGCCGAAGCCGGACTCGAATGCGATCCACGCAATGCCGCGGTCGGCCCAGCGCCGGTCGGTCAGCATGCGATGCGCGCGCGCGAGCCGCCGAAGCAGCACGAATTCCGAAAACGATGTCCCCTCGCCTTCGAACAGCTTGCGGATGTAGCTGTCCGAAATCCGCTGGCGCGCCGCGACCGCGGCGGGCGACAGATCGCCGTTTGCAGATGCGCTTCGATATCGATCTTGATGGTGGTGAGCCGCGCGGCACGGATGCCGCGGCCATCGGCGAGCGCTTGCGCATCGCGCGTTGCTCCGAGCGTGACCGCGATCAGATCGCACAACTGCGCGACGACGAGCTGCCGCATTGGCGGCGCAACGATCGCCGGATCGTCGATCAACGCGCCCGCATAGTTCGCCAGCAGCGTCAGCGCGCCGGCGCCGCGCGGAATCGGGCGCAGCACGGCATCGTCGATATTGGGCACGAGTGGGACGAGCGACGCGCGCGGCAGCCGGACGATGCGATGGTGCACGCGCCCCGGCCGGGTGACGGTGCGCGCCTCGGAGTAGCTCAACAGCACAGCATCGCCGTCCTGCAGCGTCATCTCGCGACCGCGTCCGGCGACGATGCTGAGCCCGCTCAGATTGATGTGGATGCTGAGATCGTCGTTGCCGCGGCCCGCGTCCGCGTGCGTGTGCTCATGACGGTTGCCCCACACCGTCCCCGACTGGAGGCCGAGGCCGGGCAACTGCCGGGTGGCAATGTCGGCGCCGCACGCAAGCCCCGGGATTGGACGGAGCGGGACGAAGGTCACGCCGCGCCGGTGGAGCGATTGCACCGCGCTGCCGCGCTCCTGTGCGTGCAATGCGTCTGTGGCCGGCCGGGTCATATCGCCTCGCTGGTGCCGCAGAGCGTAGGACCAGCGCGGAGTCCCGTCCAGTCCAAGCCGGCGTCCCGTGTGGTCCAAGCCGGAGGCATGGCTCGATGATAGCGCTCATGCGAGAAAACACCCGGAGACATCGCATGCGCCGCACAATGCAGATTGTTTTGGCCACCATCCTTCTTGCCTGCGGCCCTGCACGCGCCGAGGACTGGCCGGCGCGGCCGATCACGATGGTGGTGCCATACGCAGCCGGCGGGCCCACCGACGTGATCGGGCGGCTGTTCGCACAGCAGATGGGCGAAGCGCTCGGCGGTCAGATCGTGGTCGAGAATGTTCCCGGCGCGGGCGGCATGACCGGAGCGAGCCGCGTGGCGCAGGCGGTGCCCGACGGCTATCAGGTTCTGTTCGGCGGCAGCGGAAACCTGGTCTTCAATCAGATTCTCTATAAGAAGCCGCTGTTCAACTCGGTCACCGACTTCACGCCGGTCGCTTTGCTGACCGAGCAGTCGCTCGTGCTGATCGCGCGCAAGGACTTGCCGGCCGATGGCCTGCAGGACTTCGTGCGCCATGTGAAGGCGAACAAAACGAGCTTCGGCTCTGCCGGCGCCGGCTCCTCGACTCATCTCGGTTGCGTGATGCTCAATCTTGCGATCGGCGCGGACGCCACGCACGTGCCGTATCGCGGCGTCACGCAGGCGATGCAGGATCTGATGGGCGGTCGCATCGAGTACTACTGCGACATCATCGTGACGGCGGCGCCGCAGATCCAGGCCGGCGCCGTCAAGGCGATCGCGATCCTCTCGGCCGCGCGCTCGTCGATGCTCCCCGATCTGCGGACGGCGAACGAACAGGGCCTTGCCAATCTCGACACCGCCAACTGGTACGGACTTTTCCTCCCGAAGGGCGCGCCCGCATCGATCGTGCAGAAGCTGCGCAACACCGCGGCCGCGGCGCTGGATACGCCCTCGTTCCGCGACCGGCTGCGCGGTTTCGGTGTCGAGGTGGTCGCGCCGGACCGGCGCAGCCCGGATTACCTCGCGCGCTATCTCAAGGACGACATCGCGAAATGGACCGCCCCGATCAAGGCGAGCGGCGCCACGGTGGAGTGACCCCAAAGCCGACTGGGTTCGGTCCGAGAGCGCCGCATTGACCGGGCCGGCGCAACACTTCGTTGACCATAACGCCGGGGAAGCGCCCTTCGGTCGCAGCGGTTAAGGCGCCTGCAAGCAGGTTTTGTTAACTCCCGGCCTGATTGTCGTGGGGCGGCAACGTGCGCGAGACCGAGATAGCAATCGTTGGTGCGGGGCTGGCAGGCTCGCTTGCCGCGACGATGCTCGGCCGCGCCGGTCATGCGGTGACGCTGGTCGATCCGTTCGACTCGTGCCGCCCGGACTTCCGTTGCGAGAAGCTCGAAGAGGCGCATGTCGAGACATTGCGCAACGCACGCGTGCTCGACGAGGTGCTGCCGGTGACACGGCACTACCGCGACATCTGGGTGGCGCGGCTCGGGCGCCTCGCCGAGATCAAGCCTATCGCCGAATACGGCATCGAATACGGCGCGCTGGTGAACCGCTTGCGCGCGCTGGTGCCGGCGAGCGTGACGTTCGTGCAGAGCAAGGTCACCAGTGTCGCACTGGGTCATGAACGCCAGACGCTGACGCTCACCAGCGGCGAGAAGATTTCCGCGCGCCTCGTCATCGGCGCGAACGGTGTGATGGGCGAGATGGTGGGAGCGCGCCGCGAGATCAGCCGCTGCCATTCGGTCTCGGTCGGCTTCGATATCGAGGCCGGCGAGTGGCCGTTTGCGGCGCTGACTTACTTCGGCGAAGACCCGGCGCAGCGCGTGGCGTACCTCACGCTGTTCCCGCTGCCGTCCGGCTTTCGCGTCAACCTGTTCGTCTATCGCGAACTGAACGATCCGTGGTTCAAGCGCCTGCGCGACAACCCCGCCGCGACCATCGCGGGGAGTCTGCCGCAGCTTGCGCGGCTCACCGGTGCGCTCAAGGTCAAAGGGCCGCTGAAGATCCGCCCGGTCGATCTGGTCGCGACCGACAATGTGCTGCAGGGCGGCATCGCGCTGGTCGGCGACGCGTTCTCCACCGCCTGCCCGGTCAGCGGCACCGGCGCCGCCAAGGCGCTGCTCGATGCCGAGCGCCTCTGCAATATCTACGTGCCGGCCTGGCTCGCGACCCCCGGCATGAGCGTGGAGAAGATCGCGCAATACTACAACGACCCGGACAAGCGCCGTTCCGACGCGCATTCGCTGCGCACCTCGGTATTCGCCAAGCGCGCGGCGCTGGGCGAAGGCCTGCTGTGGACCGCGTTCCGCTGGAGCTATTTTGCCGGTGCGCAGGCGCGCAATTTCCTCGAACGCGGCGAGCTGGTTGCGGCGCGCTGAGGCGCGACTGTGCTAGAAGCCGCTCCATGATTACGGATCGTCAATCCCGCGCGCGCGCCTGGTTCGAGCAGCTGCGCGACGACATCTGCGCGGCCTTCGAAGCGCTGGAGGATGCGCTGCCGGCGCGTGCGCCGCTGGCCGAGCGCGCGGCGGGGCGCTTCGTGCGCACGCCGTGGCAGCGCGCGGATCACACCGGCGCGCCCGGCGGCGGCGGCGTGATGTCGATGATGCATGGCCGCGTGTTCGAGAAGGTCGGCGTGCATTGCTCGACCGTGCATGGGGAGTTCGCGCCCGAGTTCCGCGCGCAGATCCCGGGCGCGGCCGACGATCCACGCTTCTGGGCTTCGGGTGTGTCGGTGATCGCGCATCTCAACAATCCGCACGTGCCGGCCGTGCACATGAACACGCGCTTCGTCGTGACGACGAAGGCCTGGTTCGGCGGCGGCGCGGACCTGACGCCAGTGCTCGACCGCCGCCGCACCCAGGACGATCCGGACAGCAAAGCGTTCCACGCCGCCATGAAAGCCGCGTGCGACGCGCATGCGATCGCGCCGTACGAAAAGTTCAAGGCGTGGTGCGACGAATACTTCCATCTCAAGCACCGCAACGAGATGCGCGGCATCGGCGGCATCTTCTACGACTATCTGGAGACCGACTGGGACGCGGCGTTCGCGTACACGCAGGATGTCGGGCGTGCGTTTCTCGGCGTTTACCCCGACTTGGTGCGGCGCAACTTCGAGAAGCCGTGGAGCGAGGCCGAGCGCGAGGAGCAGCTGGTGCGGCGTGGACGCTATGTCGAGTTCAACCTGCTTTACGATCGCGGCACGATTTTCGGGCTGCGCACCGGTGGCAATGTCGATTCGATCCTGTCCTCGATGCCGCCGGTGGTGAAGTGGCCGTGAGTGGTGTTTTATTGCGCATGATCTTCTCCGAAAATCGGTATCCACTTTTCGGGATCATGCGCTAGAACCACCCGACCCACTTCGGAGAACCTCGATGGCCTATCTGCCCGGCGAAATCGTCCAGCTCAAATCCGGGGGTCCGCTGATGACCATCGTCAAGGTCGAGGACACCAAGCGCATCACCTGCATGTGGTACGCGCAGGAGCAGGGCGAGTTCCGCACCCATTTGTTCGAGCAGGCCTGGCTCGACCAGATCGACATCGAGGACGATGACGACGAGGATTGAGCGGTAATCTCACTCCGTCATCCTGAGATGCGACCCAGGCCACGTGGGCCGGCTGTCTGCAAATTCTAAATCTTGAAAAACAACCCCATGCAAAGAGCTCCCTCCTAGCGCAGCATTAGTATTTCTATGTCGCACAATTGTAAGTTAGGTTTGGCAGAACGAACCCAATTCGCGGATGTTCGGAGAGAGACTAGCGCATCGCCCCGACAATCATCAGCAACCCGCCGCAGATCACCACCGCGTCGAGGATCGCGGTGTGCACGTGGATCGGCAGCCGGTCGACGATCGCTTTCGCCAGGAACGCGCCGGGAAACGCCACGCAGCCGATCAGCAGCGCGACCGCGACCACTTTCGCGTCGACCGCGCCGAACACGCCGAACACGCCGATCTTGACGATGCCGATCGCAACCGAGATCGCCGCATCGGTGGCGATCACGGCGGCGCCCTGCAGGCCGGCCGCCATCAGCATCGAGAGCAGGATGATGCCGGCGCCGCTGGTGCCGCCGACCACCACGCCCCAGAAAAACGACCCGACCGCGAGGCCCTTGTCGTCGAGCGTCAGGCCGTGGCGCTTCGACAGGCGGCGCAGCGGCACGCTCAAGGTCATCATGCTGCCGATGACGATCATGGCGCCGCGCCCAGTGAGCAGCGTGTAACCCCAGGCGCCGAGCATCGTGGTCGGCAGCGCGCAGAGAAAGATGATCACGCCGCGGCGTCCGTCGATCACCTGGCGGAACACGGTCGCGCGGCTGGTATTGGTGAACAGCGCCGAGATCGCGATGATCGGCACCACCGGCTCGGCGCCGACGATCGGCACCAGCACCAGCGGCATCAGCGCGCCGGTGCCGTAGCCCGCGACGCCGCCGATGATCGAGGCGAGCGCCGCCATCGCGGCGATCAGCGTCAGTTCGGTGGCGGAGAGGCTTTGCAGGGCGGCGAGCACGTTGACCTGTCATGCCCCGCGAAGGCGGGGCATCTAGTAAACACGAGTCTCGATGCAAAATCTCAAGTTTGGTGATTACTGGATCGTCCGCCTTCGCGGACGATGACGACTGCTTCAATTCGCCATCAAATCCGCCGGCGAGATCAGCACGCTGAACTGCCGGCACCAGATGATGACGCTCTGGTAGTTCTTCAGGTCGACGCCGGCCGGAATGGCGTAGCGCTGGCTGCCTTTGAACGCGCGCAGGCCGCCGAGATCGATGAACATCGCATCGCCCAGGTCGGAATTTTTCCGGAAGGCGGATTTCGGCACCAGGTAGACGTGGAATGCCGGGCCGGGTCCCACCTCAAAGTCCGGCTCGAGGAACACCGCGCGCTCGTAAACCGAGACCTTGCCGCGGCCCCAGTGGATCGGGTCGGACGGATTGGCGTGGATGAAGGTGCCGGTCGCGACCAGCTTGGCCTTGTCGGATTCGCTGAGTTGATCGGCCGCGGGCGGCGGCGGAAACACGAACGGATAGACGAAGAAGCCGAGCGCGACGCCGAAGCCGGTGCCGAGCACGCCGCCGAGCAGGAAGATCGCCAGTGCGCGCCAGAACCGGTTCATGCGAGCCTCCATCGCCCTGCTTGCGTAGCCCGGGTTGAGCGAAGCCTAACCCGGGTCGATCTTGCGTTGTTGGACGGTCCCGGATTTTGCTGCGCTCAATCCGGGCTACGAACTGCCATCCCACTCCCTGACATCGACAAACCGCCCTGCGATCGCGGCCGCCGCGGCCATGGCGGGCGAGACCAGATGCGTGCGGCTCTTGTAGCCCTGACGGCCCTCGAAATTGCGGTTCGAGGTCGAGGCGCAGCGCTCGCCGGCGCCAAGCTTGTCGGGGTTCATGGCGATGCACATCGAGCAGCCGGGCTCGCGCCAGTCGAAGCCGGCCTTGACGAAGATGGCGTGCAGACCTTCGGCCTCGGCCTGCTCCTTCACCAGACCCGAACCAGGGACGATCATCGCGCGGACGTTCGCGTTGACCGTCCTGCCGT
>Ga0070678_100001111_pt1 | contig 14116 bp, 12 predicted proteins | sample KBSM73metaG_FD_65647 | JGI IMG/M metagenome (GOLD analysis project Ga0070678, IMG submission 65647) | Miscanthus rhizosphere microbial communities from Kellogg Biological Station, Michigan, USA - KBS M7-3 metaG | ecosystem: Host-associated > Plants > Roots > Rhizosphere > Soil ...
ACGTGGATGCGGCGCTCGACGCGCTCGAAGTACGGCTCGAGCTCGCGGGCGATGCCGGCAAGCCCGAGCTCGCGCTCCCAGCGGGCGAGCACCTTGTCGGGCGTGCGCCACGACATGCCGCCGTTGATCACCGTCGAGCCGCCGACCGCGCGGCCCTCCTGGTACATCACCGGCGGGTTGCCGATCGCCATGGTGGCGCCGCCGTCGCGGTAGAGCTGGCGGACCATCGCGGAGGTGTCCGCGGTGAAGTCGCGCGTCGAGTAGTAGCTGCCTTCCTCGACGACGATCACGTCGAAGCCGGCCTCGGCGAGCTCGGCTGCGGCGGTCGCCCCACCGGCGCCCGACCCGATCACGACCACGTCACAGTCGAGCACGGTGTCGCCGTGATAGTCGTGCCGCGTGTAGACGCCCTTCGGGCGCGCACCTTCGATCAATGCAGGGCGGGCGACGGCCATCACGCCACCTCCTTCTTGCTGTGCGTGCGCGTCGGCCGCAGCGGATCGGGCGCGAGCACCTGCGCATCCTGCTTGCGAACGTCGTCGGCGAACACGGTCAGCCGCTTCTTGGCGACCTTCTCGATCCAGCCGGCCGGGCGGTAGCCGACCGACTCCATCATCTCGGGCTGCTCGTAACAGCTGAGGCTCATCAGCTGGTTGAGCGCGCGCGCGAACTGGACGTGCAGCGGCGTCAGGCCGTGCTCCCACGACGCGTAGTACGCCTCGGCCTTCGCGGGCGACAGCGCCTGCGCGCGACGCAGATACCGCGGCAGCGCGCCGAGGTCATAGGTGACGAGCCCGGCCGCGAGCCCGTTCGCCATCAGCGGCGGCAGGGCACCGATCGTCAGCGCCATGTGATCGACGATCGCGTCGGCGAGCGGCGCCGCCTCGGGCGGACAGATCACCGGAACCAGGGAGCGCAGCACGGCGCGCGCGGTGGGCGAGTGCGCGTAACTCATCCGAGCACCTGCAGCAGCTGCCCCATGCGGGCGTCGTGACGCTCGAGGTAGTCGGCCATGTGCGTGTAGGCCTCGTCGAACTTGCGGTCCTCGACGAGGTCGAAGAACTTGCTGTGCGACGCGACGTAGTCGGCCGGCGGCTTCACCGCGAAGTGCACCTCGCTCGCGGCGTCGAACCACAGCTTCGCGAGGCTGTTGAGCAGCCACAGCCCCGGCGTGAAGTGTGCGACCTCGGCGATCTGGCGCATGATCTCGAAGTCCTCGCGCGCGAACGCCGGCGTGTCCTTCATCGCCCACGCTCGCGCCATCGCGGCGCGCGCCAGCGTGGTCCCGCCCTTGGGCACGCGCGGCGCGGTCAGCTTGATCACCTCGAGCACCATCGCGCGCCGGACCGCGAGCAGATCGACCAGGATCCGTCCGATCGTCGGCTGGCTGCCCTCCGGCTTGCCGTACCGCAGGTAGCCGCCGATCACCTCGATCGACCAGTCGCGATAGGCCCGCACCACGATGCCGCTGCCCCGGCGGGGCTCGACCAGGTTCCACTCGCCGAGCCGGCGCAGCGCCTCACGCAGGGTCGGACGCGACGCGCCGAGCTGCCGCGATAGCTCGCGCTCGGCCGGCAGTCGGGCCCCCGCCGCGTACACGCCGCCGAGGATGTCAGCGAGGAGTCGCTCGAAGACAGCGTCGATGGCAGTCGTCGGATTTGGGTCGGGATTTGGGAGCGCCATAGTGGTCAGGCCAATTGGTAAGACCACTTTCGGCCGGATGCAAGCACAAAGTGAGTCCGCTCCGGATCGCCGTGCCGGGGATCGCGATCAGCCGCGATCGAGTCTCGATCGCGCGCCGTGTCTCGATCGCGCGGCGACTCGCGATCACATCGGTGCTGCGCAACGCACGCGCCTCTCGGAAAACTGCCTGTCATTGCGGGCAGGTCGCCTTGACGCTCACGCACGCGTATCGCTAGGTTCCGATCATGACCAAGGCCAAGGCAGGAGGGGAGCAGCCGGTCGAGATTCCGGACACGCTCCCCATCCTTCCGCTCCGCAACTCCGTGCTGTTCCCCGGCGCGATCATTCCGATCGATGTCGGTCGTCGCAAGAGCGTCCGCCTCGTCGAGGACGCGATCGCGAAGGAGCGGCCTGTCATCGGTATTCTCACGCAGAAGGATGCCCGCACCGAAGATCCGGGAGCCGGCGACCTCTACATGGTCGGCTGCGCTGCTCGCATCCTGAAGGTCATCAAGCTCGCGAAGGATAACTTCAGCGTCATCCTCCAGGGCGTCTCGCGCTTCGAGGTCTCGACGTTCGACGGCCAGGAGCCGTTCCTCTCGGCGAAGGTCCGCAGCGTGCCGGATCCGACGAGCAGCGACGTCGAGCTCGATGCGCTCGTGATGAACCTCAAGGACATCGCGAAGCGCGTCGTCAAGCTGATGCCCGAGCTTCCCAAGGAAGCCGGCGCGCTCGTCGACAGCGTGACCGAGGCCGGTCACCTCGCAGATCTGATCACGAGCCATCTCGAGCTCGAGGTCGGCGAGAAGCAGGATGTCCTCGAGACGTTCGATCTCAAGACGCGCACGCGCAAGGTTCTGCAGTTCCTCTCGCGCCAGCTCGAGGTGCTCAAGGTCCGCGAGCGGATCAACACCCAGGTGCAGGAGGAGATGGGCCGCAACCAGCGCGAGTACGTGCTGCGCCAGCAGCTCAAGGCCATCAAGGAAGAGCTCGGCGAGCTCGATGACGGCGGCGGTGACCTCGAGGAGTTCGGCGAGAAGATCACCAAGGCGAAGATGCCGGAGGAGGCCGAGAAGGTCTCCAAGAAGCAGCTCGATCGCCTCAAGGGCATGCAGCCCAGCTCGGCGGAGTACACGGTCACGCGGACGTACCTCGAGTGGCTCGTCGAGCTGCCGTGGTCGATCTCGACCGACGATCACATCGAGCTTCCTGAAGTTCGTCGCTGCCTCGACGAGGATCACTACGATCTCGACAAGGTGAAGAAGCGCATCGTCGAGTACATGGCGGTCCGCAAGCTGAAGAACGACAAGAAGGGCCCGATCCTGTGTCTCGCGGGCCCCCCCGGCGTCGGCAAGACCTCGCTCGGCCGCTCCGTGGCGCGTGCGATCGGACGCAAGTTCGGCCGCATCTCGCTCGGCGGCGTGCGCGACGAGGCCGAGATCCGCGGTCACCGGCGTACCTACGTCGGCTCGCTGCCGGGTCGCGTGATCCAGGGCATCAAGAAGGCCGGGACGAACAATCCCGTGTTCGTGCTCGACGAGATCGACAAGCTCGGTCACGACTTTCGGGGCGACCCGGCGAGCGCGCTCCTCGAGGTTCTCGATCCCGAGCAGAACAGCTCGTTCTCGGATCACTACCTCGAGGTGACGTTCGACCTCAGCAAGGTCCTCTTCATCGCGACCGCGAACCAGCTCGACCCGATCCCGTGGGCGCTGCGCGATCGTCTCGAGATCATCGAGCTGCCCGGTTACACGCGGCAGGAGAAGAAGCAGATCGCTCGCAAGTTCCTCGTGCCCAAGCAGCTCGACGATCACGGTCTCAACAACGATCGGTGCGAGATCACCGACGATGCGATCTTCGAGATCGTCGACAGCTACACGCGCGAGGCCGGCGTCCGTAACCTCGAGCGCGAGATCGGCTCGACCTGCCGTGCGGTGGCCGTCAAGGTTGCCGAGGGCCAGGCCAAGGAGCACGAGATCGTCGACGCGTCTGCGGTCGAGGAGATCCTTGGCCCGAAGAAGTTCGTCAGCGAGGTCGCGGATCGCACGGCCGATCCGGGCGTCGCGACCGGCCTGGCGTGGACCGCGGTCGGCGGCGACATCCTGTTCATCGAAGCGACCCAGATGCCCGGCAAGGGCAAGCTGACGCTGACCGGACAGCTCGGCGACGTCATGAAGGAGTCGGTCACGGCCGCGCTCTCGTTCGTGCGTGGCCGCGCCGCCGCGCTCGGTCTCGATCCGGGCAACTTCCTCGAGAACAAGGACCTCCACGTCCACGTCCCCGCGGGCGCCGTGCCCAAGGACGGCCCGTCGGCGGGCATCACGATGTACACCGCGCTGGTCTCGCTCCTCACGGGCGTGGCGGTGCGGCCCGACGTCGCGATGACCGGCGAGATCACGCTGCGCGGCAACGTGCTGCAGATCGGCGGCGTGAAGGAGAAGCTGCTCGCGGCGCACCGCGCCGGCATCAAGCGCGTGATCATTCCCGACCGCAACGTGAAGGATCTGATCGACGTGCCGGACGAGGTGAAGAAGGAGATGGAGATCCTCTCGGTGAAGCGCATGGATGAAGTCCTCGCGCTCGCGCTGAAGGACCCGCCGCCGTCGATCCTCGAGATGTCGAAGGCCGCGCAGGCCGAGACCCATCCCTCGGCGTGATTTCTCGCGACCGGACGCGCGCTGACGGCTCGATCCCCCGTGTGGAACCGTAAGCAGCGCGTCCTTCGTCATCTGGTCCGCGACCGCGAGCGCCTCGCGGCCCTCACGCCGGGCGGCTCGCCGGAGCATCCGATCGAGCTGGTCTCGGCGGCTGTCGTCGAGACCCGCGCCGCGGCGATGACCTGCCCGCAGTGTGACGGTGCGTATCGCCTCCACGATCATCGGGCGCCGCGCTCGGGCCTGCGGGCCGTCGACGTGCGGTGCCAACTGTGCAGCACGCCGCGGACCTTGTGGTTCCGGCTCGGATCGGGCGAGTCGAACTGATGAGCGAGGCCCCCTATCGCGAGATGTCCGATGTCCTCGGGGAAAATGAGCGCGAGGAGGAGGCCACGCGGAAGCTCGGGGCGTGGCGGGACCGCACGCGCACGACCTGGCTCGCGATCTTCGCGATCGGGGGGTTGGTTCCCGCGGGGCTCGGCTACTGGGCCCTGACCGAGCTCCAGTTCCAGCACGGCGGCTGGGCAAGCCTGCGGATCAGCGTGCTGGGCGCGGTACTCCCGTTCATTGCCTGCCTGTTCGCAGGCCGGTTCGTGGGGAACCGTGTCGTCGGCGCACGGATGGATGCGCAGGTGACGCGGCTTTCCGCCGCCTACGAGATCCCGCGCGAACGGCTAGCCGACACTGCCCGGTTGTTGGTTGGCATCTGAGCCTTGACGGGTGGTTGACCCGTACTTAGGTTGGCCAGCAGACAATTCGTAGTCGGAGAAAAAAACAGTCATGGGCAAGATCATCGGCATCGACCTGGGCACCACCAACTCTGTGGTCGCGATCATGGAGGGCAAGGAGCCGAAGGTCATCTCCAACGAGGAAGGCCAGCGGCTGACCCCGTCGGTGGTCGCCTTCGACGAGAAGGGCGAGGTCCTGGTTGGCCATATCGCTCGTCGTCAGGCGATCACGAATCCTGAAAACACCGTGTTCTCGAGCAAGCGCTTCATGGGGCGCAAGTTCGAGGATCCCATCACGCAGGAAGAGAGCAAGCGCGTCCCGTTCAAGCTCGTCAGGGCGAACAACGGCGACGTCGCGTTCGAGATCCGCGGCAAGAAGTACTCGCCGCCGGAGATCGGCGCGCGCGTGCTCATGAAGCTGAAGCGCGCCGCCGAGGAGTATCTGGGCGAGCCGGTGACCGAGGCGGTCATCACGGTACCCGCGTACTTCAACGACTCGCAGCGCCAGGCCACGAAGGACGCCGGCCGCATCGCCGGTCTCGAGGTCAAGCGCATCATCAACGAGCCGACCGCGGCCGCGCTCGCGTACGGCCTGGACAAGACGAAGGAGCAGCTGATCGCCGTGTTCGACATGGGCGGCGGCACCTTCGACATCTCCGTCCTCGAGGTCGGCGACAAGGTCGTCGAGGTCGTCTCGACCAACGGCGATACGCACCTCGGCGGTGACGACATCGACAACCGCCTGATGGACTGGCTCGTCGCCGAGTTCAAGAAGGACACCGGCATCGACGTCAGCAAGGACAAGATGGTCCTCCAGCGCCTCAAGGAGGCGGCGGAGAAGGCCAAGATCGAGCTCTCGTCGGTCCAGGAGACGGAGATCAACCTCCCGTACCTGACCGCCGACGCGACCGGTCCGAAGCACCTCCTGAAGAAGCTGTCGCGCAGCCAGTTCGAGCGGCAGATCGAGGACATCGTCAACCGCGCGATGGAGCCGTGCAAGAAGGCGCTCGCCGACGCCGGCAAGAAGGTCGAAGAGATCCACGAGGTCGTCCTCGTTGGTGGCTCGACCCGCATCCCGATGGTGCAGGCGAAGGTCAAGGAGTTCTTCAAGCGCGAGCCGAACAAGAGCGTGAACCCCGACGAGGTGGTCGCGCTCGGTGCGGCGGTGCAGGGCGGCGTCCTCTCGGGCGACGTCAAGGACATCCTGCTGCTCGACGTCACGCCGCTCTCGCTCGCCATCGAGACTCTCGGTGGTGTCGCGACGGTGCTGATCCCGCGCAACACGACCATCCCGACGCGCAAGAGCGAGACGTTCTCGACCGCGGCTGACAACCAGTCGTCCGTCGAGGTCCACGTCACGCAGGGCGAGCGTCCGATGGCGAAGGACAACAAGACCCTCGGCAAGTTCCAGCTGACCGGCATCCCGCCGGCTCCGCGCGGTGTGCCGCAGATCGAGGTGACCTTCGACATCGACGCGAACGGCATCCTCAACGTCGCCGCCAAGGACAAGGCGACCGGCGCCGAGAAGACGATCCGCATCGAGGCGTCGAGCGGTCTGACCGAGGCCGACATCAAGCGCGCCGTCGACGACGCCGCGCAGCACGAGGCCGAGGACAAGTCGCGCAAGGAAGCGATCGAGGCTCGTAACCAGCTCGACACGCTGATCTACGGCACCGACAAGCTGGTCACCGACAACTCGGCGAAGCTCTCGCCCGAGGACAAGCTGATGATCGAGGAGGCCCTCAAGGAGGCGAAGGAAGTGCTGGAGCGCAATCGCGACACCGGCAATCCCGAGGAGCTCCGCGGCGCCTTCGAGAAGCTGCAGTCGTCGGCGCACAAGCTCGCCGAGGCCATGTACAAGCAGTCCGGCGGTGAGGCCGGTGGCGGTGGCGGAGGCGGAGGCGAGGGTGGTGGCGGCGAGGCGCCGAAGAACGACGACGTCATCGACGCCGAGTTCGAGGACAAGCAGTAAGCTGCACACTGAGCGCGCCTCGTAGTACGGGGCGTGCGCAGCACAACGATGTAAGTCATGGCCACCGCGTGTACGCGCGGTGGCTTTTTTCGTGCAGGGCGCGGCGCCATGAAGTGGGCGCTGATCGCTGTCATCGCGATGTCATGCACGCGGCAGATGGACACCGGCACGGGCACCGACGCCGCGCCGGGCGGCGGTCACGATGCACGCACCGGTGGCGGCGACGGCCCGGCGGGCACGATCGACGCTCCGGTCACCGGCGGCGCCGATGCGGCACCGATGTGCAAGCCGGCCAGCTCGCTCCATAGCGACGGTCACCACAACCCCGGGCTCGACTGCATGAACAGCTGCCACTTCCACGGCTTCGCGGTCGCGGGGACGCTGATGCAGACCGACGGGCACACGCCGGCCGTCGGCGCGACGGTCACGATCATCGATGCCAACAACGCATCGCAGGACATGGTCGTCGGCACGAACGGCAACTTCTACACGTTCTTCCCGGTCGCGTATCCGATCCGCGTGAGCTCGAGCCTGTGCCCGAGCGTGCAGCAGATGACCGATCATCCGGCGAAGGGCGGCTGCAACGCGAGCGACTGTCACGGCGGCTCGCAGGGCATGGCTCATCTCTAGTAACGTCGCGGCTCATGCTCGAGCTGCGTCCGATCACCGACGACGAGGTCCCGGCGTTCCGCGCGTGCATGATGAACGCGTTCGGCGACGACACGGGCGAGGCGGATCCCGATGGCGACCGGCGCTTTCGCGCGTTGATTCCGCCGGGCAACGCGTGGGCGATGTTCGACGGGGCGCAGGTCGTCGGAGTTGCGGGACTCTACGATCTCTCGCTCGGCATGCCGGGCGGCGGCTCGCTCGGCTGCGCGGGCCTGACGATGGTCGGCGTGCGCTCGACGCACCGGCGGCGCGGCGTGCTCACGCAGCTGATGGCGGCGTTCGACGCGCGCGCGCGCGAGCACGGCCACGCGATCGCGGGTCTGTGGGCGAGCGAGGCGCTGATCTACGGACGCTACGGCTTTGCGGTCGCCGCCTACGATCACGTGACGGAGATCGCCGACGCGCACTCGCTGACCGTCGCGGGAGCTGCGGCCGCGGGTGGCTTCGACGAGATGGTCTGGATCGAGGAGGGCAGGGCGCGCGAGGTGTTTCCCGGCATCTATGCGCGCTCCACGGCGCAGCGCCCGGGCGTGCTGCGACGCGATGCCGTGTGGTGGCAGGAGCGGCGGTTTCTCGAGTCGCCGTTCGCGCGCCGGGGCGCGAGCAAGCGACGGCACGTGATCGCGACGCGCGACGGCGCACCCGTCGGCTACGTGCAGTACCGCCAGCGCACGGACAATCATGCGTCGCTGCACGGCGGGCGCGTCGAGATCATCGAGCTGCATGGCATCGATACGCGCGCGGTCGCGAGCCTGTGGCGCTACGTGTGCGCGATCGATCTCCACCCGACCGTGTTCTGGCCGAACACGCCGGTCGACGATCCGCTGCACCTGCTCGTCGACAATCCGCGCCAGCTCACGCGCAAGCGCGCCGACTCGCTGTGGCTGCGCGTGGATGACATTCCGCGCGCGCTCGCGGCTCGTAGCTGGGGCGGCGAGCTCCGGCTGGGCATCGGCGACGACGTCTACGACCTGCCGAGCGGTGCGAAGACGTCGGGGAGGGCCCAGGTCACGATCGCGCCGAGCGCGTTGCCGCGCGTGCTCATCGGCGGCCTGCTACCGAGCGAGCTCGCCGCTGCGGGACTCGCGTCGGGCGACGTGATGGCCGCCGATCGTGCATTCGTCACGCCGGTCGCGCCGTGGTGTCCGGAGATCTTCTAGTCCGCGCTACGCTGGCCGCATGCGTGGACTTCTCGTCGCCACGGCGCTGGTGATCGCCGGCTGCACCAGCGGGGCTAGCAGCTCGTTCCGGATCTCCGTCGGCACCCAGGCCGTCCAGCTCATGGCCCCATCGACGGTGATCGTCGAGGTGTTCGTGATCGACGCGCCCGGCGACGACGTGACGATCACCTCGCCGAACCTGCCGGGGTTCGCGATGATCTCGGGAGACTCGATCACGCTCACGCCGATGGCCGAGGACGCCGGCGACTACGCGGTCGAGCTCATCGCCACGAGCGCCGGGCAGAGCGCGCACGCGACCCTTCATCTGCACGTCGTGAACATGAACACCGGCCCCATGTGGCTACCGGTGCCGTACTTCAGCAATGGCACGCCACCGACGATGCGCGCGCCGGTGTGCGACAAGGAGCACGACAACTTCACGTTCGAGATCTCGGTGGCGCTCGTCCCCGATCCGCTGCCGAACACGCCGCAGTTCACTCACTTCGTCGACTTCACGATGATCCAGCCGATCATGGATCCCGAGGCCGGGTGGTGCGCCGACTTCATCACCGAGCTGCCGGGGCTCGCGTCGGGGACCTATCACGGCTCGGTGCACGCGGTGGACGTGCACGGCGCCGAGGATCCCTATGGCTGGGTCGAGCTCGGCGGCACGTTCACGGTGCCGTAGCTGCGACAACCTGCGACGACGAATTGTCCCAAGCGGCGCCCATGGTTAGCGGCGCTTCGACCTGCCGGCGGCAGCTCGACTGGCCGCCCCGCGCGCTGCGATTTCGGCGACATCCGAGCGGCACGGCCGATGCTTACGCACCGCGGCATCTGGAGACGTTTTCCATGTCCCGCCCTCGCATCCTGATCACCCCCGCCATCTTCCTGTCCGCCTCGATCGTCACCGGCTCCTCGATGGACGACGGTCCCCCGGCGCCGGACACCGACGCCCGCATCAGCGACCGCCTCGCTACGTGCTCGGCACCATCGGTCCTCCACGCGATCCTCGCCCGTTCCGCGCACGTCTGCCATACTCGCTGAGTGCGCGCCGTCCTCGCCGCCCTTGCGCTGCTCGCAGGTTGCGCCGAGCTTGGCGTGATCACGGATGGCAGCAGCATCTCGGTCGGCAAGCCCAATCGCGGCTACCTGGTGGATGCCGCGCGAATCCCCGATGACGGCACGGGCTGGACGACGCGCGACGTGTGGATCGCCCGCAAGAACCGCTACGGCACGGACGAGTTGATCGACCTCGTCGAGGCGACCGGCAAGCGCATGCACAAGCGCTACTCGGACGTGAAGCTCGTGGTCGCGGATCTGTCGTCGCAGAGCGGCGGCGGCGCGTTCGCGTTTCACCGCTCGCACCAGAGCGGCCGCGATGCGGACCTCCTCTATTACATGCGCGACAAGGACGGCAATCCGTTCGAGCCGGACGCGATGCACGTGTTCGATTCGCGAGGCCGCGCGAAGGACGCGAGCGGCATCACGGTCGACGTCCCGCGCACGTGGTCGCTCGTCAAGGATCTGGTCACCGCGCCCGAGGCGACGGTGCAGTACATCTTCATGTACGAGCCGCTCGCGCAGCTGCTGATCGATCACGCGAAGCAGGCGGGCGAGCCGGAGTGGATCGTCGTGAAGGTGCGCCGCGCGCTCCGGCAACCCGGCGACAGCGCGCGCCACGACGACCACCTGCACGTGCGCGTCTACTGCGCGCCGACCGATCGGCAGTACGGCTGCGAGGACATCGGTCCGATGGAGCTGCTCGCGGAGCGCGAGGCGGAGCAGAACCAGCTGATCGCGGCGATCACGAGCGGCGTCACCGGGCCGCGCATCGACGTGCCCGAGCCGCCTGCACAGCCGAGCCTCACCGAGCTCGCGCAGAGCCAGAGTGCGCCTGCGGCAGCGGCTGCTGCCTCGAGTGGCTCGCTGGGGCCGACGTCGAGTGGCGCGCTGGGCCCCGCGGCGAGCGGCGTGGTCGGGCCGGCGCTTGCTCCGGCGCCGACGATCGGCGCGGCGAGCACGAGCGCGCTCGGCTCGATCCTGCGCGCGCGCATGGATCGCATCGACTTCCGCGCCTGGCGCTAGGCTAACGCGCCTCGAGCGTCCAGGCCTGTGCCGGATCCGGTGCATCGGCGACATGGCCGTGCGCGGTCGCGGCGCGGCAGTCATCGCTCGTGATCGCCGCGCCTGCGGTCGTACCGGCGGCAGTCAGGCAGCGCGCGTTCGCCGTACGCAGCTGACCGTTGTCGAATGCGAACAGCGAGCTGCCCTCGGCCGGTGCAGTGCACGCGCCGAGCGTCACCGGCTCGGGCGGATAGATCGGCGGCGCCGCCGTGCACGGCCCGGCGCTGCAGCCGGGCGCGGGGACATCGACATGGCCGCCGGCGGTCGCGACCGCGAGGCACTGGCCGCCGCTCGCGAGCTGGCCATCGGGCGTGCGCGCGAACACCGCGGCATCCGCGCAATCGCCGAGCGTCATCGCGTGCGTGATGCACGTGTCGCCGTGGCGCACCACGAACGTGGCGGGCTCGCGGCTCGCGGTCACGACCTGGCGGCGCTCCCACGAATCGGCGGAGATCACGCCATAGGCGTCGTTGAAGAAGCAGCTCGGGCACTGCACGAACCGCGAGCGGCGCGCCGCCTTGACGACGCCCGTGTCGTACATCGCGTAGTGCGCGAACGCATCGAGCTTCGTGCACGCCGCATCCTGGTCGAGGTTCGCCGGGGCGTGCGCGACCGTGTAGCCGCGATACGAGCGCAGTGCGAGGCCGGGCAGCGTGAGTCGTGCGCGCGCCGCGGCGGCGGTGGCGAACAGACCCGTGAAGTAGTGGTCCCAGTACTCGTGGTAGCCGTCGCTGGCCGGGCCGAGCGCGTCGAAGTACAGGCTCGTCGAGTCGAGGGTCGCGACGCTCGTGGCCGCTTCTCGTGTCATCAGCTGTGCGAGCACGTCGATCAGCTCACCGCGCGACACTTGCTGCGCCGCGATCGGCGCGGTGCAGTCCGCGCAGCCCTTCGTCATGGCGAGGTAGGGCGGCGCGACCGGATGGGTATCGAGCGTGCTGCACCCGTTCGCGTCTTCCCACAGACACTGGGTCTGCATGTCGCCGAGGCGCAGGAACACGAGCGTGACCGCGCCGCTGCGATACGTCTGGAACGTCAGCCCGCCGAGCTGCTCGACGGCGCCGCTCCACATCGCGTCGATGCCGTCCCGGTTCGCGAGTGGTCCGCCGTGCAGCAAGAAACCGTATGCCGCGAGCACGCCGCGCTCGCGATCGCGCCAGTACGACTCGCGCGTTGCATCGGTGAGCTCGGCCGCGGTCACGTACACGACGACGACCTTGTGTCCCCCGGCGAGCTCGCCCGCGATGTCGGGGTTCATGAACAGAAGATCATCGTCGGGATGCGCGACGACATGAACATCGGTGCACGCGCCGGAGGGGCAGGGTACCGGCGTCACCGGAGCGCCGCGGCCGGTGCACGGGCCGACGTTGTCGCCGCACCCGGCGACGATCACGAGAGCCGCCAGCGCGAGCAGACGCGCGGTCATCGCGATCCGGCGCGCGGTCATCGCGATCCGGCGCGCGAGCAGGCGCGCGGTCATCGCCGCGGACACGGGCCGATCGGATCGAGTCGTGGCGCAGGAGCGGAGATGAACATCGCCGAGCCGGCCGAAGCCGGTGGTGCATCGACGAGCACGCCGGCGTCGACGGCCACGACCACCGCCGATCCGCTCGCCGCCGGTGGTGGGGTGCTCGCCGAACCGGCTGGCGTGACCGGCCTGGTCGCAGATCCGGCAGCGGCTGCAGAGCCAACCGCTGCCGCTGCGGAGCCAACCGGTGCTGTTGCGCCGGCAGCGGGCGCTGCTGCAGAGCCAGCCTTTGGCGCTGCAGAGCCAGCGGGTGTTGCTGCGGAGCCAGCGGGTGCCGCGGAGGAGCCGGCGAGCGCTCCCATTTCCTCGGACGTCAGCGGCCGCAGCGTGCGGAGCGCCTGCTCGAACGCGCGGACATGTGCGTTGCGGGCCTCGGTGCTCGAGGCGCTGAGCACGAGGCTCACCACATGGTCGGCATCGATCGCGAGCGCCTGGCGCAGGAAGTGACGACCGTCGTCGTACTCGAACCAGACACTCGGAAGCCCGGCATCCTCGTTCTCCTTCGGGCCGGCCTGCACCGGGCCGACGTGCATGCCCTGGGTCGCGAGCTTGCTGCCGAGCGCGCACGCGAGCTTGGCGGGCAACGCGTCGTGGCTCATCTGGCAGCGCACGGGCCACGAGCAGTAGACGTCGCGCGTGAACGGCTCCGAGGTCAGGACGATCCGGCCTTCGGGCTCGCTTCGCATCATCCAGAGGAGCAGGCCGGGGTAGCTCGGCTGGTCGGTCGCGCGCCAGCCGCGCGGCACGACGAGCCGGAGTCGGTCCGTCTTCGACGTGTAGATCGAGTTCTCGAGCTCGGCACTCGCGGGCGGCGAGTGGAGGAGGGCGAGCAGCGTCGCGAGCACCGCCGCGCCAACGACGCCAATCGCGAGCGCGCGTTTCGCCGACGACGACGAGCGCGCGAGTCCGCGTTTCGCCGACGACGACGAGCGCGCGAGTCCGCGTTTCGCCGACGACGACGAGCGCGCGAGTCCGCGTTTCACCGACGAGAGCGAGCTCGCGAGACCGCGCTTCATCCGCGCCGACGCTAGCCGACTGCGGCGCGGAGCGCGAGTCGAGTCCGCTCCGGACAACCTGAACAGAGTCGCAGTTAAAAAATTGACTCTTTCGCGGTGGATATCGTTGACCGATTCCATTCACACGAATATCGTCACAATACCTCGTCGGAAACTGGATCATCCAGCGGTCAACGAGGGTGGATACCGACCGCAACCCGTCACGCGAAGCCGAGATTCGAAGCGCAGCCCGAGGGGGGTGGGCTTCGGCGGTGCGGACGCGTTGCGCGCTCGGTCGTGCTCGTCACCGAGGGGGATTCCGTTGTTTTCACGCGATCGAAGCTGGGAGCCGCATGCGACGCCGACCGGAACCGTGGTTCCGCTCCGCGCGCATCGCGAGCCAAGCGCGACGGGTGGAGCGCGGGATCGCAGCGGTCTCGCGACGGCGAAGGCGAGCTTCGCGGCACGCCGGGATGACGACGGGCCGGACAGCGGGGCCGGACCGAGCCGCGGTTCGCGCGGTGCGAGTGGCCGGGATGCGGACGCCACTCGCGGCTCGCGCAGCGTGCTTCGCGAGGAAGAGGTCCGCGCGATCGAGACGAC
>Ga0070678_100001116_pt1 | contig 14083 bp, 13 predicted proteins | sample KBSM73metaG_FD_65647 | JGI IMG/M metagenome (GOLD analysis project Ga0070678, IMG submission 65647) | Miscanthus rhizosphere microbial communities from Kellogg Biological Station, Michigan, USA - KBS M7-3 metaG | ecosystem: Host-associated > Plants > Roots > Rhizosphere > Soil ...
TCTTCGTCGGGTGTGGGCTTGGCGATGTTCTGCGCCACGAAGTCGTCCATCCTCGGCAGCCCAGCCAGCGGCCCGGTGGTAGGCGGCGCTGCGGCGGGCGCGGGCGGCGAGGCTCCAGGCACTGACGGCGGTGTGGCCCCTGGTGCGGCAGTGACGGCAGGCGGGGTGGCTCCTGGTGCGGGTGGCGGTGCCGCTGGTGCGCCGGCTACAGCGGGCGTGGCGGCAGGCGTCTGGGTCGGCGGTGGCGGGGTCGTGCCGGTCGTGGCCACCTTGTAAGGCGGTGGCGTGGACGCGCTGCTTCCTGTGGCGCCGGTCTTGACCAGATCGTAGCCGCCAGCGGCATTCTTGACCCAGTTCTGGCCCCACTTGGACGGGTCCCACGGCGCCGTGCCGCGCGCCTTGTAGACCGCGGTAAAGACGTCGTCCTGCACCGCCGTGGGCGCCGAGGCCGCGGTGGGATACTTCGCCGGGTCCCCGCCGATCATCTTGAGGCCTTCTTGCCACGTGCTATCGACGAAGCCGTAGAGGCCCGACGCTGTGGCGCCTTTGGCGCGGGCGGATGGGTCCGCCTTGGCAACGTAGTTCAGCGCTGTGGGATCGCCGCCCGACTCCCATCCTTTGATCAGCTGGCGGTCCTTCTCCAGGTCACCGGTAAACTGCCGAGCCACACCACCACCACCCGCCCCACCACCACCCGTTGCGCCCGCTGTGCTGACACTGCCATCGGCATTGATCACCGGGCGGTTCTGCATCTGCAGCAACGGGATCATCGCCTTGAGCCGCTCGATCTTGTCGCGGTTCTGCTCGACGCCGAGTCGCGCGAGCTCCATCCGCTGCTGATAGTCCTGCTGCGCCACCGCAGCCGCCCGACGCTGGTCGAGGTCCATCGACTGCTGCGCGCCCTGCAGGCCGGTGGCGGCGGCGGTGAGAAAGTCGGGTTTCACCCGCGATGGCCCGCTGGCCATCAGCATGTTCAGGCCGAAGTTCAGCAGCGCGCGGCTGCCCGCCGCATCCGCCTCGCGACCTCCCAGCCGGTAGGTCGGCGACTGCCCGCCCGCCAGCACCGATCCGAGCCGTCCCAGCAAGCCCGGACTGGTGCCGTCGTCCGGCGTCCCGCGCGGCAGCGTCGGCAGCACCGGGGCCTGCTGCGAGTCCAGCTGTGCGCTTAGTGCCTGGATCTGCTCCTCAAGCGTCGGCATGGCGGTCCCCTTTGCTTACCGCGCCTTATGAGGCGCCGCCTTATTCACCCCAGCAATCCGCGTGGCCGATACGCAACCGGCGCACCGTATTGCGCCCCGGTGTAGGCGTCCCGGCGTTTCAGCAGCGCCTCGACCACCTGCGCCAGCGTCTGCTCGCCGCCCATCGGCTTGCCGGTGGTGCCCGGCCTGATCGTGGTCTTGGGACCGCTGGAGGGCGTCGAGGGCGTCGCTGCCTTGGCCGCGGTGCTGACGCCCGACGCCAGCGTGCCGCCCGCCTTCAGCTTCTCGCCCAGCGTCGCCTTGTCCCACCACGCGGCCGCCTTATCGAGCAGGCCTTTCGACCCAGCCTCAGACCACGTGCCGGTGTCGATCGCGCCTGGCGCCGACAAATCCGACACCTGCAGCGTTGCCGGCCCCTCCCACGTGCCAGCGGCACCCGTATCGCCCAGCAATCCGGGGGTCGCAGCGCTGTCCCACACGCCGCCCTCGATGACAGGCGCCGCCGCTGCCGGCTCTGACACCGCGCCGCCGAGGAAAATCGGCTCTGCCGCCGTGGGGGCAAGCGATGCCGCCGCCTCCGCCGCCGTGGGGACGGTCGCCGCCGCTACTTCCGGCGCCGCCAGTGCCAGCGTGGGCGCCGCGATCGCCGCCTCGACAGCCGGGGCCGCAGCCGCAGCCGTGCCGGCAGCAGTCGCGCCAGCCGCTGCCGCAGTTGCCGCCGCCTCAGCTGCAGCTACAGCCGCCGCTGTACCTCCTGCCGCCGCTGCACTCTCTGCCGCCGCAGCAAGCAGGGCAGCCTCGCCAATGCCAGCGTCGGCCATCTACGCGTTCCCCGCAGCGTTGTTGTCGATAATGTTGCCAACACCGCCGGCCAGCCCGCCCAGCGCCGCAACGCCGCCGATGCCTTGTCCCCACGGATTTGAATAGTACGGATTCATCTCCTGCGCGTAGCCGCTGTTGCTGGTGCTGTAGGGAATGCCCGACACCGCACCGAGCAGCGTCTGCAACTGCTGATACGGGAATGCCTGCTGCTGGGCGAAGGCGCCTTGCTGCGCGTTCAGCAACTGCTGCTGATACTGCTGCTGCAGCGTGCCCGCCTGGTTCAGCGCGTTGCTCTGACCCAGCATCATGTTCTGCAGCGAGGTCAGCGACTGCGGCAGGTTCTGCGCCGCCCCGAGGCCCTGCTGGAGGTTGGAGTTCATGATATCCGCGCCGAGCTTCTGGTTGGCCCCGTAGCCACCCTGCAGCAGGTTGGCCAACGCGGTATTGGAGGCGAGGCCCTGCTGTCCCGCCTGCAGCGCCACATCGCGGCTGATGCCGGTGGCCTGGTTCCATTGGTTGTTCAGCAGGTCACCCAGATACTTCTCGGACCCCAGCGCCGCCTGACTCTGCGCAATGCCCTCTTGGACGCCCTGCCGGCTGCCACCGAACGCACCCGCCTGATTCGCCCCGGCGCCGATCGTGTTGAGGTTGCTGCGCAGCTGCTGCTGCATCAGCTGGTTCGCCGGGTCGACGACCGACTGGGTGTAGGGCGACATCAGTTGCTGCGCGCCAGCCGCGACACCCTGAGCCGTCGCCGGGCCCTGGCTCGTGTAGTTCCCCAGCAAGCCCTGCGACGGCCCGTAAACCTGCTGCTGGAAGCCTTGCTGCAACTGGTCGGTGTTGGCCTGGATGCCGCCAGCGGTAAGCGGCGAGACCTGTCCGGCGAGGTTCGCCTGGGCATTGATGCCAGTGGCAGCCGCGCCGGTTCCCAGGCCCTGCATGTTCTGGACTTGGTTGTATGCCTGCTGCTGCGCCGGATCGATGCCGGCAACGGTCTGGCCGGTATAGGGATTGTAAGGCTGGTTGCTCAGTTCCCCGGCGCGTTTGACAGCGTCCGCACTGGCAGCCTCCAGCCATGGCGGGATGTAGGCGTTGCTGTTCTGGACTGTGGATGTGTTCTGGCCGCCACCATTCTGGCTAGGCATTGCTCAGGTCCTTGATAAATTTGACGCTGGTTGGCTTCCAGCGCGGGTCAAGAGGCTGCCGACGTAACCATCCCAGCCGCCCGGTAGCTATGGCGATGCTGCACCCTTCCGAGACACCCCAGGCATCAATCGCTGGCTGCATCTCGGCACATTCCTGCAGACGACCGCTGACGATCCAGTAGTTGAGCATTCTCATTCGAGGCGCCACGATCACCTCAGTGACAATGACGCTGTCGCCGTTGGGCCAGCATACAGCGCGGTGCTCGCGCACCCGGTCCAGCACATCGGTGACCGTGTGGGTGTTGCCGCCGATCGCCAGCGCCTTCTCGAACCGCCGCAGCTTCTGTTCGTTGGTCACGGAGCCGCCTCTGTGACAATCGTCCCGGCATCGGTGATCGACACGCGCCACGACGTGCCGTCAGGCGAGATCAGCCCGACGAAATGGTACGCAGGACCCGCCAATCCGGCATTGGCCTTGCGATTGATTTCGGCGGCAATGATAGCCAGCCGCTCATCGATGCTGCCGGCAGTCGGTGCCTGGAACGGCGCGGGTGGACGGCTGACCGGGCGAACTGTCATCGCTACCTCCTCCCGCCCTTCCTGGTACTGAGCCGGGGCCGGCCAATGGCAAACGGCTCGTCGGCGAGCGCCTCGACGCGCATGCGGATATGCCTGCCCGAGAATCGCACGTCCATCAGCCCACCATGCGTCTCGGTGTATAGCCCGGTGTCGTGCTCCTCGCTCTGCGGTTGCTCCCTGGTCAGGAAGCGATACCCGAGGCCGCTGGGAGCCGCCGCGTCGAGGACAAGCTGGCGCACGTGGAACCGCGCATCGCCCTCGCCGAGCACGATGTTGCCCGACTCGGCATAGACCGCACCGGCCGCGGCGCGCGGTGTGTTGTCATCGAGCCAGCCGTATTCGTGCAAATACAGGCACGCCCCGCTCGCCGCCGGCCCTGCCAGGATGGGGTTGTCCATCGTTCCGGTCCCGTCTGCCGCCGTGCGTTCCCTTACCCCGATCGTCCAGGGCCGGTTTGCGTCGGCATAGTTCACCGCGATGTAGCGGTTGCACTCGTTCGAGCCCTCATCCGGCCAATCCCACCACAGTTCAGAAAACGCCGGGTTGGGACTGCCAAACACGCGCCCCACCATCTGCCGGTTCACGAGGCTGAAGAACCAATCATCAACATCGCACTTCATGGGCTGCACACTCCCGGCATAAGCCCAGAACGTCTGCAGGCCGGGCCACGCGACATTGCTGCCGATCCGCACCACAGCGCGCGGCGAGATCGGCCCGCATCCAGATGCTATCTCCACGATTCCGTAAGCGTAAGGCGGTCCCACGTAGGTCATCTTGTGCAGGTCGTTGCCGGTGAACAGCAGGATGCTGTCGGCGATCTTGATCGCGGTCATCGCATAAGACTGCGTCGCGAGCAGTTTGTCGCCCGCCATGTTGACCGCGGTCGGCGCCCAGACTGTGTAGTCCTCCTGATCGCTCCAGGCGATAGCGCGCGGGTCACCGCCGGCCCCGTAGAGCACCACGTGCCGCTGGTCGGTGACGATCACGCCCCGGTTCATCAGCGGCGCCGCTGTGACGATGGCGGGCAGTGTCGTGGGGGTGTTGGGGTCCCACTCGAACAGGTGGCCGTCCTGGGTTGGCACGATCAGCAGACGCTCGCCGAACGTATCCATGCTCCACCGGTCGCCCATCGTCGCGCTGATGTCCTGCGGACCGATGTCGTCTGAATCGCGCGCGGTGCCGTAGGCGTCCTCGCCGTAATCGCCGAGGCCATAGCCGTTCAGCGCGCCGGGCGGATCGAGCGGCCCGACACCGGTCGGCGTGATGTCGTGCAGCGTGTCGGTGTCGAACCTGTAGGCATAAAGCCCAGTGTCAGTGCCGAACGCGGCCCAGCGTATCCGGGCGTTGTCGTGCCACGTCAGCAGGTCCCGCACCGGAGCCGACACGTTGGTGCCGGGAATTGCCACGTTGCCGCCGATCGGCTGGATCTGCCCACCGCGGAACCGGATGTTATTTGTATCCCACCATCTTCCGATGGTTGCCTCTGGCGTCGCGTTCCGCACGACACCTGGCGGCGGCGCTTGCGGGATGCGCGGCATGTCAGTGCGTCCCGCGCATTGGCGCCGACATCAGCCGACGCACCAGCGGCACTGCAGCGGTCGCTGCGGCTGGCGCTGCCTGTGCCCCGGCATAGATGATCTTCGACACGACCATCACGGGCTGCACTATGTCGAACGGCGTATTGGAACCGCCCGACCACGCATAGTGCCCGTGTGAGCCATCGGCGTAGATGGCGTGCGCGTGGTCGCCGACCGCATAGACGTTATGCGCGTGGTTGCCGTCGCCGACAATGACGTGGGCGTGGGGGCCAGAGTTGTATGTCTGGATGTTGTGCGTATGCACGCCCTGCGCGTCGGTGGGATACCAACTGCTGCCGAATGCGGTGGACATGACCGGAGCCCCGCCAGCCGCGGCGCCCGTGCCAGTGTTGGGCAGGTAAGTGTTGTGCGCGTGCGCGCCGTCGCCGCTCGTATAGCCGGTATGAAAATGGTCGCCCCCATTGGCCGTGCTGCCAGCATGCGAGTGAGTGCCCTGTGCATCGGTGGTATGGGCATGCGAGCCAGCCCCGACCGTAGCGCCGCCATGACTGTGGGCCGCGACGGTGTCGGTGTAGATCGTGTAGTTTGGCACGTTGGCTTGCAGCAGCGTGTAGGACACCCTGCCGACGCGTTGGGCGAAGCTATAGGTCCGCACTGTGCCGTTCGCATCAGTGACGCTGCCAGCGCCGATCGCAGCGCGACCGTTGGCCGGTGGCAGGTTGAACGTGGTGCTGCCATCACCCGCACCCCAGGCGGTGCCGATCGCCGCGAATAACTCGCTGTAGGTAGTCCTGGACACGCTTCTACCGTCGCAGGCCATCCAGCCAGGGGGCGGATTCGGTCCTGCATAGTCCAGGATCGCCCCGACCGGCATCGCCATTTGCAGATATTCGTCGATGGTATCTGCATTTTCGTTGAGTTTCGCCCCCCAACTGTCGCGACTCGCGCCGATTTCCGGCTTAATCAGCGACAGGTTGGGCGTGTAGCTGTCGGCCATGATCAGGTGTCCGCTGTATCATCATTCGTCTTCACATAATTCCCATCCGCCGCGACAGGCAGGCGGAAGCGGAAGCCAGACGGTCCGAGTCCTGTCCAGCCATACTTGGTGCCGACGCGGCGCCGCCAGTCGCGGTGATCGCCGAAACCTGGCGCGGGAGCGGCGCGGGGGAGCACGGTGACGCCGCCGACCTTCCTCTCGAAGACGTAGACCGTGCTGCCGTCGCACGCCTTCCAGTCCGGGTTGCCGGTGGATGAGGCCCTGATTGTCCCAGCAAGCACTGTCATGGTCTGTCCCCTCTGTTGCTACACGCCCGCCACGGGCGTCCACGTCCCAGCCCCCGCGGACACGTAGAGCCTAGCGCCGGCTGCGCCGTCAGTGCGCAGCCACAGCGAGCCAGCCGGCTGGGTGCCGGTGGCAGCGCCTGCGCCGGCACGCACTGTAGGGCCTGCTGCCAAAGCCAGCCCGGCCGTGGTGCCGGTAACCGCCCATCCGTTCCACTTGACGCCATCGAGCGCATGCGATGGATTATCGACGGTCGTCGTCAGTCCTTTGGCGCCCGCACCGGGCGCGGCCAGGAACACGCAGTCGCTCATCTGAATGACGCTGCTGGCACCGGTCACGCTGATGTAGGTGTCTACGCGCGCGGCGCTGGCATCGAACTGCACGTCCGCCATCCGCAGCGTGCCGCCGTTTAGCTGCACCATCGCCAGCCCGTTGGCGAGGCCGTGCCACATATAACCATGGGTGACCGACAGGCGGCCATTCTGTTGCAGAAGGCCGCGATACAGAATACTTGCGCTGCTGATCGACAGGTTGTCGATCCACACTTGAAAGTCTGCGCTCGTTGGATTCATCACGACCGCATGGCCGATTGTGCGTGAGCCACGCGTCGCGTAGCAGTTGGCGATCTGCACGAAGCCCGCGCCAGCAGGGGTAATGTTCAAGTTAGAACTGTTGCCGTCCAGCATGAGATTGAGGAACGACCCCCAGGTCCAGTTCGCCGTGAGATTAAGTTGCCCCACCCATGTCTGGAAGTTTACGCAGCCAAGCCCGTCGCATCGGCCGATGGTCGCGGCAATAAGGCCACCGTCATAATAGACATTCAGCAGCGCGGCGCGCGCCTGTCCATAAGGATCGGCGGGGCCATAACCCCACAGCCACAGCCTGAAGTCCTGGATAGAAGGGAAGTTCATGCTATTGTCGATGTCCATTCCAACATTGAACACACCGACATTGATACGCCCGAACTGAAACGACGATCCGCGACTGTAAATGCCGTTCCAGCCGCCGACGATCATGATGTTATCCAGCAACATCGTCTGCACATTGCCGCTGCAATAGATCGCCCACGGGTATTGCACGCCGGTCCCGCCCGGCGTGGCGGTGCCGCCCGCCGCGATCGTCTTGAACATCGAGCGGGTGGACGCGAAGTGGATGCTGTCGCCGATGGACACGCCGGGCGCCGCCACGTTCTGGCTTAGTGTCAGCACATTGCCGGCGATGTTGGTCACCGTGCATGGCAGCGTCGATGTGCCGCCAACGGTGGACGGGATAGAACCCGTGTGCGTCACGTTATACGCCGCCATGCCCACGACGATGCCGGCGACGGACGCGACGGTGATGGTGTTCGTAGCTGCGGCGGATGTGGCTGTAGCTGTCGTGACGATGTCAGCGGGCTGCTCAAACCTGAAAGTGACATCGCGGACCATCGGGCGCTGATCGGTCAGGTTGATGCCGGTCAGCACCACCACGCCATCAGTCACAGCCGGATTGAAGCTGGTGCCGATGAGCAGTGTGGTGGCAAGACCATCGCCCTGCATCGCCTGCGACTGGGTCAGGCTGCCCAGGGTGAGGCGATCGGTGATGCGATAGGTGCCGGCCGGCAGATATACGTTCTTGGTGGTCGCGATTGCCGCGCGGATCGCCGCGGTGCTGTCGGTGGCACCGGTCGGGTCCGCGCCGTAGTGCAGCACGTTGGCGACCGAGCCGACCGCGGCGTCCAGCACGTCAGCATTGGCGTTCAGGTGGTCGCCCCACAGATTGTCGTCCGCGTCGATCGTGGGCTTGTAGAGGCCGAGCCGGGGCGTGGTGGTGTAGCTCATGCCGGTTCCAGTTCTGGCAGGCGGGTGACGGTCCAGGCGCCCGTCCCGCAGCCGTCCACAGGCGCCCAGGTGCCCGCCGTGCAGTCCTGCTGCACCCATGCCCCGGCGTTGCAGCCAGCCGCCTGGCGCCACGCCAGGGACAGCACAGCGTGGGCATCGAACGAGACGACGCAGACACCGCCCACCTCGATGATGGTCAGGCCGGGGCCGTAGGGGCCGGCGCCATACGGTCCTTTCCCGTAGGGGCGGGATGCCATCAGACGCCCGCCACGGGGGTCCACGTCCCGCCACCGGCAGAGACGTAGAGCCTAGCGCCGGCCGAGCCGTCAGTGCGTAGCCACAGCGAGCCAGCCGGCTGGGTGCCGGTGGCAGCGCCCGTGCCGGATCGGATGGTCGGGCCTGACGTGTTGACCGTGATGGGAACGGTGAACGTCGCCGCCGTTGTCGTGAACCGCGCCACCTGCGCCGTGCCCGCGTCCGATAAGATGCTGTTGGAAGTTGATGCCAGCCATATGTCCAGATAGCCCCCACCCCAACCGCCCGTCGTGAAACCGGCGCGGATAGAAGCCGCCAGATACTGGTTGTAGTCCGTGCCCGTATCGAACGTGCCATGGAACCGTAGCTTGCTTTCCAGCCCGTTCGTCGTCCCGATGCCGCGCAGCGCCAGTTGCGCCGCGGTCGCGGACGCCGCGTCGCCGCGAATGCTTCGGTTGCCGTATGAGACCGTCTGATAGTCAACCGGCAACCTCTGGGTCATGCCGCCGTAGTTATTGGCATCCACGAATGCGTTGGCCGACGTGGTGATCGAGATCGGCGGCACGCTGGCAATATTGAAACCAGAGAACCTGCACCCCGCCACCATGACATACCCGGTGCCGGTCTGCGAGATGATCGGCGTCGTGCGTGCTGTTCCTAGATGCGTCGCGAACGTGACAGCGCGCACTTCCAGCGTGCCGGCTGAACAGACCATAAACGGCGTGTCTGTCTCGACCCAGGCGGCTGTGCCGCCGTGATAACTCAGCGAACCACCCTGCACCGAGATCATCGGCAGTGCCGGCATGGAACTGGCTAGATATGAATTAAAGATCTCATTCCTGCCGCCTTTGATGGTGATCCCTGGCTGAGAGTATCTGACCGGGTCAGTGGCCCTGCTGTTGGATATGCTGTCTAGTTGCAGATTGACGTTGCTTTCGATGACCAGCCTCGCCGGGCCATCGAGGCCGATCTCTTGGAAGAAATAGTAGCCCCCCGGCGGGTTAGGTCCGGCATCTATCGTGATGATCGAACTTTCGCTGAAGAAGTTGGTCAGCATCAGGCCGTCGATATGGCCGAACCAACCACAATTGGTCGTGCCGTCAAGGAAGATGACCCCAATGGGGGAAGTCGAAAGGATGTCGAACCCCCAGAAGTGGACATTGCTGATCCGCACGATGTCCAGCGTGGGTGTGGTCTTTGACCAGAGGAACCCATAGCTGAGTGCGGACATATAGATGTTGTTGAGATACGCCGCGCAGTTATCCAGATCGAAACCGATCCAGGCCGACGAGATCATCAGGTTCTCGAAGTTGGGTCGCCCGGTGGCGGATGCCGCCGCCTTATAGACAGCTGGTGGATACTGGATCAGATCAGCCCGCGTCATGCCGGCGAAATTCGGCTGCGTAAACCTGATCCATAAATCCCTGATCGTGGGCGTTCCCGAGTGCGCCGGATCACTACCAAGCACGAACACGCCCAGCGCGCTCATGTTGAAAGAGGTGGGTATCTGTATCAGCGTCATCTGACGACCGGCGCCATAGATGACACAGCCCGCGCCCAGTGTGATGGCATTCGTGATCGTATAGCGACCAGCCGGAATGAAGACGTGGGCGTTGCTGAAAGGCCGCGACGCGATCGCCGCATTGAACGCTGCGGTGCTATCAGCCACCCCGGTTGGATCAGCGCCAAATTCCAACACGTTCACCACGTCGGCTGCGCGATCCTGCGCCGGGCGCAGTGCAATGCCGCCGGTTGCCGGGTAGAGCAGCGGGCCGGTCATGGTGCCGCCAGCCGTTGGCAAGAACGGCCCGGCGTCCTCGATCACCACCGGGTCCATGTCGGTCGCCTGCACCACCAACGTGCCGGGCGAGAACCGCAGCACGTTGCCGGCGGTCACCTCGATCTCGATCGGCACGCCGTCAGCCGGGTCCACGAGCTGGCCCCAGTAGAGCCGCGTCCCGCCGGTCGCCTGGGTCCAAATCTCGAAATGGGCGACGGTGCCCCAGTCGCCCGTGGCGGGCGGGAAATCGACTGCGGTGGCATTGGCTGCCGCGTTAGCTGGGACGGCCAGCAAGGTGAACGTGGCGGCTGGGCGGGCATAGCCGGCGCCGGTCACTTCCTCGCCGCCTGCGGCCTCTGTGGGCGCCGTACGGCACAGTGCCACATAGACGCGCGACAGCGTCGCCATCGGCGCTATGGCCAGCGTGTGGCCCAGCAGCAGCCGTTCTAGATCGAGGCTGGCACTGCCGCTCATGGTGCGGTCATCGCCTGCATCTGCGCGTCGGTCAGAACGGCGGGCCAATAACGCACAGCGCGGATGTGGCCGCTGCAGTTGTCGGTGTGCAGTGCGACGCAGCACGATACGAAGCGGATGCCGGTGGTGGCGAAGATGGCGTAACCGTTCACGGCAGATGCCGATGAAGCGACCGCGCCACCATTCACACAGCTCTTAGCCTGCCCGACTGTCCATGTAGTCGCAGCCTTGACCACGCTGTTGATGCTGGTTGCGTTCGCTGCGTTCACACCAACGGACGAATCATATTGTCCGACGATGCGTGACGCATTGATAATCACAGGGGTCGGGGCACCCGGAAAGTCTGGCCGGGTTATCAGGCGACAGTTCGTGGGTGTGTTGTCGAAGTAGTCGAACTCGCAATACCACGAGCCGCCCGGCCCGCTGAACCAGCCCATATTGGCCGGCGGGATCAGGCAGCTGTCGATGCTGCGCGTGACGGCGACGGTGGTGGTGGGGATGTAGCTTGTGGCGAAGTCGCCCAGCTCGAGCTGCGGGGCACCGATGCGGAATGTCATGTCGACCAGCGCACCGTTGGCGTAGTTGATCGCGATGCGCGCCTGGACCCTGGCGACGGTGGCACCGCCGGATAGTGCTATTCCAGCCGACACCCTCTGACCGGACAGTGTCGCGCTCGTAGGGTTGGCGATCGTCAGCGGGTTGTCCTTCACCAGAGCGCCCGCCGATGTGTTTTCCCTGATAGTGACTTGCGACGTGGTCATGCCTGTGGCCGTGCCGGACACCAGCCGCCAATAGTGCGAGTAGGTCCACGCCTGTCCGGTAGCTGCGACAATCGCCGTGGCGCTGTCTTGGACTATCACAGTGCCGGCTGCCGCAGTGACCGTGCCGGAAAACCGGATATCGACATACGGAATGCCTGACTCGACGCCCGCGCCAATCGTCTGCACTGTCAGCCCGGTCGTGCCGGCATTATAGGACCAGTTAACCGGCCCGGTTCCTGGCGTGCCTGGGACGACCGCGCTCATGTCAGAGCTGTTGCGGATGCCGTTGGTGCGCTGGTCCTCTAGCAACAGTCCGCGCAGCTGCAGCGTCGCCGGATCATAGTCCCACCGCGGCGCGTTCACTGCGGCGGTCTGCATCACGCCCGCGCTGTCGAAATACGTGGCGGTGGACGCACGGGTGAAGGTGATGAGCGGCGACAGCGTGCCGGGGGTCATGAAGTCGAGCGAGAGCGATGGGCCGCCACCGCCACCGTTGAACGATGAGGCATCGGCGACCATGCCGCGCATCTCGCGCGAGAACAGCTTGCACCAGCCCATCGGCGAGATGTCGCCCAGCACCCGCGCGCACCGCCCGCCGCGGCGTGGGGAAAAGTGACGGCAGAGGCTACAGTGTTCCTTGCCACCCGCCCCGGTGTAGCGCGCCGCCGCCTTGCTGATCAGGGGCGGGGACATCAGCTGATCGCCCCAGACATCTCCTCGGTGTACGGGGCCCCGCTCATGGTAGATTGTTGCGTGTTCAGGTTGGCCCGCGTGACCGCCTGTTGATATTTTGCGTCCCATTGCGGGGCCATGGGCTCGTCCTGCTCTGCCAAGGTCGCATGCGCCAGGATGCCGTAGAGGTAGACCGAGTAGAGTTGTTCCAACACCGGATTGGTATCACTCGGCAGCAGCAACGGCCTGGGCTTGGCATACCAGTTCATCATGACGGTCTGCGGCACCCACAGCGGGTCAGGCGGGTCCGGTAGCCACGGGTGCGGCAGGAACTCGATGCAGTCAGCCATCAGCCGGTAGGCCCACGCCCGCCGGGTGCCATAGTAGGTGCCTGGATACAGGTCGTCCGGAGGGGCGCCTGAGATGTCGGTCCAGCTGCCCGACCATTCGTCTTTGAGCACGAGGAGCCTGCCCGTGGCAGCGTCTCGGATGCTGGCCATAGTGCAGAAGTCGGGCGGCAGGGTGATGAAGGCCGAATCAACCGGCTGGGTCGCCGACACCTCCATGCACCGAGCGCGCAGCGTCTGCTGGATTTCGGTCTCTACCAGCGTCACCCAGGACGGAATGCGTGCTGCGGCATCCCGGCGGTCGAGATACCACAGCACGTCGTCCTGTAATTGTTGGAATGACGCCAAGGGTCAGTCCCGCTTCTGCTCGCGCTCCCGGCGCTCGCGGTCTTCCCGCTCGCGGTTCTCGCGCTCCTGGCGTTCCCGACGCTCCCGCTCTTCGCGCTGCTCGCGCTGGTCGCGCTCCTCACGCTCGCGGCGCTCGCGGTCCTGGTCCTGGCTCGCCTCTCGGCCCGGCTGGATGCGCTGGTCGCCCGGCGGCGGCTGTGGTGGCTGCCCGGGCTGCTGTGCGGGCTGCTGGTTGGGCTGCGGCGGCGGGTAGGGTGGCGACGGGGTCGGCTGCGGGATCGGCTGGCCGGGCTGCTGCGGCTGGTTGGGCTGCTGACTGACCGGGCGCGGCTGCGGGTCGGCCTCGATCGGCTGGCCCGGACTGGGCTGGCCGGGCTTGTGCGTCACCGCCCGCGCTACGCTCAGGTCATGCGGATCGGGCTGACCGGCAATCTCGGCCTGCTGACGGGTCGACTCGCGCGCCATGCGCAGCACCTCGCGCCCGGCCTCGTAGGCCATCTCGCGAAGCTCCGTGAATGAATCGGCGTCAGGGTAGCAGCGCGCTATCAGCACCTTGTCATAATCCGGCGGCAGGTATGGCTCGTCGACGTTGGTGGTGCCGGCCCATCCCGGAGGCGGGATCATGTCGCCCTGGTGATACTGGCCGGGGTATTCCTGCGGCGGCGGCACCGGGTTGCGCCCGTGCTCGTCGGAGCCTGGGAAGCGCGGCGTCTGCACCGTCTGCACGCCTTGCGCGCGCTGTGCCGCTGTCGCCGTGGGCGATGGCGCCATCTCAGCGTTGCGGTTGGGCTCGTCTGTGGTTGGCATCGGCATGGTCATGGCCTCCCCTGAGGGGTTAAAGACGTCGTCCGTCGTCCGTACGAAACACCCGATTGTCACGCTGGTTCAGCCACGCGTTCATCGCCTTCTCGTCGTACCAGATGCCGGTCTGCATCAAACGCTGCACCACCACGTTGGGAATGCTGGCCACCCGCGTGAAGCCGGTCTTGCTGGTGCCGGTGAAGTTGCTGGCTGCACGCTTGCATGCCTCGACGATCGGCTTGACGTTCTGCGTGTAGGTG
>Ga0070678_100001117_pt1 | contig 14081 bp, 9 predicted proteins | sample KBSM73metaG_FD_65647 | JGI IMG/M metagenome (GOLD analysis project Ga0070678, IMG submission 65647) | Miscanthus rhizosphere microbial communities from Kellogg Biological Station, Michigan, USA - KBS M7-3 metaG | ecosystem: Host-associated > Plants > Roots > Rhizosphere > Soil ...
TGAACACAACACTCAGGCGACTCGGGTGGTTTGTCGCGGTCGGCACTGCGGCAGCCGCAGTGCACTTTTTCGTCGTCGTCCTTCTTGTCGAAACAGGCGGCTGGCGACCGCTGGTCGCCACGGCCCGATCGGCACGAAAGACTTGCTCTACGGATGGATTCAGACGACGGCGGTCAGGAAGGCGCTGGTGCTCAACGAGAAGGTCAATGCCGCGCTCGTGCAGAGCGTTATCAACAAGGGCTACGCACCGAATCTGACCGACACCGAAGCCGAACAGCTCGGCCGTGATCCCTTTCTCATCGCCTATGCGCTGGCCGACGTTGCCAATCGCACCGTGGTCACGTCGGAAGTGTCGAAACCAACCTTGACGCGGCAAAACCGGCGCGTGCCAGATGTCTGCCAGATGATGGGCGCAAAGCAATGCGATCCGTTCGCCTTCAACCGGGTGTTGAAATTCAGCACCCAGTGGAAGAAGAAGGCCTAGCCGCGTTCCTCGACCAGCTGCATGCGCCCAGCGCGCAATGAAACGGCGAAGGCGATCACGCCGCCCTCCGCCTCCGGCGGCGTCAGGTGCGCATGCGGCCGCGTCGATGCGATGTTGATGAAGAATGCGACGGGGTAACGCAGCACGCGCAGCATGGTGGCCAGGTTGGTGTAGTCATCGCGCGAGCGCGCCGGCGTGCCGCGGCGTTTGAGCTCGATGGCGGCTAAATTGCCGTCGGCGCGGTGCCGGTGCCGCTCGGGGTCGAACGGCTCGTGAATCACGATGTCGGGCCGGATCGTCAATCCGTGAAGCAGCTTGGTCTTCTGATACTCCTGCTCGACCAGGGCCGGCGCAGCCAGGTTGAGCCGACGGCCCAGCTCGACCAGCAGTTGCCCTTGAAACCCGCGCTCGGTCTCATAGAACCTGGGAGCGGTTATGGCTTGCAGTGCGTCGCGCAGGCAGGCTGCGATTTCTTTAGGTTCTATGCGTTGCCTTGATATCGGGGCGCGGCGCGGCGAGTTGAATCCCAATCTCCCGCGTCCGTTTTCTGTCTTGATGGAGCAGATGTCGGCACGGGTTCGCTCTTGACGTTGGACGTCCACCTTTCTGAAATATCGCCGCGGGTCCCCTACTGTCTGCGGCGGAAGACTCGAGGGGCGGCGCTTCTGGTCGGCCGCTTCCGCCTACATATTGGCGGCCGACTAGGTTGGTCGGCTGCAATGATTGTCGGAAGTGCCATTTCGAGGCCTTGGCGAGCAGACATTCATTCGAGCGGGCCGTCGACGCCGAATACGCTTGCAGCGATTGAGCTCCCGGAAGTATCCAAATTCAAAGTAGCGAGGGTCGCAAGAGATTGCCGCCGCTGACGACGCGAACAGAACTGCAGCGACGGCGGGCATGGGCCAAACGGTACACCGAGTTCAGGCAACGCCACCATCGCTCGGCGTAGTGGCTGCCGGCGCTGATCGAAAAGGCGAAGGCCCGTTCGTTGGCCCGTTGAAGATGCCGATTAACCGCGAGCCCGCATAAAACTTTAGGAGCGGGAGGACACCGCTTCCGCCGGATGACCAGGAAATACGGGGTTTAATGCCTTTTGCATTTCGTACCCACCATAAAACCTGCCTTTAAGAGCTCCACGGCTTGCATGATGCATGTTCATCATCGACAACTGTGGGGCTAAGCAGTGGAAAAAACGGGGGCGCGTTGACCGAATGCCCCATCACGAGCTAGAACTCAGTGGGGTGTCTGGTTAGCGCATCTACCGTGAAACTACGGCACTACCTTGCCAACTTCGGAAGATTCAAGCGGTTAAGCTGCTTGCCCACGAAGCGGGGTTGAACCAATTGCTCGTAGTTTCTCTTTAGTCGGTGGCGGCACGCGCCGGCGAGACCTTCCAGAGGAGGATGGCTATGCTCCCAGCGACGAGAAATTTGGGCGTTTCACCTCGGACTTCTCCTCGTCATTCGCAGAAAAAAACGGGCCGAGCGAAAGGGAAAACGACGGGATCCTGAGCACAAGCGAAGCGATCCGCACCTGACTCGCAGGCCATCGATCGCATACCTGGTCATCGCGGCGAAATTTAAAAGGCTGCGAGATGTCGGCGTTCGGCCTATTCTTCGGCGCCATCCCCTTCAAGGTCCTGTGAGCGTGGGTCGTCGACCGTTTTCTGACCAGCAAACCGACGCCGGACCGAAGCGGGGTTGGTTGCGCATCTTCGCGATCGCGCTGGGCGGCATCGGCTTCGTGCTTGGCGCGATCTACGTCGCCGTCATCGTTGCCTTTCCGCCGGCGCGCTTGGCGGTCCTCCTGGCGGACCAGGTGAAGGCCGCGACCGGTCGCGAGTTCCGCATCGACGGCGGCTTGTCGATCCGAGTGCTGCCGAGCATCGCGATCCAGGTCCGCGACGTCGTGCTCGGCAATGCGGCCTGGGGCTCGCGGGTCGACATGGCCACGGTGCGGCGCGCCGCGATCGACGTGTCGCCGGGAGCGCTGCTCAAGGGCGAGCTCCGCATTCTGCGCATCGACGTCGAGGGCGTCGATGCGCTGCTCGAGGCCGATGGCGCCGGTCGGTACAACTGGCAGTTCACTCCGCCCACGTCGCCGGCTGCCGACACGAAGCCCGCGCCTGCCGATGGGCAAGCGCCCTGGTTCGACCTCAAGCGAGTTGTCGCATCCGACGTGCTTGTCGCCTACCGCGACGGCAGCAAGTCGCCGCCGCAGATGCTGATCATCGAATCCCTCGACCTGCGCAGCAACGACCGGGAGATCGAGATCGCCTTGGCACTTGCGATCGGCAAGCAGCGCTGGAAGGTCGAAGGCCAGGTCGGCCGAGGCGCCATCCTGCTGGAGGGCAAGGAGGACTGGCCGTTTGACCTGCGGCTCACGGGCGACGGCGCCACGGTCTCGGCCAAGGGCGCCATCGGAACCGGGGAGCGCGCTGGAACCGCGGTTGCCGACGTGTCGGCCGAACTCGCAAGCGCGGCGGCGCTTGCACCGCTCGGATCCGATGCTGCGAGGGTGCCGATGCCGCTCGCCCTGCGCGCGCGCGTGCGGCACGCGGGGCGGGAGCTGCGTGCCGATCCGCTCCATGTGTCGATCGCCGGTCAGACCCTCGACGGCCGGATGACTCTGAACACCGCGCAGCCGCGGCCCCGAGTCGACGCGGCGCTGACATCGAAACTGATCGACTTGACGAAGCTCAGGCCCGTCACGTCGATGACCAAGCCCGGCGAGCCCGGGCGGACGGCCGGGAAGGCGCCTGGGCCGCGGTTCGCCGACACCCCCTTGCTGTTCACCGCCGTTCCCGGTGTCGACCTCCACGTCGAGCTCAAGACGGAGGGCCTGCGACTTCCAGAGACGCCGTTGCTGTCAGCAGTGCGCGCCCGTCTCTCGTCGCCCCCTGGTCGGATCCTGCTCGACGACGTCGAGTTCGGGGTCGCTGGCGGACGGGTCCGCGGCCGGGCAAATCTCGTGCTCGCTGCGGGCGCGCCGCCGCGCGTCGATGTGTTCTTCGATGCGAAGTCGATCTCGGTCGAGGCGCTCGATGTCGCCATGGCCGGTGGCGGCCACTTCCTCGGGGGTCGGATCAATCTTTCCGCGAACCTGGCGATGGCCGGCGCAACGCCGAAGCAGCTCGCCGCGTCTGCGAACGGCAACCTGCTGCTCGCCGCCTCCGACGCAACGCTTGCGGGCGGCACGGCGGCGGCGCTCGATCGCAACATCCTCATGACGATGCTCAAGCTGCTGATACCGAAGGGATCCGCGGATCGGGAGCTGGCGGTGCAATGCGTGGTGGTGAACCTGCCGCTGCGCCGGGGCGTCGCGTCGATCGATCGCTCGATCGCGGCCGAGACCCGGGAAGTGGCGGTCGTGGCAAGCGGCGTGATCAACCTGGTCGAGCAGACCTTGAGGCTGGAGCTCAGACCGAGCGTCAAGAAGGGGCTCGGCCTGAACCCGGCCAATCTGGCCACCGATTTCATGGAGATCAGCGGGCCTTTGCAGAACCCGCAGATGGGCGTCGGCGCAAAGGGTGCCGTCCGCGGCGCGGCCAAGGTCGGCGTGGGCGTCGCAACCGGCGGCCTCTCGTTGCTGGTTCCGTCGGTGGTGGGCGCGACGAAGGGCGCGACGAAGGACGTGTCAGCGTGCGCTCAGGCGGCCGCGCAGGCCGCGGTGCAGCCTGCGCCTCACGGGAAACCGAAGGCCGGCAAGTAGCCTGCGGTCCAACGCGAATCGAGTCGCGCTCACGCTCTTCCCAGGCAGCCGCGATCGCTCCGTCCGGCAAGAAGGTCGCGCAAAGACGACATGGGAAGGGGATGTTCACCGGGCAGCCCGCGCATGCAGACCACGCCACGGACTCGTGGAGCCCCGTGCCCCCAGCGGTACCGCAACGCGAGGCCGAGGGTCGAAGCTCGTTCGGGTCGCAATCGCAGAACACATCGACGCCGGACGCCCGGCGAGGTCGTGGCGCCCGCTGCAGTCACGCCCGAGGTCTTGCAGCACCACGCGCAGTCGCTCCTTGCGGCTTGATGCCCCTGCGTTCCTCCCGCTGCAGCCGAGGAAGCGGAATAGCGCGCTTCATCCTGGGCCCCGGATAGACTTCGACCTCTTCGGGGAGCGTTTTCGCGTCACAGTGCGTGGACTCGTACCGGCGGCAGCCCGGATCCCAGCAACGTGGCGAAGACACACAGGAGCTGAGCCGTGAAGTCGACACTCGCCGCAAGGAAGCTGCGGCTGCTTGCCGTGCTGATCCTCGGGATGCTGTCCCACCCGGCCTGGTCCTGGGTCTATCCCGAGCACCGGAACCTGTCCTTGCTGGCCGCCCAGCGGCTGAGTGCAGAACACCGGGCCGTGTTCGATCGCCTGTGGCAAGACGCGCGCGTGGGCGACGAACAGCGCCTGTGCGCCAGCGGTGGCGACAGCGAGCAAGGCACGGCGCCCTCATGCATTGATTGGGCGGCGCTGAGCGCGATCGCAGGCGACCACTCGTGCTCGAGCCGCGAGATGCTGGAGAAGGCACGCACGGCGCCATGGATCCTGCAGGTCGCCGACATCGCCGCGCAGCTGAAGGAAGATCTCGCGCGCATTCCGGTGACGGCGCGGCCCGAAGCCTCTGAGAGTTCCGCCGACGTGCTGAAAGACACCCAGCGTCGCATCGAGAGCGAGGCCGTGCACGCGCGGCGCCTGAATGCGCTGCGCACGGCTGACATCCGACTGCAGCGCGCCGATCCCGACTATGCGACGCGCGCCGGATCGAACAATGCGCACTTCCTGCTCGCACGTCCTGATACCGGGCTGGACCGCAGCGACTATGCCATGCTGGCCTTGCAGGTGGGCTCGGAGATCAGCGCGATCGGCGTGTATTCCTGGTTTCATCTGAGCGCGCTGCAGAAGGCCAGCCGGCTGGGCAATGAGCCGCAGCTGTCTTCCGCCGAGCGGGCCGCGCTCGCGCGAGCGGCTTTGGCCGACGAGGCGTTTGCGCTTCACTTCCTGCAGGACGTCTTCGCCGCCGGCCACATTGCGGGCACCTGGGGCAACCCGTCGCAACGACAGGGGACGCACGACTACTACAACCAGAACGGGCTGGAGGTCTTCACTTGGACCGGCGGCAGCCACTCCATCGTGCTGATGGGCGATGCCCACATGCGGCCCGAGGACGCCGATGTAGCGTCCAAGAGCGTGCGCACCAGCCTCGAGCAAGTACTGGATGTGGCATCCAACCGGCCCGGAGGATTTGCGTTTGCGCACACCACGGCCGCGCCGGCGGCGCCGGACCCTTTCGACGTCTGCCGCAACGACAAGCTGCCGCGTCGCGATCCGGAATTGCGCGTGCAGCCCGAGCAGGTTCGCCTTTTCGAGGCGAACCTGGCCACGACGCCCGTGCCCAGCCTGGGTCCAGGCCTCGGCGCCATGCCGCGCTTTCGCAGCGAGGTGGGACTGTTCGTCGGTCTTTCCGGGGCCATCGACGGGCGCGCGGTCGACGGCGGCTTCGTGGCCTCGCAGAGCCAGCGCGGCGCAATGGCGGGGCTCGACCTGTCGTTCCGCGCAGGCTTCGGACTGGACGGCGTGATGGGCGAGGCGGGCGATGGCCTGGTGTACGCCTCGATCGGACTGCGCTCGGACGGGCCGTCGAGAAATCGCTACAACGACAACACGGGTGGCCTGGTCACCGGCAACCTGTCCGCCGCCATCCCCGCCCGACCGGGACTGTCGCTGCGCTTCCGGATGCCGTTCTATCTGATCCCGGGCGACCTGTTGCTGATGTCTCCGCTGTACCTGGTCAACCGCGAGGCTTACACCAGCATGGCGGTGACCGCCGTCAATGGCGGGCTGGTCCCGTGGCAGAGCGGATGGTCGACGGCGATCGGCCGGTTCCAGTTCGTCCTCGGACGCGAGCTGGGCCTGGTCTTCTATGGCAACTCCGGGCGCGATCAGCTGCTCGTGCCCGGCAACGCGCCCGGCGAGACGTTTCGCATCGTCAACTTCAAGTCCACGGCTTACGACCTGCCGATCTTCGAGTACCGACCCTATCGCGCCTTCTCGACCAACCAGAGTTCGTCCGTCGTGTTCCAGCTGTTCGCCGCCGCCGACGTGCCGCACGGCGGCATGACCGTGTTTCCGCAGGGGGGGCCGACCCCGGACCTGCACACTGTGTGGTCCCTGGGGCTGCGCCTCGTGTTCGATTGGCGCTACTACCGTTGAACAGCCGGCAAGTTCTCAGCAAGTCAGGAAGTCGACGATGTGCACAAGCAACACCGCCCGCCAACCACACGGCGTCCGAGAAGCGCGAGGCCCGCACGCCGCCCGTGTGTGGGGCCTGCCGGCGCTCGCCATCGCCGCCGGCCTGGTGGCTGCGGGATGCTCGACCAGGCCGCTGATTCCCTACTCGGCCGAGACGCCCCCGCTGGCGCTCGTTCCGGCCACCCAGGCAGGTGTGCAGGACAAGCGGGCGCGCTTCCGCGAGATCTACTGCGCGGTTCTGCAGGCGCGCGGTAACGAGGTGCCTGACGGCCGCCCATGCGAAGAGGCTTTGAGCCGCATCGGCAGCGAGCCGGCAGGCACAGGCAAGCCCGTCGATCTCGGCTCGTCGAAACGTGGCCTGATCGCAGCGATCGTTGCCGGCATCGGCTATGAATGCTTCAAGGCATGGCTGCAGACGCCCGGCACCACGGCATCGCACGTGCGTCGCTTCGGCTATGACATGGTGCAGTTGGACGTCGATGCGTTGTCCAGCTCGACGAGCAACGCACGCCAGATTCGCGACCAGATCATGGCCATGCCCACCGACACAGGAGCACCGCGCCTCGTGCTGGTCGGCTATTCCAAAGGCGCGCCCGACATACTCGAGTCGGTGGTGGCGTACCCGGAAATCCGCCACCGCGTCGCGGCGGTGGTGAGCGCTGCCGGCTCGGTCGGCGGATCGGCGCTGGCCAACGATGCGGAGCAATACCAGGCCGACCTGCTGCGCCACTTTCCGGGAGCGACCTGCGGCTCAGGCGATGGCGGCGGCGTCGACAGCCTGCGGACGGGCACACGCAAGGCATGGCTTGCGCAGAACCCGCTGCCCCGGGACATGCGCTACTACTCGCTCGTCACGTTTCCGAAGCCGGAACGGATTTCGTCCATCCTGACGTCGAGCTACGACAAGCTCTCCCGCATCGATGCGCGCAACGATAGCCAGATGATCTTCTACGACCAGGTCGTGCCGGGAAGTGCGCTCATGGGCTATGTCAACGCCGATCACTGGGCGCTGGCGGTGCCGATCGCCCGCACTCACTCCACGCTCGGGGCGATGTTCGTGACCCGGAACGACTACCCGCGCGAGGCGTTGATGGAGGCCGTTCTGCGCTTCGTGGAGGAAGATTTGGCGAATCCCGGCCCATGAGAGGGTGCGACTGGGATCGGGCGGTTTTGCTACGACTGGCGCGTGCAGGCCGACCTCAGCAACGACATCGGCGGCAATTCGCGCGGCGGCGACGGCGTGCATGACAAATCGACGGTGCGCGTGTTCTCCGAAGGGACCAAGGCAACCGAGACCCCGCAGCAGGCGAATCGCCGGCGCTACAACGGCGGCGAGATCGACTCGCCGTCGCGCAACATCGCCCGCCTGATGGCGGCGCTGGCCGAGCGCCATCTGACCAACCTGCGCGTCGAGATGGTCTACCGCACCGACCGCTATGGCCGGGGCGGGGACCAGGTGCCGTTCCTCGACGCCGGCTTCCCGGCGGTGCGCGTCACCGAGGCACACCAGGACTACACCCGCCAGCACCAGGGCGTGCGGGTCGAGAACGGCGTTCGCTACGGTGGGGCTCATGCCGACAACCACATCGACATGCAGGAATTCATGATCGTGCCAGTTGGCGCGCCACGGTTCTCCGAGGCTATCCAATGGGGCGTGGAGGTCTTCCATGCGCTGAAGGGACTGTTGAGGAGCCGGGGCTTGTCGACGGCGGTGGGCGACGAGGGCGGTTTTGCGCCCGACCTCTCTTCCAACGCGCCGGCCATCGAAATCATCCTGGTGGCGATCGAGCAGGCGGGTTTCAGGCCGGGCCGGGACATTGCGCTCGGGCTGGACGTCGCCAGCTCGGAGTTTCACAAGGCCGGCGCCTACGAGCTGGCCTCCGAGGGCCGGAAGTTCGACTCCCCGCAGTTCGTCGACTACCTGTCCCGATGGGTGGACGCCTACCCGATCGTCACCATCGAGGACGGGATGGCCGAAGACGACTGGGATGGTTGGGAACTTCTCACCGCGAAGCTCGGCAGGCGGGCGCAGCTGGTCGGAGATGACCTCTTCATCACCAACACCGAGATCCTCCAGCAAGGCATCTCGCGTGGCGCCGCCCATTCCATCCTGATCAAGCCGAACCAGATCGGCACGCTGTCGGAGACCCTGGCCGCGATCGCCATGGCTGAAAGGGCCGGCTACGCCTCCGTGGTCCTCCAGACCCGTCAGAAACCCCTGCGCCACCAGCGCTTCCGCAAGAGCGCCGAACTTGGTCGCGTAGTCACGCGGCCCGTGTACAGCGTCGCGACGGATCGTTCCGGCATCGGGCGACACGGTACCGGTGGCACCGCTCATCGCGGGCACATTCGCAGGCGGCGTGAACTGAACCGACACCGATTCACTGGGCTCAGCCGCGAAGAGTTCGTGCCCGAATTTACCCGGCGGCGGAACGACGATTCCGCTCACGTCACCCCGGCTTCGCTGACCGACGCCGCCGCCGATGAAGGCCGATTGCGCGAGCTTGTTGCCGCGATTCACGACGTCGTAGACGAGCACCCGCCGCGCGTCGGCCGCCGACCTCGGTCGCCGGATCGGCCGTCGAGACAATCTCAAACCGGTTTATGCCGCCGGCAAGGTTGGCGTTCTTGTCGATGCCTCCGCAGCCTGCGACGAGCGTCCCGGCTGCCCAAGCTTGACACCTATCGTGGAAGGCGCCAGCTTGCGCGACATCCCCGTTTACCCTCTGGGCCAGCAAGCGCCAGTCCGCATAAAGCGGATCTGCGCCACGCCTAGAGCCGAGCCGGCGGCACTCTGTCACGCCACGGCTTAAGCCTGACCAATGGGGTGTGGCAATCGAGGGTCACGACGCAGGCGCCAGCTAGGATCGACAGGCCACCGCGCAACATCGTCCCGCCACGGCTCGCGGATCGGCTCCTCTTGCGGGTTTGAGATTTGCCGAGCCTGGAAGGCGATCCCCATGCCCATGCCACAGCGTCCTCGCAGGCCCCCGCTGCTGTCTCGTTTGCCCGTCTGGTTCTGGGTTGTTCTCCTGTGCGCACTCGTGGGCGGCTTGATCTTCAAGCTCCGCCACGTTCTCTTCTAGAACTGGACGCCGCCGCTCTCATGGCAAGGCCGATGAGCCCTGCAAAGACGGCTGCGAACACGGGCCCGGTGTGCGGCATTGCCGCAACGGACGCAGCGGACGGCAACCCGAACGTGGCACCGGCGGTGGTACGCTGACGGCCCTTCAAGCAACCCGCAGGTGTGCTTCATGGCTGCTCGCTCGATCGCGTCCCTGTCCCTCAGCTTCGGTCTGGTGTCGATTCCCGTGAAGCTCTACTCGGCCACGGAGAGCTCGTCGGGCGTCAGCTTCAACCTGCTCCACACCTGCGGCTCGCGCGTCAAGCAGCAGTACCTTTGCCTGAAGGAGAACGTGGTTGTCGAACGGGCCGACATGGTCAAGGGCTACGAGTTCGAGAAGGACCGCTACGTGATGTTCAAGCCCGACGAGCTGAAGACGCTCGAGAACGCGGCGCGCCACACGATCGACATCGTCGCCTTCATTCCGCTCAGCGCCGTCGACCCGATCTACTACGACAAGGCGTACTTTCTCGCGCCCGACAAGCGCGGTGCCAAGCCGTACGGCCTTCTGCTCGAGGCCATGCGCGAAAGCGGCCGCTGCGCGCTGGCCCGCTGGGCCTGGAAGGGCAAGGAGTATGTGGTGCAGGTCCGTGCTAACGACGACGGCATCGTGCTGCAGCAACTGCTGTATGCCGACGAAGTGCGTTCGATGAAGGACCTCGACATCGAAAAGGTCGATGTGCAGAAGGCCGAGCTCAATCTGGCGCTGCAGCTGATCAGCCAGATCGCCGCCGAGGACTACGACCCGGCCGCGTTTGTCGACGAGGAAAAGCAGCGCATTCTCGGCGCGATCGACCAGAAGATCGCCGGCAACGAGATCGCCGAATCGGCTGCGCCCGAGCCCGCCAGCGGCCAGATCATCGACCTGATGGAGGCGTTGCGCGCCAGCCTGGGCGGCAAGAAGGCAGCGGCGGTGCGCGCCATGGCGGCGCCCACCGCACAACCCAGCGCGCCGGCCGAACCCGCCGAGACTAAGGCCCGCAAGGGTCCGAAGCGCGCGGCGGCGGCCGAAGCGCCGGCCGCGCCCGTGCGTGCACGAGCAAGGAAGTAACGCCGTCGGATGCAGACTTATTCGGTGCGCGACCTCCAGTCGATGCTGGGCATCTCGAGGGCGGTCATCGGAAACCTGATCGCGTCCGGCTTCGTCGCGCCGAGCCGCGGGCGTCGCAACGAATATCGCTTCACCTTCCAGGACGTCGTGCTGCTGCGCACGGCGTACAGCCTGCGCGAGGCGAAGATCCCGGCCCGCAAGATCCTGCATTCGCTGCGCCGTCTGCGCGCCGCGCTGCCCGATGAGGTGCCGCTCACTGGGCTGCGGATCAGCGCGGTCGGCAACGAAGTGGCGGTCCATGAGGGCAATGCCCGCCGTCACGTCGATTCGGGCCAACTGCTGTTCGACTTCGACGTGCAGGCGACTCCCGGCAGCGTCAGCGTTCTGGAGCGAGGCGAGCGTCAACCTAAGCACGAGCGCCCGGCGGCACGTCATGTCGTTCCGGTGGCAACGCCGACAGCGGCCGACTGGTTCGAGCACGCGGTCCGCATCGAAGCGAGCGACAAGGCCGGCGCCGAGGCTTCATATCGGCGCGCGATCGAGCTGTCGCGCGATCATGTCGACGCCTACCTGAACCTCGGCGTGCTGCTGTGCGACAGCGATCGCAGTGCCGACGCGATCGCACTGTATCGCCGGGCGATCGAACACTGCCCGGATGAAGCGCTGCTGCACTTCAACGCCGGCGTCGCGTTCGAGGACCAGAACGAGCCTGCCCTCGCGCTCCAGCGCTACGAGGCCTGCCTGCGGCTGACGCCGAAGTTCGCCGACGCGCACTACAACGCCGCACGCCTGCACGAGCTGCTCGGCCATTCGAGCCAGGCGATTCGCCACTACAGCGAGTACCGTCGGCTGCAGCGTCGATGACGGGCGAACCGCCGGCGCCGCACCACACGATCGGCGTTCGGGCCTTGTGCGAGTTCACCGCGAAAGCGGGCGATCTCGACCAGCGCTTCACGCCGTCGCCATCGGCCCAGCAGGGCATCGCCGGCCATGGCGTCGTCGCTCGGCGACGCCCCGAGGGCTATGTGGCTGAAGTGGCACTGCGCGGCGAGCACCGCGGTCTCTGCGTGCGTGGCCGGGCGGACGGCTACGACGCCGCATCGGGTCGCATCGACGAGGTCAAGACCCATCGCGGATCGCTGGACCGAATGCCGTCGAACCATCGCGTCCTTCACTGGGCCCAGGCCAAGGTCTATGGCTGGCTGCTCTGCGAGCGGTTCGGCCTCAGCACCATCGAGGTCGCACTCGTCTATTTCGAGATCTCGAGCCAGCGCGAGACGGTCCTCAGCGAACGGCATTCGGCTGCCGACTTGCGCGCCTTCTTCGAAATGCAATGCGATTGGTATCTGGCGTGGAGCCGGCAGGAAGCGGCGCACGCCGACAGGCGCCAGCACATCCTGCGTGCGCTGAGCTTTCCGCACGCGACGTTTCGCTATGGACAGCGCGTCTTGTCGGAGGCGGTCTATCGCGCTGCCATCGCCCGCCGTTGCCTGGTGGCTCAGGCACCCACCGGCATCGGCAAGACGGTCGCGACCTTGTTCGCCCTGTTGAAGGCGTGGCCGACGCAGTCGTTCGACAAGCTCTTCTTTTTGACGGCCAAGGGCACCGGTCGCCATGCAGCGCTGAACGCGCTGGCCCAGTTGCGCGGTGCCGAGTCGACACCGGTGATACGCGTCGTCGAGCTGGTCGCGCGCGACAAGGCCTGCGAGCACCCCGACAAGGCCTGCCACGGCGAATCATGCCCGCTCGCGGCCGGCTTCTACGACCGGCTGCCGGCAGCACGTCACCAGGCGACCGAAGCAACGACTCTCGACCGGGAGACGCTGCGCACCATCGCCCGCGGGCATCGCATCTGCCCCTACTACCTGGGGCAGGAGCTGGCCCGTTGGGCCGACATTGTGGTCGGCGATTTCAACCACTACTTCGACTCCAACGCGATCCTGTTCGGCTTGACGGCCGCGCATGAATGGCGTGTCGCCGTGCTGGTCGACGAGGCGCACAACCTGCTCAAGCGCGGTCGGGCGATGTACTCGGCTCGGCTCGCTCGATCGACCTTGCAAGCGCTGCGCCGTTCGAGCCCTCCCGCCTTGAGCCTGCCGATGGAGCGGCTGCACCGACGATGGCGTGAACTACAACAAGATCAGCTCGACGCGGATCGGACGCATCCGGCCGTGCCGGAACAATTCACCGCCGCGTTAAAGGATGTCACAGCGATCGCGGATCACCTCGCCGAGCAGCCGGCGCAAGCCGACGCGGGATTGTTGGCGTTCCACTTCGACGCCCTCCACTTTCTCCATCTCGTCGATGTATTTGCCGATCACTCGATCGTCGACACGACCATCGAACCGCTACCGTCCGGATCGCATGGACGCGGTACCGATCTGGCCATCAATCTGCGCAACCTCGTGCCTGCGCCGCATTTGCGTACGCGGTTCACGGCAGCTCAGGCCTGCGTGTTCGCCGCCGACCAGTTGACAGTGCGCGTCGCCCATGAGGTGTCGACGCGATACCGCGATCGCGCGTCATCTCTGACGGCGATCGTCGACCTGATGGCTCGCCAGGTCTTCGCTTCACCCGGCAACTACCTCGCGTTCTTCAGCAGCTTCGACTACCTGCAGCAGGCCGTCGACCGTCTACAAGAGCGTCACCCGCACGTCGCGATCTGGACGCAATCGCGCGGCATGTCGGCGATCGAGCGCGACGGCTTTCTCGCGCGCTTCACCGACGACAGCTACGGCATCGGGTTTGCGGTGCTGGGCGGAGCGTTCGCCGAAGGCATCGATCTGCCGGGCCGCCGGCTGGTCGGCGCCTTCATCGCCACCCTCGGCCTGCCACCGCCCAGTGCAGCCACCGAGATCCTGAGGCGCCGGATGGATTCCGCCTTCGGCGAGGGCTATGCCTACGCGTACCTTTACCAGGAATTCAGAAGGTGATCCAGGCGGCCGGACGCGTCATTCGCACCGAGCAGGACCGCGGCGTCGTGGTCCTGCTCGATGACCGATTCGGCCGGGAGGACGTCAGCGGCTGCTTCCAAGGTGGTGGTCGGTCGAGCCGGCGGGGTCGCAGCGTGTGGCCGCGCCGACCGGCCCTCGACGTTTCGCTTCCTTGGACCGAGTTCAGGCTGCGGCAACCGGACCGTGTCGACCGATGATCGAGTTGTAAGACTTGCCGATTTACCCCTGAAT
>Ga0070678_100001126_pt1 | contig 14062 bp, 12 predicted proteins | sample KBSM73metaG_FD_65647 | JGI IMG/M metagenome (GOLD analysis project Ga0070678, IMG submission 65647) | Miscanthus rhizosphere microbial communities from Kellogg Biological Station, Michigan, USA - KBS M7-3 metaG | ecosystem: Host-associated > Plants > Roots > Rhizosphere > Soil ...
AGCGCCGCGGCTGTGAGTAAAAAGCCCATCGCGTCGAATCGCGCGTGCCCACGTCCGGCGTGTTTCGGCACGAATCGAAGCACCAGAAAAATGCCGAGCAGGCCGAGTGGAATGTTGATGAGAAAGATCCACCGCCATGACGCGAACGTGGTGATGAATCCACCCAGCGGAGGCCCGATGACGGGTGCGATCAGGCCGGGCCACACGATCATTCCGATCGCCTCGATGATGCGGGACTTGGGCGTCTCGCGCAGCACGATCAGGCGTCCGACCGGCGACATGAAGGCCGCGGCGGCGCCCTGCAGCGTGCGCGCGGCGATGAGCGTCCAGAACGAGGGACTGAGGCCGCATAGCAGCGACGCCAGCGTGAAGACGCCGATCGCTGCTGCGAACAGGTTGCGCGCGCCGAAACGATCGCTTGCCCAGCCTGCTGCCGGAACCAGCGCGGTCATCGCGACGAGGTAGACCGTGACGCTGGCCGTCAGCGTGAGGGTGGATTCGCCGAAGCCTTGCGCAATGGCGGGCAGCGCCGTCGTGATGATCGTGCTGTCCAGCGCCTCCATGAAGAACGCCGCCGCCACGATGAGCGGTATGCGACGCGAAAACGGTTCGGCGTTGGTTTTCTTGCTATGCAAAATGGATTCCCGCTTTCGCGGAAATGAAGGATGGTAGGCGGGCGATTTGGGAAACGTCACCCGGCCACGCAGACCGGGGGACTCGAGTCAAAACGGCGTGTGCCCAAAAGCAATAGACGTACCGCTACCTTCATCAAGATGTCGCACGAGCAAAAGCAAATGACATATCTCAACCGTCATCGAAACGTCGCACGACCAAAAGCAAATGACATATCTCAATTGTCATCCCCGCGAAGCGGGATCCGATTGCAATTGCGAACAAATGGGAATCACGGACTCGATCGGGCAGGTCCATAGACCGCCCAACCCCGCTCACGCAACTGGCGCGCGACCGCACATGCGTGTTCAACCCTTCTTCGCTTCCTTGATGGCCGTCACCGCAGCACGGAGGCCGAGGAGATAGCTATCGACGCCGAAGCCGCAGATCTGGCCCTTCACCAGTTCGGCGAAGACGGAGACGTGACGAAACGCTTCGCGTGCATGGATGTTCGACATGTGGATCTCGACGATCGGCACGGTCAGGATCGCGAGCGCGTCACGTATTCCATAGCTGTAGTGCGTCCACGCGCCGGCGTTGAGGAGCACGGCATCCTTGCCCTCCGTGTACGCCTGGTGGATGCGCTCGGACATCGCGCCTTCGCTGTTGGTCTGGTAGCTCTCGACCTCGGCGCCGAGCTCCTTGCCCAGCGCACGCAGCGAGGCGTCGATCTCGGCCAGCGTGATCGTGCCGTACTGCTTCGGGTCGCGCTTGCCGAACATATTGTGGTTGATGCCGTGGAGCATGAGGATTTTCATGTTGTCCCTTCTTGGGTGCGGTCTCAGTTTGACGCCGTGCTGACGACGGTGCCGGATTTCGCGGCTTGGGCGATGGCCTCGGTGATGCGCAGGTTCGCGAGCCCGTCGCGTGCACTGACCAGCGGCTGCGCTTCCCCGCGGATCACGGCCCCGAAATGCTCCATCTGGTGCTTCAGGGGATCGTCGCGCACCATGCCGATGACCCCGACCTCGAACGGCTTCCACCACGACCGGTCTTCCGGACGCGGATACGACTTGATTCGCATCGTCGGCACGGAGAGGCTGCCATTGGTCCCCACGATGACGTAGCAGTCCTCGTCATCGTACGTCGAATAGGCCTTGTTTTCCTGCGACGTCTGCTCCCAGCTGCGGGGACTGGCCGCGGTGTCGCTCAAGAGGAAGCTGCCGAGCGCGCCGTTGGCGAACCGCAGGTTGATCGACACGGTATCCTCGACCGCGAAGCCGCGCAACGCGTTCGAGGCAAAAGCCTGCACCGCGACGATCTCGCCGCAGAGCATGCGCAGGTTGTGCACTTCGTGAATCATGTTGATCAGGATCGGCCCTCCGCCCACCTCCCGCCGCCACGCCGCATCGGCGAAGTATTGATCGGGCTTGTAGAACATGGCGCTGCCCGTCACGGCAACCAGCTTGCCGAGTTGACCCGACTCGATCACCGCCTTCGCCTTCGCCATGATGGGGCTGTGCGCGCGATGATGCCCGATCAGGATTTTCGCATGAGCATCATCGGCCGCGCTCACGAGCGACTCGGCTTCCGCCACGGTCGGCGCAATCGGCTTCTCCAGCAGCATCGGGACGCCGGCTGCGATGCATTCGAGCGCATGGGCGACGTGCAACTGGTTCGGCGTGGCGAGCACGACACCGTCAGGGTTGCCGTTGCGGAATAGATCGGTCAACGATTTGAACAGCGGCACGCCGGCCTTGTCGGCATGGCCTTGACCGGCGGGCGAGGGGTCGACGATGGCCGACAGCGTGCAGGTTGGGCTTTGCTGGATTACGCTCACATGAGCGAGACCGATGTAGCCTGCGCCCGCAACGGCGATGCTTGTTTTGTCCATGCGCAGCAGCTATCGGTGGATGTGCCTACTTCGGCCCGGCGTGGCCCGGGCGTCGCGACGTTCAGGCCAGTGGAATCGTTAGTTTGTCGATCAGGGGCCGCGTGTCGGGCCTAACGCCGCGCCACCACACGAAAGCTTCTGCCGCCTGCTCGACCAGCATGCCCACGCCATCGGCAATCCGCTTCACGCCGGCATTGTGCGCAAGCCGAAGGAAGGGCGTGAGTCCCTTGCCGTAGACGAGCTCGTATGCGAGCGCCTCCTCGGCAAAGACGTCGGGCGTGACCGGCGGCAATTCGCCGCGAAGGCTGGCCGATGTCGCATTCACGACGACGTCGAAGCGCTGATTGGCCACGTCCTGGTATCCGCAGCCGATGGCACGGCCGTGCGCGGCAACCTCCCGGGCGAGTTCCTGCGCTTTCTCGACCGTGCGGTTCGCCATGACGAGGACGGCCGGCTTTTCCGCGAGAAAGGGCAGGAGCGCGCCACGCGTGGCGCCTCCGGCCCCCAGCACCAGGACACGCTTGCCGGTCAACGCCACACCCAGATTGCGCTGGATGTCGTTGACGAGACCGACGCCATCGAAATTGTCCGCGAGGATCTGCTGGTCCTCGAACTTGAGCGCGTTGGCGGCGCCCGCAAGTTTCGCGCGCGGTAGCCGCTCGGTCGAGAGCTCGAATGCCTGCAGCTTGAAGGGTGCGGTGACGTTCATGCCAAGGCCGCCTTCTGCGCGAAACGCGTGCACTGCGCCGGCAAAGCCATCGAGCGGACCCTCTATCGCGATGTATTCGAGGTTCTGCCCCGTGCCCTTCGCAAACGTGCCGTGAATCAGTGGCGACTTGCTGTGGCCGATGGGGTTTCCGATGACGGCGTAGCGGTCGATCATTCGCGTGGTCCTCTGGGTCAAGCGGGTTGCGGGCTTTCGACAGCGGGTTCGGCGTACAGCACGCCATCGGCGATCAGCGCGTCGATCTCGGCAGGTGTATAGCCGAGGCGAGACGCGACCTCGCGGTTGTGCTGCCCGAGCATCGGCGCCACGCTTCGCGGCGACGTATCGCAGTCGGAAAACCGAAAAGGCAGGTTCGGCAGCCTGACCTTGCCGAGCGTCGGATGGTCCTGTTCGACCATCATATCGCGTGCGGCGATCTGCGGGTCGGCGATCACCTCGTCGATGCGCTGCACCGGCGCGCACGGAACTTCGGCGGCGTCGAGCGCCGCGCAGCACGCCTTGACGGACGCCTGCGCGGCGGTCCACGCACGGACCTTCGCCAGGATCTCCTCGCGATGGGCGTTCCGACCCGCGGCCGGATGGAACCGGGTGTCGGCTGCGTAGGCCTCGCCGCCGATCAGGCGCGCGAGCCGCTTCCACGCATCCTCGACCTGCGCGGCAATCACGAGGTAGCCGTCGCGCGCGGCGAACACGCCATAGACCGTGCTCTGCGGCAGGTCGTGTCCGGTCTGCACGGGCATCTCCTTGCCGCCACTCATCGTGTAGCACTGGATCGCGTAGTCGTGCATCGACACCATGCAGTCGTAGAGCGCTATGTCGATGTGCCGCCCACGACCGCTTGTCGCGCGACCGTAGAGCGCCGCACAGATCGCGGACACGCCGTGCATGCCCGCGTACATGTCCGCCAGCGGCATCCGGAACAGAGGAGGGGGCTCGCCGGGCACGCCGACCAGGGACATCGCGCCGCTCTTGGCTTCGGCGATGAGGCCGAATCCGGGACGATGCGCATCAGGACCGGTATGGCCGTAGGCCGAGACGGAGCAATAGACGAGGCCTGGGTTCAGTCGGGCGAGCTCGGCGTAGCCCAGCCCCAGCTTGTCGAGTGCGCCGGGTCGATAGTTCTCAACGAACACGTCGGCATCGGCGACCAGCTTGTGCAGGAGTTCGAGGCCGCGCGGATCCTTTAGATTCACGCACAGGCCCTCCTTGCCCATGTTCTGCTGCAGGTAGTAGCCGCTGACGCCATCGACGACCCCGGGTGCCGCACGGCCGGGGTCGCCCGCGGTCGGACGTTCCACCTTGATCACCTCGGCGCCCATCGCGGAGAGGCAGCGCGACATGTGCGGACCGGCCAGGAAGTGGCTGTAATCGATGACGCGAACGCCGGTCAACGGCAGGGGTTGCGGGTTCATGGCAGCGTCGCTCATGCGTCGGCCTTCGGGCGGCACGGAATCATCAGCCGATGCTCGCCTTTTTGCACGACCTCGCCGCGCTGGTTGATGAGTTCGGAGGGCAGCACGACGATGCCCCAACCGGGCTTGCTCTTCGACAACCGCATGCTGGCGACCCGAAACTTGACGTGCACGGTGTCGCCGATCTTGATCGGACCGGCGAAATCCCAAGTCCATCCCAGCGACATGCCCGGCAGGAAGCGGTACTCGCTCTGCGTCTTGAGACCGTCGGCGAGCGACAGGCCAAGCAGGCCGTGCGCGACGCGCGTGCCGAACGGCGTGGTCTTCGCGTATGCCTCGTCGATGTGCACCGGGGTGTAATCGCCGGTAAGGTCAGCGTAGGTATTGATGTGCTTCTCGGTAACGGTGAAGGTCGGGCTCACGCATTCGTCGCCGACCTTGGCATCGTCCCAATAGCGTTCAACCGTCATGATGATTGCTCCTGATGGATCCTGTTCAGGCCCGCGGGTTGATCGCGAGCGCGGCGGCCACGGCGTCGCCGCTGGCCTGGATGAATTCGACGGCGAGGCCATCGGGCAGGCGCAGCCAGTTGCGGCCCTGCGGCATCTCTTCGACGCCGAAGGCCTTGGCAGCGGCCAGCGCGGCCTCGAGGTCCTCGCACATGACGCCGAGGTGGGCGAGGCGGCCCTCCGGCCCGGCGAAGTCGGGCGACGCGATGAACTGCATGCCGCCCAAGGTCCAGTACTGCTTGGGATTGTCGACGGGACCTTCGGTCTCGCGCATCGTCATCCCCAGCACGTCGTGAAAGAACCGGACGTGCCAATGGATGTCGCGTACCCAGATTGCGACGTGCTCGAGGTACGCTTTCGGAACGCTCTTCATTTGACACCCGCCAAGCGGCGTTCGATGCCTTTGATCGCGGCCACCAGCACCTGGTTGACCGGCGTCGGCACGTTGCGGCGCTGTCCTGCGCGCACCACCGCGCCGTTGATGAAGTCGATCTCGGTCGCCGCACCCTTGTCGAGGCTTTGCAGCATCGACGTGCGGAATTCAGCCGGCAGCCCCTCGGCGGCCATGACCCATGCATCGCGCGGCTCCTGGATCGACAGCTTGATCCCCGCGGCACGCGCGACCGCCATCGCCTCGCCGACGGCAGCGACCGCGCAAGCTTCGATTTCCGGCACTGCATAGAGCCCGCCATACGGCAAACCCGTGACGCCGCTCAGCGCGCCGGTGGCCACGTTGATCAGCAGCTTGTCCCACATCGTGCCGACGATGTTGTCGCTCACCGTGCACGGCAGTTCCGCGCGCTCGAAGGCTTCGGCGATCGCAGCGACCCGTGGGCTGATCGAGCCGTCCAGCTCGCCGATGAACGTGCGCTTGCCGCGCGTCCCGGCGATGATGCGTCCCGGGCCCAGCAGCACGCCGCCAACGTACGTCTTGCCGGCAAGCACGTGCGAAGGCCCCGCCGCTTCGGCCAGGATGTCCTCGTGGCCAAGCCCGTTCTGCAGCGACATCACCGCCGTTCGCTCGCCCACGATGGGCAGGGCCGACAGGATCGCGTCGCGTGTGTGGAACGACTTGACCAGCACGATCACGAGGTCCGCGGGCGGCAGGCCGCGGCAATCCGTCGCGGCCTTGACGTGGACCACGCGCTCGGTCTCGCCTTCCTTCATCCTGAGGCCGTCGCGATTGATCGCGTCGACGTGCTCCTGGTAGCGATCGATCAGCGTGACATCCGAGCCACCTGCGGCCAGCGTGCCGCCGATCGCGCAGCCGAGCGCGCCTGCGCCAAGCAAATAGATCTTCAATCGTGTTCCTTCCAGTCCGCTGCAGTGGTGCCCGCGCGATACGCGAGGGATCGGCGCAACGAATATTAGGGACGTGTTCCCATGCTGTACATGCAATAGGCATAATTATGTATATTGCGAGGCACAATGAAGAAGGATGCGAAAAGCGCGACCGCGCTCCTCGATCTCAAGCTGCTGCAGTTGTTCGACGTGCTCTACACGACGCGCAGCGTGACGCGGGCAGCCGACCAGCTCGACCAGAGCCAGCCCACGGTAAGCATCTGGCTCGGCAAGCTGCGCCGGCAATTGCACGACCCGCTGTTCGTGCGCACGCCGGCCGGCATGCAGCCCACACCGCAAGCCGACATCCTCATCGGACAGGCACGCGAGATTCTGGAGTCGCTCCGCCGCCTGTCCGACTGGGAGCCGACCTTCACGCCAGCCACCGCACAGCGACGCTTCCGCATCTGCATGACCGACGCGAGCCACGTCACGCTGCTGCCGCAGTTGCTGGCGCACGTGCGGGCCGTCGCCCCGCTGGTGCGACTGGAGGTGGCTCGCATCGACGGCAATACCGCGCATGCGCTCGAGTCCGGCGAAGCCGACGTGGCGCTGGGGTACATTCCGTGGCTCGAGTCAGGCATCTACCAACAGACGCTGTTCCCGCAGAACTGGGTGTGCCTCGCGAACAATCTTCATCCGCGAATTGGCAAAACACTGACCCTCGCGCGATACAAGGACGAAGCGCACATCGGGATCGTCGCGGGCACCGGCTACCAGTTGCTCGAAGCCGCGCTCCACGGCCAGCGCGTCCAGCGGAACGTGGTCCTCGAATTGCCGGGATTTCTCGGTCTTGTAAGCATCGTAGCCACCACGGACCTGATCGTTACGCTGCCGCGGCATATCGGAGAAACGCTGGCGAAGGTGGGCAACCTGCGCGTCTTCGATTGCCCGGTGCCCATTCCGACCTTCACCGTCAAGCAGCACTGGCATGCGCGATATCACAACGATCCCGCCAATCGTTGGTTGCGTAGCGTGATCGCAATCTTGTTCATGCAGCGAGCCGTGCGTGGTGCGACGTAGGATTCGACGTCCGTGCTGAGTATCCTCGCAATCACCGGCCCGATCTACATCGTCATGGCGATCGGATTCCTCGCCGGGCGTTCCGATGTGTTCTCGCCGCTCGACATGCGGGTGCTGGGCAAATTCGTCGTCAAGTTCGCGTTGCCGGCGCTGCTTTTCACTGCACTGTCGCAGCGCCCGATCTCTGACATCCTCAACGCGCGATATCTCGGTGCGTATGCGATCGGATCGATGGCCGTATTCGGGGCCGCAGTCGTATTTGCACGATTCGGACAACGCAAATCCATTTCACAGAGCGCGCTGATCGGAATGGGCATGTCGTTCTCCAACAGCGGCTTTGTCGGCTATCCCATCGCGTTGCAGATCCTGGGTCCGCCGGCCGCCGTGGCACTGGCCATGTGCATGGTCGTCGAGAACGTCCTGATGTTTCCGATTGCGTTGACGCTAGCCGAGATGGAGCGCGATCAGGGCCACCGGTGGCATCGCGTCCTGATGCAGTCGCTGGCGGGCCTCGCGCGAAACCCGATGATCGTCGCCATCTTCGTGGGATTCACGGTTTCGCTCCTGGGCATCCAGCTTTCGGAGCCGCTGCTGCGCACGGTGAACATGCTGGCGATGGCTTCGACAGCGCTCGCGCTGTTCGTGATCGGCGGTTCGCTGGTGGGACTCGACGTGAAGAATGTCCTCGGCGACGTGGTCGTGGTGGCGCTGGGCAAGCTGCTGCTGCATCCCCTTGCGGTCTTCGCGATGCTGTGGGTGCTGGCGCCCGTGGATGCGCATCTTCGGACCGCCGCCGTGATCTTTGCCAGCATGCCGATGCTCAGCATCTATCCCATACTTGCCCAGCGCTACCACTACGAGGGGTTCTGCGCAGCCGCGCTGCTCGTGGCGACGCTGCTTTCGTTTCTGACGGTGACGGGCGTGCTCTGGGTGCTGACGTCGATCCTGGGGTGGTAGTCCGCAGCGTCGCGCCTTGACTGCCGGCTCGGCCGGCGCCCAGAATGGCTCTGCCAATCGGGAGGCACGCCTGCGCCGAGCGATCGGGCGGCAACCATGGAGGCAGCCATGCAATCGGGTCGCGTTCTCCTTTGCTTCATGCTTGCGTCGCTGTACTTGCTCTCCGCCAATGTGTGGTCGCAGGAGCCGATCCGCATTCCCGCCAGCGAGCGAGCCGCGCTCATCAGCCTGTATACGAGCACGAACGGCGACGGCTGGACGACGCATACCAATTGGAACGGGCCCGCCGGAACCGAATGCACGTGGTACGGGATTACCTGCAACGCCGGCCGGACCACGGTCAACGCTGTCAGTCTCCCCACCAACAATCTCACGGGCACGCTCGCCCCTAATCTGAATGCCTTGTCGAACCTGGGCATCTTCGATGTCCACGGTAACCGGCTGACCGGATCCATTCCTGCGCTTGCCGGCCTGACGCAGCTGGGAACCTTCGATGCCAGCGAGAATCAGCTCAGCGGATCGATCCCCGCGCTTGCCGGCCTTACGGCGCTAAGGAGTTTCATCGTCGCCGTGAACCAACTTACCGGGACGATTCCCGAACTCGCCGGGGTGCCGAACCTTGAGTTATTTCAGGTCATCCTCAATCACCTGACCGGGCCTGTTCCCTCGCTTGCCGGCCTTACGCGCCTGCTCGCCTTCGACATCGCGGCCAACCAGCTCACCGGAAACATGCCGCCCGTTCCGGTCCCGGCCGCGTTGCAGGCGGGTCGTTCAAATCTGTGCCCGAATTTCCTGAACCACACGCCCGATCCGTCGTGGGATGCCGCTACCGGCGAGGCACCCTGGTACACAAATTGTGCGATCGTTCCCCAAGCGGGCCTGTGGTGGAATCCGACGGAATCCGGAAGCGGGTATGCGCTCGACTTCAAGCATGGCGTGCTGGTAGTCACCGTGTACAGCTACACCGCCGCAGGCGTGCCGATCTGGTATCTCGCATCGGGTCCCGTGACCAACAACACCTTCACGTCGACGCTCGACAAGTATCAAAACGGACAATGCATCTCGTGCGCGTATCGTCCCGCGGCCCTCAATGGCAACGATGGAACGATCAGCATCTTCTTCACCTCGCCAACATCGGCGACGTTGACGCTTCCCGGCGGACGCAACGTTCAGATCGTTCCCCAGGCTTTCTAAGCGTCCTGTGAGAGCCACTTCGGCACGCTTCACAGCGGTCTTATCGGACCTGGGCGTCGCAGCATGTGCGAAGCGTCGCTGACATCAGCGGCGCTTCGCATTCATCCGCTCAGTCGATTTCGAGGAAGTAGCGCCGCAGCGTCCAGCGAGCAACTTCGCGTCCCAAATTGACGCCTTTGACCACGGACTCGCGGTAGTGGACCCCGCCCCACACGCGAGCATCGATGATTTCCTGCACCAGGTCAGCAACGCGCCGGTAGTGTCGCGTTGGGTATTCCAGATTTGGAATTGTGCTCGTAAGGTCGACCGCGATTCGCTTTGTCCCCAGAAACTCCGCGAACACTTCTGCTTCGGCTGAAGTCAGGCAGCCATGGGCGGCCGGATATTCAGCATGATTGGGCGTCGCCAGCAGAGGTGTCCACGTAGGGTCGCCCGCTGTGTCGGGATTCCCGTCACTATCCGCCATCGGGACGGAAAATTGCGGACGCCAGAATAGGTAGTGATACTTGGCATCGAAACAAGCGATCAGCGCATCGGCACCGACCAGGTTGCCCATCGCGAACAGGCGTGCTGTCTCTGCTGCATCGAGCTCGCCGTCCAGAGCCACTTGTTTGAAGCCATTGTTGTATTGGACTACCGAGTTTGTGGACCAGAATCGTGCGACGTCCGTCTGCTCGGCGGTGCGAGCTCCGCTGTTAGTCCCGCCGAAGCGACTTACTTCGTTGAACTCGGTCGACCACTCGCGGCTCGCGAGTTGAGGTGGGGGACCTGGTCGGAACTGGTACGGATTCTCGAGCATGAAGGGGCGGAGCCTGGACACCCACGGCGTCTGCGGAGTAATGCCTGCGGGCAGTTGCCAAGCCCCCGGACTCGCCGGTGGCATCGTGAAGCCGATATCAGCTTCCAGACCGTCGCCCTGCCTGAAAGCGATGATGCCGTCCCCAGCGGCCTGCCCGACTGCGATGCCATCCGCCTTCGCAGCTCCATCGGGGATGATGGCCAACGCATTTGCGTAGTCGATATCCAATGCACCCTGCTGTGCCGGGAAATAGTGAACCAGTACGGCGTGCGCGGCCGCGGAGACTGCTGCGTCCACGGAGGCGCCCGGCCTTCGGCCCAAACTCGGAAAGTACGGCTTGTAGCGTCCCTCGATGGCGACGACAGCATCGTAGACAGCGGCTTGCACGAACGCGATGTAGATGATGGATTGGGTTTGAAATTGCTTCGCGACCGTGATTGCTGCGCGTTGCGCGATCTCGTTCCACTCGATTACAACGGCCGGACTCACAAACGGCCCGCCGGGTGCAGACCGCTGCCGTTCCGCGAGAATCTCTTGTGACGGCAGAAACATCGTGAAGGCGAGCGCTGCCAAGAAGCTGGACGAACGTGTGCGAGACATGTTGATCTCCTAATCGAAGACGCGGGTAACCTGAGATGCGGGAAACACACGTCGACACGGAAGTGACCTGGTGCTTGACCGGTGGTGTCCCTTGCAACGCACGCAATCTGGACTTCGTCGAATCGCGTGCGGACCCACTTTGATATCGGTGCGTTATAGAGGCGTTACGGCGCAAATAACGTCGATCACGGCTGGTCAGGCATGTCCGATGGGAAGCTCAATGTGCATTTGAGGGAGATCGTTGGGTTGCGTCGCTCGCCGGCGCATGCGAGCCTGAAGCGGAACGCAGTGCGGGGATACTGACGATCGCCCGCGCGTGGACTGTCGATTGAAGTACTGGTCGTGAAATGCAGCAAACCTCGGGCTAGCCGCGATCGACAGCCCTTTCTCGCTGCACCGAGATCAAACCGGTGGCTTCCAGGAGCGCGGCGAACCGGGGATCACCCCGCAGTCGATCGAGGCGCGGGTCGACGCCTAGATACGCCATCCAGGTCGACCTCTCACGCTTTGCATGGTCGAGTTGGTCGAACGCAAGATCAGTATCGCCCAGCGCCCCGCGGATGATGGCCATCTCGTAGGCGTACATCCCACGGTGTGCACCGAGATCATGGAGACGTCGCAAGACGCCCTTTGCAAGCCGGCGTTCGCCGCTGGCGGCATAGCTGTAGCCAAGCGCGCCAATGATGACGGGGCTGCCGTTGGAGCGCTCCAGAGCTGTACGATGCGCATCGATCGCCGCTGCGGTTTCTCCGCGTTCTATGTAAGCAAAGCCGGAGAACATCGGAGCCCATTGCTCCTTCGGGTCCAGCTCCGCCGTACGTTCACACTGCTCGAGCGCTCGTTCGTAGTCGCGCGCGAACCAGTAGTGCCACGCCAGGTGGATGTTGATGACCACGTCGAGAGGGTCGCACTCCAGCGCTTGCAGACTGGCCTCAAGCGACTCCCGGACACGGCCGCGTGCCATCAGCAGATGCGAAAGCCAATGATGTGCATGACCGTAGTGCGCCTTAAGTGCGAGGGCGTGGCGCAATTGGGCCTCGCTGGCCAGCCAATCCCACAGGTAATGCATGCTGCCGTAGCCCAAAGCGGTATGAGCTTCGGCCAAGCGCGGATCGAGTTCGAGCGCCTTGACAGCCGCCGCGTGCGCCTTTGGAAAGGCTTCGATGGGCGGCATCACGGAACCCTCCCACGCGCCGAGCGTGTTGTACGCGTCAGCGATGGCGGCATAGGCGAGCGCGAATCCGGGATCGAGATTTACGGCCTCGTCCAGATATTTCAGAGTCAGGTCCGACACCCGCGGTCGCTGGTTCCAGTAGTAGCGGCCTTTCAGGTAAAGGTTGTAAGCCTCTATGTTTGCCGTCGGACGTTCGACCATGACGGCGGGGCGCCCCGTCAGGGCGAACTGGATTCCTGCGACGAACGCGCGCACGATCTGCCCACGAAGCGCGGCGACATGTTGCCATTCGCGCTCGTGGCTCTCCGCCCAGATCTGATGTGCGTTTCTGACGTCGATCATATGGGCGCTGATGCGGACTGTCGTGCCTGCCTGCCATACGCTGCCATCCAGGACGCACTCCACGTTCAACCTGCGTCGAAGCTTGGTCAGATCCGGCTCGCGTCCCTTTAGACCGTACTGCCCGGTCACCTGCACGACCCGCAATCCCTCGGCTTGCGAGAGGACCATTCGCAGCTCTTCGGTCAACCCATGGCACAGGAAGTCCTGTTCCGGATTGCCGGTCATGTTGATAAAGGTCAGTACAGCGATACCCTTGCGCGAGTCTCCCCCTGCGCGAGTCGACGCGCGAACATCCTTGCCAGCCGTCCGGATGTCCGCAATGAGCGCCTGAGTAGCAGCCGATGGGGCAACGCCCAGCTCCCGCATCAGCGTCGTCGCAAACGCCTCGTAGGCGTGAATGGCGCCTGCGCGGTCGCCTGACTCGACGAGCAGTTCGAACAAGCTTCGTTGCAGTGCTTCATCGTCAGGTGCCAGCGCGATCGCGCGGCGTGTCCATCCCAATGCCGTGGAAACCTGTCTCTCGCGCCGACAACTCTCGACCAGTGCCGATGTGGCGGCGACCGCGTCGAGCCGCAGCATTCCGCGCCGGGCGCCTAACCAGTCGTCGAATTCTGTAGATGCATCGGGAACGAACAGCCCGCTGAGAAAATCGCCGCGATACAACTCGAGGGCGTCAGCGAATCGCTTTTCCAGGCATGCCCCACGAAACATGGGCGCATCGCATCTGAGGAAGTCTTCGGACAGCTGGATCGCGTCGTCGCCGATGCTTCGCAGCACGCGCTGATCCAGTGCCTGTCGGACAAAATGTATCGCCTGACGCAGCGAACCGCGGCCACGTTGCGAATCGCTGTCCGGCCAGAACAGGGCTATCAAGCTGTCTCGCCGGCAAGGAGCGGACGCGCCCTCAAGCGCGAGATAAGCCAGGAGCGCCAGCCGCTTGGGTTGCGCCATCAAGGCGTGCAGGGACTTGCGATCGGGTCCTCGCAGGTCGATTCCTCCGAGCGTTTTCAATTCAAACAGCATCGTGCGCTCAGAACAGGCCTATCCCGGTTGCTCGCAGTAAATGGCCTCAAACCCGGCAGGTCGCATCCCGCGCGCGATTGGCATTGAATTCGCATTGCCGTTATCCAGGCGTTACCCCGAGCAAAGCCGGGGTTGCCTTGCGGCCACGCAAGGGATGACATCAGCGAACGAGGCTGCCGCCATGCCAGAGATGCGCGCGGCCCAGCCACTTGTGCAGTGCATCGACTGACAAGATCGTCAGCCAAGAATCGTGCGAAATGCGGCTAAGGTTTGCTTCACATCCTCACGGGTCGTTCGCCAATTGCAAACCGATATCCGCATGGCCCGTTTGCCGCGCCACGTGGTGCCGCCAAACCAGGCTTCGCCGGACGCCTGGATTGCGGCGATGACTTGATCGGTGCGACGGTCGTGATCGCCGTCTTCGCCCGTGAACCTTACGAGTCCCTGGTTGATGA
>Ga0070678_100001132_pt1 | contig 14056 bp, 13 predicted proteins | sample KBSM73metaG_FD_65647 | JGI IMG/M metagenome (GOLD analysis project Ga0070678, IMG submission 65647) | Miscanthus rhizosphere microbial communities from Kellogg Biological Station, Michigan, USA - KBS M7-3 metaG | ecosystem: Host-associated > Plants > Roots > Rhizosphere > Soil ...
TGCGAATCCTGTATCGCAACATGACCGTATATGAGCCGCCCAAGTCGAGAATGATGTGCTCAAAGTGTGCTGGAATAATAGACAACAATAAAGACTTTAAAGCAAACAAGGAAAGGGCCGGCGCTGCCTAACCTATTGATTGTGAAAGTTATCGATAACAAGTAAATCTGCTTGTGATTCCGGTTGTCGTGGGTTCGAGTCCCATCAGCCACCCCATCTTTTTCTTCAAGCATCAGCGCGTGACGTGTGCTGTGCTACCTTGACATCCGTCTGCTATGGTGACGACAGCCGGTATGCGATGGTATCGGCGCGTTGAACATTTTTTAGTAGAACGTTCTCTGTCTCTCGTCCTCAATCTTCGTCTGACGGGACCGTTTCAATCGCGTTGGCCGACTGTCCCTGGCGCACGAACATTTGCACCAATAGTCCGACCTCGAGTTCCTTTCTTGAGCACTGTTTATCGAGGAAGAAGCTTCCTGAACGCGGCCAAGGCAGCGGAGTGATCGGCCGATCGCCAAACAAGCTGTGTATCGGCGCGCGCGGTCGCGGCGGGGAGCGCGACGACGTTTAACTCCCTCGCGACGTCCATCTTCCGGACCATCGATCTCGGCACGACGGCAATGCCGCTTCCTGCGGCGACACAGGCGATGATCGCATGGTAGGACTGAAACTCTATCGCGCGATCAGGATGAATTTTTTCAGCGCCTAGCCAAGCTTCCAGGCGTCGCCTATAGGAGCAGCCATTGGCAAACCCGATGATAGTCAATTGTTTAATGTCCGCCGCCGATCGGGCCCGACGATAGGTCTTTGGCGTCACGAGAACGATCTCCTCTATAAATGCGAATTGAGATTCAAGCCCGGCCCCATTAAACGGCTCCGTGACGAACGCTGCTTCGATTTCTCGGGCACGAAGGCGGTTTATGAGGGCGCCCGAAGTGCCAGTGATGAGCTCAATCCCAACGTCGGGATAGAGACCGTGATATTTGGATAACACAGAGGGCAGTCTCGCAGCAGCGGTACTCTCGAGTGCGCCGATCCGGAGCGGGCCTCGAGGTTTGCCGCTTTTGAGCGCCGCCTCGGCGTCTGCAGAAAGGCGCAAAAGCCGATCTGCATAGGTCAGCAGGATTTTTCCTTGGGCTGAAAGCTGCAGGTTTCCGCGTTCTCGCGCGAAAAGCTTCGTATCGAGCTGCTCCTCGAGCTGCTTTATGCGCGTCGTCACGTTGGACGGGACTCGATGCAGTCGCGCAGCCGCTTTATTTATACCGCCCTGCTCAACGACAGCCTTGAAAATTTCTAATGCCCTCAAGTCCATGCAGAATTCTCCAAAAGAGAATGGCGGATTCTTTATTATTCAGTTTTTCCACTAAGCTCATCAATATACACTTCTCATGCGAAGCGAATGACGGCGACTATGACGCCGCTAAGGCAAGGAGAACAATGTATGCAATCCAAGCTTCCGGTAGCGGTGATCGGTGCGGGACCAGTTGGTTTGGCTGCGGCTGCGCATCTCGCTGCGCGCGGTGAAGCATTTGTTGTCTTAGAAACCGGAGCATCGGTTGGGCATTCTATGCTCCAGTGGGGCCACGTACGTGTGTTTTCTCCTTGGCGGCATAACGTTGATAGAACGGCAAGGCGCCTATTGGAGTTTTCGGGATGGCGCCATCCGACTGCAGACGCGCTGCCAACCGGCCGGGAGATCGTCCAGGAATATCTCGATCCCCTCGCTTCCTTGCTGGCTCATGAAGCTGGCATACGCCTTCGGTCGCGAGTTATTGCTGTAGGCCGGCATGGTCTTGACAAAGCTACGAGCGCAGAACGAGATGATCGGCCGTTCATGCTGCGCGTCGCCACGGACAACGGAGAAGAAGAATTGCTTGCGAGAGCAGTGATTGATGCGTCGGGAACCTGGTGTACGTCTAATCCGCTTGGCAGCGGCGGCTACCTGGTTCCAGGCGAGACAAGCGTGGGCGACCTGATCAGTTACGGGATTCCAGATGTTCTCGCCCTCCGCCGCAATTCGTACGCCGGTAAGACGACACTTGTGGTTGGAAGCGGCCATTCCGCGACTAATACAGTGCTTGCCCTTGCACGGCTGGCTGAAGAGGACAAGCAGACGCGTATTTTTTGGGGTGTCCGGCGGGCCAACACGACGTCAATGTTTGAAGGCAAAGCAACAGACGTTCTCGAAGCCCGCGGAGCGCTTCGTGCGGACGCCCTGGACGCGATTAACAGTGGGCGTGTAGAGATGCTGACGTCCTTCAAGGCTCGTTCCGTCACTCACAGACAGGACGCACGGCTGGAGGTTTGTGCTTACCACGATGGACGGCAGACTGCATTGGCGGTTGACCGTATCGTTGTTGCCACTGGCTTTCGTCCGGACTTTTCTTTTTTAAAAGAGGTACGGTTGTCCGCAGATCCGTCGCTCGAAGCGGCCAGCGGCTTGGCGCCGCTCATTGACCCGAACGTGCACAGTTGTGGGACAGTTCGGCCGCACGGCGCAGCCGAACTCGCCCACCCGGAGAAGGATTTCTATATTGTGGGAATGAAAGCGTATGGAAGGGCGCCGACTTTTTTGCTAGCCACCGGTTACGAGCAGGTCAGATCGGTCGTCGCGAAGCTCACCGGGGATCATGAAGCGGCAGCGCGTGTTGAACTTGAACGACCGCGAACGCAAGAACGTTCGACAATGAATACACGCACCCACGGACAATCGAGCAGTGCGCCAGCGCTGATCGAAAGCGGGAGTTTTAAACTGCGCGCTGACAGTGAGGCGGACGCGTAACGACGCAACTTCTTGTCTGCGATGGGCCGGATGCAAATTGGCGCTTATTTCTGGCCAGCGTCGGTATTCGCATGAAAGGCGTGCATGTTCCAGTGGTGAGCTCATGCAGTGCTGTAGCGTAATGCGCTCGGCAACTTTGAACGATTCACACCTCGTCGACGGCTGCGTTGTTTGGATCAAGTGTTCTGTCGGGGCGGCCGGAGCAAACGAGGAAAGGCTGCAGCAGCAGGTTCAACGGACTCCTCGTTGCAGGAGCGTCGCTACTGGCCGCAACGGTTGCTTAGCACTTGATGCGGTGATCGTGAGGAACGGGAACTAGCCGGCGACAGCTCGCTTAAGCCTTGAGCACTTTCGTGTAGATATCGCGGAGCCACATGTTGCCGGGCTCACGGTGGAAGCGCTCGTGCCAATACAGTGAGACTCGAATCCGGGGCAGGGGAACGGGCGGCGGAAGAGCCTTGATACCTGAAGACTGGCGCATGGCCTGCGCGAGCCGGGCCGGTACCGTAGCTATCAGATCGCTGCTGCTCACGAGCGCCGCAACCGCGTGGAAGTGCGATATCCGCACGGCAATACGAGCATTCACCTTGCGGCTGCGCAGGACCCTCCCGATCGTCTGTCCATGATGAAAGGCGCCTTGGGGGCGACGAGGACATGCTCGGCGGACTTGAACTGTTTCAGCGTAAGGCGCGTGCCGATGTGCGGATGATCGTCGCGCATGACACACGCGTACGCGCTCTCGTATAGCACAACGTGTCGACACGCGGTGCCGAGCTCGTAGTCACCCGTTGCGACGTCCACCTCTCCTTCGGACAGCGCTTCGCGCAAACGCGAGCCGGGGATCTCCGTGGTTTGGAGGGTGCAGTGCGGCGCGCCAATGCGCACTTCTCGCAACAGCTGCGGCAGATGAACGACCTCGGCGATATCGCCGATTCCCAATCTGAAGATGCGCGCCGTCTTCGCCGGTTCGAAAGTCCGGCGTTCAAGGCCGCTACGTATCGTTCCAAGGCCTGCTACTACCGCCGGCGCAAGCTCATCCGCAAGCGCGGTGGGTTGTAGCCCGCGGGGTAACCGAACGAAAAGCGGTTCGTTAAAGATGCCGCGCAGCCTGCCGAGCGCGTGACTCATTGCGGGCTGGCTGAGCCCCACGGTGTGCCCGGCTGATGTCAGGTTCCGCGATCTATAGATCGCGTCGAACACGACGAGCAGATTTAAATCGATCCGACCGCCAATCACGGCGAGCTTTGATTTCATGTCGCACCATCACATATGCATAAAATGAATGCGCGCAAGTCTAACAATTCATTTGTCAGATGGGGGTAAGATCTCTAAATTGAAGCGATGAAACCGCTGATCATGGCGATGGTGCTAACGCTGCTCAGCGTGTTCGCGACCGCGGCCTTGGCGGCGGAGACGGCGTACCCAAGCAAGGTCATCCAAATCATCGTCGGCCTTCCGGCAGGTAGCCAACCGGACACGGTCGCGCGGCTGCTCGCGCACACGCTTGCGGGCGTCTGGGGAAGGCAGGTCGTGATTGACAACGTCACCGGTGCGGCCGGCAACATCGCCACCGAACGGGTCACCAAAGCAGCGCCTGACGGCTACACGCTCGGCCTGCTCACCCAAGGACAGATCGCCGTGAATCCGAGCCTGTACCGGCTGGCATTCGACACGATGAGGGATCTCACACCCGCGTCGCAGATCAGCGCGTCGCCGAGCATTCTGGTCGTCAGCAACGCGTTGTCGGTTGCAAACGCACGTGAGCTGATCAAGCTCGCGCGGACTACGCCGGGAGAGCTCACCTTTGCCTCCGGCGGAAGCGGCAGCTCTCCGCATATAGCCGCAGAGCTGCTGAAAGCCGCGGCCGGCCTCGATATTCGACACATTCCGTATAAGGGCGTGGCAGCGGCCGTTCCTGATGTGCTCGCGGGCCGCGTTACGATGATGTTTGCGCCTGCGTCGCTGGCGTTGCCACTGGTGCGCGACGGCAAGCTCCGGGCGCTCGCCGTAACTTCGGCGAACGGCTTCTCGGCCGCGCAGGATCTGCCGACCATTGCCGAGTCCGGTGTAGCGTCATTTCAATTTACGACCTGGAATGGACTGCTCGCGCCGGCAAACACACCCCAAGCGATCATGCGCGCGCTGCACCTGGAAGCGGCGAAGGCTTTGGCGTCCGCCATATGCGTGCGAGGTTTGCTGAGCTGGGTCTCGAGCCCGTGGGACGTTCGCCGGACGAGTTTGCGGCACTCATAAAGTCTGAAAGCTCACGTTGGGCGAAGCTCATCAAGGACGCGGCGATCACAGCAGAGTGAAGCGTCGGTTTAGTGGATCATGGGCTGCCGTTTAAGCTGCCCTTAAATGTCGTGATCGCCGTCTGGGAACAAAGCGGAATAGTCAGCGAACGGCAACACGCTATAGCGGTCACAGCCACGTAACGCTGACTTGCCAACGCCCCCTCGCCGGAGGACGACGCGCCGGGTCATGTGCGCGTGCGCCGGAACGGCGGCGGTGCTATTTCGGTCGTGCAACTTAAGCTTGCACGGACGTGACGAGTATAATAAATACCCAGTGTTAGACTCGGCGTGCGAGCTCGTGACACGGTGAGAGGGATATGAAACGTGTAGTTCTGTTCCTGCTAACAAACATCGCCGTGCTGGTGGTGTTGTCCGTGGTGCTCAATGTGCTCGGCGTAGACCGTTACCTGAGCGAGAACGGGCTCAACGTTGGAATGTTGCTCGTGTTCTCGTTGATCGTCGGATTCACGGGCTCGTTCATTTCGCTACTCATCTCAAAGCCGATGGCAAAGTGGTCGACGGGGGCACAGGTCATTGACCAGCCGCGCGACGCCGATGAGCAATGGTTGTTGGCGACGGTGCAGCGGCTTGCGAATCAAGCCCATATCGGCATGCCGCAAGTTGCAATTTACGAAGGTGAGCCCAACGCTTTTGCTACCGGGGCGTTCAAAAACTCGGCGCTGGTCGCGGTCTCCACGGGCTTGCTGCAAACAATGAATCGGGAAGAAGCAGAAGCGGTGCTCGGCCACGAGGTATCACACGTGGCCAACGGCGACATGGTTACACTGACCTTGATCCAGGGTGTTGTAAATACGTTCGTAGTATTTCTTTCGCGCATCGTCGGCTACGTCATCGACAAGGCAATCTTCAGGACTGAACGCGGCACCGGTCCTGGATTTTATATAACGGTGTTTGTGTGCCAGATGGTCTTCTCGATACTCGCATCGATAATTGTTGCCTGGTTCTCGCGGCAACGTGAGTTTCGCGCCGACGCGGGCTCCGCGAATCTGCTGGGTACGCCGCGTCCCATGGTCAACGCCCTCAAGCGGCTCGCCGGCATGGAGCCGAGCTCCCTGCCGGATTCGATCGCAACGCATGGCATTACGAATCGGCCCGGCTGGCTGGCGTTGTTTTCTACGCATCCACCGATGGAGCAACGCATCGCGGCGCTGAACGCGCGCAGCTAATGACGCTTGGTGTATCGAGCGCATGTCGAAGGTTGACTTCCTCACTCGATGACTTCATCAGCACGCAGCAGGATTGACTGCGGAACGGTGAGTCCGAGCGTCTTCGCGGTCTTAAGATTGATCACGAGCAAAAATTTGGTCGGCTGGACCACCGGCAATTCGGCGGGCTTAGCCCCTTTGAGCACGCGGCCGACGTAAATGCCATGCTGTCGGTATGTGTCGTTCAGGTCGACCCCGTAGCTGATCAGGCCGCCGGCTAGTACCGACTCTCGAAACTGGTACATTGTGGGCACTGCATGCCGGTGCGCCAGTGCGATGATCTGTTCACGTCGGCTAGTGAAAAGCGGATCGGGGCTGATGAGGAGCGCTCCGGCACGTTGCTGGCCGAGCCCTGTGAAGGCAGTGTCCAAGTCACGTTCGGTACTCGCATTGAAAACGTGGATTCGTCGTCCCAGCACTTGACCAGCTGCCCGCACGGCCGCCGGAGTATTCGGGTTGCTTGGGTTAACGAGATAGGCGATTGCATCGGCCGTGGGCACCAACTCGCGGAGCCGTTCCAGCTGTTTCGCCTCCAATTCATTGGCCAAGAAAGTCACGCCGGTGACATTTCCGCCCGGCCGGTTGAGGCTAGCGACGAAACCCATCTTGACTGGATCCGAGCCCAGGCTGAATACAATAGGAATCGTCGTGGTCGCTGCTTTTGCCGCGCGCACCGACGCGGGGCCGCCTGCCGGCGCGATGACATCAACTCCTCGACGCACAAGATCCGCAGCCAGAGCTGGGAGTCGATCGCTCAGGTTCTCGGCCCAGCGGTATTCAATCGCAACGTTTCGGGCCTCGATAAAGCCAGCTTCACTCAGGCCTTGCTGGAAGGCGGCCACCATGGGTGCGTAAGGTCGGGGTGATCCGAGGTGGAGAAACCCTATCACCGGCATGCGAGGCTGCTGCGCCCGGGTTGACAGCGGCCACGTCACCGCACCACCAACCAGTGCAATGAACTCCCGCCGCCTCATGCCACTGCCCTTTGTGACGCATACAAGAGCGGATACGAATTTCGCATGCCATTTCCTCTCCTCAACGCACTCTATGCTTCGCGGGGGGCGTCTTCAATCGCGTCGCAGTTTCATGCAAGCCCTACTATAAGTGACAATCAATCTTCATCACCAAGTGTAAACGTGGACTTCCGGTATTGGCAGCTTGCTTTCAAACGGACGGTCAACACATCAAGGCGACTACGCCGGGGCTGCCCTCACATTAGTGCCGGCAGCAGCCGGCGTTCGGTGGTCACCGGGTCGGGCGACGCATGCGTAGACAGGCAAATCGGGAGTCGGCGGAAACACGGGTGACACGATACGTCACGGTGAACTCAAGCAACCCGTGAAGGCGAAGGCTGCCAGAGCACAAATTGCAACTGTGCCTGGTATGTGACCGCGACACCCCCGCGGCCGAATGGCCAGAAAGTCACCGCTGTCAGGGGATGAAAATTAGCAGCAGGTACGCAAGAAAGAGGCCGAGATGGACTGTCCCCTGCAATACATTTGTCCTCCTGTTGCCGAAGGTCAGCATCGAGATAATCAGAGTCAGCGCGAGCATCACCTGCCCGTCCGGAGTCAGTCCAAGTTCGAGTGTGGTGTGACCGGCCATTGCGATGATGATCACCGCAGGAATGGTCATCACCAGCGTAGCCAACACCGAACCGACCGCCGCGCGGGCGGTTGCTGGAGCGTCTTAACCAACGATCCGCTCGGTCGAAGTGCCCGCTGCGCGATACGCGACCTTCGTATTCCATCGTGTCTTGATCGATGTCACGACTGCGCCGGCTGCCCTGCTGTGCGCCTTCGCTTACACACTCGTGCCGCTTCGCGCTCGCGCGCAGCTGTAAATCGACAGTTGCTATCAGCGGCGGCCCGCACCATTTGTGAATGGACTTGGCACCGGACGCGCACCGTCCACTGGGGCTGCGTCGTGTGCGTATGCGCCGCTAAGGCCGATGCAGGACATGCGACGATCGTATGCCGCGCTTGCTGTAAGATTGAGTGACCGCGTGAGTTCGACTCGGCGAATGTGGTCACCGATACGGAATAAATGATAACGAACAAGATGGATCGTTTAGCAGCGCGCAAAATCAAGTTTAGTGTTTTGATCAGGTCACTGGCGTTCACGGCTCTGATCACAACCGTCGTCACCGACGCTCAAGCTCAGAAGTGGCCCGAGAAGCCGGTTCGGATCGTGACGCCGTTTGCGCCGGGCGGCGGAACTGATGTGTTCGCACGCATCCTTGCCCAGCGCTTCTCCGAAGTATTTGGCCAGCAATTCTTCGTCGACAATCGGCCGGGCGCTGGGTCAACTACAGGAACCGAGTTCGTCGCCAGGGCGCCCGCCGACGGCTACACGTTCCTCATGACTTCCGCATCGTTTTCTTTCAATCCGGGTCTTTACCCTAAGCTGCGGTATGACTCGATGAAGGATTTCGCGCCGGTGTCGCAAGTGGTCGCCGTGCCTATTGTCATCGCAGTACTACCGACGTTCCCCGCAAACTCGCTGCAGGATCTCATCAAGCTTGCGAAGTCAAAGCCGGGACAAATTCTGTATTCGTCGGCAGGTCCGGGTAGCGCGATGCATCTGGCGGGCGCCCTGTTCAGCGTTGTGTCGAAATCCGACTTAACTCACGTCCCGTACAAGGGCGCGCCGGCGGCAGCTATGGCAGTACTTGGAGGGGAGGCCATCGTCACATTCGCGACCATCGAGACCGTGCTGCCGCTCGTGCACGGAAAGAAATTGCGACCGCTTGCCGTATCAACCAGCGAACGAGCTGCGGCCCTGCCCGATGTGCCTACAGCAGCCGAAGCTGGCATCAAGGGTTATGAAGTCACGGGATGGTACGGATTGCTCGCTCCGGCCAGCACACCGGCGGCAATCGTCGAGCAACTAAGCAGCGAAGTTCGTAAGGCCTTGGCGACGCCGGTGCTCCAGGAGCGTACAGCGCAGGAGGGCGCTAAGCCCGTCGGCAGCACGCCGCCGGAGTTTGAGCGCTTTCTGCGTGATGAGATCGCAAAATGGACACGCATCATCCGCGACCTTGGCCTCAAGCTCGATTGATGTTCGCAGATCAGGCTTCCAAGTCGCGCGAGTAAAGACGCTCCACTGGTCAACGTGCGTCACCCAGAGAGCACACGAAGATTCGCCGAGATCGTTCTGAATAACAGAGGACAGTAAGTGGGCCGAGAAATTGAAACGCTTGCGGAGTTTGCGGCAAGCACACAGTGGGAAGATGTACCCGCGCCCGTTCGGGAACATACCAAGCTTGTCGTGCTTGATACGCTCGGCGTGATACTTGCGGGTGGCGAGCGACCGGAAGTGTCCCAACTGCGCGCGCGCTTAACTCCAACCGCCGGCACGGGCGCCACTGTATATGCGCGTGGTTGGCCCGTGCACGATCCGCGTACTGCTGCGCTTCTGAACGGCATTGGCGGGCGGGCAATCGAGCTGTGCGAAGGATTGCGTCTGGTCTCGGGACAGGCCGCGATGCAGGTTTTGCCGGGAGCGCTCGCCGTGGCGCAGCACGTACAGGCAAGCGGCCGCGAGCTGCTTGCTGCCTTCGTCACCGGCTATGATCTTGCGGCCCGGTTTTGTTTCGCATTCACGCCCCGGCCGCTTGCGCATCAGAATGGCCAGGCGTCGCTGCTTGCCGCCGTGGCGGCCGGTGCGCGTCTGCGAGGGCTAGATGCGAGCGGAGTCAGTCGTGCGATGCGCATCGCAACGACGCTTGTGCTGACGCCGAGTTATACGAATGCAGTCGCGGGTGCGACGACACTGAATGTGGCAGGCGGCATGAGCGGATTTGCTGCTGCCCTTGTACCGGATCTAGCCCTGGCGGGATTCGAAGCACAGGCGAATGCGATCGAGGAATCGCTGGGCCAGCTCGTGGGCGGCGGCTTTGATCCCGCGCGTTTACTCGACGCATTGGGTGAGCGCTGGGAGATCACGCGCAATTACTTTAGATTGTATGCATGCTGTAATCCGATTCATCCGGCACTCGATTGCCTGAAGGAAACGCTTGCGAAGCTGACGCCGAAGCCGGAAGACGTCGAGCGCATCGATATCGCGACCTATCGTTTTGCATCGGTGATGCGCAACCCCGATCCACCGAATTACTTTGCATCCAAGTATTCACTGCCGCATGCCGCAGCGACTATGGTCGTAAAAAACAGTGCAGGTTATGCCGCACTCGACGATGCAGCGTTGGCCGACCCCGTTATCGCCGCTCTGCGCCACCGCGTTCATATCACCGAAGATGCGACGATGAGCGCAGTGGCACCGCGCCTGCGGCCGGCGCGAGTAACGCTCACTCTGAAGGATGGCCGGCAGAGCATCCATGCTTGCGAGAGCCATCGCGGTGATTTCCAACAGCCATTCGAAGAGTCGGAACTGCGCGCGAAATTCCACGAGCTTGCAGGCACAGTGCTTACGCCGGACGGGGTTGCGCATGTCGAGGAAGCGGTCGGCCGTTGTGAGCAGTGGAAAAGCGTACAGGAATTGACCGATCTCATGCGCCGCTATGGCCGCACCTAGATTCGAGGATCTGAATATGTTCGATTTGATAATTCGCGGCGATCGAGTGGTCACTCCGGCCGGCGCAGATGCCTGCGACGTCGCCATTCAGGGTGAAAAAATAGTTGCTGTCGCAGCGTTGGGCACCTTTAACAACTCCGCCGCTGGTCGTGTCATGGATGCGCGCGGAAAGATTGTCATACCAGGCGGCATTGATCCACACGTACATTTGAAATGGTATACGCCGCATCCGGACGGAACAGTTACTTTCACAGATCCGCCGTCGGTTGTGAGCCGGGCTGCGCTACACGGTGGAACGACGACGATGATTGATTTCGCCCGCTGGACACATGGCAATACGATTCAGCAGGCGATCGAACGACGCCACGAAGATTGGACGGCGCAATGCTACTGCGACTACAGCTTTCATGTGATGGTCGAAGGTGCACTGCCGCCGGAAATATTCGGTCAGCTTGCTGAAGCGTTGCGCGCCGGATATCCGACGGTGAAAATTTTTACGACCGACATAACGCCCAGCCGCCGCGGTCGCATGGTCGACTTTGGTGATATCTGGGAGGTGTTCAAGGTGGTAGCCCAAGAACGCGGCATGTGTGTTATGCACGGTGAAGACAATGACATCGTGATGCACATGTACGACAAGCTGATTCGCGAAGGCCGCGTGGGCTTCGAGCACATGGCGGAAGTGCACAATGCGATGTCTGAAGACCTGTCATTCCGCCGTGTGCTTGGTCTTGCCAAGAATGTCCCCGGTATCGTTCTCTACTTCATGCATGTGAGCGCTGCGTATGGTGTGGAAGCAATACGGGAGGCTAGGGCGCGCGGCATGCCTGTCTACGGCGAGACACTTCATCAGTACTTGATGTACACCTCCGACGATTACCTACGGCCCAATGGTCAGATCTACCACACGTACCCGTCGATCAAAGCCAAGACAGATCAGGATGCTCTCTGGGGCGGCACGGTTGATGGCACCATCCATACCGTCGCGACCGACGAAGTGTGCTGCTCACTCAAAGTGAAAACCATGGGTAAACGCATCGACGATACGACGGGCGGCAATGTCGGCGTGGAGCCGCGGGTGGCGCTCATGTATACCGAGATGGTCGGACGCCGGGGATATTCTCTCGAGAAGTTCGTGGACCTGGTGTCGACAAACGCGGCGCGCATCATGGGACTTTACCCGCGCAAGGGCGCGATCACCGCAGGCGCGGATGCCGACATCGTCGTCCTTGATCCGGGCAAGCGCACGACGATTCGCAAAGAGATGTTGCATGAGTCAGATTACACTCCGTGGGAGGGGCACGAAGTACACGCGTGGCCATCGGTCACCGTTCTCCGCGGCAAAGTTGTTGTCGACGACGGCAAGTTCTTCGGCGATCTGAACGACGGTAAGTACCTCAAGCGCAAGATCTCGGAAGAGATACGCAGCGGGGCCGATCTGTAAGCGTACCTGCTATGGCATGTACGGATGACAGGCGAGTTGTGCAATTCCTCGTCGATACGCTTGAACTGTGGCGGGTCGAGGCAACCGTGGAAGCGGCTGGCGCGCCTTGTGTCGCTGTTGTGCAGGTCGACAAACGCGCAATAGCATGGATCGAGCGCGCGGCCGTGACGGACATGACATTCCGGTGGATCGTGCGCTTCGCAGTCGATTCACTATCTGACCCGACAAAGGCGCGCGCGCGCCCATGCACTTCACTCGTCGGGCTGTTGAATGCATTGCGGAGCGGGCTGAAAGTGGAGCGCGGTAGCGCCCTTCGGGTAGCAGCGGCGCCTGCGCGCGGTGCATGATCCCAGTCTCTATCATTACCGGGTTTCTCGGGAGCGGCAAAACGACGCTGCTCGCGCATATGCTGCGCGATCCCGCAATGAGCCGCACCGCGATAATTATCAATGAGTTCGGTGCTGTCGGTCTCGATCATGACCTGATCGAAACCAGTGACGAGAGCTTCATCCAGCTCTCCAACGGTTGTCTTTGTTGCAATGTCAGAACTGATCTAGTGCTGACGCTCATTGATCTCGCGTCGCGGCGCTCAGCAGGAACGTTGCCGTGCTTTGAGCGTGTCGTGATAGAGACGAGCGGACTCGCGGACCCGGCGCCCATTCTTCATGCGTTGATGACGGACAGCGGCGTCTGTGAAAGTTACGCGCTCGACGATGTCATCACTACGGTCGATACTGTCACGGGGCTGTCGACTATCGAGAAGCATCCCGAGTCAGTGCGACAGATCGCAGTCGCCGATCGAATCATATTGACAAAAACGGACCTCGCGCCTGCCGGCACAGCAGCAATATGCAAGCGAATTTCCAGCATCAATCCAAGCTCACCAGTTACTATCGCCATAAACGGAGTGCTTGACGCTTCAACTTTATTTCGGTCTCTCGGTCCGCACAGCGTCGACATCCTCGAAAGCGTCAGCAAGTGGATGCCGCCGGAATCCGCGAACGGCAAATCCTACGGACACCAACATACCGAAGAGATTTCCACCTTTTGCATCGTGCGAGAGCAGCCGCTGCACGGCGTAACGCTCGCGCTTCTGCTGTCTGCGCTCGCCGATAATTGCGGCGCAGACTTGCTGCGGATGAAAGGCATAGTCGCGATCACCGAAGAACCCGAGCGCCCCGCGGTGATTCACGGGGTCCAGCACGTGTATCACGCCCCGGTATGGCTTGATCACTGGCCATCGGACGATCGCCGCACGCGCATCGTATTCATCGGCCGCAACATTCGGCAGACGTGGGTGCTCGCGCTGATCGACTTGCTCGATGCCGAAGTCAGCGACCAGACCATGCGTCTAGGCGCAACCGCCGGAGCGATCTGACCCGCGCTACGGCGAAGTCGCGCAACACATTGTTACTTTTTTTCCGGGATATCACGCTGCCGCGAGTCCTCTAATGCACAGGAGGACTCAAATCATGAGATTAACGAAGACAGCTTTTGTGGTATCGGCACTTGCAGCATTGGGAGGCTGCGTGGCTGTGCCGGCGGCACCTGGTTACTACGCACCGCAAGCCGCCTACTACGCACCTGCACCGGCCTATTATGGACCGCCCGCGTATTACCGTCCTTCAATCGGCATTGGCGTATATGGCGGCTATTGGGGACGGCGTCACTGGCACTGATGCCCCTGTTGCCGCACTTGGCAGTACCTGCGCCTGCGTGACAGCTAGTACTCGACGGGCACCGGATCGAGACTACGCCACATGTACCAGGTCGCGAC
>Ga0070678_100001134_pt1 | contig 14049 bp, 10 predicted proteins | sample KBSM73metaG_FD_65647 | JGI IMG/M metagenome (GOLD analysis project Ga0070678, IMG submission 65647) | Miscanthus rhizosphere microbial communities from Kellogg Biological Station, Michigan, USA - KBS M7-3 metaG | ecosystem: Host-associated > Plants > Roots > Rhizosphere > Soil ...
CCTGATAGAGCTTCATCGTGTCGACATTGTCGGGCAGCTTCACCCACAGGAAGATGCCGCCTTTGGGATCCTCGAATTCGGCCGCGGTGCCGAACTGTTCGTTCAGCGCTTCCATCAGCGTCTCGACCTTCGCACGCAGCGCCTTGCGCAGCGCCGGCAGGTGGGTAGCGAAGTGCGGCACGCAGTATTCGGCGAGCATCATCTGCTCGACCGAGCCGGAGCCGGCATCCGTCTTGAGCGGCAGCATGCGGGATAGGATCGGCCACGGCGCGACGAGGAACCCGACACGCAGTGCGGGCGCGATCGACTTGGAGAACGACCCGATGTGGATCACGTTCTGCGCCTCGCTCATCGCGTAGAGCGCGGGCGGGCGTCTGCCGTCCCAGATCAGGTCGGAATAGCAGTCGTCCTCGAACACCGCGACGCCGTACTGTTCGGAAAGCCGCAGCAGCTCGGCGCGCCGCGGTTCCGGCAAGATCGTCGCGGTCGGGTTCTGCACCGTCGGGATTGTGTAGATCATCTTCGGCTGCACGCCGCGCGACTTGCAGTCGGCCAGGGCAGCGGCGAGCGCGTCCATGCGCATGCCGTCCTTGTCGAGCGGGATGCCGACGACTTTCGCGCCGATCCGCGCGAAGCGCGTCAGCGTGCTCTGGTAGTTGTCCTTCTCACAGATCACGGTGTCGCCGCGTGTCAGCAGCGCGGCGTTGACCAGATCGAGCGCCTGCGACGAGCCGGACAGCATCAGGATGTCGTCGGCGCTGCACGCAATGCCGGCGTCGCCCTTGAGCTTCGTCACGAGGAACTCGCGCAGCGGTCGGTAGCCCTGCGGCCCGTGCGCGACATTGTAGGTCGCGAGATTGCGCCCCTCGCGCTTGAGCGATGCGGTCGCCGCGGCAATCAGATCGTCGACCGGGACTTCATCCGCATCGTTGTTTCCGCCAGTGAAATTGTATTTGGCGAGGCCGGTCCAGCGCACCGCGGGCGGCGGCGATCCGGCGGGAATCAGCGGCCCGAAATCAAACGACTGACTCATTCAGTCCTCCCCTTTGAGAGAGGCATAGCATGTGGCGCAGCACTGGGCAGGGGGGACGTCGCGCATGAGGGGTGCGTGCGCGACTCACGACTTCTTGGCAAAACACCATCCCGCTCACCTCGATCACGGAACAGTACGCATCGGGCGCTTCTTTCGAGTTTTCGCGATGCTGAACCAGCGTGGGCCAACTGCCCCGCAGGTACAAAGCCGTGCTAAGCTCGCGTCAACAAAACACGAGGGAGGAGGCCCTTCATGACGACACGCCGCAATTTCTTCAAAGGTGCGGGCTCGCTCGCAGGACTCGTGTTCTGCGGCTGCGGGCTGCCGACCGACGCGCATGCACAGAAGGCGCCGGCGCGACTGCCGGTGATGGTCAAAGGCAAGCGCATCAAGACCATCGACGTGCATACCCACTGCTTCTTCCAGCAGGCGATCGACCTGATGGGCGAGGACGCCAAGAACGTCCCGCCGCCGGTGAAGGGCGTGAAGGAGCACTTCATCGTCGTCGAGCAGCGTCTCAAGGAGATGGACGAGATGGCGATCGACATGGAGGTGCTGTCGATCAATCCCTTCTGGTATCGCAAGGAGCGCGATGTCGCCGAGGCGATCTGCAAGATCAACAACGAGAAGCTCGCCGAGCTGTGCGGTTCGAAGCCGGACCGCTTCGCGGCCTTCGCGTCACTGCCAATGCAAGCTCCCGATCTCGCGGCGCAGATGCTCGAAACCGCGATCAAGAAGCAGGGCTTGAAGGGCGCTGCGATCGGCGGCAGCGTGCTCGGTGACGATTTCGCCAACGAGAAATATCATCCGGTGCTGAAGAAAGCCGAAGAGCTCGGCGTCGTGCTGTTCATTCATCCGCAGAGCACGCCGCAACTCGCGCCGCGCTTCAAGGGCAATGGCTGGCTCTCGAACACGATCGGCAATCCACTCGACACCACGATCGCGCTGCAGAAGTTGATCTTCGAAGGCACGCTCGACAAATTCCCCGGCCTGAAGGTGCTGGCGGCACATGGCGGCGGGTATCTGCCGTCCTACGCGATGCGCGGCGACCACGCCTGCTTCGTCTCGCCGCAGAACTGCAATCCCGACATCAAGCTGAAGAAGAAGCCGTCGGAATACGTCAACCAGCTTTATTTCGACGCGATGGTGTTTTCGGGCGAAGGCCTGCGCCATCTCGTTGCGCAGGTCGGCGCGAGCCAGCTGATGCTCGGCACCGACCACCCGATCCCGTGGGAAGTGCGTCCAGTCGATCACGTGATGGGCACGCCGATCTCCGACAAGGACAAGATGGCGATCCTCGGCGGCAACGCCGCGAAGCTGTTCGGCATCAAGGCGAACGGGGTCGGCTGACCACACGTGCTCAGGAGGCGCGGCATCGCGCAGCTTTGGCGATCGGCCGGATTGATGCTATCGCGATAGCGTGACGCTCTATCCGACCGATCTCGCCTCTTTCCTCGACCTCATCCGCCAGAATGGCGATGCGGCCTACAGCTTCATGTTTGCCTTTGCGTCGTCGCACAGCCTGTTGCTGACTCTGTTTGCCGGATATGCGGCACATTCCGGCGCGCTGGGACTGGGCACGCTGATCGCGGTCTGCTGGCTCGGCAGCTTTGCCGGCGACGTCGTCCGCTTCTGGATCGGCCGGCGTTTCGGTTCACGCTGGCTCAATGGGTCTTCTTCCCGCATCGCCCGCATGGTCAATATCGCCGCCCGGCTGGCGGACCGTCACTATGTCTGGATGATCCTCTTGCACCGCTATCCCCACGGGATCCGCGGCGTGGCGGGTTTCGCCTACGGCCTGTCGCGGCTGCCGTGGTCCACGTTTCTCACGCTCAATTTCGTCGCCGCGGGCCTGTGGTCATGCGCCGTCGTGTCCGCTGGATATGCCTTCGGGCAGGTCTCGGAAAAACTCATGAATGACGCGTCTTCGGGCCTCGGAATCGTGATGCTCGTCGCGTTCCTCGCCCTCTCCTGGCTGTTAAGCAAGAAGCTCGAGCAGGTCGCCGAGCGAAGCTGAAATCGCCGCGCTGGCTAGTATCCGTCGTGACCGTACGGCGACGACGCACGGTCGACGCCGACGAGGAAGTCCCAGTCGGTGCCCGATCGACTGGTGCGCGCGCCGGCGTCTTGGCGACGGCCATCTTTGCCGCGGAATGGCGGCTCGCCGGTATCCGGTCTGCCTTGGGCGGACGCTGTGCCAGTGCCGGCGCGGCAAGCGCTGCGACGGACAGTATAACGAGCGCGAAACGAAGGATGGGTTTCATCATGGCCTCCACGGGCGCTGTTCGATCGTCCGATCTACGCACGCCGCGCCGAAACGTTTCGCGCCGGTCACGTCATCGTGTGACCAGAAAATCCTTCCGCACCTCGTCCTTGAACCGCAACCCGTGTCCCGGCCGCTCCGGCGCGGTGATGAAGCCGTTGGCGATCTCCAGCGGATCGACCCAAAGGTCGTCGAGCAGGCCCATGTTCTCGGCCCAGATGCCGTTCGGGATCGAGGCGAGCAGGTGCACGTTCAACTCCGGGAAGAGATGCGGCGCGATGGTGACGCCCCACGTATCGGCGAGCGTCGCGATCTTGCGCAGGTCGGTCATGCCGCCGCGCATGGGGTCGGGCTGCAGGATCGGCAGGCAGGGATTGATGAAGAACGGCCGCAGATCATAGCGCGTGAAATGCGTCTCGCCGCCGACCACGCGCATGTCGAGCGCGTCCGCGATGCGCTGGTAGCCGGCGAAGTCGTCTGCCGGCACCGGCTCCTCGAGCCAGTAGATGTTATACTGCTCGAACTTGCGCCCCATCTCGATCGCGACGTCGGCGCTCCAGCCCATGTTGACGTCGATCATGATGTCGATGTCCGGCCCGACCGCTTCGCGCATGCGCCGGACGTTCTCGAGATCCTGCGCCAGCGTGTGCACATGTGCGACCTGCATCTTGATCGCCTTGTAGCCCTGCTTCACGTAGATGAGCGCTTTCTCGATCATCCCGTCGCCGCCCGCGCCGCGGAAGCAGCCCGAGCCGTAGATCGGAATCTGCGAACGGTAGTGGCCCCACAGCCGATGCAGCGGCAGGTCGGCGCGCTTGCCGACCGCATCCCACAGCGCGATGTCGAGCGCCGACATTGCCATGCAGGCGATACCGCCGCGGCCGTAGGTCATGGTGGTGGTCCACAGGTCCTTCCAGATCGCCTCGACGGCCGTCGCGTCCTTGCCCTTCACGCGCGGGATGACGCATTCATCGAGGAATGTCGCGATCGAGCGCAGGCCGGGGCGGAAATGAAACAGATAGCCCATGCCGGTGATGCCGCCGGCCGTCTCGACATCCACGATGAGAATGCCGCGGTCCGGGCCGAGCGCGTGCCCCTTGATCCACTCGGGGTTTGCCCACGGCATGCGCAGCACCGTCACGCGCACGTCGCGGATGGTCATGTTTTTGGAGTCGGTCACGGGCGTTTCCTGTTTTTGCTTGTTCGGCGGTCGCGGAGGGAAGGGGACTATAGCGAGCGCATGGCCGTGCAGTAGAGCATGATCCCGAAAAGTGGACACCGGTTTTCGGAAAAGATCATGCTCCGCCAATCAGCCGTCAACCCTCCCGCCGAGGCATCTTGACTTTCCGCCCGTCTCGTCAGATATTTCTGTTATGACAGAAATTACCGACAACAGGAAACAGCTCCCGATCGCCATCGAGCGCTTCGTGCTGCATTGGGGCGAGATGGGCGGGCAGTGGGGCGTCAATCGCTCGGTCAGCCAGATCCATGCGCTGTTGTTTCTCTCCGAGCGGCCGCTGACCGCGGAGGAGATCGCCGACACGCTCGGGCTCGCGCGCTCCAACGTTTCCAACTCGATCAAGGAACTGCTCGGCTGGAACCTGATCCGGCGTGTACCGATCCGCGGAGAGAGGCGCGATCATTTCGAGGCCGAAACCGACATCTGGGAAGTGTTCTTGCGCATCGCGGCCGGCCGCAAGGAGCGCGAGATCGATCCTGCGCTCGCGGTGCTGAAGGCCTGCACGGCGGACGCCGACCGCGACGCGGCGGTGCATGCGACGGCGCGCGCGCGGCTGAAGGAAATGCTCGGCTTCATCGAGATGATGGAGCGCTTCTACACCCAGATGCTGTCGGTGCCGAAGCCGCAGATCGCGACGGCGATCAAGCTCGGCGCCAAGGTGCTCAATTTCCTGCCCGGTGCGAGGAAGAAAGCCGGCGCATGATCCCGAAAAGCATGTCCCGGGCCTGAACCGGGATGGACACCGGTTTTCGGAAAAGATCATGCGCAAAGGAAAATAACGATGCGTTCGCAGGTCGCCGCGTTCGAGGCTCCGCTTCACTCCCCCGGGAGCGAGCCCGAACTCGGCGATCTGCGTTTCCGTGCGCTGATGCGCGAATCCGACTGGATGTCGTTGCCGCTCTCGATCCGCAAGCGTTTCTCCAAGCGCCTCGCGGCCGGCGATACGATGGTCTATTCGGGTGAGACGCTCACCAACGATATGAGCCGAATGGGCTGGTGGCTGGCGCAGGCGGCGCGGCTGATCGGCGGTCCGCTACCGCTCGTGCGCGACGCGCATGCGCCCAGCGTCGTGACCGTCACCGAGGACGTCGCGACACGCGGCCAGCACTGGACGCGGCTTTATGCGCGGCGGCGCGGATTTCCGCAGGTCGTGCACTCCTCGAAGCGCTTCGCCGGGCCAACCGGTTTGGAAGAGTATGTCGGCTGCGGCATCGGCATGGGCTCACCATCCATGCGGAGCCTGCGCATGTCCCGGAAAAGTGGACACCGATTTTCCGCCAAGGACATGCGCCAAAGCCAGAAGGCTACGCGCTGATCTTCCGCGCCGCACATTATTTCGTTCAGCTCGGACGCTTTCGCCTGCGCCTGCCGAACTGGCTCTCCCCCGGCGCGCTCGCCGTCACGCATGCCGAACTCGGCGACGGGCGCTTCCTGTTCAAGCTCGACATTGTTCACCCGCGGCTCGGTCGGCTGATCTGCCAGACCGCCGCCTTCCGGGAGGCACGCCCATGACGACGCTGCTCTGGATCTTGATCGCGATCCAGATCGCGATGGCGGCTTTCGACACGATCTATCATCACGAGCTGACCGAGCGGCTCGCCTGGCGGCCCTCGCAGCGGCATGAACTCGCGCTGCATGCGGCGCGCAGCTTCGTCTACGCGGGTCTGTTCGTCGTGCTCGGCTTCCTCGAACTGCGCGGCGTGTTCGCGATGGTGGTCATCGCGGCGCTCGCGGTCGAAATGTTCATCACGCTCGCGGATTTCCTCGAGGAGGACATGAGCCGCAAGCTGCCGGCGACCGAGCGCATGAACCACACCCTGCTCGCGATCAATTATGGCGCGATCCTCGTGCTCGTGCTGCCGCCGCTGGTGAGGAGCACGCTCGATCCCGCCTCGATCAGGCTCGTCTCGCACGGATACTGGAGCGCCCTGATGGTGTTCGCCGGCATCGGCGCCGTGATCTTCGGCCTGCGCGACCTGCTTGCGTCGCGCAGGCCCGATGCGGCCGTCACGCCGCCCGAAGATCTCGTGAGCACATTGCCGCCGCACCAGACCGTGCTGGTCACCGGCGCGACCGGTTTCATCGGTCGCCGCCTGGTGCAGGCGCTCACCGTTGCCGGCCATCAGGTCATCGTGCTGGCGCGCGATCCGGCGAAGGCGGCGACACTTAATCCGCCGTTCCGGCTCATCACCGGCCTGTCGCAGCTTCCCGACGACACGATGATCGACGCGATCGTCAATCTCGCGGGCGAGCCGATCGCGAACGGATTGTGGACCGTGGGCAAGCGGCATCGCATTCTGGCCTCGCGCCTGCGCATGACGGGCAACGTCGTGCGCCTGATCAAGCGCCTTGCGCGCAAGCCGGCGGTCCTGATCAATGCGTCGGCCGTCGGTTGGTACGGCTTGCAGGACGACGAAACGCTGACCGAAGCCGCCGATGGTCGCCCGTGCTTCACCCGCTCGGTCTGCGCCGATTGGGAGCGTGCGGCGGTGCAGGCGGAGCGCTTCGGCGTGCGCGTGGTACGGCTGCGCATCGGCCTCGTGCTCGGCACCGAGGGCGGCATGCTGGCAAACCTGCTGGCGCCGTTCGAATATGGCCTCGGTGGCCCGATCGGCTCCGGCAGGCAGTGGATGTCGTGGATCGAGCGCGATGATCTCGTGCGGCTGATCGCGCACGCCATCGCGACGCCGTCGCTGGCCGGCGCGGTGAACGCGACGGCACCGGAGCCGGTGCGCAATGCGGCGTTCACGCGCGAGCTTGGGCGTGTGCTTCATCGCCCCGCGGTCCTGCCTTTACCTGCCGCGCCATTGCGGCTGGCGGCCGGTGATCTCGCCGAAGAACTCCTGCTGGGTGGGCAGCGTGTCGTCCCCGAAAAGGCCCTGAAACACGGCTTCGTCTTCCGCTACCCCACGTTGGGCGCGGCGCTCGCCGCGATCCTCGGCGCACCCGCCAGCGACAGCGTCAGCCCCGCACCTGAAGGACATTCCGCCCTGCGACATGCCGGACTGTGACGAAAGGCCAATTCTTTAGTCATCCCCAAGCCTTGACCCTTTCGGGCCGCTCCTTTCATATGCCGCAATGACAACGAGCCCGCCGGTCAACGGCGGCAAGGGGTGAGCAGCGGCGCGGCATCCGGCGAGGGCTTCGATCCCCCGGCCGGCGCGCGTCTCGAGGGAGGGGAGCGGCGTCGTGGCAATGAACCGCGCCGAAGCGGATACGTTTCCGAAGCTCCTGATCCACAACGCGGCGACGCGCGGCAGCCGCATCTCCATGCGCCACAAGGACTTGGGCATCTGGCAGTCGTGGACCTGGGCCCAGGTGCTCGATGAGGTGCGGGCGTTCTCGGTCGGCCTGGAGCAGCTTGGGCTCAAGCGCGGCGACAAATTCGCCGTCGTCGGCTCGAACCGGCCTCGGCTTTACTGGGCGATGTGCGCCGGCCAGGCGCTCGGCGCCGTGCCGGTGCCGATCTACGCGGACTCGGTCGCCGACGAGATGGCCTATGTGCTGGAGCACGCCGGCTCGACATTCGCGATCGTGGAGAACCAGGAACAGGTCGACAAGCTCCTGTCGATTGTCGAGCGCCTGACCACGTTCCACATGGTCTATGACGAGCCGCGCGGCCTGCGCGACTACGAGCGCGGCAAGCTCTCCTGGATCGACGACGTTCAGAAGCTCGGGCGCGAGAAACTTGCCGCCGATCCGTCGCGCCTCGCGGCCTGGGAAGCCTCGGTCGCTCAGGGCAAGGGCGCGGACCTCGCGGTGATGCTCTACACCTCGGGCACGACCGGGCGTCCCAAGGGCGTGATGCTCTCGTTCGACAATGCCATCATCTCGGCGCGCAACGGCAACGTCTTCGACAAGCTCGACGAGAACGAGGAAACGATCGCCTATCTGCCGCTCGCCTGGGTGGGCGATCACCTGTTCTCCTATGCGCAGCATTATGTGGCGGGCTACTGCGTCAATTGCCCGGAGGCGGGCGAGACCGTGGTGGAGGACCGACGCGAGATCGGGACGACCTATGCGTTCGCGCCGCCGCGCGTCTACGAGAACCTCCTGACGCTCACCATGGTGCGCATGGAGGACGCGAGCGCGCCCAAACGCGCGATGTTCCGCTATTTCATCGATCACGCGCGCAAGTGGGGCGAGAAGATCCTGAACAAGGAGCCGGTGCCGCTCACCGCGCGGCTGATTTACCGGCTCGGCGATATCCTGGTGTACGGACCGCTGAAGAACCGGTTCGGGCTCACCCGCATCCGCGTCGGCTATACGGCGGGCGAGGCGATCGGGCCGGAGATCTTCCGTTTCTATCGCGCGCTCGGTATCAACCTGAAGCAGCTCTACGGGCAGACGGAAGCTTCCGTCTACATCACGGCGCAGCCCGACGGCGAGATCTATGCCGACACGGTCGGCAAGCCGAACATCGATGTGGATGTGAAGATCGCCGACAACGGCGAGGTGTTGTTCAAATCTCCCGGCGTGTTCCTCGGCTACTACAAGGATCCGGAGAAGACCGCCGAGACCAAGACGCCGGACGGCTGGGTGCGCACCGGGGATGCCGGCTTCTTCGATCCGAAGACCGGCCACCTGAAGATCATCGACCGTGCCAAGGATGTCGGGCGGCTGAAGGACGGCACGCTGTTCGCGCCCAAATACATCGAGAACAAACTGAAGTTCTATCCGAACATCAAGGAAGCGGTCGCGATCGGCGATGGCCGCGACGATGTGACCGTCATGCTCAATATCGATCTGGTCGCGGTCGGCTCGTGGGCGGAGCGCAACAACGTCGTCTATGGCTCCTATCAGGAACTCGCCGGCCATCCCAAGGTCTACGAGATGCTGGAGAAGCATATCGACGAGGTGAACAAGTCGCTGGTCGAGGAAGGCGTGATGGCGAGCGCACAGATCAAGCGCTTCCTCGTGCTGCACAAGGAGCTCGACGCGGACGACGGCGAACTGACCCGCACGATGAAGATCCGCCGCGGGCTGATCGCGGAGCGCTACGGCGCGCTGGTCAACGCCCTCTATGACGGCTCGAAAGTGGCGGACGTCGCCACTGAAGTGACGTTCGAGGATGGCCGCAAAGGCAAGCTCGCGGCGCGCGTCGCCGTTCGCGACGTGAAGACCCATCCGGTGCCGCCAGCCGCCATGGAGAAGGCCGCGTGAGATCTCCGACCGGCAACGAGATCGCGGCCGGCGAGTCGATCCTCTCGGTCGAGAACGTTTCGCTCGCCTTCGGCGGGGTGAAGGCGATCTCCGACGTGTCGCTGGATATCCGGAAGGGCGAGATCCGCGCGATCATCGGCCCGAACGGCGCCGGCAAGACCTCAATGCTCAACGTCATCAACGGCTTCTACACGCCGCAGAAGGGCCGCATCACCTTCAAAGGTGCAACGCGCACCAAGATGCGCCCGCACGAGGCGGCTCTCGGCGGCATCGCGCGCACGTTTCAGAACGTCGCACTGTTCCGCGGCATGACGGCGCTCGACAACATCATGACCGGCCGGTCGCTGAAAATGCACAGCAACTTCTTCTGGCAATTGCTGCGCCACGGGCCGGCGATGAAGGAAGAGGTCGAGCATCGCAAGCGTGTGGAAGACATCATCGAATTTCTCGAGATCGCGCACATCCGCAAAGTGCCGGTCGGCGTGCTACCCTATGGCCTGCAGAAGCGCGTTGAGCTGGGCCGCGCGCTCGCGATGGAGCCGGACTTGCTTCTGCTCGACGAACCGATGGCCGGCATGAATCTGGAAGAGAAAGAGGACATGTCGCGCTATGTGCTCGACGTGAACAATTTCTACGGCACCACGATCGCGCTGATCGAGCATGACATGGGTGTCGTAATGGATCTCTCCGATCGCGTGGTCGTGCTCGACTACGGACGCAAGATCGCCGACGGCACGCCGGACGAGGTGAAGGCCAACAAGGCCGTGATCGACGCCTATCTCGGCGTGGCGCACTGAGAGCCCTGATGGACCTCCTGTATCAAATCTTCGTCGACCCCTTCGTGCAGATGGTGCAGGTGCCCGATCTGTTCGTGCAGACTTTATGGGAAGGGCTCGTCTCCGGCGTGCTCTATGCGCTGATCGCGCTCGGCTTCGTGCTGATCTTCAAGGCTTCGGGGGTTTTCAATTTCGCGCAGGGCATCATGGTGGTGTTCGCGGCGCTCACCCTGATCGGAATCTATACGCAACTGCGCGGCTGGGGAGTGCGGCCGGGCGACCTTGCGGCCTTTCTCGCGCTCTTCATCACCGTCGGCGTGATGTTCGTGCTCGCCGTCGGCGTCGAGCGGCTGATGCTCCGCCCGCTGGTCAACCAGCCCGACATCATCCTGTTCATGGCGACGTTCGGCCTGACCTACTTCCTCATCGGACTCGGCGAGCTCGTGTTCGGCGGCGAGCCGAAGGTGATGATCGCGGATGACCTGCACCTGCCGCACGGATCGATCGACTTCAAGATTCTCGGAGGGCTCGTGTCGCTGCAGAAGATCGACATCGCTGCCGCGGTGATCGCATCGATCATGGTCGCGACGCTCGCAGTGTTTTTCCAGAAAACGCGCATCGGGCGTGCGTTGCGCGCCGTCGCTGACAGCCACAAGGCCGCGCTCTCGGTCGGCATATCGCTCGAGCAGATCTGGGTCATCGTCTGGTTCGCGGCCGGCATCGTGGCGCTCGCGACCGGCATCATGTGGGGCGCGCGCTCGAATGTTTCATTCGCGCTGCAGATCATCGCGCTGAAGGCGCTGCCGGTTCTGATCCTCGGCGGCTTCACCTCGATTCCCGGCGCTATCGTCGGCGGCGTGATCATCGGGGTCGGCGAGAAGCTCGGCGAATTCTACTGGGGACCGTTGCTCGGCTCGGGAATCGAAAGCTGGCTCGCCTATTTCATCGCGCTCGCCTTCCTGCTGTTCCGGCCGCAGGGCCTGTTCGGCGAGCGGATCATCGAGCGAATCTGAAGGACCGCACGTGTTCTACAGCGAAGCCGGACAATTCAAATCGACCTACGAGGCCGACGCCGCGGTGTTCCCGCTGCGCCAGGACCGTATCGGCATCGCAGTCATCCTTGTCCTTGCCTTCGTCGTGATTCCGCTGACCGGGTCCAATTTCGTGCTCTCCTCGGTGATGATTCCGATTCTGGTGTTCTCCCTCGCCGCGATCGCGCTGAACATCCTGACCGGATACACTGGCCTGATCTCGCTCGGCACCGCGGGCTTCATGGGTGTCGGCGGATATGCCTGCTACAAGCTGACCTCGGTCTTTCCCGGCATCAACATCGTGGTGCACATTGCGCTGTCGGGCTTCTTTGCGGCAGGCGTCGGCGTCCTGTTCGGGCTGCCGTCGCTGCGCATCAAGGGCTTCTACCTCGCCGTCGCGACGCTTGCCGCGCAGTTCTTCCTGTCATGGTTCTTCATCCGCGTGCCGTGGATTTACAACTACAATGTGTCCGGCGCGATCGAGGTGCCGACCCGCACATTCTTCGGGGTGGTCATCACCGGTCCGAACGCGACCCCGATGGCGCGCTACTATGTCGTGCTCGGCTTTGTCGTCGTCATGACCTGGCTTGCTTCCAATCTCGTGCATGGACGCATCGGGCGGATGTGGATGGCTGTTCGCGATATGGATATCGCCGCCGAACTGATCGGCATCAGGCTCTACCCGACCAAGCTGTTGGCATTCGCGGTTTCGTCGTTCTACTGCGGCGTCGCGGGTGCGCTGATGGTGTTCCTCTGGCTCGGCGCGTCCGAGGCCGACAGCTTCAACATCAACCAGTCGTTCCTGATCCTGTTCATGGTGATCATCGGAGGGCTGGGCAGCCTCATCGGCTCGTTCTTCGGGGCGGCGTTCATCTGGGGCCTGCCGATCGCGATGCGCGTCGCACCGGAATACCTCGGGTTGACGATCAATTCCGCGACCGTCGAGCACCTGCAGTTCATGGTCGTCGGCGCGCTGATTATTTTCTTCCTGATCGTCGAGCCGCACGGACTGGCGCGGTTGTGGCAGATCGGAAAGCAGAAACTCAGGGTGTGGCCGTTTCCGTACTGATGGTGCACACTCAGCGCAATTTCCGCCCATGGGCCGGAACGGCCCGGCGCGCGGAATAAATCCCCGGCGGCATAAGCCTCCGGAACCTGGGAGGCCGGCGTGGTTCGCCGCCACGGCCGGCACGAAACGAAAAGGAGGGACGCGATGCAATTCAAGCACCTCGTTCTCGGCGCATCCTGTGCGGCACTGGTCGGCGCTTCAGCGCTTGCCACCCACGCGCAGGCGCAGGAGGGCATTTATGTGCCGCTCCTCACCTACCGGACCGGCGCATTCGCCAATTCCGGCATTCCGATTGCCAACGGCATGAACGATTACCTTTCGATGCTTAACGAGCGTGACGGCGGCATCGGCGGCGTCAAGGTCGTGATCGAAGAATGCGAGACCGGCTACGACACCAAGAAGGGTCTCGAATGCTGGGACACGGTCAAGACCAAGAAGCCGGTGGTGGTGAACCCGTATTCGACCGGCATCACGCTCGCCATAATCCCGAAGGCGGCGCCGGAAAAAATCCCGGTGCTCGCGATGGCCTATGGCCTGTCGGGCTCCGCCGACGGCAACAATTTCCCCTGGATCTTCAATCCGCCGGCGACCTACTGGGACGGTCTGTCGATGATCATCAAGTACATCGGCGAGAAGGAAGGCGGCCTCGACAAGCTCAAGGGCAAGACGATCGGCTACATCTTCTTCGACGGCGGCTACGGCCGCGAGCCGATCCCGCTGCTGGAGCAACTCGCCAAGGATTACGGCTTCAACGTGAAGCAGTATCCGGTACCTGCGGCCGAGATGCAGAACCAGTCCGGCCTGTGGCTCAACGTGCGCCGCGACCGTCCGGATTGGATGGTGATGTGGGGCTGGGGCGCCATGAACCCGACCGCGATCAAGGAAGCCGCCAAGATCAACTTCCCGATGAACAAGTTCGTCGGTATCTGGTGGTCGGGCTCCGAGGATGACGCGCGGCCGACCGGCGCAGAGGCGAAAGGCTATCTCAGCCTTAATCTCAATGCCGTGGGGGCGAACTTCCCGGCGATCCAGGACATCGTCAAGAACGTGATCGATAAGGGCAAGAGCCAGACGCCGAAGGACAAGGTCGGCGAGAATTTGTACAATCGCGGCGTGCTCAATTCGGCGATCGTGGCCGAAGCGATCCGTAACGCCCAGAAGATCACCGGCAAGAAGCAGGTGACCGGCGAGGACGTGCGGCGCGGCTTCGAGACGCTCAACATCACCGAAGCGCGCTGGAAGGAGATGGGCTTCGAGGGCTTCGCGGCGCCCATCAAGGTGACGTGCGACGACCACAACGGCCACCACTCGGCCTACATGCAGCAATGGGACGGCACCAAGTGGGTCAAGGTCTCCGACTGGATCGCACCCATGAAGGACAAGGTGCGTCCGATGCTGGAAGCCGCCGCCAAGGACTACGTGTCCAAGGACCCGGCATGGCCGAAGCGCAGCGAGCCCTGCGACAAGTCGAGCT
>Ga0070678_100001149_pt1 | contig 13985 bp, 10 predicted proteins | sample KBSM73metaG_FD_65647 | JGI IMG/M metagenome (GOLD analysis project Ga0070678, IMG submission 65647) | Miscanthus rhizosphere microbial communities from Kellogg Biological Station, Michigan, USA - KBS M7-3 metaG | ecosystem: Host-associated > Plants > Roots > Rhizosphere > Soil ...
GGCAGGCCGCGCAGGCCGTCGTTACCCCCGAGCTCGAGCACAACAATGCCCGGGCGGTGCAGCTGCAGGGCCCGTGGCAGGCGTTGCAGGCCGCCGCTCGTGGTTTCGCCGCTGACGCTGGCGTTGATGATCTCGTACCCGTACTCTTGAGCCTGAAGTCGCTGTGTGAGCAGCGCGACCCAACCCTGCTCTGGCCGGATTCCGTAGGCGGCACTCAGACTGTCGCCGAATACAAGGATGGTGCGGTCCGAGGCCACCGCGTTCTGGAGCGCAATGAACAGCAGTCCCATGCCGAGCGCCCAGGCGCCGGTGATTCGCAACAGTGTTCTCAAAGCTGAAAACCTCAGCAAGCAGGTTAGCAGCCCGGAAGGTTCGCTGACCATTGTCGATGATGTTTCACTCGACATCGCCGCCGGCGAGTCAGTCGCGGTTACCGGCCCATCCGGTGCCGGCAAATCCACACTGCTCGCCCTGCTGGCAGGGCTTGACCTGCCGACGCGCGGTCGGGTGCTCCTGGCGGGCGAAGACCTGACAAAACTTGACGAGGACGGTCGGGCGCGCCTGCGGGCGCAGCGGGTCGGCTTCGTATTCCAGTCCTTCCACCTGCTGCCCGCGCTGACAGCGCTTGAGAACGTCATGCTGCCGCTGGAGCTCGCCGGCCGCGCCGATGCGCGGCTCACCGCCATGCAGACGCTTGCAGGCGTGGGATTGCAGGGACGCACCGGGCACTACCCGCGGCAGCTCTCCGGTGGCGAGCAGCAGCGCGTGGCGATTGCGCGCGCGTTCGTGACACGGCCGGCAGTCCTGTTTGCGGACGAACCCACGGGCAACCTTGATACGGGCACCGGCAGGCGGGTCGGGGAGCTGCTGTTCGAGCTCAACGCCAACGCGCACACCACGCTCGTGCTGGTCACACACGACCGCGAACTCGCGGACCGCTGCGCGCGGGTAGTGCGCATGGAAGGCGGTCGCGCGCTGTGAGGGTAGTTCCGCTGGCCCTGCGCACGCTCGCGCGCGAATGGCGTTCCGGGGAGCTGGGCGTGCTGTTGCTGGCGCTCACCGTGGCCGTGGCGGCACTCACGGGCGTCGGCTTCCTGGTGAGTCGGATCAGCGCCGCGGTGGCGTTGCAGGCAAGCGAGGTACTGGCCGCGGATATTCGCCTCGGGTCGCCGCAGCCCCTCAGCGACGCCTATCTTGAGGAGGCAGCGCGCCGCGGTGTACGAACCACCCGCAGCACCTCACTGCTGTCGGTGGTGTTCAACGGCGATGCGAGCCAGCTCACCAATATCGCCGCCGTTACCGCCGGCTATCCTCTGCGTGGGCGGCTGCTGGTGGCCACCGCGCCCTTCGCGCCCGGCACCGCGGCCGCTGGCATCCCGGCCCCCGGGGAAGTCTGGCCGGACTCACGCCTGCTCGCCGCCATCGGCGCGCAACTGGGCTCACAGCTCGCTATCGGCGCCGCCACGCTGCGCGTCAGCCGCGTGCTCATCGCCCGCCCCGACCAGGGCAGCACCTTCGCCGAGCTGGCGCCGAGCCTGCTCATGAATGCGGCGGATCTGACGGCCACGCAGCTGATCCAGCCCGGCAGCCGCGTGAGCCACGCGGAACTGTTCGCGGGCGAGCGCACCCGGATCGAGCCCTTCAAGACCTGGCTCATCGCCCACAAGAGGCCCGGGGAGCGGCTGCGCGACATCACCGAGGCCAGCCCGCAGGTGCGCAACGCCGTCGACCGCGCGGGACGCTTCCTGAGTCTCGCGAGCCTGGTGAGCGTGCTGCTGTGCGCGATCGCGGTCGCCATGGCGGCGCGTCGCTACGTGCACCGGCACCTGGACACGGTGGCGCTGCTGAAGACGCTCGGCGCCACGCGCGGTTTCACGCTCGCGCTCACCGTCCTGCAGCTGCTCATCCTGGCGCTGCTCGCGGCACTGGCCGGCTCCGCGCTCGGCTATCTTGCGCAGGAGTGGCTGCTGCGCACGATACGCGGGCTGCTCGCCGTCACGGATCTGCCGGCGGCCAGTCTTGCGCCGCTGGCGATCGGCTTCATCACGGCCGTGGCACTGCTGGCGGGATTTGCGCTGCCGCCGCTCCTGCAGCTGGCGCGCGTGCCGGCGCTGCGCGTGCTGCGCCGGGACGTCGGGCCGCCCCCGCCCCTGGTGCTGCTCGCCTTTGGTCCCGCCGTGGCAGTGGTGCTGCTGCTGATCTACGCGGTGGTGCGCGAGTTGAAGCTCTTCCTGTGGTTCAGTGCCGGGCTGGCCGCCTTCGTGGTGGTGTTGACGCTCGCCGGACTGCTGCTGGTGTATCTCGCGGGCCGCCTGCGTGGCAGCGTCGGGGTGGCGTGGCGCTTCGGGGTGGCGAACCTGAGCCGCCGCCGCGCCGAGAGCGTCGTGCAGCTGGTGGCCTTTGGCAGCGGCATCATGGTGCTGTTGCTGCTCGGCATCCTGCGCGGCGACCTGAACGGCGACTGGCAGCGCACGCTGCCGCCGAACCTGCCGAATTATTTCTTCGTGAACATCCCGCCCGCGCAGCGGGCTGAGTTCGTGCAATTCCTCGAGACCCAGGGGGCGCGCACCACCAAGGTGCTGCCGATCATCCGCGGCCGCCTGACCTCGATCAACGGCAAGCCGGTGGAGGACCCCAAGACCGGTCGCGCGAGCGAAGAAAGCTTCGCCACCCGCGAGCAGAACCTCACCTGGTCCTCGGACCTGGGCGCCGACAACCGCGTTATCGCCGGTCACTGGTGGACACCGCAGGACACCGGCCAGCCGCTGGTCTCGCTCGCGAGTGAGTTTCAGGAGTCCCTCGGGGTGAAGGTGGGCGACCATCTCACCTTCGACATTGCCGGTGAGGACCTGCAGGTGACTGTCGCCAGCATCCGCAAGGTGAAATGGGACACCTTCCAGCCGAACTTCTTCATCGTGTTCGCCCCCGGGGTGCTCGAGAAGGTGGCAGGCACCTATATGACGAGCGCGTACTTCACCCCGGCCGCGGGCGGCTCGCTTGCGCAGCTGGCACATCGCTTCCCGAGTGTCTCCATCTTCGACATTGATGAACTGCTCACCCAGGTCCGCAGCGTGCTCGACCGCGCGGCGCTCGCCGTGCAGAGCGTGTTCGTCTTTACGCTCTTCGCAGGTCTGACGGTGTTGCTGGCGGCGGTGCAGTCCAGCCGCGACGAGCGCCGCTACGAGAGCGCAATGCTGCGCACGCTCGGCGCGAGCCGCACCACCGTCGTGCAGGGCGTGCTCGCGGAGTTCACCACGCTCGGGGGGCTCGCCGGCTTCATGGCGGCGATCGGGGCATCCATCGCGGCCTACTTCCTCACCACGCGCTGGCTCGACCTGCGCTACAGCTTCGAGGTGCTGCCGTGGGTGGAGGGAATCGTGGGCGGGGCGCTGCTCGTGGCGCTCGGGGGATGGCTCGCCACGCGCCGCGTGGTGAACCAGCCGCCGCTCACGACGCTGCGCGCGTGAGGGCGGAGCCCGCCCTGGCGCAGGGGGTACTCAGCGCGTTATGCCGATGGTGATCCAGGAGTCCGGTTCCGGATCGCCGCGCCAGTTGAGCCCTTCGATGGTCAGCTGGTAGTTGCCGGGCCCCAGCGCGGTGCTGTTGAGCGCAATGCGCAGGTGACCGTTGGAATCCTTCACCAGGTTGGTGATGACGCCGACGCGGCCCTGGTCGATGCGATCGATCGTGACGCGAAAGATGTGATACGGCGAACGCGACTCGTCGATCTTGAAGTCCGCCAGCTGCGCACCACCGGCACCGATGGTGATGGCCGGGGAATTGGAGGCTCCCGAGCGGTTTGGCAGCAGACGGATCTCACGCGTGCTGGTGGCCGGATCGAGCGCCTGCTCGGTCGCCTGCTTCTGCAGCTGCGCGATCTTGTGGCTCTTGGAGGCGCTCGCACCGGTGAGGATGGAGAGCGCGACCCCGAGCACCAGTACGGCCGCGGCCAGCGCGATGGTGACCTGCGGCTTCTGCCACGCCGGTCGCGGCGCTTCCTGCCAGGGTTCCGGCTTGCCGCTCGCCTCGAGCAATCGCAGCCCCGCATTGACGCGCTCCGGGAGCCCGATCTCATCGAGGATCTCCGGATGACGATGCACGAACTGTTCGAATTCGGTGGCGCCCTTGAGTGGCAACCGCCCGGACAGATAACGCTCGACGACCTGGTTGCGCGCGATGAAGTCCCGGTCCATCGGCGCGGCCGGGGCGGCGACGGCGGCGGTGGGGGGAGCGGATGCGGTCTTGGCCGGTGCGACCTTGGGCGCGGCGGTGCTCGCCGGAGCCGCGGGCGCCGGCTTTGGTTTCGGTGCGGCAGAGGCGGCGGCTCGGGCGTTAGTCCAGGCGGCAAGTCCCTCCGCGGGTGCCGGAGCGGGTGCGGGAGCGGGAGCCGGAGCGGGAGCCGGAGCGGGAGCCGGAGTCGCAGCCGCCGCGGGAACCGCGGCGCGTTTCTCCGCGCTCTTGGGGACGGGCGGCGCCGGACGGGCGGTCGGGACATTCGCCGGCGGTGCCTTCGCTGCGCTGCTCTCCCCCGAGCGCTTGCTCGCCGCCGCAAGTTTGTTCGCGGCCGACTTGGTCGCCGCCGCGGTGAGGGAAGCAGTGCGGATGATCGGTACGCGCTCATCGCGCGGCGGGTCCTTAGCAGCTGTGGGTGAGGATGCGGCGGCCGCGGCGGGCGGCGGCGTCGCGGGTTTCGCGACCGGCGGCGGCGGAGGTGAGGTCAGCAGTTCCTCGACGACGGCCGGGTCTTCGAGGACGAGTTCGAGCTCGGCCGGGGGCACGACCGGCGCAGCGGCGGCGACCGGCGGGGCCGGCATCACGGTGCTGCCGGGTTCCAGCACCAGCATCGCCGCGTCGATCAGGGTGATGCCCGTCTGCGCGGGGTCTTTCGGGGGCGCAGCGCCCGTCGCCCCGGCTGCGTCCGGCAGCGGGGCCGGTGCGGCGGCAGGCGGCGCCTTTGCGCGCTGTGCGGCTGCATCCAGGGGCTCCTCGACGGGCAGGTCGGGGAGTGGTTCAAGAGGCGAGCGGGACGCGGCTTCCATAGGTGGACATATCTAAGCAACCGCGGGCCGAGACCGCGCCGCGATGGCTCACATATCAACGCGTTGTTAACCCGGTTCGTGACGCAGTTCACACTTGCGATTCCCTTCCCGCGGGAGCGGAGCTGCGTCACGGCATCGGCAGGTTCCCCGAGCCCGGCGGCAGCCCGGGTCCGCGGGCTGCGGCCGGTTTCTGTCTTGCCGGCGGCCGAGTCGGCGCCGGTCGGGGAGCGGGGAGCGCGGCGTTAGTTCGAGGAGCCGCTCAGGAAGTATTCGACCTTGTCGCGGTAGGTGCGCGAGAGCTTCAGCTCGTGGCCACCCTCGAGGGTCAGGAAGTACTCGCCATTCATGTGCGCCCGCAGGCTCTTGACCAGGCGCAGGTTGACGATGGTCGAGCGGTGCACGCGCTGGAACAGCTTGGGATCCAGGATCTCCTCGAGCTCCTTCATGGTGCCGCGCAGGATGTGAGTGTCGCCGCCGGCGTGGATGCACATGTAATCCCCGGCCGCGTCGATCCACTGGATCGAGGCCACCGGCACGCGCACCGTCTCGCGCCCCTGGCGGATCGGCAGCACCTCGGGGCGCCGGCCCTCGATCGCCTTGCGGCCGTGCTCGAGGACCTCGTCGAGGATCAGTTCGCCGCAGCCGGTGATCTCGGCGATGATCTGCATGAGACGGTCGCGCTGGTCGGCGGCGCTCTTGGCACGCACGTGCTCGCATACGCGCGTGAGGGCCGCCTGGAAGCGCACGTCATCGATCGGCTTCAGCAGGTAGTCCACCGCGCGCGCCTCGAACGCCTGGATGGCGTACTGGTCGTAGGCGGTGACGAACACCACCACCGGCAGGGACTCCTGCGGCAGGTGGGTCAGCACTTCAAAGCCCGACATGCCCGGCATCTGGATGTCGAGGAACACCAGGTCCGGCTTGTATTGCTGGATGGCCGCGAGCGCTTCGCGGCCGTTGGCGCACTGGGCCACGATCTCGAATTCGGGCGCTCCGCGCAGGCGCAGCTCGACCCCGCGGCGCGACAGCACCTCGTCATCGACGATGAGCGTGCGGATCTTCACGCGTGCGCTCCCCGCGCCAGGTCCGATGGGAAGGTCGGGCGCGGCCTGGCAGGCTCGCTGCCGCCTTCGGCGATCTCCAGCGGCAGCGCCATGTCCACGCGCAGCCCCGGGTGGCAATTGGAGACGGTGAAGCGGCGGTTCTCGCCGTAGAGCACCGCGAGACGCTCGCTGGTGTTGTGCAGGCCGACGCCGCGGCGTTCGTTCCCGGTGGTGGAGTTCTCCCGCAGCCCCGGCCCGTCATCGAGCACGCAGAGCTCCAGCCAGCCCTCGCGGATGCGGCCCTCGATGCGCACCAGGCCGCCCTGCTCGCGTGCCGAGACCGCGTACTTGAGCGAGTTCTCCAGCAGCGGCTGCAGCAGCAGGCTCGGCACCAGGGCATTCATGGCCGCCTCCTCCACCGCGTACTCCAGGCGCAGCCGCTCGGCGAAGCGCAGCCGCTCGGTGCCGAGGTACAACTCGAGCGCATCCAGTTCCTGGCGCAACGTGACCTTCTTCATGGGGTCCTGATCCAGCGTGTAGCGCAGGAATTCTGACAGCCGCGTCACCGCATGGTTCGCCTTGCGGTTCTGGTTGTCGAGAATCAGGGTCGAGATGGCGTTCAGCGTGTTGAACAGGAAGTGCGGGTTGAGCTGGTAGCGCAGCATCTTCAGTTGCGCTTCCTGGGCGAGCGCGACCGCCTTGAGCAGCGCCTCCTCCTGCTTGCGCTGCGACTCGTAGATCTTGATACCGAAGTACAGCACGCTCCAGCACAGCAGCAGGTAGGTCGTGGACAGCGCACCGCCGAACAACTCGAACAGGGCATGCGCCTCCCAGTCCGGCTTCACGAAGATCTTGTAAGAGAGGTTGATAACGACACGCAGCGCCAGCGCGGTGATGTAGCAGGTGGCGAGCACCCCCAGGATCATGGTGCGCGGCGGGCGGTTCCACAGGTGCCGGTAGATGTAGCGCATCGGCATCGAGAGCACGAAGCCGGCCAGGGCGGACACTGCGATGACACGCGCGTAGCTGGCGGGCTTGTCGTACAGCAGTGCGCCGAAGTACTGCGTGATCCCGTAGGCGGCCCAGCCGGCCGCGTGCAGGCCCCAGAAGAGCACGCCGCGGTTGGTGCGGAACTGTTCCAGCGTTGGGATTTTCATGGCAGGCCGGAAGCTTAGGCCATCCGCGAGCCGGAAAGCCGCCCCTGACAGCCTCCCGGGCGGCTCGGTTCGTCGCACGACGGACCGAAGCCGGCACGCACGGCCGGCTGCGCCCTCAAGCGCTTGATTTAGAAAGGTTAAATTATGTCGGCATCGCCATCGCCGAGATCCCCGTGGGATCCGGCGAGCTGGCGAGGGAGTCGAGCGGCTGCGGGCGCGCCAGCGCCTGCCCCTGGGCGAAGTCGCAGCCGATCGCGGTCAGCCACTGCAGTGCGGCCTGCGAGTCGACCTTCTTGGCCGCGCAGTGGATGCCGAGCACCTTGGCCGCCTGCACGGTGGCTACCACCATCGCCTGGCTGAGCTTGTCCTTGAGTGCGGAGGAGCTCAGCTTCGAATCGATCTTCACCAGGCGCAGCGCCTTGGAGCGCAGCAGCGGCAGCACCTGGGAGTCGAAGGAGAAGTCATCGATCACCACCCAGGCGCCGACCTTGTCGCACTGGGTGATGAAACGCTCGACCTGCGCACGGCGCTGCGTGCACAGCGCCTCGGCAATCTCAAAGCCAATCGTGTCGGCGGCGATGCCGTGGCTGTTGAGCGTCGCGGCCATCTTCTGCGCAAAGCGCTCGTCCTCGAGCGTCGCGATCGACAGGTTGACGGTGAAGCTCGTGGGCTGGGAGTTCCAGGCGGCGCGATGGGCGGCGAGCCAGCCGAGCAGCCGCTGCAGCACGAGCGCGTCGAAGGCCGCCGGGTCGCGCTGCTGTGAGGAGGTGCGGGCGGTCACCTGGAAGCGGCGCGACTGGCCGCCGGCGCGCAGCTTGATGAACGGCAGCAGCTCGAGCATGAGGTTCGGGTCGCTGGCGACGGGAGCCATCGCCGTGCTGAGCGGTGCTGCGGGCGCCGCTGCCGGTGCAGGCGCGGCCGCGGCGGGTAGCACCGCGGGGATCGGCCGCGGCGGCGGGGCGCTGGCGCGCGCGACCGGGGCCGGGGCGGGTGCCCGCGGCGCGGCGGGTGCGGGGAGCGGTGCCGGCGTGCGCACCGCGCCGCGGGCCGCGGGGCCCTTCGGCAGCGCCGGCTCGAAATCCAGATCCAGCATGTCCGGGGCATCCGCGGAGGCGCTGGGCGCGCCGTCGGACTCAAGCTCCTCGGGCTCAGCGGCGGCGATCGGAGGCATGGCGGGGATTTCCTGGCGTGGCGCGGGTGCCACGGCCTCGGCAGTCACGTCGAACTCCAGGATGTCGTCGATCTCCTGGGGACTGATGATCGGGGCGGCCGGCGGGGCAGCAGCCGCTGCGACCGGGGCAGCGGCGGGCGCAACCGGGGCGACACGGGCCGCGGGCGGCACGAGGTCCTCGGCAGCTTCGGGTTCATCGGCAAGCTGCAGCATCGGCAGCCGCGCGGTGTTGCCCGAGGCGCGCCGCTCACTCGGCTTCAGCAGCACCGCGAGGCGCTGCATGATCGCGCGCACCGGCGCGGCCGTCATGCGCTCGAGCGTGTCATCGCTCACGGACTTGCGGTCGGCGAGGATCATGGCGATGCCGACCGGCTCGCCGTTCGGGGCACGCACCGGGAGGAACAGCGCGAGGCGGCCATCCTCGAGACCCGTCTCGTGGCACGGGAGCGAGGTGTCCGCACTGAGCAGTGCGAGCGCCTCGGTCACCATGCTGTGCTCGTCGGGGCCGAGGGCGCCTTCGCTCAGCCACAGCACGTTGGCCTCGTGATCACACAGCGAGATCGACTGCAGCCGCCGTGTCGGCAGCACTTCGCGCAGCTGCTGGCCGAGCGATTCGACCGTCAGCGGTGCGCTCGCAACGGCGGACGGCGCCGCAGGCGCTATGGTCGGAGGGGTCGCGTTACGCTTGGCCGCAGACTTAAAAAACAAGTGATTTCCCCGCCCTGAAGTTGATGCACGGACGCGAACTCCGTCCGCCTTCCAGCAGAAGAGTGACAGTGCGCCGTCCGTGGCGCCGTGAAATCCCTCGCGTTCTGTTCGCAAAAAGGCGACAGCAGGCTGCCGCCATTTGTCATATTTGACTACAGCTTGCGGCCGCCGCCGATGAAGTCAGCCTTGCCCAGATCCACGCCGTTGTGACGCAGGATGTTGTAGGCGGTCGTGACGTGGAAGAACACGTTCGGGATCACCCAGGTCTGCAGGAAGTCCAGGCCCTTGAACTCGAGCGTGCGCTCGCCGGCGGGCACCTTGATGTCGCGGGTTTCGGAGCCTTCGAACGCGCTCGCCGGAATGCTCTTGATGTAATCGATGGTGCGCGCCAGGCGCGCGCGCAGCTGCTCGATCGTCGTCTCGTTGTCCTCAAAGCGCGGCGGCTCCTGCCCGGCCAGGCGCGCGAGGGAATTCTTTGCGATGTCGCCGGCGATCTGGATCTGGCGCGTGAGCGGCAGCATGTCGGGCGCCAGGCGCGCACTCAGCAGCACCGCGGGATCGAACTTGCGGCTGGCGGCATTCGCCTCGCCCTTCTGCAGCAGCCAGGAGAGATTGCCGAGGATGTTGGTGATCAGATCCGCCGAGACCGCGTGCATCGAGACTTTCATGAGATTCCTTCGGTTGGGATGAAGCGGGTGGGGCGCCGATTCTAGTCCCGGGGGGTCTGGCGCGTCTGCCTCTCGGGTGAAACAATGTCCGCCCGCGAAATGGGGATTGAGGTTGCCATGAACCTGATCTGGACCCCGGCTCAGCTGGCGATGCTTGCCAAAGTGGTGGATCTGAATGGCTTCTCAGCGGCCGCGCGCGCCCTCGGCGTGCCGAAGGCCGCGGTCAGCCGCGCCGTGGCCGACCTGGAAAGAGCCCTCGGCGTGCGCGTCCTGGAACGCACCACGCGCCGCGTGGCACTCACCGCGGCGGGGCGCCTGGTGTATCCGCATGCCCGGCGCGTGGGCGAGGAAGCCGACGCGGCGCGCACGGCGATCACGCGACTGCACGCGCCGGAAGGGCGCCCGCTGCGCGTGGCGGCGGATCCGACCTACGGACGCGTGCTGCTCTCGCCGCTGGTGCCGCGCTTCCTCGAGGCCTTCGCGCACGTGCCGCTCGAGGTGGCACTGGACGCCCACCAGCTGGCCGAGGGCACCTGGGATGTCGCGATCCGCACCCGGCCGCCGGCGGATGCCAGCCTCACGCAGCGCCTGCTGGGCGCGCCGCCGGCGCTGCTGTGTGCGACCCCGGCCTACCTGCAGCAGCGCGGTGAGCCCGAGCGCCCGGATGAGCTGCGCAGCCACGATCTGTTGACGCCCGATGCGGCGGAACTTCCCGAGTTCAGGCTCTACCTCTCGCGCGGCACCCAGCGCGCGGAAGTGCCCCTGACGCCGAAGCTCGCCGTCGATGACCCGGCGGTGCTGCATGCGGCGACCGCCGCGGGCCTGGGGATCGGATTGCTGCCGGAGTTCCTGTGTCGCCAGGGGCTCGCGACCGGCAGGCTGAAATGCGTGCTGCCGGGCTGGGCGGTGCCCCCCGCGTCCGCGCTTTACGCCGTGTACCCGGCGGCGCTGGAGTCCGACCCGCGGGCGCAGCAGTTCGTCGACTTCCTCGCGGCGAACATCGTACCGGCGCTGGCCCTGCCCGCGAGCCGTGCCGCGGCTGCCCGGGCGGCGGAGGCCGCCGCGCACTAAGGGGCGTTCCACCCTTTTACATTCCCCGGGATAAGAGCCTCCGGAAGGTTACCGGCGGGTAGGTTTTCGGCGGACCGGCTAAACTGGTGGTCCGCCCAGGCGCCGCCCCGGCGCTGCGGCGGCCCGCAGCAGAGAGGAACCGATCATGTACCGCGCGCCCCTTCGTGAAATGCGTTTCGTGCTCGAGGAGCTCCTCGGCTGCGGGCGCCTGGGCGCCTCGGCCACCTTTCCGGACTATTCGGATGAACTCGCCCGCTCGGTGCTCGAGGAGGCGGCCCGCTTCGCCGAGACGGTGCTCGAGCCGCTGAACCGCAGCGGCGACACCCAGGGCGCGCGCTGGACCCCGGACGGCGTCGTGACCGCGCCCGGATTTCGCGACGCCTATGCCCAGTTCGTGGCGGGCGGCTGGCCGGCGCTGGGCGCGGATGCCGCGTTCGGCGGGCAGCCGGTGCCGCGGGTGCTGGTGAGTGCGGTCGGGGAATTCTGGGGTTCCGCCAACCTCGCCTTCAAGCTCGGCCCGATGCTCACGCACGGGGCGGTGCACGCGCTGGAGCTGTGTGGCTCCCCGGCACAAAAGCAGATGTACCTGCCGAAGATGGTGAGCGGTGAGTGGACCGGCACCATGGTGCTGACCGAGCCACAGGCCGGCTCGGATCTTGGCCAGGTGCGCACCCGGGCCGCGCCCGAGGGTGATCATTATCGGCTCTCGGGCCAGAAGATCTTCATCACCTGGGGCGATCACGACCTCACCGCCAATACCATCCACATGGTGCTCGGCCGCCTCGACGGCGCGCCCCCCGGCGTCAAGGGCATCTCGCTGTTCATCGTGCCGAAGTTCGTGGTCGGCCCCGATGGTTCCCTCGGGGAGCGCAACGAGGTGCGCTGCCTGTCGATCGAACGCAAGCTCGGCATCCACGCGAGTCCCACCTGCGTACTCGCCTTCGGTGAGCGGAACGGCGCCATCGCGCACCTCGTGGGGCAACCCGGACGCGGTCTCGAATACATGTTCATCATGATGAACAGCGCACGCCTGTCGGTGGGGAGCGAGGGGTATGCGGTCGGCGAGCGCGCCTTCCAGCGTGCCGCGGAGTGGGCCCGCACGCGCGTGCAGGGCAAGCCGCCGGTGGCGGCCGTGCAGGGTCCGGTGCCGATCATCAACCATCCGGACGTGAAGCGGATGCTGCTGCGGATGAAGGCACAGACCGAGGCCGCGCGCGCGCTCACGCTCTACGCCGCCTCGCAGTTCGACTTCGCCGAGCACAGCGGCGACGCCCAGGAACGCGCCGCCGCGCAGGCACGCGCCGAACTGCTCACGCCCATCGTCAAGGGATGGTGCACCGAGACCGGCAACGAGGTCGCCGCCATCGGCGTGCAGGTCCACGGCGGCATGGGCTTCATCGAGGAAACCGGGGCGGCGCAGTACGTCCGCGACGTGCGCATCACGACGATCTACGAGGGCACGACCGGCATCCAGTCAAACGACCTCATCGGCCGCAAGCTCGGCCGCGACCGCGGCGCGACGATGCAGGCGCTGCTCGTGGCCATGGAAACCGAGCTCAAGGGACTGGCCATCCAGGACCCGGAGGTCGAGGCCACGCGGCGCGCCGCGCTCGAGGCGGTGGGCCAGCTCGGGGCGGCCACCCAGGCGCTGCTCAGGTCGCTGGCGACGCGCCCCGATGTCGGCATGGCGGTCTCGGTGCCGTACCTGAAACTGTGCGGCTACGTCACGGGCGGCTGGCTGCTGGCGAAGTCCGCCGCGATCGCCGCCGCCCAGGTGACCGGGGCGGAGCGCGAGTTCTACGCCGCCAAGATCCGCACGGCCCGCTTCTATGCCGCGCAGGTGCTGCCGCAGGCGGCAGCGCTGGCGCGCGTGGTCCAGGAAGGCGGCGCGAGCGTGATCGAGACGGACGCGGCGCTGATCTGAAACGCGGCGCCCGCGGGCACTATCCCCGCGCACGTGCGAACATCGGCCTCCCACGACCCGCGCGCCGGGAGCTTGGCCATGAACCGACGTGAGCTGCTCGCCGCAGGAGTAACGCTGATGGCCGCCACACTCACCGGTGCGGCGCAGCCGCCCGGCGCCGACGCCGCGGCGATCCTGCGCAAGATTCCCTCCAGCGGCGAGGAGCTGCCGATCATCGGGCTTGGCACCTCCGGGCCCTTCGAGGTGGACGCCTCGGAGGAGAAGCGCGCTCCCCTGCGCGAGGTGCTGGCGGCGTTCTTTGCCGCCGGCGGCCGCCTCATCGACACCTCGCCCATGTACTCCAGCGCCGAAGGGGTGCTCGGGGATCTGCTGACGCCGCAGATGCATGAGCGCGCCTTTCTCGCCACCAAGGTGTGGACGCGCGGCGAGCGCTCCGGCATCGAGCAGATGACGCACTCGGCGCAGCTGCTGAAGAGCCAGCGCCTGGATCTGATCCAGGTGCACAACCTCCTGGATCTCGAGACGCAGCTGAAGACCCTGCGGGCCTGGAAAGAGGCGGGCCGCGTGCGCTACCTCGGCGTGACGCACTACACGGTGGGCGCGCACGCGGAACTCGCGCGCCTGCTGGAGCGCGAGAAGCTCGATTTCGTGCAGTTCAACTACTCCCCGCTCACGCGCGACGCCGAGCAGCGCCTGCTGCCGCTGGCCGCCGAGCGCGGCGTGGCGGTGCTGGTCAACCGCCCGTTCGAGGATGGCGCGCTCTTTGCGCGGGTGCGCGGCAAGGCGCTGCCGACGTGGGCCGCGGACTTCGATGCGGCGAGCTGGGGACAGCTGGCGCTGAAGTTCATTGCCTCGCAGCCCGCGGTGACCTGCATCATCCCGGCGACCGGCAAGCTCGCGCACCTCAACGACAACCTCGCCGGCGGCCGCGGACGCCTGCCCGACGCCAGGCAGCGCGAGGCGATCGCGCAGCTGTTCGCTTAGCGCGCTGCGCGCTCCGGCCGAGTTATTTCTCCGGCGTGTCGGCGGGCGGGCGCTTGGAGGTCGGCTCGTCGATTTTGCCCATGGCCGCCAGCACCAGCAGCGCGAATATCAGTCCGATGAGCGCGGCGGCGATCTGCCCGAGTCCCGCCGCGGCACTCGCGCCTGCGGTCAGCCAGATGCCGGCCGCGGTAGTCAGGCCGCGGATCTCGTGCTCGCTGGT
>Ga0070678_100001153_pt1 | contig 13976 bp, 10 predicted proteins | sample KBSM73metaG_FD_65647 | JGI IMG/M metagenome (GOLD analysis project Ga0070678, IMG submission 65647) | Miscanthus rhizosphere microbial communities from Kellogg Biological Station, Michigan, USA - KBS M7-3 metaG | ecosystem: Host-associated > Plants > Roots > Rhizosphere > Soil ...
AGCGCGCGCACCGGGCGGCCGCTCGAACCCGCGTGCAACAGCGCGATCGATGCGCCGTCGCTGTGTCCGACCAATACCGGATCCGTGATCCCGAGCTGGTCGAGCAGCGCCGGCAGGACGGTGAGCGCCTCGACGTGCATGTAGTCGGTCGCACGCGGCAGCACAGCCGGCGACGATCGGCCGTATCCCGCCCGCGAGTAAACCAGCACCGGGCAGCCGGTCGCATCGGCGACGCCCGCCGGGAAATCTTTCCACAAGGCCACGGAGCCGAGACCTTCGTGCAGAAAAACCAGCGTCGGTGCGCTCTTCATGCCGCGGATGCGTACGCATTCCAGCCGGTGGCCGGCGACATCGACAAAGCGCGCCCGCGGCATCGATCGAACGCGTGCTAGACGCCCAGATGCTGCTCGCGCAGGCCCGGCTGCGCCGCGAGCTCGGCGGGCGAGCCGTCGAACACCTTGCGTCCCTTGACCAGGATCACGCAGCGATCGGCGAGCTCGGCCAGCATCGCGAAATGCTTGTCGACGATCACCGTCGCAATGCCGCCGTCGCGGATCGTGCGTATCGTCCGCCAGATCGTCGTCGCGATCAGCGGCGCCAAACCCTCGGTCGCCTCGTCGAGGATCAGCAGGCGGGGATTGGTCAGCAGCGCGCGGCCGATGGTCAGCATTTGCTGTTCGCCGCCCGACAGCTGGTTGCCGCGGTGGCCGAGCCGCGCGGCAAGTGCGGGGAACGTCCCCATCACGCGTTCGAACGTCCACCCGTTGCCGGCGGCGGCGGGTCGGGCGGCGACCAGCAGGTTCTCTCGGACTGTCAGCGTCGGGAAGATGCCGCGGTTCTCGGGCACGAACGCAACCCCGAGGCGGGCGATCTTATGCGGCGGCATATCGGTGGCGCTGACGCCATCGATGTCGATTTCGCCAGTGCGCGTTTTGAGCAAGCCGAGCATCGACCGGAGCAAGGTCGTCTTGCCCATGCCGTTTCGGCCCATAAGCGCGACCACCTCGCCGGCGCCGATCGAAAAATCGATCCCCTGCAGCACGTGGCTGCTGCCGTAGTAGCTGTGCAGCTTGCGCGCTTCGAGCAGTGGCGCGGTCATCAGAGCGCGCTCACGGCTTCGGTACCCAGGTACGCGCGCTGGACTTCGGCATTGGCGCGGATCGCCTCCGGCGTGCCGCTCGCCAATATCCTCCCGTTGACCATCACCGTCAGCCTGTCCGCCAGCGCGAACACCGCGTCCATGTCGTGCTCGACCAGCAAGATCGCGTGGTCGGCGGCCAGGCGCTTGAGCAGCGCGACGATGTGCGCCGATTCCTCCGGGCCCATCCCCGCGAGCGGCTCGTCGAGCAACAGCACGGCAGGTTGCGTGGCGAGCGCCATCGCGATCTCCAGCGCACGGCGTTCGCCGTGCGACAGCGCGGCCGCGGCGATGCCGGCGCGCGCGGCGAGGCCGACGATCGTCAGCGCCGCGTCCGCCGCGGCATTCCAGTCGCCGTAGCGCTCCGCCGGCTTGAACCAGCGCGCGAAATTGCTGTGGTGCGACTGCGCGGCCAGCCGGCAATTTTCGAATGCGGAAAAGGCGCCGAAGACGTTGGTGTGCTGGAATGATCTCGCCACGCCGTGCTGCGCGATGCGGTGCGATGGCCAGTTCGTGATGTCCAGCGCGCCCAGACGGATCGTGCCGGTCGATGGCCGCAACTCGCCAGAGAGCAGGTTGACCAGGGTCGACTTGCCGGCACCGTTCGGGCCGATGACCGCGTGCACGGTCTTCGGCACCAGCGACAAGCTGACGTCGTCGACGGCGACCAGACCGCCGAAGCGGCGTCCGAGCGCGGTCGCGGCGAGCACAGGCTCAGTCACTGTCGCGCTCGGCGCGCGGCATGCGCGACTTGATCCGCAGCTGATGCAGGCCGATCAACCCCTGCGGCAACAGCAGCACCGCGACAACGATGAAGAGCCCCATCAATAATTGCCAGTGCTTGGTCAGCGCGGAGAACCATTCCTGAAGCAGCACGTAGGAGAAGGCGCCGAGCACCGCTCCGAACAGCGTGCCCATGCCGCCGAGGATAAGCATCATCAGCACCGTGCCCGATTGATGCCAGGCCATCATCTCCGGATTGACGTAGCCTTCCTTCGCGGCGGCGAGATAGCCGGCGAGGCCCGCGATCGTTCCTGCCAGCACGAACGCGGCGAGCTTGTAGCGCAAGGTGGCGAAGCCGAGCGCGCGCATCCGGTGCTCGTTCGCCTTGATGCCCTGCAGCGCGCGACCGAACGGCGAGCGCAGGATGATCGCGAGCAGCGCGAAAACGATGGCCAGGGCGGCGAGCACGAAATAATAGAAATGAAGATCGTTGCCCAGGTCCAGTCCCGGCACCAGCGCGTCCGGCCGCGTGTTGACGTATATCCCGTCGGACCCGCCGGCGACGCGCGTGTCGTGAAAGAAGTAGTACGCCATCTGGGCGAACGCCAGCGTCACCATGATGAAGTACACGCCCGAGGTGCGCAGCACCAGCGCGCCGACCAGCAGCGCGGCCGCGGCGCTCGCCGCCAGCGCAAGCGGCAAGGTCAGCCAGACGTTGGCCGGATCGGCGGACGGCGAAGCCAGCGCGTATGTGTAGGCGGCGATCCCGAAGTAGGCGGCGTGACCCAGGCTGACGAGTCCTGTGTAGCCGACCAGCAGGTCGAGCGACAGCGCGAAAATCGAAAGGATCATGATCTTGGTGACCAGCTGCAGATAGAACTTTTCCGCGACCGCCGGAAACAGCAGCAGCAGGATGGCGGCCACGACTAGCCACGGCAGGAGGCTGCGCTTCATGCCGCGTTTCGCGCGTGAGAGGCGCGACCGCGCCGATGCTCACGCACGGCCGAACAGTCCCAGCGGACGGAACAGCAGCACGACCGCCATCAACAGGTAGACGGCGATGCTCGCGTAGTCGGGCAGGAGCACCTTGCCGAACGTATCGGCGAAGCCGATCAGCAGCGCGGCAATCAGAGCGCCCTTGAGCGATCCGATGCCGCCGATGACGACGATCACGAAGCAGACGATCAGCACCTGGTTGCCCATGCCCGGGAACACCGACGACACCGGCGCCGCGATCATGCCGGCGAATGCCGCCAGTGCGACGCCTGCGGCGAAGACGAGCGCGTGGATCCAGCGGATATCGAGACCCAGCGAGGTCGCCATTTCGGGATTCGATGCGGCCGCCCGGATCATCATGCCGAAGCGCGTCTTCTGTATCGTCACGTACATCAGTCCCGCGAGCGCCAGGCAGACGGCCGAGATGAACAGGCGGTACACCGGGTACGAAAGCGTCTCGGTCAGCGGAAGCGACGCCGCGAGCGCGGCGGGGATCGCGACGCTATGGACGTCGTCGCCGACGATTATGCTGCGAAGCTCCTCGAAAATCAGAATCAGCCCGAACGTCAGCAGCACCTGGTACAAATGGTCGCGGCGGTACAGGCGGCTGATGAACGCCCATTCGAGAGCGAGCCCCAGGGCCGCGGCGAGCACGATTCCGAGCGGTATCGCGATCCAAAGGCTGCCGGTCAGCGACGACAGCGTGAACGCGAGGTAGGCGCCGATCATGTAGAAGCTGCCGTGGGCGAGATTGATGACGCCCATGATGCCGAAGATCAAGGTCAGCCCGCTCGCGACCAGGAACAGCAGCAGGCCGTATTGCACGCTATTGAGGATCTGGATCAGCCATTCCACGGCACGGGTCCGTCATGCGCGTCTCCGATCGACGCGCAGCCTGCGCAAAAAAAGAAGCGGGGACGACTGCCCCCGCCGGAATGACGTGCGAACAAGTGCTAGGCAGCCGACATCTTGCAGCCGCGCGCCGGGTCCTCCAGCGCTTTCCATGCGACGCCGATCACCTGGTTCGCGTTACCCTCGACGCGGCGCAGATAGATGTCCTGGATCGGATTGTGGGCCTTCGACATCGTCCAGGGCCCGCGCGGGCTGTCGATCTTGACCTTCTCCAGCGCGCCGTACAGCGCCTTCTTGTCGCCGAAACTGCCTTTGACCGCATTGAGGCCGCCGTGCAGCAACAGCGCGGCGTCGTAACCCTGGACCGCGTAGACGTCGGCCTGGATGCCGTACTTCTTGCCGTAGTTGTAACGAAACAGCTTGTTCTTCGGGTTCTCGATGCCATCGCCGTAATGCAGCGTCGTCAGCAGTCCTTGCGCGGAAGCGCCTTGCGCTTCCAGTGTGCCGTCGGTGAGAAAACCGCTGCCATACAGCGGAATCTTGTCCTTCAGGCCCGCGGCCGCGTAGTCCTTGGTGAACTTGACGGCGCCGCCGCCGGCGAAGAAGACGAACACCGCATCGGGCTTGAGCGAAGCGATTTCGGTTATGAACGGCTGGAACTCGACGTTCGGGAACGGCAGGTACATTTCCTTGGTGATCGAGCCGCCGGCCTTGGTGAATGCCTCCTTGAAGCTTTCGATCGATTCCTCGCCGGCGCCATATTTCCAGGTCAGCGTGACGACCTTGCGATGGCCCTTGTCGTACATCACCTTGCCCATCGGGTGCGCCGGCTGCCAGTTGGAAAACGAGGTGCGAAAAATGTTCGGCGCGCACTGGCCGCCGGTCGCGGCGTTGGCGCCGGCGTTCGGGATGATCAGCAGTGTGCTGTTGTCGCGCGCGACCTTGACCATCGCCATCACGACGCCTGAATGCACGGTGCCGACCAGCACGTCGACCTTGTCGCGCTGCACGAGCTTGTTGGCGTTGTCGGTAGCCTTGGATGGCTCGGACTCGTCGTCGACGGTGAAGAACTCGATCGCGCGCCCGCCCAGCATGCCGCCGTTTTCCTCGACCGCGAGATTGAAGCCCTGCGTGATCGCCGTGCCGAGCGCCGCGTAGGTGCCCGTGTACGGCAGCATCATGCCGACTCTGATCTTTGCGTTCTGTGCCCGCGCGATCGACGGCGTGAGACCGCCGATGGCGGCCGCCGATGCAAGAAGTCCTGCCTGCTGGATGAACTGACGCCGGTCTGTCATGTGCTTCTCCTCCGAGGTTTTGATCTTGTCGGCGCTGCGATGGTAGCAGCGGGTGGGCATTCCGTCATGTTCTGGTGTCCTGCGCCGGTGCGCGCAGCTTGAAGCGCTGGATCTTGCCGGTCGCGGTCTTCGGCAGGTCGGCGACGAATTCGATCCAGCGCGGATATTTGAACGGCGCGAGCAGCGACTTGACGTGCTCCTGCAGCGCCGCGGCGAGGACGGGTCCCGGCGTATGGCCAGGCTTGAGCACGACAAAGGCCTTCGGCTTGATCAGCTCGCTGGCATCGGCGCAGCCGACGACCGCGGATTCGAGAACGGCCTCGTGCGTTGCCAGCGCCGCCTCGACCTCGAACGGCGAGACGTACACGCCGCCGACCTTGAGCATGTCGTCGGTGCGGCCGCAATAGACGTAGCGGCCGTCGGCGTCGACGATGTATTTGTCGCCGCTGCGGGTCCACGGCCCGAGAAACGTCGCCAGGCTCTTGGCGCGATTGTTCCAGTAGTACGGCGAGCTGGTCGGTCCGTTGACCTGGAGCTCGCCGATCTCGCCGGTCGCGACCGGGTCGCCTTGTTCGTCGACGACGCGCAGGGCGTAGCCGGGCACCGGCCTGCCGGTCGTGCCGTAGCAGACGTCATCGGGACGATTGGACAGGAAGATATGCAGCATCTCGGTCGAGCCCAGGCCGTCGAGGATGTCGACGCCGGTCTTGTCGCGCCAGCGCTTGCCCAGGTCCGCCGGCAGCGCCTCTCCGGCGGAGACGCAGCGACGCAAGGCCATCCGGTCCCGCGCCGGAAATTCTGCGCTGGCCAGCATCGCCGCGTACAAGGTCGGCACGCCGTAGAAAATCGTCGGTCGCTCGCCGACCAGGCGCTTGAATACCGCCGCCGGCGTCGGGCGCTCGGCCATCAGCACGCTGGTCGCGCCGACCGAAAGCGGAAAGGTCAGGGCGTTGCCCAGCCCGTAGGCGAAAAAGAGCTTGGCCGCGGAGAACACCACGTCGTCCGGTGCGATGCCGAGCACCGGGCGCGCATAGAGCTCCGCGGTCTGGATCAGGTCGGCATGCAGATGCACGGCGCCCTTCGGGCTGCCGGTCGATCCCGACGAATAAAGCCAGAAGCAGACGTCGTCCGCCGTCGTCGCCGCGACCGCCGCATCGGCCGGCTCGGACGCGATCCAGTCGGCGAAGGCCACGGTTCCGTCGACGGCGCCGCCGGAAACGATGACGTGCTCGAGTGCATCGAGCCGAGCGGCGAGCGGCGCAATCGCTCCCGCCAGCGGCGCGGAGACGACGATGGCCCGCGCGCGGCTGTCGGCCAGTAGAAATTCGTAGTCGGCCGCGGTGAGCAGCGTATTGCAGGGGATCGGCACGACGCCGGCGCGGATGGCGCCCAGAAACGCCGTCGGAAAATCGATGCTGTCGTGCAGCAGCAGGAGGACTCGATCTTCAGTGCGAAGGCCCAGACGCTTCCAGGCGTTGGCGCAGCGGTTGACGCGCTGCGCGAGCTCGCCGTAGGTATAGCGTCCGGCATCGTCGATGAACGCGGTGTGTCCACCGCGACCCGCGGCGAGATTGCGCTCGACCAGGTCCACGGCGGCGTTGTAGGCGCGGGGAATGCTCAAGCGCGGCGGCGACGCCGAATGGTCTGCCTGGGCAAAGCCAGGTGTCCGGGCGGTCATGGTCGCGTTGAGGGGAAGCGGGACTGGCGATTGTGGCGGCGCATGCGGGACCTCGTCAATCGCCTGCCGGTCGCGTGTCTTGCGCCGCGACCGCGTCGGCTTCCGCAGCCTCGAGGGCGGCGCGCACCTGCCGCAGCCATTCCGGGAACCATTCCAACGCCACGTCTTCCGGGAGCGTGCCCCCGCTGGCGTTGTGCTGCATCACCTCGCCGATGCGCCGCGCCCCACGCGCCGCCAGCGCTTCGTCGAAACGCCTGCCGCCGAAACAGTAGGTCCCGACGTGCGTACTGTCGCCGAGCGCAAACACGCCGTAATGCACGTGCGCCAGCGACTCGCGGCACGCGGCGAGATCGGCGTAGAAGGCCCTGGCGTTGTCGGGGACGTCGCCCTGGCCGTAGGTCGACGTGCAGATGAGGAATACGCCGGGCCGCTCGAATACGCGCCGATCGAGCGCATCCATGAACGTGATGTCGATGCCTGTTTGCGCGTCGGCGTAGGCGAGCTCGATTTCCTGCGCGACCAGCTGCGCGGTACCGGTCATCGTGCCGACCAGGATATTGATGTTCAGCATCGGTCGAGGCTTGTCCTCGGGCTTGTCATGCGGGCGGTCATGAACTATAGTACATACCTTGAAGTTTGGATGCAATAAAATGCATTATCGCACCCTCCCAGCCCGGGGCGACGCCGTGGGACTGCGCCGGTGATGAGCACGGTCTCGCCGGCGCGCACGCGGCTGCCCGCGGCTTACGGCCGCGACGGCGATGCCGCCTATCTGGCCGCCATCGGCGAGCGCGTTCGCGAGATTCGCGCGCAACGGGGGATGTCGCGCCGCACGCTGGCGCACGATTCGGGCGTGTCCGAGCGCTATCTCGCGTCGCTGGAATCGGGCCGGGGCAATGTCTCGATCCTTCTCTTGAAGCAGATCGCGCAGGCGATCGACGTGCCGGTCGAGCAGCTGACGCGAAACGGCCCCGAGGCGCCGACCGAGGTCACGCTGCTGATGCAATGGCTGTCGCGACTTTCAGCGCCGGAAATCCGCCGCGCCTCGGACACACTGCACCGCGCGTTCGGCGCCGGCGGACAGCAACGAAAGCGCCGGATCGCGCTGATCGGCCTGCGCGGCGCCGGCAAGACGACGCTGGGCAAGCGGCTCGCCGCCCGGCGCCGCGTTCCCTTCGTCGAGCTCGACCGCGAAATCGAGCGGGCGGCGGGCGCATCGCTGGCCGAGCTGTTCCTCCTGTACGGTCTCCCCGCCTACCGCCGTCACGAGCGGCGCGCGCTGGAAGCGCTGCTGTTGCGCGACGAGGCGATGGTGATCGCGACCGGCGGCAGCATCGTCTCCGAGCCCGAAACCTTCGACTTGTTGCTGTCGACCTGCCACGTCGTATGGCTGAAGGCCAAGCCCGAAGAGCATATGTCACGCGTGGTCGCGCAGGGCGATCAGCGGCCGATGGCAGGAAGTACCGAGGCGATGGAAGATCTGAAGCGCATCCTGGCCGGACGCGAGCTGCTGTACCGCAAGGCCGACGCGATCGTCGACACGTCGGGCAAGTCGATCGCCCAGAGCCTGCGGCTGCTCGCGCAGCTTACTGCTGCAGCAGGCACCGCCGAGACGGCCAAACGCATCGGATGACTGCGATGGTGACCTTCGACACCGATCCCGACCATTACGCGCACTGGCGCATGAGCATCGACGGCGCGGTCGCGACCCTCGTTCTCGATGTCGACGAGGATCGCGGCCTCCAGCCGGGCTACAAGCTCAAGCTCAATTCGTACGATCTCGGCGTCGACATCGAGCTCGCCGATGCGCTGCAGCGGCTGCGCTTTGAGCATCCCGGCGTGCATTGCCTGGTGATCACCAGTGGCAAGGAGCGCATGTTCTGCTCGGGCGCCAACATCTACATGCTCGGCGCGTCGTCGCACGCCTGGAAAGTCAACTTCTGCAAGTTCACCAACGAAACGCGCAACGGCATCGAGGACGCAAGCCTCTATTCGGGATTGAAATCGATCGCTGCGCTGAATGGCACGACGGCCGGCGGCGGCTACGAGCTGGCGCTCGCATGCGACGAAATCCTGATGATCGACGACCGGTCCTCGACGGTGAGCCTGCCCGAGGTCCCGCTGCTGGCCGTGCTGCCGGGCACCGGCGGGCTCACCCGGCTGACGGACAAGAGAAAGCTTCGCCGCGATCTCGCCGACGTTTTTTGCACGACCATCGAAGGCGTGCGCGCCGATCGCGCCAAAGCCTGGGGCCTGGTCGACGCCATCGCGACGCCGAGCACGTTCGGCCAGACGCTTGCGCAGCGCGCGAGGGATCTCGCTGCGGTGGGCGCGCGTTTCTCTGAATCTGCAGATGCGCTGCCGCGCGGCATCGTGCTCGCTCCGCTCAAAAGGACGGTCACCGAGTCCGGCATCGGTTATCCCAACCTCGACGTCGCGCTCGATCGCGCCGGTCGCATCGCGACTTTCACGCTGCGCGCTCCGGATCAGACTCCCGACTCGATCGAAGCGATCACCGCGCTGGGCCCCGACTGGTGGCCGCTGGCGGTTGCGCGCGAGTTCGACGACGCGATGCTGTTGCTGCGCACCAACGAGCTCGACATTGGCACCTGGGTGATGCGAACCGCCGGCGATCCTGCGGCGATCCTAGCGGTCGACGCGACGCTGGCCAAGCACGCCGGGCACTGGCTGGTGCGCGAAACGATCGGCCTGTGGCGGCGCACCTTGTCGCGGCTCGACGTGTCGGCGCGCTCGGTGTTCGCGCTGATCGATCGCGGCTCGTGCTTTGCCGGCACCCTGCTCGAGCTGGCACTCGCGGCGGACCGCAGCTACATGCTGGCACTCCCCGACGAGCGCGATGCCGAGCCGGCGATCGCGCTGTCTGCGCAGAATTTCGGCCCCTACCCGATGTGCAACGGACGCACGCGGCTCGCCAATCGTTTTGCCGTCGATACGTTCGCGCCGGATCGCGTCGGCGTCATGCTTCGCTCCGATGCCGCACGCGAAGCCGGCCTGGTCACGTTCACGCCGGACGACATCGACTGGGACGACGAGATCCGGCTTGCATTGGAGGAGCGCGCGAGCCTATCGCCCGATGCGCTGTCCGGCATGGAGGCGAGCCTGCGCTTTTCGGGACCCGAGACGATGCACGCGCGCATATTCGGCCGCCTGGCGGCGTGGCAGAACTGGGTCTTTCAGCGGCCCAACGCCGTCGGTAAGGACGGCGCGCTGAAGCTTTTCGGCAGCGGCACGCGGGCCAAGTTCGATTGGGAGCGGGTCTAGCGCGCGCGGCTAGCAGCGGAAGCGATCATGGCGATCAACTACAGCGAAAAGATTCCGAACAACGTCGATCTGACCGACGACAGAACGCTGCAACGCGCGCTCGAGCATTGGCAGCCGAAGTTCCTGCAGTGGTGGCAGACGATGGGTCCGTCCGACTTCGCCGCCGCCGACATCTATTTGCGCACCGCCGTCGGCGTCGACGCGGCCGGTTGGGCGAGCTATGGCGAGGTGCGCATGCCCGACTACCGCTGGGGCATCTTCCTCGCCGACGCCGAGCCGGCACGCACGATAGGCTTCGGCGACCACATCGGCGAGCCGGCATGGCAGCAGGTGCCCGGCGAATATCGCTCGCCGCTGCGGCGGCTGATCGTCACCCAGGGCGATACCGAGCCGGCGTCGGTCGAGCAGCAGCGCCTGCTCGGGCACAGCTGTCCATCGCTGTACGATCTGCGCAACCTGTTCCAGATCAACGTCGAGGAAGGCCGCCACCTGTGGGCGATGGTCTACCTGCTGCATGCGTATTTCGGGCGCGACGGACGCGAGGAAGCCGAGGAGTTGCTCGAGCGGCATTCGGGCGACGCCGACAAGCCGCGGATCCTGGGGACGTTCAACGAGCCGGTGACCGACTGGCTGTCATTTTTCATGTTCACCTATTTCACCGACCGCGACGGCAAATATCAGCTCAAGAGTCTCGCCGAATCGGCGTTCGACCCGCTGGCGCGGACGACCCGGTTCATGCTGACCGAAGAGGCGCACCACATGTTCGTCGGCGAGACGGGGCTTTCGCGCGTGATCAAGCGCGCGCTGGAGGTGATGACCGAGCTCGGCACCGACGATCCCGCCGCGGTGCGCAACGCCGGCGCGATCGACCTGCCGACGTTCCAACGCTACCTCAATTTCTGGTTCTCGTCCTCGCTCGACCTGTTCGGGTCGGAAGTGTCGTCGAACGCCGCCTCGAGCTTCGCCACCGGCCTCAAGGGCCGCCCCGACGAATCGCAGTACGACGATCATCGCTGCGTCGACGTTGCGTTCGAGCTCGCGCAGCCCGGTCCGGCGCGCGGCGTCAAGATCGAAACCATTCCGCTGCGCAACGCGATGAACGAAGTGCTCCGAACCTCCTATGTGCGCGACTGCGAGCTGGGGCTCAAGCGCTGGAACCGCCAGTTCGAGCGTGCTGGCATGGCACAGCGGCTGGTGCTGCCGTCGCCGCGGTTTCATCGCACGATCGGCGTCTGGGCCGGCGTGCACTGCGATCCTAACGGTGCGATCATCGACCAAAGCGAATTTCGCCAGCGCGAAGGCGAATGGCTGCCGACCGAGGCCGACCGCACGTTCGTTAAGAGCCTGATGCGGCAGGTCATCGCGCCCGGCAAGATGGCCGGCTGGATTGCCCCGCCGGAGCGCGGCATCAACAGCCTTCCGATCGACTACGAGTACGTGCGGCTATAGACCCGTAGCGAGGCGGCTGGCTGATCGGGTCGAGCGAGAATGCGCGGCGGCGAGATGGCGGTTGCAGCGAAGGGCCCGGAGCAAAGCCGGCGCGAAGGGCGAGGAGTGCGTCGGTAAGCGCCGCCCGCCCCGGGCAACGACTATCGAGCAATTGCCGTGCCAAGCACTTTCGGGCACGCGCCGGTTACGACTTCCCGCGCCGGACCACATCGGCAGCGACGCGCCGCGGCACTTTAGGCGCCGCGGCCCGCCGTTTCTAAGGCTGCGGTTGCGGTTGGGGCCGTGGCTGTGGCGCGCCTTCGACCGCGGTCGCCGCCGCCTTGTGGTGATCTGCAGCGAGCAACATGTACACCGCAGGTACGACGAACAGCGTGAACAACGTGCCGATCGACATGCCGGTGAATATCACCAGGCCCATCGCGTGACGGCCCGCGGCTCCCGCGCCCGCGGCGATCACCAGCGGCACGACACCGAGCACCATCGCCGCGGTGGTCATCAGGATCGGCCGCAGGCGCACCCCCGCGGCTTGCTCGATCGCCTCGCGCTTGGTCTTGCCTTCGGCTTGCAGCCTATTGGCGAACTGCACGATCAGGATGCCGTGCTTGCTGATCAGGCCCATCAAGGTGACCAGTCCGACCTGCGTATAGATGTTGAGCGTTGCCAGGCCGAGGTTGATGAAGATCAGCGCGCCGAACAGCGCCAGCGGCACCGACACCAGGATGACGATTGGATCGCGGAAGCTCTCGAACTGCGCCGATAGGGCGAGAAAGACGATGATCACCGCGAACAGCAGCGTGACCACGAAACCTCCGGACTCCTGGACGAACTGGCGCGAAGCGCCGGAGAAATCGTAAGAGTAGCCACTCGGCGCGACCTGCTGCAGCGCCGTTTTCATGAACTCGTGCACCTGGCTCTGCGACACCGCCGGCGAGTAGACGCCGAAGATCGTCGCCGAATTGAGCTGCTGAAAGCGCGCGATGCCTTCGGGAACGACCTCGGTCTTCTGCGAGGCGACCGTCGAGGCGGAAACCAGCGAGCCATCGGCGGTGCGGATATGGTAGTCGAGCACCTGGCTGGCGTTGAGCCGATCGTTTTGAAGCACTTGTGGAATGACCTTGTACGAATGGCCGGCGATCGAGAAATAGTTGACGTAGTTGCCGCCCAGCGCCGCACCGAGCGCTGCACCGACGTCCTGCTGCGTCATGCCCAGCGTGGCGACGAGGTCGCGATCGACCTGGACAGTGGTCTGCGGCTTGTCGACCTTGAGGTCGGTGTCGACATAGAAGAACATGCCGCTGGCCTGCGCCTTGGCCAGCACCGCCTGTGCCACCTCGTTGAGCTTCTGGTAGGGCTCGGTCGTCTTGATGACGAACTGCAGCGGCAGGCCCTGCGAGCCTGGCAGCGACGGAAACTGAAAGGCCGCGACGCGGGCGCCGGCGACGCTGTTCCACTTCTGCTGCAGCTCTTGTTGCAACTGCCCCGCGCTCTTGGTCCGTTCGTTCCACGGCTTGAACAGCACGCCGCCGAAGCCCTGATTGGTCGTCGGCACGCCGGTGATCTGGAACATCTGATCGTATTCCGGGGTCTGCTTTGCTATCTCGAACACCTGTTGCGAGTAGACATTCATCTGCTGCGAGGTCGCGTTCGGCGGTCCGATGATCTGCGTCAGCACGACGCCCTGGTCCTCCTGGGGCGCGAGCTCGGACTTCGACGTCATGAACAGGTAGACGACGCCGCCCAGCAAGATCACCCCCATCACGACCGGCACCGCCCACGTATCGAGCGTGCCATGCAGGCGCCGCTCGTATGCACGATGCACGCGGTCGAACTGGCGGTCGATGAAGCGCACGAAACGTCCGCTCTCCTGCTCCTTGCGGAAAAAGCGCGAGGTCATCATCGGCGACAGGGTCAGGGCGACAATGCCCGACACCGTGACCGCGCCGGCCAGCGTGAACGCGAACTCGGTGAACAGCGCGCCGGTCAGGCCTCCCTGGAAGCCGATCGGTACATAGACTGCGACCAGGACGATCGTCATGGCGATGATCGGTCCGCCCAGCTCGCGCGCCGCGATCAGCGCCGCCTCCATCGGTGATTTACCTTCCTTCATGTGCCGGTCGACGTTCTCGACGACGATGATGGCGTCATCGACGACCAGGCCGATCGCCAGCACCAACGCCAGCAAGGTCAGCAGGTTGATCGAATAGCCCAGGGCCAGCATGACAAAAAAGGCACCGATCAGCGACAGCGGCATCGCGATCAAGGGGACGATCACTGCGCGGAAGCTGCCGAGGAACAGGAAGATGACGACGGCCACGATCAGCAGCGACTGGCCCAGGGTTTTCACCACTTCGTCGATCGAGCTGCTGATGAACTTGGTCGAGTCGTAGACGATGTCGCCGGTGATGCCGTTCGGCATCTCCGCCTGGATGTCGGGAAACACTTTGCGCACGCGCTTGACGACGTCGAGCACGTTGGCGTCGGGCGCCACCTTGATGCCGATGAACACCGAGCTGCGCCCGCCGAACGCGGTGGTGAAATCGTAGTTTTCCGCGCCGAGGCTCAC